>Ga0126331_1000323_pt1 | contig 17153 bp, 9 predicted proteins | sample InaspJWI98metaG_FD_96379 | JGI IMG/M metagenome (GOLD analysis project Ga0126331, IMG submission 96379) | Marine gutless worms symbiont microbial communities from Oahu, Hawaii - Inanidrilus sp. 2 OAHU.JWI-98 metaG | ecosystem: Host-associated > Annelida > Digestive system > Unclassified | place... | reverse complement strand
TCGACTTCACCATCCGCAACGCCTGGCAGAAGTAATTAGAGGAGTTAAATTTGTCAATGGTGTCGAAGAAAAACGGATTGCCGCCTAATTTCTTCATACACAACTATTGACTATATCTCACCCGATACACACAAACGCTAAGATTTTTTAAGGAACTGTGCCCAAATTGTGCCCGTCAAGGTCAAATATTTCCAAACAGTTCCAAACGAAACCAAAAGTTAATTAAAAAAGTTGAATAGAATCAACTGGTTGAAATCACGACATTTTTTAATTTGAAGAATCCTGCTCTTCGAATCCGTAGGTCGCAGGTTCGAATCCTGCCGGGCGTACCAGTAATTTAAAGCACATACGAGATATTCGTGAGTGCTTTTTTTGTTTTAATTAGGTCTAAAAGCGGGCACAATATGTAATAAATATCATTTTAACCTGCTGATATCGTGACTAAATCTGTTGAAGACCGGAGGATTTTTAATCCTCTGTCCCCCCAGAACAGCATCAAGCGTAAAGAACCTTATTTCATTTTTCGTCCCTATTGGATAATTGCTCCATGATGTCGTCTCCTTGGTTTTTGACGACATCATGCCATGGCTTGCCACTCTTGTGAAGATGGGGTTAAATCACCGGTTACGTTCTTTTCGAGCAAGATAAAAAATTATCTTTTAACTACGATAAGTCTTAAAAAGGGGCATTGTCATCGAGACCACATATGGTTATGCCATCAGGACAAAGAGAAAAGCCTCATTTTGCTATAGACTACACTCAATGAAGCAAAATATTAGTTTTCCAATACAGTGTATAGCTACTCTGTTCGATCAACCGAGGCCACATCACGACTAGTCAAATCTGAGGTAGAGCTTTGCTAGTCTTCTATTGCTGCCGAATCTGTGAGAGCTGCTCGAGAATCTTTGACGCATCATCTGCCTGATTATCGTCCTCGCCGTGATCACGGACATACTCCGCGTGCTCTCGGGCGGTTTCAAACAAGGGTTCCGCGACAGCTTCACCCTGTGTTTGCCACAGCTCGGCACCCTTATTGAAGCTCGCGATCATTAATTGGCGACGAACCGAAACAACACCTTCAATACATTTTTGCTTTGCTTGATCAAGATCAGCAGCCGTAACCGGTGGTGGCTCGGGTTTTTCTTCGCCCGAAACTAACTCTGCAACCGATTCGGTTGCACGTTCGATCCAACGTTCAATCAGCGTCTGTAGCCGATCGCAGTCAGGGTCCTGTCCCGTTTGTGCCGCCGTTCTCACAAACATTGCAATGACCTGTTCGACGAGCGTCAGCCTTCGATCATCCGCCTCCAACAGCATGATCACCGGGGCCATGGCTTCCAGACAGCCACTGAGATCGACGGCATTTTCTATGCAGTGATGGGCCCAAAACACCGTTCCGGAATCGCGCTTCTCTTCGGCTTCCAGAATTTCCTCGTAAGTGACCGGTGGTCGCGGTTGATCATCGCTGGGCTCATGCTCCTCTATGGTTTTTCGCGCACGCTCGATCCAATCGTCAACAGCCTCTCGAATCGGGTCGTAGCCAGAGCTCGAATCTATTTGCGGGGCTGCACTTTTAAATAGGCCGACTACCGTTTCGACGAGTGACAAAGTCCGATCATCAATTTTGAGCATTTCCAACGCTAACTGCAATGCCTTTAAAAACTGCTGGTTTTCAATCGCGTCGTTCAATCGCATTGTGACAACTTGCTGGCGACACTGCCGGCGCCCTTCTTCGGACAACCCCTTTACCGCTGCACGTTCGAGAATGGGCAGTATCTCGTCCGCACCGTGCAGTTTCGATAGGAAATTGACCAAATACATGGCAACACCGGTTAATGCGACGTATCGCTCGCATAGGAATCGAAGGCGCCCGATCAACGTTGCGAGAACCTCTTCGATATCGCGCTCGATCTCATTCTTTCGGTCGTTTTTTAGATCGGGATCCACCAGTGAGCTCATATCGCCACGCCATTGTTGTATGAGTTGATTAATCGATTCGGGGTAAAACTCAAGCGGCGGTGCATCTATCAATGGCAGATGCTCTTTCAAAGCCGGCCTGTGGACCCACTCTTCGACCAGCCGATGGTACAACCGCAGCCGCTCGTTTGCCTGTGGATCATCCTGCTCGGCGGCCAGCAGATACACCATCACCCGACGAACAATGATCGGCTCGATATGTGATCGAGAGAAGCGCGCCAACATATCGGGATCGGCCAATCTGAGCGAACTCGCCACGGGCTGGCCGAAACCGGTGCTGTGGGTTAGCGGCAAGTCATCGAGACGGCGAATTTCACTTAGAAAATCCACCGACTTAAGCTTTTTTTCCAATCGTTTGGAACGCTCCACCATAAAGTAGAAACGAAGCTTTAATTCTCCAAACTCCTGCAACATCTTCAAATGCTGTCCGTGCTCCTCGTCGTAGTTGCTATCGCGCTCTCTGAGCAGTCGATTCACGTCCCCGCAAACCTCGTAGGCCTCAGCGACAGATCGCTCCAGCACGGCGACGTAGCCCTTGGCCACCCGGAGCGGCAGAATCGGCTCACACTTGCGGATCAGCTCGGTCAAGACGTCAACCGCCGTCTCCCGCTCGCTCGGATCGTCGTCGCGGGTGACACCAAGGCGGATCAGTGGACTACGCGCGCCCAGTTGACGCTCGATGAGCTCAAGAATTTTATGGTCCAGAAATGATCGCAAGCGCACGGGATTATTCAACAGCTCGAAGATCGCTTCTTCGTCATGCAGCAACTCCTGATCCGTTGTCGCGCTATTCAGGTAATCGATGGCATATGCACCAGCGATAGCGCGATGGAAAACCGAGCGTTGCTCGCAAAATCCTCGCGGTGAGCCCAACACAACATCGTAGAAGTAGAGCATTTCGACGTAGGCGCGCCAGGCCCGCAAGGCGCGGTATGGCTCGTACGCGTAGGTCTCGCATATCGCCACGTTCTTGAGCGCCCCCGCGTCGAGAGGGTCTTCGCTGAGCATCCGCGTCCACATTTTACGGGCGTCGTCGAACCGGCCTATGGAGAACAAAGTCATTGCCTGACGGGCTCGCACAGAGGCGATGAGGTCACGCAGCGGAACGTTTCGACGAGCGCTGGCTGGATAGACGTCGAAAGAATCGATGGCTTGGCAGAAACGCGCATTGATACGCCAGCGGGTGCGCTGCAGTGCCCATCTGAGCGCAGGCAAGCCGCTTTGGGGTGTCAGAGCTGGATCGGCGCGGTTGTCTGCCCCAAGGTCTTTAAGCGCCTTAGAGAACGGCTTGAGCCATTGCGCAAGAGATTGATACTTGCCCTCGATAGCATTGAGATCCGTCACCCCGTCGCTGTGGGCCGGTCCGGCTTCGCGCAATGTGGCGATCCGTCGCAAGACTAGCTCTCGGTTCCGCAGCGCAGATTCGCAAACGGCTTGCAGGCCTTCTATTTCTTTTCGGTCGGCGGGCGTAAGCGCTTTTAGCTGCGTAAGCCCGGCTTCAAGTTCGGTAGCGAGCCGATCGACCTGCTCATCCCAGTTTTGCGACCCGCCATTCTCGGCCAACTCATTGGTTTCGGACTTCTCATCGTCGGTAAAGATCTGACGCAGCTCAGCGAGCAGATCGGTCATAACAGCCGAAGGTGCAGTGGAGTCGTGCGGATGTTGTCTCTGTAGAACGTCTAATTTCTTGTCGACACGGCGCAGGGCACGGTTGAAATTTCCGAGGCTCGCCGTTGCCGTGAATTCTTTTGCACAGCTTTCGCGGTGTGTATCGAATTCCGGGGGTAGTTGGGATGATTCAAGGCCGGCCAAGGTCTGGCACAGGGCTTCTATTCTGCGGCTGCCCTCTTCTCCGCCCTGTTTGAGCTCCCGAACAATCTCGTACACTGCATCGCGGTCCGCCACGGCCAGCGCGACCGCGCCCGGCTCGTTGGCATTGTTCAAACGAAGGGTCAGATCGTTCTTTAAGAATTTCCAGCCTTGATCGCGAGCGTTGGTGAGCCGGCTCGCGGTTTGCTGCAACTCGGCAAGAGCCTCCGCGGGAGATGGACCCCGCGGACTCTCTTCTTCTTCATCGGCAGTCGGGATCGCGTCTCGAATACGCTGCTGTACATCGGTCAGCTCAGTGGACGGCGATCCAACCGCGCTGTACTCGGAATACTCGGAAAGGTGCCGCGCGCCTCTCTTCAAAAAGCGTCGCAGGTTGCCCAACTGCATCGCCTCTTTCAGATGTTGGTCACACTGCCCGTAGCGAGTATCGAAGGTCCGCGGCGCGCTCTGACTGTCGAAGTGTTTGAGTTGCTCGACGATCGCGTTGAGTTGGGTCAAGCCGGCCTGTGCGGAATTCTCGAGATCGGCAAGCACTTCACCGGCCAATTGGTGGTCGGCCACAGCCTGCGCGAACTTTCTTTGATCGAGAGACGACTTCAGTGCCGGAACGATTTGCTCTCGCACAAAGACCAGAGTCTCGTCCCGTAGCGCCCGCAACCGGTCCGCTGACTCGTACAGCCGGTCAAATCGAGCCGCCAAACGCTCGGGCGAAATTTTCGCCGCTACGGGTCGGGCGCTCTTCACATCTTCGAGTGGCGGCGGCGGTGCATCGAGTCTGTCGCTGGCCTGGATGAGCTGTTTTGCCAGCTCTGTCGCACGGGCGATCCGCTCCTGTGCGGCTGTTTCGTCGACGGGACGCCGGCGCCGCGAATCGGAGTAGAACTTACGCGCAGTCCGATACGTCCCTACGGCGTCAAACTCCTCCGCACTCGCCAGAACGCGGCGCCGATGGATTACCGCAACCACCAAATCCGGTAACCGTTCCGCCACTAGGGCATCGCTCAATAGCTTCGGCACCTCCTCAATGTTCGCCTCGTACAACGCGCACACGGTATCAAGGAGATCCCATGCTGGGGAGGCGACACCGGTTTCAGGAATGGTCTGGCGTAGCCGCTGCACGGTGGCGGTCGGATACCCGCTCACGATCCATTGAATCGCGAGAATCACAAAGGCGCTGACCCCGCCACGGCGGCGCGCCACGTCCTGTGCGACTTTCTCTAGCAAAGTGGCGAGCCGGGGGACATTTCGTTGGTTTGCCGGAGACTGCAAAAGTCGTTCGATCATGAGGTCGCGGATTCCGCTCCAGCGGCATTCATTGGCGTTGAGCATGCGCTGGACCCGACGCGGCCGCACCGTTGCACCCTGGAGCGGGTTTTCGTCGTCGGGGTTCGATGCGCCGGTGCGTGATCTACCGATGCGCTCCTCCTTCTCTCGAAGAGCTTTGCTTTTCGGGACGGTGAAGTCGAGCAGTTCTCCGCCGATGTTGTTCTTCGCCGAGTCCACCGCCTCGGCAGTCTTGTCGCGCCTTTGGGCAATGGCCTCCAGATCGAATCGTTCGCGGTTTGCGTGCTGTGAGTACTGCGCGTGCAACTCGCCATGAAGCAGGTAGACGTGAGCCCAGATACGGTGGCTGGTCGGACACAAACGGTGGGCTTGCGCGATCCAGTGGCGTGCCTGATCCATCATTCCATGCAGATAGAACAGCCGGCTCAGATGATAGGCGTATTTGGGATTGGTGCCGTCGAGTCGAATGCTCTTTTTCAGGGCATTTACTGCGTCAGCGAAGGGGGTCTTCGGATGCACCGCGTGGCGGAAGCAACCCTCGGCCAAGCCTTCGAGTTGCTCGGCGTCGAGCGTGCCATGTTGTCTACGGTGATCCCATAGCGGCTTCAACTTCTGTTCCAGCACGCCGGGATCGTGTTCCAGCTCAGGCACGTTGTCAGCCACCTTTATTAACGATCTCGGCCGGGTTCGCGAGCACGAACCCGTTGGGCTTTTGGAGGGCCAACACCGCGCCACAGGGATCGATGCAGAGCGCCCCGCCATGGCTGTAGACGATCTCACTCCGCCCGTTGGGTTGGCGAGCGAGCAACGTATGCGATCCGTCCGGATTGGCCAAAACGCAATAGCGACCGTCGAGATCGCAGGAGGTTGGTTTCGCCCCGGGCACGGTGTGAAACCGCGCGAGAATGTTCAACTCTTCGTCCACCCGCAGACCCCGACCCTGCGCATCGATGACAACCGGAAGCTTGGAATCGACCAAGGCAGTGGCGACCTCATCAATCGGCAGACGGTCCTCCGGCAGCACATCAGGCAGGTCGAGATCAATTTGATACAATTTTTTCGCACCCACCGCCATGAGGCTGCGCGAGCACCTCTTGAGAGCGCGAATGACCGGTTCGAGCTGCACACTGTAGCATAGGCGGTCGTGTTCGTAGGCCACCACCTGTCCGTTGAAATTGGCGACGAATACGCGATTGTCAGCCACCTCAAGGGCCTGCACTCCGCAGGCGTGATGAAACAGCATCACGGGCTCCGCACCCGGCGCGATGCGAAAGATCTCACCGCTCCACAAACCTACGTAGGCATCGTCGTCCTGGACCACCAAGCCTCCGGCTATGGTGAGCGGGCGCGTAGACCTGCACAGTGTCCGCTGGTTCACCGTACCGGATGAATCGATGAGATACAGACGCCCCTCCCAGTCCGCAAGCGCTAACAGCGATCCGCTGTGGCGCTCTATGCGGATCGGAACCGCGAGCTTGACACCGGGCGTCTCGACGAGCGGGCGGGCGTCTCGATCAAATAAATGAACATGGGAATCCGCCACGACCGCCAGCGCTTTGCCATCCGCAAACAAAACAGGCCTGCCGGTAGCCGGGAATTTGACGGGAGTGCTCCCAGGTGGTTCATCAACCGGTTTATCGGTCGCACCGTGGTCAACATCCAACTCGGCCACCTGGTCCCAAACTGAAAACGGTTCGGTTCGCACTGGCTCGATGCCTTGGCCGGACACCACAAGATGGGCTGCGTCAGTCGTCGTCCCAAGTGACAAGTCGCGAAACTCCGCGTATCCGTTTTCCACTTGGGTTGTGGTCGGCCCGCGCAGGATTGAATTCTCGGCTTCTATCTCCAGCTCGGTTATTGTGGCGTGTTTGCCCTTCTCGGGCGGCGCGAGAGCAACGCGAATCGGTGCCAGCGTTCGGTTCACTTGTATATCGCCTGGCTGGTCGAGGATCTTGACACGGGTCCATGTCTCAATGGGGACGAATTCCAGAGACTGGCACAATTGATCGAACCAGCCGGGATTGTTGTCGTTTGCCAATACGCCTTGGAAAATTTCTACATAAAGGGGCAACTGGCACTGCTCCAGCAGAACTGGTTTGATGAAATTTTTACGGTTCTCCCTATTCAGTAGCAACAACGCCATATCCAATTCCATAATACATTCTTCCCTGGCGAAGTAGACCGAAGAAAACACGGGAACGAAATGGCGTGATTGTTGAAGCGCATTGGATAGCACCTTTCTCCAGTTAGCCCCAACTCCGATATCCTTCTCATCGAAAAAGATGCTTGACGGTCGTTTAGTGCGGGTCGTGCAATTCTGCAGTGGAGTTACCAAATTACTCAATACCCATTGGGCCTCGTCCGAGCGAGCATAGCTGATAAAAACGTCATACATTTGATTATTAATCATGATACGCGAGGTGCAACTTTTCAGAGTTAGGCGGACACCGCTCCATCGAGCTGCAGGAACTTGCGCCCCAGACGCAAATCGAGCGGCACCGCAAAGGTATGAGCCAGGTTTTTTCGGGCGACCCGCTTGTATTTTCGCTGTAGCAGGCGCAAGAATCTTCCTAGCCGGGACTCCGCCAGGTTCTTGCGCAACGGCATTTGCAGATCAATGCCCAAGGCCCGACTCGCGGCTTTGAATCGGGGGCGGATATAGCCCTTGTCACCGATGAGCAGCCTTTCGATGGCGCCCACGATATCGTAGGCGGCATCGCGTTCGTTCAGATTGGCCGCAGTAACTGTCATTGCGGTGATCATCCTGCGCTGATCAATCAACACATGGCCTTTGAGCCCGCAATAAGCAATAGTGCTTGTCTTTCGCCGCGCAGTCGCTTAGGCCGCCTCGGAATCTAGCACCCGGCTGCGAGTGGCACAGACCAGTTTACAGAGACCGCTATAGGAAAACCGTCGATCAAATGGCAATCGCCTCTGTCGGGTCCAAGCTCGCCCACCGATCGCTCCTGCAACAACTGCTTCACAGGTCACAAATAGGTCGCCTGGCGGATAGGTCGAACGATCAGATTACGTTCAGTTGATCCAAATGCCGATCGATAGAAGCAATGAGCGCATGAACATTTTTCTTCGACGTTTTGTCGTTTACCTGACCAAGCAACCGATTAGCATCTCCCTTGAGCTCAGACAGAAATGTTTTCAACGCAACCGCCTCGGCGTAATCACTAATTCCGCCTTGTCGTAGCACCGCTTCCAGTCGGGCAGTAAAACGGCCGGCAAGCGCATTGATCTTCTCGTTCTCGCGCAGTTTCGGACCCAAATCGCGAAGCTGTGTAAGTTGATTCTTCAGGGTCTTGTAGAGTTCGTCAATTGCCTCAAGGGCGGGTTTCGAGCTCACTTCCCTGCGAGTCTTAGTTGTCCGATTCCGCAGGTCCTCGATGGAACTCTGAATGGTGCGGAGTTGGCTTTCCGACCTGATCCCGCCCTTTACCGATTGCATGATGGTCTCAAGCTCCTTCCACAACGGATTGACAATATTTGCTTCTTGCTCCTGACGCTTTGCCTCGGCCCTGACCTCTTTGATCATATCGAGATTGCGCTCCACCGCCTCGCCCAGAGCCACGACCGCCTCGTGAGCTTGGCCTTCGGAAACGTCGTGCCGCAATTTCGGCAAATCCTGGCGCAACTTGCGCAGGCGCTTTTCAACGCCGTCGAGTTGCTGTTCGGAGCTGACTCCATTTTTCACCGAATCCATGATCGCTTGGAACTCGCGAATCACCCCGTTGACCTTATCGTTCTCCCGTCTGCGAAGCTCGAGCTCGTGTCTGAATTCCACGAACTGCGCCTGTACTGCGGTGAGCACTTCCAACAACTCCAATGCCTGGGGATTGGCAGGGTCCGTGGCACCGACCCGGGCGCACTGGACGGCACGATCGAAAGTGGCGACCACTTCGTCGATCGACAGCGGAGACTGTTTCGTCAAATCGGTCATCACCCGCCGATAGGCACTGTTGGCGTACAGGAAATTGCCGAACGCATAGTGCGAAACATGCACAAGCGCTCCTTCGAGCAGAGATTCCGCGTGCTCGAATCGGTCGGTGAAGAAACAGCTTTTGGCAACATCTAGCTCCTGCTCTATCAGGAACTCGTAGATTGACTCGGCGTCGGTGTAACCGAGCTTTGGCGGATTTCGCTGCCCATCGACCACGCAGTGGGTTGCATAGACATTAAAGCTCTGCCACAGCACGGTACCCTTGGTGACATCGTCCAATTGAGCCAGCAACGAACTGGCCTCACCGTACTTCCCAGCTTTGAAAAGCTCGCGTGCCGGAACCAGTTTCTGGCGTGTGAGCTTGTCTTCGATTTGCCTTCGTAATGCCAACATCTGAGCCCTTTCATCCGGGCTACCCAAGTCTTGACCGGCTACGGCGGTCCTGAGCGCAACATCAAGCGATCCGGTCAGCATGAACGTGCCGCAAAGCAGGTAGTGGTAGAGCCCGCAATCCGGATCGAGCTCGATCAGCTCCTTCATCCGCGCGATCGCTTGCGGATACTGTTGCTTTTGCAGCGCTTTGAGGTACTGATGCACGACCGATTCCTGCATTGGTGCCCTTGTCTGCTCGCGCAGGATGCTCATGCGCGTTTGCATCCGCTTGCTGGGACCACTCTTTCGTGCCTGCAATAGCGTCCTCAATGTCGGCTCGTAAGCATCGAGACTGAACTGGCAAAACGCCCGGAGATACAAACCCTCGTGGTGGTCCGGGGTGTTCGCCAGCAACTCATCCAACACCAGAATCGCCTCGTCGTAGTGCTTTCGACCAACAAGTTCCTTCGCTTCCTTGAGCCTGCGTTCGTCCAGCGTTTCTAGGTCGGCGAAGATGGGGACGATCGCCCCCACATCGAGCTTCAGCTCATCCTCGATCATCAAGCCCAGTGCCACATTGCCCGCTGCTTTCTTGCGCGCTGCCTTGGTTCGCTGATCGAGCTGACTCATAAAATCGGTTGCGTTACGACCGGAAGCGTCCGACTCGATGCCAATGACTTTGATCGCGGGGGTCTCGAAGGCATCCTCGCTGACCTCCTTGAGGGTTCGGACGGTGTCGTCGCCGAATCTAGCCACAATGGTACCTCCTAATGCAGTGGATAGCCGAACAATTTTGGTTCAGAGCGGATCTCAAAGATCATCTTCCTGGTCGATATCGGGCTCGGGCACTCGACCCAACAAATGCATTGTGACCGAACGGCAAAGCTCGAACTCCCGATCGGGCGTGAGCTGTGCCAACTGCAGCAGCGACCCCGCCAAACTGAGCTTCGCGAGCTCATCACGCGAGCGATCATCCTGGGGCTCGTAACGAATTTCCTCTAAGCGCTCCAGCAAGTGCTGGCGGTCAAGCCTTCGGATCAGCCATCGCTGCCACCATTTGATGCCTTGCGTCGACTTACTCCGTTCCTGACGATTTCGCATCTGGACCATTATTGTTCTCCATCGGTCGGCGCCTCGCGCCGCCCCTCTTCTTCGCCAAACAGAAATTCTCCGGTGGTTGCCAAGAGGTTCGCCTCCGCCTGCTGCACGTTGTCTACGTTTTCCTGCAACGTTTGCGTGGCCGAGTCGAAGCCCTGCATGTGGGCCTGGATCTCTTCCACCTGCCTTTCGTCCGCCTCGGCAAGATTAGTTTTCACAATCGTGCTCAAGCGATTTCTCACCAAAGCGGTGCGGGTGCCAATATCACTCGCCGACGGTGCCACTGCCTCGTCACCGAGCTTGATCGTCACGTCGTCGAGCGCCCGAAAGCGCTCGAACCCACGTAACCTTTGGCGCAAAAGCTCGCGATGCTCACTTGGGACGCCTTAGTTCGCAATCCATTCATTCACAAGCGTGGAGTATTGGTCCAGCGAGTCCTGCTGCGCCTGCAGAAAGCGTCGATGCCGATCGCGTAGATCGATCGCCTCAGCCAGAGTTATCTCGTTCTCGGTTACCTTCTCTATCAATTCGAATCCCTTAGCCAACTCCTCCGGGGTGCGGTGAAAGAAATACAGAATAAGCCCTTGTACCAAACGGGCGTCGGGAAAATGCGGATCGAGGTCGGTGACTCGCCGGATGCGCTTCAGCTGTTGGTCCCGGTGCTCGTGCGGCAATCCCTCTTTTGGCGGCAGACCACGCCAGGAGAACAAACCGGAAATCGCAAACCAGAATGCCACGTTACGGTTCAGCAAGTCGTCTTCGTTGAGCAACGGATCGCCTTCGATCTCGTTGCCCATTTCCACCGACGACGGCTCAGCAGGCTCCGCCTCCGACTGTTCCAACTCGGCTTCGGAGAGTTCTGGCGATTCATTCTGCGTTTTCATACCCGCCGGTCCCGGTTCATCGGCCTCACTGTCGGCCTCCGGCGGGACGACGTTGACAGCCTCCTGCTCAGTAAGTTCCAACTGTACCTGGAAATCCCCACGGCAGCGTTTGCAGCGTACGGTCTGACCATTGTAAGAGGCCCTTACGCGGTACCGATGATTGCACGCAGGGCAGGAGCACGTGTCGTAGATGGCAACGCCGGAGAATTTGTCGAGATCGTCGAGAAGCTCACCGAGCTCGTCGTCAATGTCCGGATATTCCTGGGCATGCCACGTGCAAAGTAGCAACCCCAGCTTCGCTTTGATGGTGCTGATGGATTTATCATCATTTGCTGCGTCAATTGCGTTTCGGAACGACTTTCGCGCTTTAGCTTCGTCATTCAGATACAAAGCCTGAATTGCGACCGTGATCTGGTGATCGTCTATTTGAGTTGGAATTTCGTTCTGGAGCACCTTAAGCCTTCGCAATTGCTCGTAATATGCCATTGATTGCGCAAATTCCTGCCGCTTCCACAAGCTTCGGGCCATGTTGAGATAGGCAATGCCGGCGATCAGCCTCGCTTGCAGTACGTCTTTCAACACCTCCGCATGCACGGTGTAAAATCGCTCCACGTTCTCGTGCTCGCCGCGGCGTGACTTGATCCAGAGATGGAGGTAGAGCGTTTCACGCGAATGGTCCTGGGATCGATCCAGTGTTCCCAGATTAACCGCGGCCTCCTCAAATTGGTTGGTACGCGCTCTGACATAGGCGAGCGCGAAACGGGCCTCGTCGATCTCGGTTTGGGTCAGCCCCACTGCCACCGAATGCTCGAGTCCCTCCGCCGCTTGCTCGAAACGTTCGGTTTGGTCACGTTCAATGATGTCGAACGCTTCCCATAAACGCTCACGCCGTCGGCGCGGCGAGATGTACATCGTGCGGACGCACAGCACTAGTGCCGCCAGGACGAATGTAATCAGTAGCACACTTAGAAGCAGCTCTAGATTCGTCCACCCCGAGATCAGCGACTCGCCAAGCCACGTTTCGCCATCATCGCGGTCAAACACGGAGGAATCGGGAGCGTCATGTTTGTTTTCAATGTCAGCGATTTGTTCGGACGATAGCTTGCCCACGGTGGCGACCTCCGCCGCGGTAACGCTCGGGTCGCCAGTCTCTTCGGATGCCACTCCCCTGGCCGCACTCTGCTGTGACGGGGACTCAGCTTCGCTGGCGTCTGATTCCGGCGACACGTCCAAGCCAGCATTATCAATGGCCCTTTGCTCAGCGGGTTCCGGCTCGCGTGGGTGCTGTTCGCTATCCAATCGCAACGTATCGGACAGTTGGACACTCGGTTCGCCAGTCTCTTCGGATGGCCTCTCCCTGGCCGCACTCTGCTGTGACGGGGACTCAGCTTCGCTGGCGTCTGATTCCGGCGACACGTCCAAGTCAGCATTATCAATAGCCGTTTGCTCAGCGGGTTCCGGCTCGCGTGGGTGCTGTTCGATAACCAATCGCAACGTATCGGACAGTTGAACACTCGGCTCGGTGAACACTCTCGGTATTAGATAGGGATGCCCGTCATATTCGATTTCAACATGATCTTCGACAACTTGGTTCGTGACATCGGTCACGGAGTGCAACTGGACTGATGGCGTAATCGGTTGCAGCTCGGTGTCCGGCAGTGCAGGTAACACCTGCTCGGGGTCAATTTCCGGTTGGGGTGCTTTGGTTGGGCTCAATATACCGAGTCGATGTTTGGTGGGCTCGTCCAGTTGTCTCGTCGGGGTCAAACCATTTGCTTCTTGGAAATTCTTCAATGCGCGTCGAGTGCGAGGACCCATGACACCATCGGCACCACCGGGATTGTAGCCACGGTTCAAAAGCTCCTGCTGAGCTTGTTTGACCATTTGGTCGACTGCGAGCACACGGGAGGGATACCACGCGGACACCAGCAGCAAGACGAGTACGGTGTTGACGAGTTTCATCTCAGCCCTATCGCCCCTCCAATTCTCTTACACAGGTGATGAGCAGCGTATGGGTCGATCCCATTCCATAGGCCGGGGCTACGACCGAGATGGTCACGACGACCACACTTACTTTGTTCGACTCAGCTAAGGAAAGCTTTTTTGTTCGATTTTTTTTTCCAGCTCATCCGCCCAACAGAGGGCTCGCTTGGCGGACCCAGGGGCGATGCCAGAATGTTTACCGAAAGTTTTTAACGCCTTACGCACCACATCAAGGTTACGACGTGCCTCCTTGACACGGTCTTGTCCCAGAAGTGCTTCACAATACGCCAGGTTCAGCTCGAATTTCCACGGCAAGAACTTTCTATTTCCATCGAAAAGCCGTGGGTAAATAAAATCCGCAGCATGGTTGTAGAACACAGGGAATTGCTCGCCGCGCCATAGATAATGTTTTGCAATTGTCAGCTCATAATCGCGCCCGAAGGTCGGTGAGATGCCCGCGAGATAGTTGAAATTCCAATGCAAACGTTGGTCGAGCCGAGTGCCGATGTTGATGTACTGTCTATAGTAATCGTGCAACGGCTCCTCGGGCGAGCGCGCTGAAGTGATTAGGCGAAGTTGCATTTCGTAGGCTTCGGGGCGGGCGGGATCGATTTTCATCGCCCGCTCGTAAAAATCGATCGCTTCCAATAATAGTTTGCATTCGGCGGCAAGCTCCCCGCCTTTGAGTAACAACTCGTACGAGCGATGGGAAATCAAGCATTCCTGCAACAATGAAAATGCCGCCAACGTGGAGCTGCGTCGCGCCTCCTTGACTGCTATTTCCGGTTGCATCCGTTTGTGGCATAATTCGAGCAGATCGGTGAGGGCTTTCAGCGAGCTGAACGCTCGCTCTTTGGGATTGGTCGCACACAATTGCTGAAGCACCTGACCAATGTCGAGTGTGGCCCGCACACGACCCAGCCAACTCGGTAATCGCGCGCTGGGCTTTTCCCAGTCAATTGAGGTGCCAGTGACGACCGCGTGCAGAAGCTCGGCAGCATTCGTACTGGGAGTCAACTCAAAGAAAGCAGGAACCAGCATCATTGCTACCGCGTACAAATCCGAAAGTTGCCATGCTTCCGGGTCCTGGTCCGGGACGGTCCATCGCAAGTATTCCGGCGCAATGTATCGAATGCGCTGTGGCTCGACTAACAGCTTGCCAATCGTCGGGCGGGACCAGGAAGGGAGCGGCAACAAAGTGGCTTCGCCTTCGCTGTTGAGAACGATATCGGCAGGCATAAGGAACAGCGGAGCACCCAAGCGTGCCCACCAAGCCGGCAAAGCGCGCAGGACTTGTACGACGTGATCGAGAACACTGGGGCTGGATTCCTGCTCCAGCGCTTCGGTCAACGAACACCGAGCATCCGACACCTCGTATTCGACGGCAAAGTAGTCGAGTCCGAAAGACTGCTGCGAGGCATTGACTATGCGAGCCAACTTCCGCTCTTCTTGGCGGTCTGTCCAGTCACGCAACGTCACCTTGCGTGCCGCCGACACTTCGTGTAGCGGCAGCAGCCGGTAGTACGCTGTTCCGGCTTCAGTACGATAGATCCAACCGTGCATGCTCAACCCAACGGGGACGATCTGTTGATCAGCGCCGTCAACATTCGTTTTATCTGGAGGAGAATGATCAGCGGTCCAAGGGATCTTGGTAAACAATGTCTCACCCTTCATGCGCTTGGTGGTTCATGTCGGAAAACCGCTCTGTATCAACTACGGCAGTCGAAATAAGTGTCTTCCAATTCGTCGCCCAGCTTGTCAAGCTCCTTACCGTCCGCGCCTTGTGTCAGGGCGAAAACGAGCTTGTTGTAGGCTTTGATCAGGCTCGGATCTGCATTCTTCTGCAGTAATTGTCGTGACCGCCGGACGATTCGCCTGAGCGACTCGGGAACCTCTACCGCTGAGGGAAGAGCCAGGGGAGCCACGGCAGCAGGCGACCGTGACTGATCTGCGGCATTCTCTTCGCCATGGCCGTGGATTGTCGGTGCTGGCTCGGAAGGCTTGGTTGTCGCAGAGAGGCCCTCATCCGGCCGTTGAACGGAAGTTGAATCAGTCGGCGACGGTCTCGCATCTTTGGCGCGGTCATGGACTGAAAGCTCGGATGCATTGATCGGCGTCCCACTCGCCAACGCCTCGCCGGACGCCGGTTCCGGATCCGGCACCGGAGGCTGCTCCGCCGTTGACGACCTCGGCCCTGGCGGCGGTGGGAACTCATCGGGCGTTGGCCCTTTTTCCTCCTTTACTACGGTGTGCGGCGAGCCATAGCGTAACAGCAACTTATCACGGATCCTCGCTAGGGCTTCGTTACCTCCGATTCCTGTCTTGTGCTCGAATTGTGCCTGATAGATATTGCCTTCGTTGAGATGGTTGACCACTGCGGTGAGCAGTCCACTGCGATTGAGTGAAAAAGTCACCTCGAACTTGTGATGGTTGGCCGGCATAGGCACGATCGGTTCAATCGGCACAACACCGATGAGCTCGTTCTCAACGACGTAATCGCCTTCGCCCTGATATACCTGGACAAGTAGCTCGGTCGTCGGCCCCGCATTGGTGAAGCCTCCGCGGGTTGAAGCCACCGGGATGTTGGTGCCTTGGGAGAGTATACGGCTGACCCGGTGCTCGCCGGCTTCGTCCACCACACCAATACCGAGAGAGTGCTCGGTGATGTGATGCACCACCACGTCGTTTTCGTCCTCGCTGGTTTGTGCGTCGTCGATATCGCGTTCGATGTCAAACGGCGGATCAGTGGGCTTGTAGCGCTTTGCTAGGATCGCGGCGCCACGGGCAACCACTGTGTCGGGGTCCAAATTGTCACGCACGAAGTCGTCGTCGCGGTCGAAATATTCGAGCAGGCGCTGTTTTACGCAAGGAATTCTCGTGGAACCGCCGACCAGGAGGATGGCATCAATGTCGTCGCGTTGGACACCGGCGTTTTCGGACGCCAAACGAAGCGCCTCATCGACGTAATTGAACGACTTCCCCAAATCCTCCGCGATGAGCTCCTCGAAGTTCTCTCGCGTTAGCTCCAGAATAGGAGGCTGCTCGGGACGCAACGCCATCAGCACAAGCTTTTCAGATTCGTAAATGCTCAACGCCTTTTTGACTTCTTCGGCGCTGTACTTGATGATGGCTTGAGCACGTGGGTCGTTGCTGACGTCAAGTTGGAACCGATCTTTGAGCTCGGCCACCGCCCAGCGCACGATCGCGTCGTCGAAGTCGCCACCGCCCAGTCGCGGGTCCCCTGACGTGGCGATAACCTGGATGCGTTCCTCTTTGACCGTGATGATGGAAACGTCGAAGGTTCCACCGCCAAGATCGTACACCAGATAGACCTGCTTGCGCTCCTCGTATTGGTCCAGACCATAGCAGATAGCGGCAGCCGTCGGCTCGGGAATCAGCTGCCGAGGATACAATCCCGCCAGCTTGGTCGCCTCCTCGGTCGCCTTGCGTTGCTTTTCTGTAAAATAGGCGGGCACAGTGACGACGGCGTCCCGGATCTCCGAGTCGATTTTGTGCTCAGCGATCTCCTTCATCTTCATCAACGTGAAGGCGCTCAGCTCCTGAGGTAGATACCATTCTCCGAAGAACTTCACTTTCACTGGATCACCGGATTGTCCCAAATCTCCCTGCGCATTGAAGCCCCCCTCACCATTCTGTGCTTTACCCATAACCTGGGTTGCTGGACACAGGGGTTCATTGGGGTTGTGGGACAACAAATTTTATCATTACTTTCCACATAGCCGTGAGATCATCGAGCCGCTGCAATCCGATCCATA
>Ga0126331_1000322_pt1 | contig 17155 bp, 14 predicted proteins | sample InaspJWI98metaG_FD_96379 | JGI IMG/M metagenome (GOLD analysis project Ga0126331, IMG submission 96379) | Marine gutless worms symbiont microbial communities from Oahu, Hawaii - Inanidrilus sp. 2 OAHU.JWI-98 metaG | ecosystem: Host-associated > Annelida > Digestive system > Unclassified | place... | reverse complement strand
TATTTATTTTATCCAATAATTTTAGATTGTTATTTATTTATCCCGCCTTGATTGCGATTCGCACGAATCAAACTGTATCGCAGTTTTGTCTCAAGTTTGTTTGATATACTTTTAGAAAAGAGTATATAAAAGCCTCCTAACTATATAAAATTATTAAAATTAAAATATTTTATCCAATTTAGTCAGTTTGGCATAACAATTGAATTATGTAAAAATCAGACTGTTGCGGCGATTACTTTGCCCTTTACAGTCCGGCTGAAATGTGACACTTTGAGGAGTATTTAAATCATTGAGAGCCTGCGATAAACATATCCTCAAAACCCTCGAATTGACCGAAAAGATGATAGCACTTGCTGATAAAGGCGATGCGGACCGGGAGGATACCGGATGCGGCATCCTTTACGGTGTATTACGAGATTCAGCCTACAAACTCCAGAAGCTGGCAGAAAAAGAAAAAGCGGCCCACGTCAAAAAAGGGCTGTGGCGTAAAGACTCGGTCAGCAGCAATTCCTGATACCAGGAAATAATCATATTTATCATTAACCATCTAAAGGAGGCGTAAAAAAGTGGGAAATTTACCAGGAACACAGACAGAGAAAAACATTCTAACCGCATTTGCAGGTGAGTCGCAGGCCCGTAACCGCTATACTTATTTTGCCAGCCAGGCCAAGAAGGATGGGTTCGTTCAAATTTCGGATATCTTTGCAGAGACTGCCAATCAGGAAAAAGAACATGCCAAAAGACTTTTTAAATTTTTGACCGGCGGTGAAGTAGAAATTGTCGGTGCCTTTCCGGCCGGTACGATCGGTGCAACCCTCGATAACCTGAAAGCCTCAGCGGCCGGTGAGAACTATGAGCACACCGAGATGTATCCCGGCTTTGCCAAAATCGCTGAAGAGGAGGGCTTTAACGAGATCGCCGCCGTCTTTATGGCCATTGCCGTTGCCGAAAAACAGCACGAAAAACGCTACCTTGACCTGGCAGCCAATATAGCGGCCGACCGAGTCTTCAAGCGTGAGGAGCCGGCGGTATGGCGCTGCCGCAACTGCGGCTACCTGCATGAAGGGACCGAGGCCCTGAAGATGTGTCCGGCCTGTGCCCATGACCAGTCGCACTTCGAACTGCTGGGTGAAAACTGGTAAAGTCAAGCACCGAGCAAAAAACGCCGTCAGAACCGTAAAGGATCAGTTATCCTAACATATGAACAAAGGAGGAGAAAATGGCTGACAGACTGGAAATTTACAAGTGTGAGGCATGTGGCAGCATTATCGAAGTCCTGCATAGCGGAGAAGGCGAACTGATTTGCTGCGGGGCGCCGATGATTCTCATGCAAGAAAACACAGTTGATGCTGCCCAGGAAAAGCATGTGCCGGTCATCGAAAAGATCGCAGCGGGTTTTAAAGTCAAAGTGGGTGAGGTGCCGCATCCAATGGAAGAAAAACACTATATTGAGTGGATTGAAGTGGTGGCGGACGGTCAGGCCTATCGACAGTTTCTAGAGCCGGGCCAGGCGCCTGAAGCAACGTTCTATATTGAAGCCGAAAAGATAACGGCACGTGAATACTGCAATCTGCACGGGCACTGGAAGGGACAATAGACCTTCCGACGCTGAAGATAAGGAGGTGATCTCGAATGCCAAGCTGGAAATGCCACAACTGCGGCTATGCGTTTGAAGCGGATGCGCCGCCGGACACTTGTCCGTCCTGCAAGGAAAAATGCGAGTTTCTGGATAATACTTGCTACACACCTGATTGCGAGGCGGAAGGAGTCGATCAAAGGATCAAATAAAAGGAGTGCAAATGATGGCCAAAGCACTTGTCGTGTATTCTACCAGAACGGGTGAAACACAAAGAATCGGTGAGCTGATAGCTGAAGGGATTCGAATCTCGGGCCATGAGGCCAAGGTCGTCAGAGATAAATCCGTCAAAAAAGAGTCCGACCTGGATGGTTACGACGCATATGTATTCGGATCGGCCACCTATCACGGCACGATGATGCAGGGAATGAAGACCCTGTTATTCTTGGCCGAAAACGCGGGACTTGAAGGCAAGGTCGGTGCAGCTTTCGGTGCTTTTGGCTGGAGCGGTGAAGCGCCGGGTCGTATTTTCGGTACAATGGAGAACATATATGATATGAAAATGGTCAAGGAGCCACTGATGCTTAAATCGAGTTCGCTGGGCGGCGGTTTGCAGATGGCCCAGGATTATGGCCGTGAAATCGCCAAAAAACTGGATGCGTCGTGAGCATTGACCCCGGATCGTTACCGCTCAATTGATATGCGAAAGGAGATTGGAATGGCAAATACACCGCAACACTGTCCCGGATTCCATGATTTGCAGCATCTAAAGTCTTTTATGTGCAAATGCCAGGAATGCGGCCAGGAAAAAGAAATATTCTCGGATGAGTTTGACCGGACCCATTTGTGCAAAGGTTGCGGCAAAGAGATCGATTTTTCACAATGTCGACCGGAAGCCGGCGCGTAATCCCCCATGTGTGACTGTCAGATTCCCTTTCGAGGGGTGTGCGTACGTCCGGGAGAACCCAACCGTTTATACCGGTCGGCAAGGTGATGCCTCATAGCCTCTGCTTGCCGAAAGGCGTGGTGCGGCTTTATTTCGTGTCGGTTTTGCACCCAGACCTCAGTCGGTATGGCAGATTCTGTTAAAATCCCGGAGGGATGAATCACCCGGGTTGGACACCTTTGCAGGCCGAAAGGGAATGTCGGACAGGTTGCTGTCGGATTGATTCGGAACTGAAGCTAATTGAGGCAGGATTATACATCCTGCAATGCGCAAAGGAAACTGAATGAGAGCGAGGAATGTCATCCTGTCCCTGTGTACTGTTTTGGTGTTGGCCGGTTGGTCCCTGGCGGTAGAAAATAAAGGGGCCGAACACCTGCAACTGCCGGGCGGCAAACGCGGATTGGTGCCGTTTCCGCACCACCAGCACCAAGACGTTCTTGTGGATTGTAAAGTCTGCCACGAATATTTCCCGCAGGAAAAAGGCGTCATTGAGAAAATGAAGGCGCAGGGTCAACTCAAGAGTAAATTAGTCATGAACAAACTCTGCACCAAGTGTCACAAGACGAAGAAAAAAGCAGGTGAAAATAGTGGGCCGACCAGCTGCAAGAAATGTCATTTAAAAAACGAGTGAAAGGCTGTTGACTTGATATTAGGTGCCGCTTGCATACGCTTATGTTCCCAAAGGATTATAAATTATAAGTGATCTAAAGTGGCTAAAGTTATGGAAACGCCTTCGGCGTTGTCGATATTATTAAAATAGATAGAATACAATAATTTTAGGCACTTTAGGCACCTTTTCATCAATATAAAACCCTAACTTCAGAATCGCTTTACGTAAACAGCGATTCTTTTTGAGAATCTTAATATGCTAGTACTCGGTTTACACGGTAGCCCGCGAAAAAAGGGCAACACATATTTTCTTCTTTCGACATTTTTGGACGAAGCTGCGCGCATGGGTGCCAGGACGCAGCTTATCGATGTACCCCGCAAAAATATCGTCCCGTGCAAGGAGCTTGTCGTCTGCGAGAAAAAAGGATTTTGTCCAATTGATGATGATATGAAGCATGAAATCTATCCGCTGCTGCGTGAAGCGGATGTCATCGTTGCGGCGAGCCCGGTATTTTTTTACAATGTTACAGCGCAGCTCAAAGCCCTGATCGACCGCTGCCAGACCCTCTGGGCCAGAAAATACTGCCTGAAACTGGTGGATCCGGCGCGCAAATACCGCCGCGGTTTCATGCTGGCTGCAGGCGCTACCAAGGGTAAAAATTTATTCGAAGGATTAAAGTTAACCGTCCAGTACTTTTTCGATGCGATTGGGGCCAGGTTTGAAGACAGCTTAGCTTTCCGGCAGATTGAAGGGCCGAAGGACATGGAAAACCATCCCACGGCAGTTGCGGAGGTAAGAGATGCCGTACACAAGTTATTGGAGCCGTTAATCCACCGCAAGAAAGTGCTTTTCGCTTGTCGTGAAAACGCTTGCCGCAGCCAGATGGCCAGTGCATTTGCCCAGTTTTATGCCGGTGATAAAATGGATGTACTCAACGGTGGCAGTCAGCCGGCCGGGAATATCAATCCCGTGATGGTTGAAGCCATGCAGGAGAAGGGAATCGATATGGCATTTCGGGTTCCCAAGACGATCGAGGCAGCCATCGATCAGAGCCCACCGGAAATGATCATTACCATGGGCTGCGGGGAAGCGTGCCCTTTCGTACCGGGTGCCCAAAAAAGAGATTGGGACCTGCCCGATCCGGCCGGCCAGCCCATCGAGTTTATGCGCACGGTTCGCGACGACATTGAGAAAAGAGTACAAGATTTGATAAAAGAAATTGTCTGATTCATTCTGCTGCAATGAGTGTAAAATTCCGTTTGCATATTTAGTGCGAATTGGCGTAATAAAGAACGCGGTATTGAATTTAACTACAAAAAAGGAGGTAAGAGGGTATGGATAGGTACGTATGCGTGATTTGCGGTTATGTCTACGATCCAGAACAAGGTGATCCAGACGGTGGGGTTGCCCCCGGCACTAAGTGGGAAGATGTGGCAGATGATTGGGTCTGTCCGGTGTGCGGCGCTGGAAAAGATGATTTTGAGAAGGAGGATTAAACATCGCAATCAAAGTCACCTCCTTGTCTTTAACACTTTTAATTGATGCCCTTTTCTGTCATGTGAACAAAGTTTGTGACAATGAAGGGCATCAAATCTTTGTAGTTATAGCGGTTGTCTTAAATACGTTCCGTTTGAGCCATTACAAAATAAGGAGGTTCTTATAACGTTTCCAAGTAAAAGTAGTTTGTGACAACCGCTATATCATTTTTTTTATACAAAAAAGCGTATGTTCTTTGAAAATACTGTCTGTGTACCAACACATGAAACGGCTCTTCATTATCTCAAGCCGCAAAGAGCAGCCAAAGAAGATATTAAACCATCACGCCGTGTGGATGGCTATCTAATCGCTACATGCTGTACCGACATCCAAGCCGATTAACCGGTACTTTCGCAAAACTAGTTTTCGATACTCTGATAGCAACACGCTTTATATAAAGATAGATCCTTATCCATTTCAATTAGTGCGGCGTCATTAGCCATAGTGTCACCATGCGTCCCGGTGCAACGGACATTTCAAATTAAAAAATATATAGCGTTTGCGTAAAGCCATCAACGTCGTGATGGTCCGGAAAATGAGTATAGCCACCGGTATCGGAACGTTATTATAACAAACGCTATAAGGGTAATCACGCTACCAAATGCTAAAGGCTCACTCGAAGATAAATTTACATTCTATACGCCGATGCGTCACAACATTTTATATACTGATGCATCTCGTCTGGCTGCGATGCGAAAACTCGGAATATCTCGATATTCCTGCGTTTACGCGCTTGCCCGGCGGGCGCCTTAACGCCTATAATTGTGAATTTATTTCTTCGTGAACCCTAACCGTTGAGTTGAGGTACATGCAATGAAATCGATGGAAATCGCAAAGGGAGTTTATGACGTCGGCGTCCATGATTGGAACATCAGTGACTTTCATGGCTACTCCACGCCTTATGGAACAACGTATAACGCCTTTTTGATAATGGATGAGAAAATTGCGCTCATCGACACGGTGAAAGGCGAGTTTGCGGATGAGTTGATCTACAATATTGCCAAGGTGGTCGATCCTAAAAAAATCGATATTGTGATCAGCAATCATACGGAATTAGACCATTCCGGAAGCCTTGCACGGCTTATGCATCGGATCGGTCAGGACAAACCGGTATACTGTTCAAAGATGGGTCTTAAAAGCCTTTCGCGCCACTTCCGGCAAAAATTGAATTTCCAGCCGGTGGAGAACGGTCAGGAAATGAGCATCGGGCAACGGACCTTAAGTTTTCTGGAGACACGGATGGTCCACTGGCCGGACAGTATGTTTACCTATTTAAAGGAGCAAAGAATTCTCTTTTCCAGTGATGGTTTCGGACAACATTATGCCGGGCACGAAAAGTTCGACGATGAGGTCGGCGAGGCCATCATGCCCCATGCAAAGAAATATTTCGCCAATATTCTTATGCTTTACGCGCCTCTGATCTTAAAGCTGGTTGAAAAGGTTACCGGCATGGGTCTGGAAATCGATATGATTTGCCCGGATCACGGCGTTTGCTGGCGCAAAGATCCGGCAAAGATCATCGATGCCTATGTCCGGTGGAGCAATCAGGAGAGTAAAGAGAAGGCCATAATCCTCTACGACACCATGTGGCACAGCACCGAAATGATGGCCAATCAGATAGCTGCCGGACTCAGCGCAGAAGGTGTTGATGTGCGGCCGATGTACCTGCGCAAATGGCATCGCAGTGACATAATGACCGAAGTGCTGGACGCCAAGGCGGTTGTGATAGGTTCCCCGACCCTGAACAACGGTTTATTCCCGACGTTGGCGGACATTCTGACTTACATGAAGGGGTTGAAGCCCAAAAATAAAATTGGCGCCGCTTTTGGATCATACGGTTGGAGTGGAGAGGCGGTAAAGATAATTGAGAAGGAATTGATCGCCATGAAGTTCGAAATTATCGAACCCGGCATCCGGGTTCAGTACGTGCCGGAAAGTGAACATCTGGACACCTGCTACGCCTTCGGTCAGAAGATCGGAAAGGCTATCATGGGTTAACGGTTTGGCCCGTCGCGCCGGTAAAACCCGATTATCGGCGCCACGGATAAATCACGCAGTCCGAGGGCGCACTTAAAATGTTGTTATACTTCTAATTTTGCCGGTTAATTCGAAGAAGTTGTTAACCAATCGAACAAATACAACCAATATAACCAATTTAACCAATTTAACCAATTCAACAAATTCAACCAATGAAATCAATAAAACCAATAAAACTAAGAAAACCAGTCAATCAATTAAACATGAAAATACCTGTTGTTGAATTAAGTGATTGTATCCGCTGCGATGTTTGTGTCGAAGTTTGCCCATCTGTATTTCAACGGAACGATGCCGACTACATAGAAGTTGTTGATTTAAGCCAATACCCGGAACCTGAAGTGGAAGAGGCGATTAAAAATTGCCCGGCCGACTGCATCGCCTGGGCTGAAATTTAGGGAAGCAAAATAATGAAAATCACGGACTCGCAATTGTTTTGCATCGCCTTTGGAAAATTATATTGGTTAAACACGTAACCCGCAACCTGCAACTCGCAACATTCTGAATCTAATATCAGGATTTTCTTTTAAAAATAGCGTATTCTAATCCTCTCCAATCGTGAAAGAAAGACTATCCACCCGCCAGATAAAAAGACAGGTGCTGGACCTGCTCCGGCATCCGGATTATGCAATCTGCATCAAAGAGATTTGTCGCTTTCCTTACAGACGGGTGGTCAATCCGCTGTTTTCTTTTCTATACAGCCTTAACGAGCAAGTGCGATGGCGGGCTGTAAGTGCCATGGGTGCCGTTGTATGCCTCCTGGCGGAGTCGCAGATGGAGCCGGCCCGGGTCATCATGCGCCGTTTCATGTGGAATTTAAATGATGAGTCCGGTGGAATCGGCTGGGGGTCTCCCGAGGCCATGGGTGAAATCATGGCCTTAAATCCAAAATTGGCGGATGAATACGCTCACATTCTCATATCCTACATCCAACCGGACGGAAATTTCCTGGAGCATGCTGATCTTCAACGCGGTGTTATCTGGGGAGTCGGCCGGCTTGCCCATGCCCGCCCCCGGATGGTAGCCAATTCGGCATCATATCTAATCCCATATATGAATTCAACGGATCCGCTGCTCCGGGGGTATGCCCTCTGGGCGGCCGGCGCCCTGCCTATTGAGGCCACCCGGGAAGCAATTGAAGAGTTTCGAGGAGACGACACGAAAATAATACTCTACTTAAATGGTAGGTTTTTAGAACATAAAATAGAAAGTTTGGTAGAGAAAGCCTTGACAGCAAAACGACAATAGGCTTTAAAGATTGCAATCTTTAAACATTGAGAGTAAGAACAGGGGGTTTAGATGATGAGAGGAGAAGTTCGTCCTTCACTCCTTCCGCTAGTTTTAATTTTTACTTTCTTTCTTCTTTCCGGTTGCGCTTCTAAAGATAAATACCGTTACGAAAATATCCAAAAGGATTACGCTGCCCGCTTGCCCGTCCCAAAAAACACTACGGCATCAAACCGCAGGCAATCGGATGTCAACCTCGACCGGCCGGTGTCATTAGCCGATGCTATTCAGATGGCACTCGTTAACAATCCCGACAAAAAGATGGCCAATGCCAGGATCAACCAGTCCCAAGCGCTGGTGGAACGCGCCAATGCCGCTTTTTATCCCGCCTTCGGATTTTATACCGAATATTTGCAGGGCGACGCCCCGTCGGCATTCTTGTTTAAGACCGTCGATCAGCGCATGCTTCAGCCGGATACCAATTTAAATAATCCCGGATGGTTCGAAAACTGGGAAACCGGTGTGGATGGGCGCTGGAACCTCTACAATGGCGGTCGGGATGTGTAGAACCGAGAAATTACAAAAAGCGGTCTGGCCATCTCGAATTACGATCGCCTGGCGATAGAAAACCAGCTCGTGATCGCGGTCAGTCAAACCTATTTCAATTGTCTGGCAGCCCGGGAGTTTGTTTCGATTGCCGAAGAATCGGTGGCCAGTGTTGCGGAGCAGCTGCGTGTCATGAGGGTAAAATTCAGAGCCGGCGGCGCCCTGAAATCGGATTTGTTGTCCCTGGAGGTTAGACTCGCACAAGCCCGGGAAGAGGTTGTCAGAAGTAAAAACCGGTTGAAAACACTGTTAACGGCTCTGGCCAATCTCCTCGGCGTCAGTCCCGAAATTGAGATTCGACTGGCGGATGCCGAAAGTGAAGCCATACAGATTCCGGCGGATTTTAAAGATGGTATCACGTTTGCGCTCATGAGCCGGCCGGATCTGAAAAAGATCAGGGAACAGATTGTACAATCCCGTATGGAGTTGGATCTGGCGGGAACCGGATATCTTCCCAGCGTCGACCTGTTCGGCAAACTGTATTTTAACGATCCCCATTTATCCTATGATTGGGATCGTAAAAACTGGACCGCCGGTGTTTTATTAAACTGGGAATTTTTCAACGGTTTCAGTACGCGTGCCGATCAGAAAAAGGCGTCGGCCATGCTGGAAGAGATGTTGGCGGTGGATCATAAAACCGTGTTGAATGTCAAACTGGAGGTCAAAAACGCCTATTTGAACCTGGAAGCCGCGCGCGCCCGGCTGGAGGTTGCCCGAAAGAGTGTTGCCAGTGCCGAAGAATCACTAAAGCTAGTCAAACTGCAATACGAGGGGGGATCTGCAACCATCACCCGCTTTCTCGAGGCGGAACTGGATCGGAACCGTGCCAAGATCAGGGCCACCGCTGCCTTTTATGATCATGAGAAAGCCCTTTATGAAATCGGCCGCGCCATAGGATACTGGCATGCGGAAAGCTAGCTAGTTTCCATCCGCAAATGGCCCTTTTTCCCATGAGCAGCGTTCTCTGCGGGCCTAAAGCATAGCGCGTATCGCATAGGGCATAGCGTTAATGGAAAAGACAGTGTGGAGAGTGCATTGACGCTTTGCCCATTGCTCCATGCGCTCTGCGATATCGCCTCGTTGTAAACCCCTGCCCGCCAACGCGAGCCGCTCAGGCGAGTCGGGCGGGCTTGTGCGGCTTGTTGAACACATTAATGAAAAAAATCATGGCGTGAAATCCCGCAGCATGGCGGGGCTCATCGAATAAATTGCTCATTTCAGAATTTGAAACTAACGTATATCCGGTTTAAATTTTAGATAGGCACTATCTATCAAGATACTTGCGCATAACATAATGGGAAATTTCAACGAACGGTCGGTGTGATGAAAACAAAAATTGTTGTAATTGTCCTGGTACTGGCGGTTGTTTCCGGTGCCGCGATATTCTTTTGGATGTCTTCCGGCTCAAAAATACCACCTGGTATGGTGAGCTATAGCCGGCAGAATCGCTTCGAACCGGCGACGACTGCCAAAGCGATCGTACACACAACTACCGAATGGTATGAAGCCGTAGGAACCGTGCGGCCGCGGACGGAAACCCGCATAGAAGCACAGGTTGCCGCCCAGGTTAAAGCCGTCAGGGTAAAACCCGGTGACGACGTTGGTCAAAATCAGATTCTTATCAAACTGGACAATCGTCGATATGTTTCGCGGCTGGACCAGGCCAAACAGGCGGCTATCGCTGCAAAGGCTGCGTTTACGCGGGCCGATGCCGAATATAAACGGATAAATACCTATTTTAAGGCCCAGGCGGCAACCGCCCGGGACCTGGAAAAAGCGGAAGAGGCGCTTACCAGTGCCAAAGCAGGCATTCTGCGGGCCGAGGAAGTGGTGCGCGAAGCCGAAATTGCCCTCGGCTACACAACTATCAAAGCCCCTGAAAAAGGGAAGGTCCTCAAGCGCCTGGTTGAGCCCGGCGATCTGGCCGCACCGGGCAAGCCTTTGCTGATTCTTGAAACCAGCGGCACATTCAGATTGGAAGCACACGTGCGTGAAGGTTTGATAAAAAATGTAACGCCCCATACCGTTTTAAAGGTTTCCATCGATGCGCTGGAAAAATCTACGGAAGCAACGGTGGAGGAGATCGTCCCGTATGCTGATCCTGCAACCCGAACTTTTCTGGTGAAAACATCTCTGCCCGAACTGACGGGTTTGTATCCCGGCATGTTCGGAAAACTGCTGGTGCCGGTGCAGGAGCATCAGGTGGTCGTCATCCCCCAAAAAGCCGTTCGCTACGTCGGTCAGCTCGAACTGGTTTCGGTAAAAGAGAACGACATCTGGCAAACCCGCTACATCAAGACCGGCAGAGCCATGGGGGAGATGGTGGAGGTGTTGTCCGGTCTCTCCGGCGGCGAAACTATCGGGTATTGAATTGCCCCATCAATATTGATCTATCGGGGCGGGTTTGGAACCCGCCCCTGCGCACCAACGACGCCATGGATTGCCGGATATCATCCGAGGATTTAAAACGTTTTCTGCCAGACGCATCAACCGATTAGGCAATGTACGGGGAAAACCTGTCTGGCGCCGCAGCTTTTATGACCATGTAATTCGAAATGATAGTGAACTAAACCAAATTCAACAATATATAATAGCAAATCCGAAACGCTGGAAGCTGGACCGATAAATCCAACAAATTTCTCATTGAGAGAACAAACGAATGCCTGAAACACCATCTGTGCCCGACAACTTCCTGGTTCGAATTGTACGACTGTGTCTCACATCACAGCTTTCCATTATTTTCATCATCGTTGCACTCTGTCTCGGAGTGGCTGCGGTTCTGGTTACACCCCGGGAGGAAGAGCCGCAGATCGTAGTTCCTCTGGCCGACGTTTTTATTACCGCACCGGGTGCCAGTCCCGAGGAGATCGAAAAACTGGTGGCCACGCCACTGGAACGTCTGTTGTGGCAGATTGATGGTGTCGAATACGTCTATTCCATGTCGCGTCAGGATATGGCCATCGTGACGGTGCGGTTTTATGTGGGCCAGGACAGGGAAAATTCTCTGGTGAAGCTGCACAACAAGATCACCATGAATATCGATCGGGCGCCGCCGATCGTTACCGGATGGGTGATCAAACCGGTAGAGATCGACGATGTTCCGATCATCAACCTTACGCTTTACTCGGATCGCTACGACGACCACCAGCTGCACCGAATCGGGGAAGAAATCCTTGCGCGCCTGTCCAAGGTCAAAGATACTTCACGCACAGAGATCTTCGGCGGCCGCAGGCGGGAAATCCGGGTCGAACTCCTGCCCGAGCGCATGTCGGGTTTGGGTATCTCTCTGCTCGAGATCTACCAGGCCCTGAAAGGTGCCGACACCTCGGTGACTGCCGGTAGCTTTGACCGGTTTAACCGGAATATCACCGTTACCAGCAATGCTTTTTTCGTCAGTGCCGAGGATGTATCCTCCCTGATGGTCGGTGTTCATAAGGGTCGCCCGGTGTATTTGCGGGATGTTGCCACTATCATCGACGGTCCTGAAGAAGCGCAAACCTACACCCGAATCATTTATTCCAATTATCACCGCCGGCAACACAACATGTCCGATGCTCCGCGGGATTATCCGGCGGTGACATTGGCGCTGGCTAAAAAGAAAGGCACCAATGCCGTTGTCGTTGCCCAGAATATATTAAAAGAGTTTCGTACGCTGGAAAAAACCATTCTGCCCGATGGTGTTTATGCCGAGGTCACGCGCAACTTCGGCCAAACCGCCCAGCAAAAGGTCAATGGGCTGCTGAGTTCTCTGGCGTTTGCGATCATTACGGTTGTCGTCCTTTTGGCCCTGGCCCTGGGATGGCGCGAAGCCGTGGTCGTCGCCCTGGCTGTGCCGATCAGCTTTTCTCTGGCGCTGTTCGTCAATTACCTGCTCGGCTACACCATCAACAGGGTGACGCTGTTCGCCCTGATTCTCTCTCTGGGGTTGGTCGTGGACGATCCGATTACCAACGTGGACAATATACAGCGTCATATTTTCAAAGGCCGCTTTGAACCGCTGCAGGCAACGCTGTTTGCCGTAAATGAAGTGCTGCCGCCGGTCATCATGTCGACCCTGGCCATTATCGCCTGCTTTGCGCCCCTGTTTTTTATCACTGGCATGATGGGTCCTTATATGGCGCCGATGGCGGCCAATGTTCCGGTGACCGTTATATTTTCAACCTTTTGCGCCCTGACCATCGTCCCCTGGCTGACGTTTAAATTGTTGCAAGGCACCAAACGCACAGGCCAGCAACCGGCAGATAATGATCGGATAGCCGGCGGCTTGATTGAAAAACTGTATCGCAGCATGGTTGCACCTTTTCTGGAGTCCCGCGCCAAAAGGTTGCTGCTTCTACTGCTTGTTCTGATATTGCTGGGTTTTGCTGCATTGCTTGCGCTGTTCAGGTTGGTGCCGTTAAAAATGCTGCCTTTTGACAATAAAAATGAATTTCAAATCATCATTGATATGCCGGAAGGCACAACTCTTGAGACCACCGATGGTGTTGTCCGCCACTTTGAGGATTATCTGCGCGGTGTCGCCGAAGTAACCCATATCATCTCTTATGTGGGTTATGCATCGCCCATAGATTTTAACGGTCTGGTGCGTCATTACTACCTGCGCCAGGGTGGCCATCTGGCCGATATCCGTGTGAACCTGGCCGATAAAAGCCGGCGCAGCCAGCAGAGTCACGCCATTGTGTTGCGCCTGCGCAAAGACCTGGAGGATATCGCCAGTCGGTACGGCGCGGACCTGAAAATTGTCGAAGTGCCTCCCGGTCCGCCCGTGCTTTCCACCGTTGTGGCCGAGATCTACGGCCCGCCGGACAAATCGTACGATTATCTGATCGCCGGCGCCCGCCACGTAAAAGACAAAATATTGGTTCGCGAGCCGTTTGTTACCGATATCGATGATTCGGTGGAGATGCCGCGAACCAGAGTCGATTTTATTCTGGACAAGGAAAAAGCCGCCCTGCATGGCGTGACTACCGAAGCCGTGATCCAGACCCTGCGCATGGCGCTGAGCGGGGGTGCACCGGCTGCCGTTCATACCCCGGGAGAAAGACAGCCGCTGATGATCAACACGATTTTACCGCGGATTAAGCGCTCCGCGACCGTTGCGCTTGCGCAGGTTCCTATGAAAACGGCCACCGGAAAAATGGTGCCGCTGGCCGAGCTGGTAACCATCGCTGATGTGCCGCAAGCCCAGCCGATTTACCACAAGAACCTCGAACGGGTGGTGTATGTGGTGGCGGAAATGGCAGGTCGGGCGCCGGGGGAAGCCATACTGGATGTGATGAAGCGTTTGCGCAAAGACCCGGCACCGGCCGGCGTCCGTGTGCAATGGGCCGGTGAGGGTGAGTGGAAGATTACCCTGCGGGTTTTCCGGGATATGGGTATTGCATTTGCGGCCGCCATGGTGGGAATTTACATTCTGCTCATTGTTCAGACCAACTCCTTTTTCATGCCCCTGTTGATTATGATGGCCATCCCGTTGACGTTGATCGGTGCCATGCCCGGCTTCTGGTTGCTGAATGTTCTCGTGGGAAGACCGGTGGGAGGTTTCGAGAATCCGGTATTTTTTACCGCCACCGGTATGATCGGAATGATCGCCCTGGGCGGCATCGTCATTCGCAACTCACTGATTCTAATCGAGTTCATTCAGGATGCCATTGCACGCAGTGTTCCTTTCAAGGAGGCCATTCTTCAAAGCGGCGCCATTCGGATGCGCCCGATCCTGCTCACGGCGGCCACCACCGCCCTGGGTGCCTGGCCGATTACCCTCGATCCGGTTTTTTCCGGACTGGCCTGGACCCTGATATTCGGCCTCTTTGCCTCTACCCTGTTTACCCTGATAATTATTCCAGTGACCTATTTTGCGCTCTACAGAAAAAAAATATCGCCACCGAATTTATAACCGATCCATATTAAATTTCTGACCAAGTACCTCGACTGGTTTCCTGTTTTAAACCGTGAACCAGCAAAGCTGAAATACATGCCTCAATTTTTTCTGAACCAATTTATCCGCTAGGTTGGTGCGGCATAAATATCGAGGGATTTGCCATTAAATGCCACATTGTGATATTTTTTTGTTGACGCCGTAATTTTGGCGTGTTAATGATCATATTCGGATAGTCCATCCATACCTCCTAATAAAGGGTGGTTTTTTTCGAAAAACCACCCTTTATTATTGACGAATACTGTGGCTGACAGAAGATAACCACTACAAATTATAGTGAAAAATTCAAAAACATTCTGTGTTGCGATCTGATTCATCCTCATCGTTTAAATCCAGGCACGACATTTCTCGGGGGAAAATTCTTGACACCAATTAACACGACGTGGTACTTCTTTAAACGATAGCTATCTTGTAGCTGCCAACTTATGTAACCAAACAGCAGGAAGTTGATTCACCGTCCTGAGATCCCCTTTAATAAAGGTGCAGCGATGCGATTATGCCACATAGTTAAAAAAAATCACTGCCTTTTGAGCCGGCTTTTTATTGGATTGCTTCTGATCCTCGCCCTCGGCTGCAGCAGTGATGCCGAGTACAAGCCCATCGATTTTTCCCGGACCATAACGGTGTCGCAACCTGAGGCCAGTATTGAAAAATCGCCCACTCTGCGCGTGGCTGTTGCGGCAATGATATCTCCAAAAGAAACATTTATTTACTACCGCGAGCTGCTGGCATATATCGGTCAGAAGCTGGATCATGATGTGCACTTGATCCAGCGTAAAACCTACGGCGAGATTAACGAGCTGTTTCCAAAGGGGCAAATCGACCTGGCATTTATTTGCACCGGCCCTTATGCTGTCGGTAAAAAGCTCTTCGGGTTCGAGGCGCTTGCTACCCCCGTTATCCGCGGCCAACCCTTTTACCAGTCATACCTGATCGTCCACAAAAATAGTGATTTTCAACAGTTGCAGGATCTGGAAGGACAGGTGTTTGCTTTCACCGACCCGGAGTCTAACACCGGAGCGCTGGTTCCAAACTTCTGGTTGACACAAATCGGACAGGCACCCCAGACTTTTTTTGAGAATATTACCTATTCATACAGCCATGACAATTCTATTCTGGCGGTAGCCAAAGGCTTGGTGGACGGGGCTGCGATAGACGGGCACATATGGGAATACTACAACCGACGCAAACCGTTCTACACCGATATGACCCGGGTGATTAAAAAATCCGAACCCTTCGGCAGTCCTCCCCTGGTAGCATCCGCATATCTCCCGCAGCGGTTAAAATTACAGATGACGCAGTTGCTGATGTCCATGCACGACGACCCTGAAGGCAGACGCATACTGCAGGAGTTGATGATCGATCGTTTTGTCGAACCCCGGCAGGAATGGTACCAGCCGGTGCGGCAGATGTTTGAGCAGGTGCATACAGACGGGAATAAGTTATCTACAACCGAGAAGTCTTAACCAAGTCCTGATTTTACCGTGTCCGTTCTGATCATCAGCGGCATCATCATTTGGCACATCCTCACCTTTGATTGACTATCGAAGTTTCGGTTTTTTCTTGGATGTATTATGAGAAGATTTTCCTGCACCACGCCTGGGCAGCCATTTGTATCGGATCCCATGGACTGCTGAGCGGAGGGGTGTAGCTGAGGTCAATGTCGTTCAACTCTTCAACGGGTAGGCCTTTATAAATCGCAGTAGCAAAGACATCGATTCGCTTTGAAATTTCCGCATTTTTATGACCGACGATCTGGGCGCCCAAAAGACGGTGTGTGCTTCGATCGCCGGTTATGCGAATCCACATCTTTTGGGCTCCCGGGTAGTACACTTTGTGGTCCCAGGTTGCAACTTCGACAGTCAGGGGATCGAAACCCGATTGTTGTGCGGTTCCTTCCCTCAAGCCGGTGCCGGCGACCACCTGATTGAAAATTTTAACGGCCTGAGTGCCGAGGGTGCCCTGAAATTCCGCGTTTCCTCCAGACACATTTTCACCGGCCACCCGGCCCTGTTTGTGCGCGGTGCTCCCCAAAGGCCTATACGTGTATTTTTGCAATATTTTATGCCACGTTTCTACACAATCGCCGGCTGCATAAACGTCGGGTATATTGGTTCGCATGCAACGATCGACTTTAATGGCGTCTTTGATTCCAGTTTCGATGCCGGCTGCACAGGCCAGTTTTGATTCCGGCCGGGCGCCGACGGCAACTAAAACTATATCGGCGGATGAGGAGAATCCTTTTGAGCCGCTAACTGTCATACCCCGCTCGATTTTTTCAATTTTTTCTGCAGCGATGCCGGTGCTGACTACCACACCATGTGATTCGAGTTCGGTCTGCACCAGACGCCCGAATTCGGGATCCACAGTCGTCAGAACGGAATCGAAATATTCAACCACGGTAACTTTGAGGCCGCGATAGGTAAGGGCATCGGCCATTTCTATGCCGATGTAGCCCGCCCCGATGATGATGGCGGATTTCGGATTGTGTTCGGTTATATAGCGCTGCATCGCGAAGCTGTCGTCCATCCAGCGCAGTGTAAACACGCCAGGCAATTGAAGTGTAAATTCGCAGACAATCTCAGAAAAATTTGCAGACAAACTCAGAAATTTAAAATTTGCGATCGGCAGGACGTAAAAAACCTGCTCGATCTGGGACCGACCAGGTGTCAACCTAAATTT
>Ga0126331_1000318_pt1 | contig 17304 bp, 10 predicted proteins | sample InaspJWI98metaG_FD_96379 | JGI IMG/M metagenome (GOLD analysis project Ga0126331, IMG submission 96379) | Marine gutless worms symbiont microbial communities from Oahu, Hawaii - Inanidrilus sp. 2 OAHU.JWI-98 metaG | ecosystem: Host-associated > Annelida > Digestive system > Unclassified | place... | reverse complement strand
TTGCGAAGCCCCAAGCCCTAAGGCGAAGCCCCAAGCTCGTAGAGCGAAGTCGGACTTGTCGCGGCGTAGCTTCAGCGAAGACGGACCTGTCGCGGCGTAGCTCGTAGAGCGAAGACGGAAGCTGAAGCCGGTACTCAATTCACCATTTTCGACTCTTTCGCTTCGAAAAAAAATCCTTATCTTTATCTTTGTGGACACACCACCAAAAGTCTTTAGGTGGGGGTAAGGGTAAGGGGGGATAATGAGTAAAATCCTTATTGCGATCACAGTTTTAAGATTGCCAATAATCTCTTTCCTATTTATCTTTACGCCTGTTATATCTCCAATTGACAATGCTTATGCGGACGAAAAGAGTGCACATGGCAGCCTCCCTCCATTTTTGAATTCAGAAAATAATAATATTTCGGCGTATTCTGAAAATGAGACAAATTCTAATGATATACAAGCTTATTCGATTTTAGCTCTTACCAACGTGGCCTCCAAAGCACTAGCGACCGGGCCTGTCCTTGAAGTAAACCCCACCTTCTTTAATGAAACGCTCAAAGAGAGAGAAAGTTCGGAACATCCTCTAATACTCTCCAATACCGGAGAGAGTCCGCTGACCTACAGTGTTTCTGTAACTGATAGGGTGTCTTCCGATGCAAGACTTGTAGCAAGCAGGAGTTTGGCTGTTGCAGGCCGCCCGCCAATGCGCAGTATTCCAAGCAATGTCGAGTATGTACCGGGAGAGCTTATAGTTAAGCTCAAATCCGGTTATTCAACGAAAAAGATGTCCGGTTTATTCAGAGCCAGCGGTTTGGCAGTCAAACGGAGGATTCCCGAACTGAATTTTGAAGTATTGCAACTCCCTTCAAAGGATGAAGAATCTCTAATAAAGGCCTTAGCGGATGTTTCTGCGGATCCAGGTGTGGTTTACGCAGAGCCTAACTACATCTATACAGCCTATGATATACCGAATGATCCCAGGTTCGATGCACTGTGGGGGCTGCACAATACAGGACAAACCGGTGGGCTGATAGATGCTGACATCGATGCTTCCGAGGCCTGGAGCATCTCTACCGGAAATCGTGAAGTGGTGGTGGCGGTAATTGATACGGGGGTAGATTACAACCATGAGGATCTGGCCGCAAACATGTGGATAAACGTCGCCGAGGTGCCGGGTAACAGGATCGATGACGACGGCAGTGGTTATATCGACGACATCTATGGATATGATTTTGCATACAACGACGCTGATCCGATGGACGGTCATTACCATGGGACGCACTGTGCCGGCACCGTCGGTGCAGCCGGTGGCAACGGTATCGGAGTGGTGGGGGGCAATCACGCGGTTCAGATCATGGCGGTCAAATTTTTGAATGATTTCGGCTGGGGTACTACCAGTGATGCGGTCGAGGCCATCATGTATGCAGTGGACAACGGGGCGCATATTTTGAGCAACAGCTGGGGCGGCGGGGGACGCTCTGCGGCCCTGGAAGATGCCATTGTTTACGCCAATGAGCACAATGCTCTTTTTGTGGCAGCAGCGGGCAATGATCGTCGGGACACAGATATATGGCCGAACTATCCGTCCGGATACGAGGTACCCAACGTGATGTCGATTGCCGCTACCGATCACAATGATCAGCTGGCGTCTTTTTCCAACTGGGGGCTTACCACGGTTGATTTAGGCGCTCCAGGCGTAAACATTTTAAGCACCACGCCGGATAACAGCTACGATTCATTGGATGGCACTTCCATGGCCACCCCGCATGTATCCGGAGTTGCCGCACTTTTAAAGGGTCACAACCCCGGCCTCGGTGCCCTGGATCTCAAGGATGCGATCATGGAGACGGTGGATTCCGTAGCAGCGCTGGATGGGATCACGGTGACCGGTGGGCGGCTGAACGCTGAGAAGGCGCTGGCAAATGTGCCGCCGGGGTGGATTAACGTAAAAGGTGAGCTTTCAGGTGAGATTGAGCCCGGTTCATCGGTGGAATTGACCGTTTATCTTTATGGCAAAAGCGTTGGCATGTCTGAGGCGGACATTACCATCGCCACCAATGATCCTGTCCATCCCGAGCAGGTAGTGCCGGTGGAACTGATCGTACTTCCCGATGACGTTGCGCCGGATCCGGTTGTGGATCTGAACGCTGCAGATTCGACCAGTCGATCGGTGACACTTGAGTGGAAGGCTACAGGGGATGATGGTCTTGCAGGGCGTGCGAGCGAATACGACATACGGTACAGCACAGCGCCTTTGGACGAGACGTCTTGGGACAGTGCCACCCAGGTTGAAGACGAGCCGGCGCCGGCTGAATCCGGCAGTGTCGAGACTTTTGAACTTACAGGGCTTTTGCCTGAAACCCGCTACTGGATTGGCCTTAAGGTAAAAGATGACGCCGATCGATACTCAGCGCTTTCAAACGTGATAGAAGCGACGACGTCCCAGGCGCCGGTTCTGCGGCCTGAACCTGAAACGATGCCGCCTGTCTGGTTGGAGAAAAATGACGAAACCACCCGCGTGCTGACCCTTCATAATGATGGTGGAGACAAGCTGACCTTTGAGCTTCGATTAGCGAGATCCGCACCGGCAGTGGATATCACTCTCGACCGGCAGGTTGAGCAAATAGCGGTTGTTAGACTTGACACCCCCAACCTGGATACAAACCCAAAGGAATCCGATCTTAAGCCCTATGCCGAGTATTCCGGCGATCACCTGCATTTTGGCATCACCGAGTATGGTGAAATTATGCCGTTCCAATATCCGATTGGCACCGAGCATTTAAGAAAAGGCTTTTACGGGTCCGGTTACACGGTCGCTTACCGGCATGGCGGCACTGATAAAGTGGTCTATGCCGGTTATGGTGCGCGAAGTGGGATGATTCCGGTCTCTTATGAAGAGCTGGAAAACAGCCTTACCGGTCTGAACGTGCGGGTTACCGCAGAGTCTTCAGATCGAGTCATCCGGGTTGTGAGGACCTTTGATTTTGACAAGAGCGGCAAGCATGTCAATATCACCACTTTGATCAAGAACATATCCGGCACCTCGGTTGCGGATGTTGTGTTTAAGTCTTGGAGCGATTGGGATGTGGATGGCTATTTTGGTTCCAATACCTTTGATTATGATGAAACCTACCATTTAGGTTATGCCTATAAGACCCATTATTGTGGCATTGCCAGCAGCCGTGAACCTGATTTACGGGACTTATACGGATGGGACGATTACTGGCGGCGTCTGACCGATGAAGATTATCGTGACGGACCGGTGATGATGGACGGTCTTGAGGTGCTTCATTTCAATTTAGGGGATTTGACCGACGCTGCTTCCGAACAGGTAGAGACAACGTATGTGTCCGGCGACTCCTTGGAGGAGCTTCAAGGTCAGGTGGGATTTTTCAGATGGCTCAGTGCGGATATCACGTCGGGCACAATTTCTGCGGGAGAATCCCTGGATATTGTACTGACATACCATGCGGTTGGTCTGGAGCCGGGTAGCTATGCCGCCGACATCATCGTTGCCTCCAATGATCCGGTAAATCCGACCGCGACGGTCCCAGCGACAATCGAGGTCACGGCGGATACAACTCCGCCGGAAGCAGTTACAGATCTCGATGTGTCGGATGCTACCTTTGATTCGGTGCTTCTGGCCTGGACAGCAGTGGCCGACAGTGGTTCTGTTGGTGCACCAGCCGATTTCTACGATATTCGTTACAGCACGGAGGGAATTACGGAAGCCAACTGGGATTCGGCATCTGAAGCGCATGGAGAACCGGATCCGGCCGCACCTGGATCTTCTGAAAGCTTTCGGATCACAGGTCTAATTCCTTCGACTACATTTTATTTTGCCATGAAGGTGATTGATAGCGTTGGACTTTTATCAGCGCTGTCTAATATCGGAAGCGCCACCACAACCGCAGGCCCCGAGGCGGTCGTAGATCCTTCGAACATCAGTGAAACCCTGATGGAGGGTAAAAGATCCACACATATGCTTACACTTTCGAATACCGGGGCCGCTGCACTCACGTACAAGGTTAAGGCAACCGAGACATCCTCTTCAAAGGGGCGTTCTTTTCGTCCTGTTTCCTATCGTTCGAAAAAACCTGCGGTTACCCGGAGTATACCAATGGGGGTGGAATATGTACCCGGTGAGCTGATTGTAAAAAAGCTCGAGCCGGATCCAGATAGGGCCGCTTTAGAGGCTATTAGGTTGGCTCTAGGCGCTGAGATCAAGCGTGATATATCCAAGCTGAGTCTAGAGATTTGGCGTTTGCCTCGCAAAGATCGACAATTTTTACTCGATGCCATGGCACATGTGTCCGGGAACGTGAACGTGGTCTATGCGGAGCCCAACTACATCTACAGAGCTATCGGGATTCCGGGGGATCCCCGGTTTGATGCGCTGTGGGGACTGCACAACGAGGGGCAGAGCGGGGGAAGAGAGGATGCTGATATCGACGCCCCTGAGGCCTGGAATCTATTTACGGGAAGTTCTGATGTGGTGGTGGCAGTAATCGACACGGGTGTGGATTATAACCATGTAGATCTAGCCGACAATCGTTGGGTGAACGAAGGTGAAATTCCTGACAACGGCGCTGATGATGACGGAAACGGCTATGTGGACGACGTATATGGATACGACTTTGCATACGACGATCCGGATCCGATGGACGGTCATTACCATGGGACGCACTGTGCCGGCACCGTCGGTGCAGCCGGTGACAACGGTATCGGAGTGGTGGGGGTCAATCACGCGGTTCAGATCATGGCGGTCAAATTTTTGAATGATTTCGGCTGGGGCACTACCAGTGATGCGGTCGAGGCCGTCATGTACGCAGTGGACAACGGGGCGCATATTTTGAGCAACAGCTGGGGCGGTGGGGGACGCTCTGCGGCCCTGGAAGATGCCATTGTTTATGCCAATGAGCACAATGCTCTTTTTGTGGCAGCAGCGGGCAATGATCGCCGGGATACGGATATATGGCCGAATTATCCGTCCGGCTACGAGGTACCCAACGTGATGTCGATTGCCGCTACCGATCACAATGACGAGCTGGCATCTTTTTCCAACTGGGGGCTTACCACGGTTGATTTAGGCGCTCCGGGCGTAAACATTTTAAGCACCACGCCGGATAACAGCTACGATTCATTGGATGGCAGCTCCATGGCCACCCCGCATGTATCCGGGGTTGCCGCACTTTTAAAGGGCTACAACCCCGGCCTTGGTGCCCTGGATCTCAAGGATGCGATCATGAAGACGGTGGATTCCGTAACAGCGCTGGATGGGATCACGGTGACCGGTGGGCGGCTGAACGCTGAGAAGGCGCTGGCAAATGTACCGCTGGGGTGGATTAACGTAAAAGGTGAGCTTTCAGGTGAGATTGAGCCCGTTTCATCGGTGGCGTTGACCGTTCATCTTTATGGCCAAAGCGTTGGCATGTCTGAGGCGGACATTACCATCGCCACTAATGATCCTGTCCATCCCGATAAGGTCGTGCCGGTGAAACTGAACGTGCTTCCGGATGACGTTGCGCCGGATCCGGTTGTGGATCTGAACGCTGCAGATGCGACCAGTCGATCGGTAACGCTTCAGTGGAAGGCTACAGGGGATGATGGCCTTACAGGGCGTGCGAGCGAATACGACATTCGGTACAGCACAACGCCTTTGGACGAGACGTCTTGGGACAGTGCCACCCAGGTTGAAGACGAGCCGGCGCCGGCTGAATCCGGCAGTGTCGAGACTTTTGAACTTACAGGGCTTTTGCCTGAAACCCACTACTGGATTGGCCTAAAGGTAAAAGATAACGTCGATCAGTACTCCGCGCTTTCAAACGTGACAGAAGCGACGACGGCACCGGCGCCGGTTCTGCGAGCTGATCCTGAAACGATGCCGCTTGTCTGGTTGGAGAAAAATGACGAAACCACCCGCGTGCTGACCCTCTATAATGATGGCGGTGACAAGCTGACCTTTGAGCTTCGATTAGCGAGAACCGCACCGGCAGTGGATACCACTCTCGACCGGCAGGTTGAGCAAATAGCGGTTGTTAGACTTGACACTCCCAACCTGGATACCTACCGAGAGGAATCCGATCTTAAGCCCTATGCTGAGTATTCCGGCGATCACCTGCATTTTGGCATCACCGAGTATGGTGAGATAATGCCGTTCCAATATCCGGTTGGAACCGAGCATTTAAGAAAAGGCTTTTACGGGGCCGGTTACACGGTCGCTTACCTGCATGGCGGCACTGACAACGTGGTCTATGCCGGTTATGGTCTCCGAAGGGGGATGATTCCGGTCTTTTATGAAGAGCTGGAAAACAGCCCCACTCGTTTGAACGTGAGGGTTACCGTCGAGTCTTCAGATCGAGTCATCCGGGTTGTGAGGACCTTTGATTTTGACAAGAGCAGCAAGCATGTCAATATCACCACTTTGATCAAGAACATATCCGGCACGTCGGTTGCGGATGTTGTGTTTAAATCTTGGAGCGATTGGGATGTGGATGGCTATTTTGGTTCCAATACCTTTGATTATGATGAAACCTACCATCTGGGTTATGCCTATCAGACCCATTATTGTGGCATTGCCGGCAGCCGTGAACCTGATTTAAGGGATTTAAACGGATGGGACGATTACCATCGGCGTCTGACCGATGAAGATTATCGTGACGGACCGGTGATGATGGACGGTCTTGAGGTGCTTCATTTCAAGTTAGGAGATTTGGCCGACGCTGCTTTCGAACAGGTAGAGACAACGTATGTGTCCGGCGACTCCTTGGAGGAGCTTCAGGGGCAGTTGGAAATAGTCAGGTGGCTCAGAACGGATATCACGTCGGGCACAGTTTCTGCGGGAGAATCCCTGGATATCGTACTCACCTATCGTGCAGTAGGTCTGTTGGCTGATAGTTATGCCGCCGACATCAGCGTTGCCTCCAATGATCCGGTAAATCCGACCGTGACGGTCGGCGCCAGTCTGGATATTTGCTCAGATGACACGGATGGAGATGGCTTATGTGACTACATCGAAATTCGCTCTTGAACAGATCCATCCGATGACGATACGGACAATGACGATATTTCTGACGGAATGGAGGATGCCAACCATAATGGCGTTGTAGATCCCGGAGAAACCGATCCTTGTGATGAAGATACAGATGAAGACGATTTGCCCGATGGCTGGGAGATTGAGAATATGCTCGATCCATTGAAAGCGACCGGTGTCAATGGGAGGGATGGGGATTTTGATAATGATGGATGGACCAATTACGAAGAATACATTAATGACTCTGACCCGAGCGATGATAGGTACCCGGAGCCGACACCCCCTGAAGTGGTGGAAGTCAATCCTCATGACGGTGCAGGGATTGATCCGGATACAATGCGCGTATCCAACATTACCTCCTTTGCCGTCCTTATTGAAGATTCGGACGGAATCGACATCACGGATACATCCAGTATCAGGTTTACTATTGACGATGGAGAGAATGTTGATGAAATAGATTTGGATGATAGCAAGGATGTCAGGGTAAGGGTAACGAAACTTGACAGTGACGAGGACGACACGGCGGTGACCCGACTCTGGGCGGTATACCACAGGGCCGAAGACACCATACGATCAAATGCCTATGCTTATGATAGTGAAATCAATATTAAAGTGGATGCCAAGGACAAAAGACAAGACTGGATGACGCAGGAAAACTTCTATTTCAAGATTGAATCTGAAGCAGAGCACGATGATGCAGAAGCCAACTCGCCAGACACGAGTTCAATCGTCCCGGCAGATCCTGCCTATAATGCGGGTATTGAGGTGACAAGCGGCGATCTGGAGGGCGCTAAGATTATCTTTGACGACAACGAGCCTGTCACGCCAATGTTTGGACCCTCGGATCAACCGCCACTGTCGGATGTACCTGGAACAGATGCCGTTGGAGTACCCATGAACCTCCAGCCTCCTACTGTCTTCACAACTCCGGTGAAGATCTTTATCCCTTGTCCGGGGCAGGCAGATGTGAGCAAGCTGAGCATATACTATTATAACGGTGAAGACTGGGCGCTGGCCTGCGATGCCGACGGCAATGTGGAACCGGGCGGAAACGGTTGGATGGTGCCCGGCTCACGGAAGAACCATAACGATGACATCCCCCCTACAATCGAGATTCAAATCTATCATTTTTCAGGAGTCCAAGCGGCTATTTCACCGCCGGACGAAGGTGAAGGGAGTTCCGGCGGTGGAAATGGCGGCGGTTCCGGCGGTGGAGGTGGAGGCTGCTTTATCGCTACCGCGGCCTATGGATCTCCAATGGAGCCTCATGTCGAGGTGCTGCGTGAGTTCCGAGACCGATTCTTGCTTACAAACTCACTGGGTAGCGCTTTTGCAGATATCTACGCTACATACTCGCCTCCTTTGGCCGATTTTATCGCCCGTCATGAAATCCTGCGCCTAGCGGTGAAGTGGGGCCTGCTTCCATTGGTTGGAGTGAGCTGGATGACCTTGCATTTTGGCTTATGGTTGACTTTGCTACTTATGACGTTTGTCCTTGTTTTGCTAGGCGTTGCTGCCATGATTACTCTCAGGAGACGAGTCAGGACGTAAATAGGGTACGTCAAGATATCCTTTATTTGTAGAGATAGCAGGCTGCTGTTTGACCGGGTCCTACCTTTCTCAGTTTTGGTTCCCTTGAACGGCATATATCCATGGTGTGTGGACATTCGTTACTGTAACGACACCCTTTGATTGCCAGCAACGATTTTTCATAAATGTTATCGGATCCGACGCGCGGCCTGTGAACAGCTGGGTCAGGGATGGGGATGGCGGCTTTCAATGCCTGTGTATATGGATGCTTGGGGTGATCAATCACATCTTCCGCTCGGCCGATTTCAACAAATTTACCCAAATACATGATAATTATTTGATCGCAGAGATATTTAACTGTCGAAAGATCGTGGGATACATACAGAATCGTCATCCCGTCCGTCCTGGAGAGTCTTTTAAGGAGATTGAGGATGCCGGCTTTGATGGAAACATCCAGCATCGACACCGGCTCATCCGCAATCAACACCTTAGGTTCCATGACCAGGGCCCGAGCGATGGAAAGCCTTTGGCGTTCCCCCCCGCTTAACTCATGGGGGAACTTGTGGATGTACTCATTTTCTTTTTTAAGCCCGGCTCTATCGAGCGCGCGGTGCACGACATCGGAGTGCCGGCTTTTAGGCGCCAATCCCTGAACTTTGACGGGCTCTGCCACCGTATCATACACCCTGAAGCGCGGATTGATGGATTCATACGGATCTTGAAATATCATCTGCACGTGGCGATAGAATTCTTTCACGTAACGGCCGGCCAATTCGTTTACATTCAAACCGTCGATCCAAATTTCACCTGCATCCGGCCGCTCCAGCCGGGTGAGCAACCTGGCAATGGTACTTTTCCCGCTGCCGCTTTCACCAACCAGCCCCATGATCTCACCCGGGGCAATTTCAAAGCTAATGTCATCCACCGCTTTAATCACCGGTGAAGCTTTACGGGCAAGCAGGCCCGCAATATCGGTTTTAGCCTTGAAATATTTTTTTAGATTCAGGACCTTGATGATGGGGCTCATTGAATCAGAATCCTCCGGCTGCCGACCGGTCCGCGATGGACGTTTCTTCCCAGGTTTCGGTTTTGGCCGCTTGCTCCCGCATCAAGACTACTTTATCCAAATGATGGCAGAGTGCGAAGTGGTTTTTTTCGACCTCGATGTTCGGTGGAATGGCTTTCCAGCATATCTCGGTGGAAAAGGGGCAGCGGTTGCAGAAGCGGCATCGATCCGGCGGATCAATGAGAACCGGCGGCGATCCGGGGATCGAAATCAACGGAAGCTCCTTAGAACGGGTTATGCTGGGAAATGCATTTTTCAGTCCCATGGTGTAAGGGTGGTGGGGTGCCGTCAGAACCCGTTCAGCCGTTCCGGATTCCATAATTTTGCCGGCATACATCACGCAGACACGATCACAATTTTCGGCTACCAGGGAAATATCGTGGGTTACCAGCATGATGGAGCAGTTTAAATCTTTCTGAAGATTGATAATACGCTGAAAAATCTGATCCTGCACCAGCACATCCAGGGCCGTTGTCGGCTCATCGGCGATAATCAAAGATGGATTTAACGCCAAAGCCATGGCGATATTTGCCCGTTGCTTCATGCCCCCGCTGAACTGATGGGGAAAGGCCTCCGTTCGGGACGGATCGATTCCGACCAAAGAAAAGAGCTCTTTAACGCGGTCATTTGCCGCGGCCGGTCCTATGCTTTGGTGTTCCAAGATGGCCTCTTGTATCTGATATCCGACTTTATAAACGGGATTCAGTGCATTCATTGCACTTTGGGGTATCACCGAAATTTCTTTCCACCGGTATTGGCGCATCTGGTCATAATCCAGCGGCACCAGATCCTGACCTTTGAATTTGATCTTCCCGGAATCGATTCGAAAGTTGCGAGGAAACACCTTAATGATCGATTTGATCACCGTGGTTTTGCCGCAGCCGGACTCTCCGACCAATCCCAGATTTTCACCCTGCCTGATTCCAAACGAAATTCCGTCAACTGCTCGTATTCTGCCGAGTTTGGTAATATAACCGGCGTATAAATCAACACATTCCAGAATCGGTGGTTCCATCAGTCGCTCCGTAGCCTGGGATTGGCCAGCTCCTCCACTGCCCGTCCAATCAAGTAGAAGGCCATTACCATCAGAATGATGCAGAATCCGGGCGGCAAAAACCACCACCAGGCCCGATACATTACCATTGAAGAAAAAACGTCGTGTAAAATACTACCCCAGCTGAGCGAGTCAGGATCCCCAAAGCCCAAAAACGAAATACTGGCCTCGGTGGTAATGGCCCAGGCAACGCAAAATGCCCCGTGGACGAACACCTGGGGCAAAACGTTGGGAGCGATGTGTTTGTAAATAATGCGCAGGCTTCCCGCCCCCGACATTTTGGCGGCATCGATGAAAGGGCGCTCCCTTAGACTCAGCACTTGTGATCGGACAACGCGTGCCGTAGCCATCCAGTATAAAAGGGACATGATCGTAATAATCCACAGCATGTTGCGTGTAACGATGGACAGCGCGACAATGACAAAGGGCAGCAGGGGCACGCCGAATAAAACATCGGTTATCCGCATTAAAAGATTATCCACCCAGCCGCCGTAGTAGCCTGAAAACAAACCGACATTCATACCGATCAGGGCGACGAAGCATGCAGTCAAAAAACCAACCATCAAAACAGTGCGGGTACCGATGAGGATCTGGCTGAAAACGTCACGGCCATAGAGGGTGGTGCCCAATAGGTGGTTGAATGACGGCGGCTGCAGTCTTTCTAATTTTCCGTCGGCGGTGTAGCTTTTTTGCATTGCATCATACGGGGCAATGACCGGTGCCAGAAGACCGACGATAACAAAAAATACGATCATAACAATCCCCGTCATGGCCAGCCGGCTCTGGCGGGCAAAACCCGAAATTCGAATCAGACCTTCCGACCAATGGCTTCTTTTAACTGCATGTATCGTTGTTGCATTCTTCATGGTTCTACGCTGTTTCAAAACAGGTGAGGGTTTTATGCTGCATATCGCGAGGTACCGTTTAAGGCTATGAATTGAAATTTCTCCTTTTCTAACGCGTAACCCGCAACCTGCAACTGTCGCTCCTACTCCATTTTTCTTTGGCTTATAATGGCACCTAGAAGCCCCAGATAGTATCTGAGACCTTAGATCACTTATATCGAATCCTCGGATCCAAAACTCCATAAAGCAGATCCGATAAAAGGTTTCCGCATACTACCATCACGCCGATCAGCAGAAAACAGGCCTGGGCCACAGGGTAATCGGAATATATGACCGATTGAACCATCAGGCGTCCCAATCCCGGCCATGAAAAGACGGTTTCGATCAACACACTTCCGGCTGTGGCATAGGCGCCCAGCAGGGCAATGGAAGTAGCAATCGGCAATAAAGAGGCCCGCATGGCGTGTTTGAAAATGACCCGCTTTTTACTTAATCCTTTAGCCTGACACAAATCGATAAAATCTTCTCCCAGAACCTCGAGCATGGCCGTCCGCATAACCAGCAGCGGGTAGCAGCAGTAATACAGCGTCATCATCAATAGCGGCAGGGCCAGATGATACAGATAATCCAGGGAAAAGAAGATATCGAATGTACCCGTAGCCGAATAGCCGGGTGTTCGCATGTGACCGGTGGGGAAAATGTCCAGTTTGATGGCAAATATAAAAATGAATACGATTCCCACCCAAAAATCGGGTGCGGATCGTAACACCATGGATCCGGTTACGACGGCTTTTTCAACAAATGCCCCCCGTTTCCAGGCCACATAGGATCCCAGCGTAATTCCTACCAAAAACACCAGAATAAAGGCAGGTACCATCAGAAATATGGTGTTCCAAAATTTTTCGGCAATGATATCAAAGGCCTTTACACCGTGTTGAAAGGATACACCGAATTCACCAGTCGCCAGATTTTTGAGATAAATCACGTATTGCTCAAAAAGAGGTCGGTCCAGACCGAATCGATGGCGCATTTCCTGCTGGACATCCGGATCCAGGGCCGAACTGAGAACGGTCATGGTCGGGTCGCCCGGCAGCATGCGGAATAGTATGAAAAGAATGCTGGCTAGAAAATACAGGGTGAAAACGGCCAGAATCAGACGTTTTAAGATATAGATTCGCATTATGGTTATTGATTTGCCGGAGTTATCGAAAGACCGGTAGTAAAAAATCCGGCCCATACACGGACCCGGTTTTGATTTTACTCTAGAGGGATGGCGTTTACTTACAGACGTCCAATGGAATGATGGAATGGTGAAGTAATGGAATATTGGGTTGAAAAGCGGAAAATATCTTGATTTTAACCTCTTATTTAGAAATTTGATCTAAAAAAGATCTCATCCTTATGAACCCACTATTCCAACATTCCAGTGTTTCATCTACCCAAGACATTTGTTTACGGCATAGCCAGTAGACTCTGACCTGGCCCAGCTTCCGGCCCGTAGGCCTACAGCCCGGAGGGAGGACCAGGATTTCTATGTTTGATTTACCGGCGGCCATGTGATCCGGCGAATATCAAACGGGATCACATGGCCACGGGTGGATACGACTAACTATGGTTTTTATTTAGGCGGATAGCAGAGTCGGCCGGCTTTGTTCCAGCGGTAGCCTGCTTCCTTTAGAATAGCTTTGGCTTTCTCCAAATCATAGGGATAAGGTTTGATGTTGGGATTATGCCAGTACTCGTTTTGGGGCGCGATCATGGATGCTCCCACGCCGGCAAATCCAAAAAATATTTCCTCCACCATTTGTTCCCGGGGAATCGTATGCGCCAGTGCTAGCCGGAACTTGGGGTCATCAAACGGCTTGCGCCGAATATTTAGAATGACACCATCTGTCGTATGGTTGGGTATTTTGAGAACCTTAATATGGTCGAGTTCTTCCAGATCCATGACTTGCTGAGCAGACACGGTGACCATGTTGTCCACTTCTTTTTTCTTCAAAGCCGTGCTGACTCCTTCTCCGGTGCCGTAGAATACGAACAACACACCGTCCAGCAGCGGTGGTGAAAAATGCCCGGCATGTTTGGTCATCATAAATTCCTGGCTTGCGCGCCAATGGTCGAATTTGAAAGGACCGCTGCCGATGGGCGGAACATTGCGGTATTCATGAGGTTTGTCGATTTTCTCCCAGATATGTTTCGGCATGATCGGGGTGGTGGCAAGCGTAAGGCTGATGAAGGGGGCATAGGGCTGTTTTAGCTTAAAGCGAACCTTTTGGTCGGATAGAATTTCAACTGATTCCACAGACTCGATTTTTTTCAACAGGTAAACGGCTTTGTGCTGGGCGAGGTAATCAAAGGTGAATTTAATATCCTGTACGGTTACCGGTTTGCCGTCGTGAAAGGTCATGTCTTTGCGTATGGTTACGTCGATGGTCGTGTCATCGACGGTATCCAGCGCTGCTGCCGCCCACAGCTCGGGTTTTCCCTCAGGAGTAACCCGAACCAGCGTATCATAGATGGAGTAAACATAGACAAACTGATCCGATTCATTGAACACCAGCGGATTGATGGTTTTCAGATCTGCCATCGCCGTCCCGTAACGAAAGGTCTTTTTGTCCCCTTTGGGTTCGATATAAAAGAGCATCATCGAATCGTTAAATCCGGCAATGGAAACTTTGGGAACCAAGAAATTGGCGCTGTTGTAAGCTTGAATAGAGTTGTTGTTGACCGTGACCACCCATGGATTTTGCTGAAATAAAATTTCCTGACATTTCCAGACGAGTTGTTGACGCTTTTTCAGGTCATAGGCGACCTTTTGTGCTTCCGCCAGTTTATCGTATGACGGATCGTCAAACCCGGAGAGATTCCATGCCCCCGGCACGGCATTTTTAGAGTGAAAGACGGTATTCAGAAAGAAATCCGGGTCCAGGCGATCCACCGTACCGGTACCCTCCATCATGGTGGCGTCAAAGTTTTTCTCCTTGAATAATCGCTGAATCAACGGATGCGGTATATTCAAAGGCTCCAACCGAATTTTAAGCCCTAACTTTTCCCAGTTTTCTTTGATCATCAGGGCCTGCTGGTACACCCACGGCTGCTGTCCTTTTGGAAAACTGGTAAAGTTGATCTCCTTGATCGGTTCAAGCTGCTCAGCTGTAGCTGTGGGTACCGAAACAACCGCCAGCGCGAACGCAATGATCATGATGACAAAAGTTGAAAAAATGTTTCTTATCATATCCGTTCCCTCCTTTTGAACTTGGTTTTTTGTAACCGGATCCGTAAATAATTCAGGTATAATTTAGAAACAGACGAAATATTAAGCTGTTATCTGGAATAATCACTGTCTGTCAATTAAGAAAATGAACGCATGCGCGGCGCACTGTAATGGAACCGTGGAATGCCTTCGTTACACATTTATGACCTGGTGATGGTTTTCTCAAAGCTGTCGGCACCAATGTCCTGGCCCAGCAATCGTTCCGGCAACCGATTCAGTTATTTATTGTGAGTTTCCCGATAAATCAATTGGTAAAATTTAAGGTCCGATCCAATAATATGTGTATCGGTTGCTTCGGAGTCGAGGTTTTTGATCGCGTCCCTCAGTTTTTTCAATTCGTGCCGGCCGTCCACTGGGCTGCGGTTCATGGCCCGGGTGTTGGCGTGGATTTACGCAACCAGGCGCATCCCGCTTATTTCACGCACGCTGTCAATGGTCTGGGGACTGACGACGATAGGCACGCCGCTGCGTACGATCGATTTTCCGGTGTGATCCCATAGGATTCGGCCAGTTTGATTAAATGGAGGGTGCTGCATTGATTTGTGAGAATGCTTTAAATTGTTTTAAGAGAGTCGTGGATCTTGAGTATTTCTCGCGCTTCGTCGCAGGTTGCCACTTCTAATCCGATTTGACGAATCAGCGATACCATTCTTTCGACCAGTTCGGCATTTGTCTGAGCGGCTTGGCCCGGGGCAAAAAAGGTACTGTCTTCAAAACCCACGCGCACAAATGATGCCCCCATACCGATTGCCGCAGCCAGCAGGGCAAAATCATGCATTCCGGCATGAATCACCCCCCAAGGAACATCCTTTTCAGGCAGCATGGTTTTAATAAAAAGCAATGCTTCAGCATCCGCCGGCAGTGCCCAATCAACACCCAGGCAGAAACCAATCGAATAAGGCGGTTGTAAGACCTTTTCTTCCACCAGCTTCACATAGGCGGTAAGCATTCCGACGGCAAATATCTCCAACTCCGGTACAACTCGGGCGTGCTCCATCCGGCGCGCCCAGTAGCGAATATCCGGCATCTTATTAACATAGACATCTTCGCCAAAATTAATCGATCCCATGTTCAGTGATGCCACTTCGATCCGGGGATCATTTAATGCCACACATCGCTGCTCAAGGGTCAAATCTGTCAGTCCGCCGGTAGAACCCTGCAGGATAATGTCCGACGATTGTCTGATGAGATCAAGGGTCGCTGAAAAAGCGGTTAGATCCTCAGTTTGTTCTCCCTGCTCATCACGTACATGCAAATGAACCATGCTAGCGCCGGAATTGGCACAGGCGACGACTTCTCCAGCAACATGTTCCGGAAGTAAGGGGTTTACGGACGGCGCTTCAATCGCCTTACCCACCGGAGCAACCGCAACGATGATTTTCCGCTTTTTATTCAATTTCATACTTCTCCTTGGTTTTCGTGCGAGATTCAGGTGTTAGATTTATAACATCTTTTCCATCCACCCGGCATATCGCTGAACGCCTTCTTCGATGCTGTATCGCGGTTCGAATCCCAGTTCCTCTTTGGCGCGGCGGATGTCCAACGCTTCAGCTCGCTGCATGAGTTCACCGGGACCAAGTTCGACATTGACCGAAAATTTAGAGTACTTTTGCGCCAATTCCGCAACTTTGCCCACACTGTTGGGAATGCCGGTGGCAATATTATAAATTGAATGCTTGAGCTCTTTTTTTTGATACAGCAAGGCCGTTCCACGGGCGGCATCTTCGATATACGTAAAATCAAGTTTTTGATCCGCACCTTTATCCATCTTCAAATCGTCTAAACCTTCCAGCGCCCCGAAGGCCAGCCTGTATAGCCGGATAAAACGGGATGGCAGCTTGCCCTGGCCATAACAAAAGTATACCCGGCTGATGCGAAAATCAAAACCAAAGGTATTGGCGTATTGGAGTCCCAAAAACTCACTGGAGGCTTTGGTGGAGCCATAGAGATCAGAGGGGTTCGGCGGATATGCATCTTCGGACACCGTGCCGGCCACCGCTCCGTAAACCGCTCCCGTGCTGGTATAGACAACCTTTGGTATTTCAAACAGCCTCGCAATTTCCAGCATATTATGCGTGCCGCCGATATTTAGCTTTACAATCCCATGGGGGTTTTCAAGCACTAGTTCGCCCATGATCCCAACTGTGTGGATGATGCCGTCGATCTCACCTTTGTACCGGGTAAAAACATCGCACAATCGCGGAAAATCCATCACATCGCCTTTAATAAACGTGATTTGTTTGGCCACCGGATCCAGACAATCCGGCGCCATCGGATTGACATCATAAAGAATGATCCGATGTCCTTCTTTGGCCAAAAAATATGCCGCCCAAGAAGCGATATGTCCGTGTCCACCGGTAATAAAAACAGCCATGATCGTTTTCCTCCAGAAATTTTTTGAGAATATCTACCCTCTAATTGATAGCATCGATATCTTTTTTATCAACCCAAAAAATTCATCCCATAGTTTGGTTTTTTTAAGATTAAATCGAAATACCCGGGGGCTTTCTTTTAATC
>Ga0126331_1000314_pt1 | contig 17391 bp, 16 predicted proteins | sample InaspJWI98metaG_FD_96379 | JGI IMG/M metagenome (GOLD analysis project Ga0126331, IMG submission 96379) | Marine gutless worms symbiont microbial communities from Oahu, Hawaii - Inanidrilus sp. 2 OAHU.JWI-98 metaG | ecosystem: Host-associated > Annelida > Digestive system > Unclassified | place... | reverse complement strand
TGTGCTGGTGTTCGGGTTCAGCAGCACGTTACTCATGACTGTATAGTCCAGTCCGTTTTCTGCGGCTGCCGATGGCAACTCTATCCCTCGCCCGGATAGATATTCGGTGTAGGGCTCAAAAAACGTGATCAGATGGCTCCGGTCGATCTTCCGGAGCATTTCCGGCTTCGAGAAGCGGCGAAGGTTTAAAGTTGCCATTAATTTCTCCTGTTTTTTTAGCTTATAGCTGTCCTTACATAGTGTTCTCTCAAATTCGTTTACGGCCCACCACTTTGCCGAGAATCCTCAATTCATCTTCAGGTTTTACCCTGATCGGTTTCAGCCTCGGATTCTCCGGGACCAGCTCGATGAGCTCATTATCAATTTTCAGCCTTTTGACCGTGGCTTCATCGTCAAGCAGAGCAATAACGATATCACCGTCCTCGGCAATTGGCTGACGCCTCACAATGATCAGATCGCCGTCATTTATTCCGGCATCGATCATACTGTCGCCCTGTGTGTACAAGGCAAAGCACTTACCTGATCCGACAACGGATGCTTCCACCAGAACCTCGCCCGTGATGTTCTCATGAGCAAAAATCGGATGACCGGCTGCAACCGTGCCGACAATCGGAACCGCCAAAAGGGCGACCGCGTTTGTCTGAGGATGCTTGGTCACGGTCAGACCGCGAGCCTTACCTTCCTCTCTTTTCAAATAACCTTTGCGAACCAGCTGGTTGATCCGGTCATGCACACTAGCGTGACTCATTCCAAATGTTTCGCTCATTTCTTTAACCGTCGGCGGATACCTTTTGGCTGAAACGTACCGGCATATTTCATCAAGTGTTTCCTGCTGCAACGGCGTAATGTCGTCTTCTCTGTTTCTGCCCATACCGTGCGCTGGACCTACACCAAGCAGATGATCAAAGGCGAGGATTATGTGGACGGCGGCTGGTTCGGCATTACCGCTCATCCGACAGCCGGAACCTATCACTATGTGGTAACCGCTTTCGATGGTTCCGGTGAAACCGCCTTCAACTCCGGCAGCGTTCTTTCGAGAATGACTCTGGCCGGAGAGATGAACCATCTTTCATGGCTGCCGGTTAATGGTGCCACCGGCTATCGGGTTTATCGGGCCACGACCAACGGCTCCAGAACCGACTTCCAGCGCATCAAAGAGTTGGGCAGCGAAGCCATCTCCTATATCGATGATGCGGTCGACGAACCCGTGGCATCCAATCCACCGGCCAGCAGTTCGGCTGCGGTTTCCATGTCAACGACCCAAATCGAATTGGGCAATCTCAACGTGGTCAACTTCGGTCGCGGAGCACTGGGTGATGAACCGGTCAACGGCTCCAACTGCAGTATCGATTACGATTATTTCCTCGGCCGCAAGGACATCATCTACGCCACCACCCGGGAGATCAAAAGGCTCGAAGGCGCTCCAGCGGACTTTCCCAAGCTGCCGATTGTTCCGGAGGATACCTTGGGACTGTGCAGCATCGACTGCCCGCCCAACTCCACCGATATGACCATCCGCAATTTCGGGCTCACCCGCATCACCATGGATCAGATCCATGACATCATTAAAGATGTGGAGGATCTGAAATACAACGATGCCCAGTATCAGATGAACAACGAGCTGCAGAACCGCGACGCTCAGTCAAAGAAAGGCATCTATTCGGACGACTTCTCCAATACGGCGCAGTCGGATATTTATCACGCCGAGTGGGATGCCCGGGTAAACGAACTGGGCAAGTTCGCCTCTCCGGATCGCTCTGCCATTTCATCACCGCTCGAGGTGGATACGGGCAGCAGCGATGCCAGCTTCTTCGGAAGTCTGGCGCTGTTGCCGGGTTCGGAACAGGTGGTGCTCGAACAGAGCGATTGGTCCGAGAAACGTAATATCAACCCGTATGCGGTCTTTGAAAAGCCGCCAGCCATGCTGCAGGTCACGCCCAATATCGGCCGCCGTGGCCAGACCGGCATTGCCGTGACAGGCATTAACTTCACGCCGGACCGCTCCGGGATTGTCCTGCGCTGTGACGGTCGTGTCATGGCCAGCAATCTGGTCAGTGACGATGCCGGACGGGTGACGGCTTCCTTCACGGTGCGACGGAGGCCCGGAACGGCAACCGTATTGTGGAAATGGGGATGGTCAGTACACCGCCCGGGCCAGCCTGCAGATCAATGATCCGCTAGTGATCACCCGTATCCAGCGGTTTATCCAGACCAACATCATCACCCGCATCGTTCGTGTGCCGGTGGTGCGTACCGTCTGGAGAACCCGAACCATCTTCGTCCGCCGCGATCCACTGGCCCAGACCTTCAGCTTTACCGAAAACCGGGTGCTGTCGGCTGTAGGCATTCAGTTCACCGAGCGGGATGCCTCCATTCCGGTAACGTTCAGATTCGAGGCGTTACCACCGGTTTGCCCAACGACACCATCTTTGCAGAAAAGGTGATCGCACCGTCGGAAATCAATCTCGGCGGTGAAACCAAGATCAGCTTCGATGATCCCTTTTACGCCGAAGCCAATACCAGCTATGCGGTGGTTCTGCTGACCAACAGTACCAACTACAAGGTGCGCACCGCCACCCTCGGGAAGACCGGCCGTCAGGGCATCATCACCCGCCAGACCTATGCCGAAGGTGTGCTTCTGGAAAGCTCCAATGCCGAGACCTGGACTCCGCTAAACGGTTCCGACCTTACCGAAACTCTATGGCTATGAGTTCGAGAACGAAGGCACGGTCCAGTTCCAGTCGATCAGCGGTGTACAGTTCTCCGATCTGAACATCGATGAATACTCGGCCATCCCGGAAGGCACTCATCTCATCTGGGAATACTCCACCGATGGGGAGTGACGTGGGATGCCGTCGTTCCGGCCGAGGAAGAGCGTCTGCCCAATCTGGCCAATGGCGTCTTGGTACGGGTGCGCTTCAGCACCGGTATGGGTAACGACACTCCGGCGCTCAACTTCCGGGATGTCAACCTGATAGGTTACCTCAACAACACCGCAGGAACTTATCTGACCCGGGAGAATGAACTGACGCAGGGTGTGGAATCCACCAAGGTCTACACCCAGATGGATATCCCCAGCGGGACCGGTTTCCAGTGGTTCGCCTCCAATGATGGCGGTGAAACATGGGAAGCCATGACCATCGACGACACCCGGCCCATCGATGAAGACTGGATCGAATACACGCTGGTGCGGACCTTCAGCGATCCGCAAGGCAACAAGGTGCGCTACAAGGCTGAGCTGACCGGAACCGTATTGACCTATCCGAGGATTCATACCCTCGGTGCAACCCTGAGCTGATGAAGGACCTGAGATGATCGTTAAACGCCGTGGCGGGATGACGGAATACATCCCGTCTCCCAGGAAAAACGGGAAGGACTGGTCCGGGATCACTCCTTCAATCTGATCGAAAACCTGCACCACAGGTTGAGCCGGTTGGAGGAGGAACTGGGGTTGCCGCTCGATGAGGCCGAAGCCTGCAGCGCCTTTCTGGATAAAATGAAGCAGGATGAATCCCTGAATAAGGAGATTCACATCAGCTTGATAACCGGTAGCAGCCCGGATTCCTGACCTCATCCCATCCACAAAAACCAGCCAACGCCCCGGAACACCCGCACGCTTCCGGGGCGTTTCCTTTTTCAAAATCCTCTCACAAACCACCACCTCGGCTATAATACGCAGCGGATCGGCTCTGACCGCTGGTATCCCACACAACAAAACTAAATCGGCTTAAATCGGCAAAGAACATTTGACTTCGGGCTTTCATTTCAGCATATTTGCAAGGTGATTTAATGTGGGAGTGTTGTATCTACAGCACTCCTTAACTGCCTCTGTTGAGGTCATAGCAAAACGCAATAGCCCCCAAGAGGAGTATGAGACATGGCAGAAATAGATGATCGCTGGTTGTCAGTGGACGAAATATGCAAATACCTCGGGGTCAGCAAGGACACCGTTTACAAGTGGATCGATAAGCACGGGATGCCCGCGCATCGAATGGGCCGCCTGTGGAAGTTCAAAAAAGATCAGGTTGATGCATGGGTGGAAGCTGGCGAGGCAGCATCCGAGAATGATGATAAATAAGAGAGCTGCAAGTACAGAATACTACCAATGAATACAGGAGTTCTTAGATATGAAAAACGGTGAACAGGAGTTTCTCAACAAGCTTGATGATAAACTCTGGAAAGCTGCAGATAAACTGCGCAACAATCTTGATGCTGCAAACTATAAGCACATTGTTCTTGGTCTAATTTTCCTTAAATATGTTTCAGATGCTTTTGAGGAAAGGCAGAGAGAGTTGAGGAGTCTATTTGCAACAAATCAAGACGATAACATTTATTACATGCCGCGTGAAGATTACGATTCCAACGAAGAGTATGCTGCTGCAGTTTTAGAAGAACTAGAAAATGTTGAGTACTATCAAGAAAAGAATGTTTTTTGGGTTCCTAAAAAGGCTCGCTGGTCAACCATGCAAGAAAAAGCCACACTCCCTATCGGGAGCGTGCTCTGGCACGACGATGCAGGCAATGATGTAAAACTTCGCTCAATCTCATGGTTGGTAGACAATGCGCTCGATGAAATTGAAAAGTCCAACCCGAAGTTAAAAGGAATTCTTAATCGCATCAGCCAGTATCAATTGGATAATGAAAAGCTCATCGGTTTGATCAATAGTTTTTCCGATACCTCCTTCTCTAATCCCGAATACAATGGTGTTAGGCTTGAGCTTCATAGCAAGGATATTTTAGGGCATGTTTATGAATATTTCCTTGGCCAGTTTGCCCTTGCTGAAGGAAAGGCTGGAGGTCAATATTATACGCCCAAGAGCATTGTAACTCTCATTGTTGAGATGCTTGAACCTTACAAAGGACGGGTTTATGACCCGGCTATGGGGAGCGGTGGCTTTTTCGTGTCTAGCGAAAAGTTTATTGAGGAGCACGCTAAAGAGAAGCACTACAATGCAGCGGACCAGAAAAAGCATATATCCGTTTACGGACAAGAGAGCAATCCTACAACTTGGAAGCTGGCAGCGATGAACATGGCAATTCGAGGGATTGATTTTAACTTCGGCAAAAAGAATGCTGATACATTCCTTGATGATCAACACCCAGATCTTCGGGCAGCCTTCGTTATGGCGAACCCCCCCTTTAATATGAAGGATTGGTGGAGCGAAAAACTACAAGAGGATGTGAGATGGAAACATGGTACTCCACCTAAAGGGAATGCAAATTATGGTTGGCTTCAACATATTATTCATCACTTAAACGCTAATGGCAAAGCTGCAATTCTCCTTTCAAATGGATCGTTAACAGTTAATGCAAAAGAAGAGTTCAATATTCGCAAGTCACTTGTTGATAGCAATGTCCTTGATTGCGTAATTTCACTGCCGACGCATTTATTTACCAATACACAGATAGGTGCATGTATATGGTGCTTTAGCAAAGCCAAAAACAGCAGAAAAGAAAGAAAAAACGAGGTTCTCTTTCTAAATGCCAAAGATCTGGGAACTTTGGAGACAAAAGTAATAAGGACATTATCGAGATCTGAAATTTTAACAGTAGCTGAGTGTTATAAAAACTGGGCAAATATGGGCGATTATAGAGATATCGCTGGCTTTTGCAGAAGCGTAAGTATCGCGGACATAAGGGATCACAAATACGCCTTGGTACCAGGACGGTACGTCGGTTTCGATAGGAAAAACTTTGTTTCAGATGATGCTCAATCAGAAATGTTCATGAACATAAAAAAGGTAAGCCATAGGCTAAGTGACGTTATTTGGGCTGCAGAGAAAACACAGAAAATTATGGAGAACGTGTCCAATGGCTGAACCATTCCTTTTAAACAATAAGAATTGGCTACATGGAACATTAGAAGCGTGCCGTAAAACAGGTTTGATATTGGAGGTTGAATCAGGTGGCACTCCTAAAACAGGGGAAGACAGCTATTGGGAAGGAGATATACCATGGCTCACCCCAAAAGAAATCACCGATATGGATGGTGTTTATGTTAGTGCTACTGAAAGAAATATCACGCAACTCGGTTTGAAAAATTCGGCAGCCAAGCTACTCCCAGCGGGCACAGTAATGCTAAGCAAGCGAGCTCCGGTAGGGGCTGTTGCTGTAAATACGGTTCCCATGTCTACTAACCAAGGTTTTTTGAACTTTAAATGTGGCCCAGCCCTAAGGCCGTTATATTTAGCTTATTGGTTCCGCTTAAATAAGCCCTATCTGGATGCTGTAGCAAATGGATCGACATATCCTGAATTATATAAAAATGATTTATTTGAGTTTGAAATATCAGTTCCTACGCTTGAGATCCAGGATGAGATTCTACAAGTCATCAGTGCTTTACAGTTTTGCAAACTATCTGGACATGCCTTAGAGCAGTCTGCATTAGACATGAATCAACTTAGCAAGATAAAGGCGGAAAGCAACGAACTGGATAAAACAATCAACCAAGTAATGTTTCTTCTATTTTCTGGCGAGTTATCAATTGGAGAATTGAGAAGGAGGTTCGCTTTATGAATAAATTATGTGGAAAGGGAAGTTGCAGAAAACTTGCAGACCACTCTGGCAAATGCGATCCATGGCCTACATCCTGTTGGTCTTTCATAGATGAGAAAGATCGAAAAAAGCTTTCAAAATCTGGATACGCTACACCTCGCGGCGGTAAAAAGGGAGCATACCAGAACCATGTTTACAGAAACAATAAAGTAATCATTCCTTTCGAAAAACTGAGCTCAATAGATATTTCCAACTATGATGATGGCTATATCATTAGGCTTTACCCGGATCAAGCATTTGAAGCTCCAGGAGTTTTAAAAAATTTGATTCTTCAGTGCGGTGGCGATATATCCATTGGTGACAATGCATTCATACTTTACCGGTCCCATCAATCTTTTGAGGAATACCCTCCACTGGGTAGTTGGCAAGTGCGTCACTTGGAAGACAAAGAGGGAAACCCAGTCGAAAAAAGAGGGAGAGATGTTACAGACAAAGGGCACTATATTCTACGTCTTCCCAAGGTTGGGGGAGGTAAAAAGATTATAAAGAAAGAGGTTATTGAAGGTTCCCCACAAGGTATTTTTGCCCCGGAGTACGCCAACAAGGAAACAAATTTTCTCTCACAAGTATCTTTAGCTTGGCAAATAGTGCATACCTCTTCAAGTCCCTACACGTCAACACAGGCGACGCATTTAAAACTAATCTTGGATGAATGTACTCTGAGCGATGGGGTCCATTACAATTATTTAGGGATGATGAAGGGCAATATAACGACCTGCCCTTTGTGTTTGCAAAAGATCTCATACGATGATTTGCATTCACATATAAATTTAGAAAACGAAGATTCTCTTTTAAACTCAGGTTTTATCGTTGATGGAACTAATAGGTCTACAACAGTAAATCTATTTCACATGATCCCGCTTGAGTATGAAAAGTTACACCACACGCATTTCTATGTCTCGTGGGGACATGCAACTTGTAACACTAAACTCGGACAGCGAAGATGTTATTCATTAGCCGAGGTAAAAGAAATGGATATTAAAGTAGCTAAGTTAATGGGTGATAGCTACTCAATATTCGGTTGGATTAGTGATGATGACAAAATGATACGATCTCCTAATGGTGCTGTTTGGATACGTATTTCAGAAGACCAAACGTCAGGGCAAGGGTAAGATAAAATGAATGAAGATCAACTCGAGCAGCTCAGCCTTGAATGGTTTCGGGAAACTGGCTGGAAAACACTTCACGGCCCCGATATCGCCCACGACGGCGAAACTCCGATGCGCAGCAACTACAGTGAAGTGCTACTTAAAGGTGAACTGGAAGCGGCATTTAACCGTATTAATTCGCACCTGCCTTCTTCTTGCTTTGAACAGGTATGGGTGGCACTCACTAAACCGGAGAGTCTGGACCTGATCACCAATAACTGGGCGTTTCATCGACTACTCCTTGCGGGGATTCCGGTGGAGTATAAAAAAGATGACCGGCAAATTCACGACCACGCCTTTCTTCTGGACTTCGACCGTGTAGACCAGAACAGGTTTCACGCGATCAACCAGTACACGATTACCGGTACCAAAGAGCCGCGCCGCCCTGATGTGGTCTGTTTTATCAACGGTATTCCCTTTGCTGTATTGGAGTTGAAAAGTCCCAAGGATGAAAATGTCGATATTTGGGATGCGTTTAATCAGATTCAAACCTATAAAGATGAGACCTCAGATCTGTTCATCTACAACGAGGCACTGATTATCAGCGATGGTTATACTGCTCGCGTTGGTTCTCTTACGGCAAATCAGGAACGTTTTATGCCGTGGCGTACTATTAAAAACGAAGACGATCGCCCTCTTCTTGAGTGGCAGATTGAGACGATGGTTCGTGGATTCTTTGCGCCGGAACTCTTTTTAGATTACCTCCGATTCTTCGTGCTCTTTGAAACTGACGGAGAAAAGATTATCAAAAAGATTGCTGGATACCATCAGTTCCACGCGGTTAGAGAGGCTGTTCGTGCAACGGTGATTGCGGCTCAAGAACCGGAAGAGAATGAACTGGCGGAATCACGAGCTGCCTACGGAAAAGAGATTGTTCCGGGAAGTAAGAAAGCCGGTGTTGTCTGGCATACTCAGGGATCGGGTAAAAGCATTTCGATGTGCTGTTACGCAGGAAAACTTCTGCAGCAGCCGGAGATGAAAAATCCAACACTGGTGATTGTTACCGACCGCAATGATCTGGATGGACAGCTTTATGCAACCTTCTGTAATGCTCAGGAGCTGCTGAAACAAACACCTGTTCAAGCGGCAGATCGCGATGCCCTTCGTCAGCTTCTGGCAGAGCGTGAATCGGGCGGTATCATCTTTACCACCGTTCAGAAATTTGCACTTCTCGACGATGAAACGACCCACCCGCTTCTCAATGGTCGCCATAATATCGTGGTAATTTCAGATGAAGCCCACCGAAGTCAATATGGTCTCAAAGCAGTTCTAATCAAAGACGGCACCTACAAGTTCGGCTATGCCAAACATATGCGTGATGCTCTGAAGTACGCTTCATTCATTGGTTTCACCGGGACACCGATCTCTATGGAAGACAAGGATACTCGTTCCGTGTTTGGTGAGTATGTATCCATTTACGACATTCAGGATGCTGTTGAAGATGGCGCCACAGTACCTATCTACTATGAATCGCGTCTTGCTAAACTTAACCTCAATCAAGAAGAAATAGAAGAGCTTTCAGATCAGGTTGATGAAGTGGTTGAAGATGAGGAGGACATTAACAGTCGAGAAAAGACCAAAGGAGAATGGAGTCGCCTTGAAAAACTGGTTGGTGCCACTCCACGTCTCAAGCAAGTAGCTGCAGATCTAGTTTCTCACTTTGAATCACGTAATGAAACAATGATTGGCAAGGCTATGGTTGTAGCCATGAGTCGTGATATATGTGCTCATCTCTACAATGAAATTGTCGCACTTCGCCCTGATTGGCACGATGAAAATCCAGAAAAAGGTGCGATCAAAATTGTGATGACCGGTTCTGCCTCAGACAGACCACTACTTCAACCTCACATCTACAATAAAAAAACAAAGAAGCGTCTGGAGAAGCGATTCAAAGATGAGAAGGATCCTTTAAGGGTTGTGATTGTCCGCGACATGTGGCTTACAGGGTTTGACGCTCCCTGCTGCAATACAATGTATGTTGATAAGCCTATGAAAGGTCATAATTTGATGCAGGCAATTGCCCGGGTAAACCGCGTTTTTAAGAATAAGCCCGGTGGATTAGTGGTAGATTATATCGGCATTGCCAATGAACTGAAACAGGCACTGAAAATCTATACAGATGCAAGAGGTAAAGGTGAGCCAACTCTTCGTGTTGAAGAAGCATTTGCTGTCCTTGCTGAAAAGATTGATGCTATCCGTGGGATGTTTGCCAAAACAACGCAGGGCCTTGGATTTGATATTAGTAGTTTTGAAACACAAGCGCATAAATTGCTCGTTCCGACTGCTAACTATGTACTCGGTCTTGATGATGGGAAAAAGCGGTTTCTTGATCTGGTTCTTGCCGCATCTAAGGCATTTTCACTTTGCAGCACTTTGGATGAAGCCAATGAACTCAAAAAGGAGATTGCCTTCTATTCTGCCGTGAAAGCTGCAATCGTAAAACATACCTCGGTAAACAAAAAGCTTACCCAAAATGAAAAAGATTCTGTAATGAAGCAGATTTTAGATAATTCCATCATTGCAGAAGGTGTTGCTGATGTCTTTGCGCTCTGCGGTCTTGGCAAACCGAATATTGGACTGCTTTCAGAAGAGTTTCTTGAAGATGTAAGACAAATGCCTCAGAAAAATCTGGCCGTGGAGCTTCTTGAGAAACTCCTAAAAGATGATATCAAGGCAAAGACTCGAAACAATGTTGTGCAGGAGAAAAAATTCTCTGACCGCCTTCAGGAAACACTCCGAAAATACAACAATCGTGCAATTGAAACAGCTCAGGTGATTGAAGAGTTAATTCAGATGGCAAAAGACTTTCAGTCCGAGATGGAACGTGAAGCAAACCTTGGACTCACACCGGATGAGGTCGCTTTTTATGATGCGTTGGCAAACAACGAAAGTGCAGTTAGAAAATTAGGAGATGAAACGCTAAAAAAAATTGCTGTTGAGATTACGGAAAAACTCAGAAAATCAACAACGGTTGACTGGCAAGTCCGCGATAGCGTGCGTGCAAAATTAAAGATTCTTGTCCGCCGCACCCTTCAACGCTGGAAATACCCTCCAGACAAAGCAGCTGAAGCTATCGAATTGGTGGTGAAGCAAGCCGAAGCATTATCAAACGCCTGGAGCTCGCAATGAATCTTAAAAAGAGAGTCTCACAGATATTAATGGGGCAGTCAAAGCCTCTTCAGGCAAGTGGTTTGCTGCAGGCTAAAATATTCAAGAAGCATGCGAGGGCAAGATAGAGATGGTTTCTTCAACAACAACGGAGTGGTTAACACAAAGGCCAAAGTGGCTGCAGTTGCTGCCAAGCACCTGCTTGAAACTGGCGACCTAAATGATGCTGCTATTTCAGAAATGGCAGTGTTGTGTCAGCAGGAAGCTAATAATGAGTTTCCGGATGTCGATTGCAGCATCCCCGCTGGGGCTTAAGATGCGCATGATTCCGAAGAAATTCGTTTATGTTCCATTAGCGAGGTTGCCGGGGTAAACAAGCTGGCTCCTCGGACACCTCTCGATTTCGGCAAGAGCAACTTTGCTGTTGTTTACGGCCACAACGGCTCCGGAAAATCCGGCTATGTCAGACTCCTGAAGCATGTTTGCGGAGCCCGTGATTGTATCCGTGGTCAACTACATAAAAATGTGTTTTCACCAGAGGATACAGCACAGAAAGCAAAGGTCTCGTTTCTTAAGAGCAGCTCCCCGGCGGAACATGAATGGACAGGCTCGGGAGTGTGTGACGACCTTTGCTCCGTTGATATTTTCGACACGTCATTTGGCCGAGTCTTTATGGGGAGCGAAGACGAGGTCAGCTATGAACCTCCAGTCTTGTCTTTTTTCAGCAGGCTGATTGATGTCTGTGAAAAAGTGGCGGCAAAGCTCGATGCAGAGGCCGGTGCATTAAAATCAAAAATGCCGAGCATCCCCAATGTTCTCCTCGACTCAACCGGAGCGGCTTGGGTTGATAAACTCAGCGCAATAACAACGACTGCTGATGTTGAATCCCATTGTTCTTTTTCGCCCGAAAATGAAACAGAAATTGAGGATCTTCAACAAAGAATTTCTGTGACATCCCCTGCTGACAAAGCGAAGCAATTCAGGACTAAAAAAAGCCACGCTGATGGCCTTGTTAAGGATGTACAGGCTTATCTCAGCCAACTGTCTGATGAGAATTGCAAAAGGATCATCGCAGCAAAAAAGAAATCCATTCTGAAAAAATCAACCGCTGAAGCAGCGGCAAAAGAGCAGTTTTCATTCCATGTCCGGGGCGGTGTCCGGCTCGCTGCGGGCATCTAGTTCGATGAAAAAGTGGCCGAACACAGTATTTACTCGGAAGAGTATGGCAAGACACTGACTGTTCTGATCCTGGATGATACTGGCGGATGCGAGGTGACGAATGGCCGAAGAAGCGGTGCTGATTATTGACACTTATGCCAATTTCATCAATGATGATCAGAGGCCATACCAAGAGTGCATGATGGAGGGAAGACTATGGCCACGATAACACTAGACCAGGCATACTGCCGCGAAACCGATAGTGAGCTGACGATCTATCAGGTGCTGACTTGCACTTTGATGAAAATGAAACCTTCGATAGCCTTAAAGCCTACTTCGAATGCCCCTATAAAGACTGCGACGCGCCATTTGTCGGCGTCAACTGTGCCAAGGTTAAATTCAAAAATACGCCGCACTTTCGCCTGCTGATCGACCATAAGCACTCGGAAGCTTGTGACTATGGGGGCGAAAGTAGCAAGAGGATTTCTGAAGAATCAAAAGGAAAAGGTACTGAAAGAAGTTACAAGGTCTCCAACTATCCGGAAGTACTGCTGCTCGAAAGACAGCCGGTTCCCCGCAACACAGGAAAGCCGAAGAAAAGGAGAAAGACATCCAATTCCTCAACCACTTTAGATGCTTCGCCCAGTAACAGTGGCAATTCTTCTCCCTATACAACCAGCTGCCTGGAAAGTGTCGTCGAAACCTGGGTGTCGAACAGCGAAGAAGATTTGCGGCATTCATTACTTACCATTGGCGATAAAACCAAGTATTACCGAAACTTCTTCAAAAATATCGATTATTTCACCGATGAAGAGGGATTGATTTACTGGGGGAATGTCAAACTGCCGATTAAACCATATGGCAAGGATTACTCCATCATCTTCAAGGAACGTCCTGAGTTCGAAGGTAAAGACCGTCGGATATCTATTTACATTCGAAATGAACAGATTGAACGCTACCGTAAAAGAAAGCTCTTTCGACAATACATCGAATCTTTGATTGACCATCCCGGCAGAGATGTCACCTGCTATTTTGTAGGCGCTTACCCAAAACTTAAAGACAAGGATGTCGAGAGCAGTAGGGGTAGTTTTCGGCCCCTAGAAATACACCTGAAAAATCTCGACCATCTGGTGCTCCGCTTCAAAGAAGACAGCGAAGATTTATAGTGGCATTTTTGCATTAGCCGGAAAATAGCAGCATTGCTCACTTCGCATTTGCCCGAAACTTCCCTATGGACCAATTACCGCTCTGAACCGGCAATGTTCACCGTGTTTTGAATCTACAGGCCTTCATCGGCCGCGATAAGTACTCAGCGTCATGGTGTAGAGGGAAATCAGTTTTTCACTGAGGTGGAAATTGTTATAGAAAACTCTGCGCACGCCATCTAGGGTTTTTTGAGGACCCTAGTATCCAAAACCGGGCGGCGGAAACCACTTCGAGGCCACGCATCCCAGCCTGCCCGATCGGCCGCGGCGAGGAGGGGTTGCACAGAGTCGCTTCCCATATATGGAGGCGCGGTAAGGGCATCCGCCTGCCACGAGTAAAAGGCCTCGCGAGCGTAGTTCGCTGATGATTTCGCAATGTCCGCACGTTTCGCGTCCAGGATTAGGGGGGTGTTCGGGAAATAACGGGCGAGCAGATTTAGGATACCAGCAAGGGCCAGTGAACCCTCGAATTCGCCGTCGCGAGGCCGATCAAGACAGTGGAAGAAGCCGATGTTCATCTTGAACGCCGAAGGAATGAGATTCATGGATGAAAAAATTTCCAGAATTTCCGTTACATATGCAACTATCAGTTCGCGGACTGAACCCGCGAATACTTCAGGGATGTATTCGATTACAGGATCGACCTCGAGGCAGAGCAGGTTCCCGGCCTGTTTATAGCTATCTTGCAGCCTTTCTACATATCTTCCGAGTGTCTGCCCTCGCTTATCTCGCTTACCTTGCGTCCCCTTCAATCACCGCCGTCCTGTCCCTTGCTCCAGCCGAACGGATCAGACTGCCATCCACGGAGCAATTCAATCTCGTGCATCTTCAAATAACCCAATTCCGAACCGAACGAGAGTACATCGTCTAGCGTGATGAGCGCTTGCATGGTGAATGGGAATGACATTGCGTCGAAGTTTTGATCCGCCTCGACAAAGCCATAAGAAAAGATAGCGATTCCGTACAATAGCGAAAAACCGGCGGTGTGGATCGCTTCCGCTGCCGCCACAGAGCTTCCGCCAGTAGACACTAGGTCGTCCATCAGCAGCACCCGGCGCCCAAAATCACCCTCGCAAAAACCCTCCACCTTGCGTGTTAGTCCGTGGCTCTTGGCCCGCGGTCTTACATAATAAAGGCGAATTGTCAGCCTATCGGCAAGACTCGCGGCAGGAACTATTCCGCCGGTGACCGTTCCCACAACTCCCTCGGGCTGAACGGCCTGGGAATGCACAATTTCTTTAATCCCGTCAATTACGAGCCTCCGCGCATGGGGGTGAGAGAGTAGTCGGCGGTTGTCGTTGTAAACCGGCATTCTGGCGCCGGAAGCCCAAATTACAGGTTCGGAGGGTCGAAACTGGAATGAATTTAGCTCAAACATCAATTCGACAAGCTGCGATATAAGCGTTCTCACCGCCAAATCTCCGTGAATTCGTATTCGGTATCGCAGAACTCACATTGATATCGATTTCCGGCACGGCGAAAGCTCGGCAGCACAGGCTCCTGGTTGATTGGGTGGGTAATGCAAGACTTGTTTGAGCAAATCAGGGCCTCCATGTCGTAGATGCGAACCGGTATCTCAAGTCTGAGTTTTCGGCTAACCGATCCCCCGCGAATCATGCTGATACTTGCTCCGGGCGACACGGCGACAAGGCGTCTAATCTCGGAGTCGGAGAGTTCGGGGTGGCCAGGCCTGAAGATGAGATCCTTAAGACGGCCATCAATGCCTTGGGATATCCACTCGCCTCCCTTTCCATCGAGCCTGAGTACGGTAAGCACGGTGCGGATATGATGCGTATCTGCTCCGCATCCTCACCCACGCGAACATGATCGATAACAAGGCCGTCCATGATAGGATGAACGCCCTCCGAATACTCTTTCGGCTTCGACTCAGTGGGCACAATTTCCCGAACGAAGGGTGGATCCTCGTCCGCATCCTGAATCGGACCGACCGGGCCCTCGTAATCAGTTCCAATTTGTCCGGCAATCAGGGCGAGGAGTGTTATTCGAACATACCAGCCGTTTGCCGACTGCCGTTCCCAGCCGTTGAGACTAGTGGAATCCAGTGATGGCGGGATAGTTGGGCGCTCGCGGTGCCGGGGAAGGGGATGATAAAGCACCGTGCGTTCGCCAAGTCGGCTTGCGGTGTCGACATCGCAGGTGATCGCCGCCCGAAGCCTGTCCTGATTGTGGAGAATTCTATCGCCCATTCGTTCAATCTGGGGCCTGGTGAAATACCACTGCGGCGCCACATCGGCTCTCTCGATGTATTCCTGAATCGGCTGGAAAACGCGGATTATAAAACCCTGCTCCTGCATCGCCCGCACATAGTGAGCGGGCATCGCAAGTTCCGGCGGAGCTACGAGGTCTATGGAAACCGAGTCGAATGAGCTGAGTCCGTGAACCTTGGAGTGAACGGTTCGTCCATGGTACAAATCGCCGATCATCGCAAGGTGGATCGACTCGGTCGACCAGTCGAGGTCTTCCAGAAAGGTGAACTCGTCTAGCAGTTCCTGATTGGAGTGCTCATGCTGACCCTCGCCCGCATTGACGAAGCTCACGTACTCGGGAAAGCCCTGACGTTCAATATACTCGCCGGTGCTCTGGGTCAGGTACCTGCACACACCTTCCAGCCGGCTTCGAACAACAAAGACCCTGTTGTTGTAACCAATCAGGTTTGCGAACGTGTCCGCATAACTTTCGAACTTATTGAAGGAGGAGCTATTACAGTTCAGTTCAAGCGACTTGATTCGATGGAACTCCGCGGCATTCTTGAAGGATTCCCGCGTTCGAGTGCTGTCTTCTAGAAATATCTCGTAGAGTCCAAAATCCGGGTTACCTATTCTGTACTCATTCATAATCTCGGCCTTATCCGTGCGAATCGCATGTTTTAGCCGCCCCGCGTGTCCGAAGAGGTACATACGCTCGTTGCGATTGAGGTCATTGGTTGTTTGAAAACTCCGTCCGAGAAACCCTGAGGCATTATGCGACCCGTAAATTTTCATTCGAATCTCCGAATCCCGGCTAACATGCTTTCTTAATCCTCCGCCAAGCACAAAAAAGGCGCCAGAAGTTCTGACGCCTCAATCGGCAAGAAATACTGCCCAAACTTCGTTGGATTGGAGACGCAAACGTTCTGATATTCGCAGTGCTTCAAGCACAGAAATCGCCGGAAGAATATCCGTGGTTGCGAGGCATGTCAACCTGCATCGTGAAAGAATTCACAGAACTTAGAAGCCGGATACCAAGGCCGAAAGGAGCAGGCCTCGGCAGGGGGCGAGCTTTTTGCAAGCTGAATTATTTTCCCTCACTCTACATCATCTTAGCATAGGGGGCTTTCTGATGGAACCCTCGGCGGCAAATGAGGAGCCGTTCGGATTTTGCGGCTTATTCGCCCGCGCGATTCTATCCTGGGCTCTGTCGGCGCTGCTGCACAGGGCTGAATCATCACTCTATTTGAAAAAACCTCTCTGTTTAGTTTATTCGGTTGACGCCACGGCTCGCGGTTGGAATAAAGGCAAGATGGGAGAAATAAGCGTTGAAAGTTCAGGCTTGACGTTGGCTGGCTGTGAGATTAGCGATTTTCGACCAGGTTTCAACGCCGTGCTCACTAATGGCGGCTGAGCGATTCGGGAGGCGGCCCCTTGGATTAGAGGGCTTATCCGGCCCTGGTGAACCGGGGTGTTTTCTCCCTCGGGTTATAAGCAGGGATGTGGCTTCCGGAGGGTTCTGCCTGGCCGTTTGATGCTGAAGGAGAGTGAAAATAGGAGGACTCCTTCTTGGAGATTGCTGAGTTGCACGCAAATCTTAGGCAAGGGGCTACAGCGGGGACTTTTTGGTATCCGAATCGGTGTAACCGGCAGAGGGCGGCCGTCTCTATACCTCCTCGGACTACGGTGCTAATTGGAAGGATTGTAGTGAATAGTTGATGCGTATCGCCCCTCCGTGATTTTGCCGGCGCTCGCCTCTCTCACTTCTGAACTGGCCAAGAGCCCAGCTTAAGCATCTTTGGTTGCCGGCTCTGGAATCGCAGGAAATAAAAACTGGCAAGTATTGCATGTACTCTGATGGGCGGTGCCTTGCCGCGGTGGTGGATAGCGGCCATATCTATACCTCCTCGGACTACGGTGCTAATTGGAAGGACCGCAGTGAGTAAGAGGCGCCATAGCCTCCGGAAGATGGGATTCCGACTCTTCGAATAGTCGATGCGTATCGCCCCT
>Ga0126331_1000309_pt1 | contig 17538 bp, 9 predicted proteins | sample InaspJWI98metaG_FD_96379 | JGI IMG/M metagenome (GOLD analysis project Ga0126331, IMG submission 96379) | Marine gutless worms symbiont microbial communities from Oahu, Hawaii - Inanidrilus sp. 2 OAHU.JWI-98 metaG | ecosystem: Host-associated > Annelida > Digestive system > Unclassified | place... | reverse complement strand
TTACACTGGAAAACATCCCCGGTTTACGGCGTTTTTGGACAGTAACCTCCACACCCGGCTAGCGATCGTAACCGAAAACGAACTCGGGCTTGCTTTTCCCCCTAGGAACCTTCCTAAAAAATTTCGTCCAGATCCGTACACGTTTTATTTAGTTATCGTGGTAACAAACAAACAGACAGACAATCCAACGCCGGTGATTACATAATCCCTCGCGAAAGCTTTCGCGGGGATAATAAATGAAAAGGGGGCGCGACATATGGTAATTGTCCATATGACGTAACAAACACGTAGGCGTGCCTAATGTGTAACGTAACAATCACGCTTTGAGATGGTGGAACGTGATTGGCTGCAACAGCTTTGCTTCACGAATACTGATGATTGCAAAAACGCACAAGAAACATTTATTTTATTTTATTTCACATTTATTTTATTTCCGCAGGTCCAAACTACTGAACTATAACAAAATGAACGCTAATTGGAACATTTATTTCACATTTATTTTATTTCATGTAAGATGTGTGGATGGCTGCAGAGAAACGAGATTTGTCTGTTCAGATGGGGACTAGCAAAGCCGACCTTGTTGAAGTGTTGAGCGTAGGTGCCGTTGAGCAGAGACTGGAAGACGATGATGGTCTCGTCAAGGTCCCACACAAACACTCGGTCTACTGTGTCGACTGCAGCCGGTGCCTGCTGCACTGGGCTGTCCACATCACCCGGCGCTCCACTCTTCTGAACTGCAGGACACACGTGATCGTAACGAGGGCCACTGCTACTACCATCTGAACATGTTGACTACTGAGCATGACTCTAAAAACTTTCTGAAAGACTATAATTTAAAGACATTATTAATGTTTGTTTTGACGATCATCTTTTAACCACTGTACAGTTATGTTTTATCAACCAGTTTGCTGCAGATTTAAATGCCCTTTGAATTCAGGCAAGGGAACTTCCCTGTGGAACTTTATATCAAACTCTGAACTTAGCTAATTTTATGACAGTCACCGTCGACCGTTTTTCCTGGCGAACCTGGGTCAGCTCCGGTTCCCAATGAGTCCTGTTCTCGAACAGAACCTGTAGGGAATAGTGAAACAGGCTTTTTATGGGCCAGATGTCCTTGCTGCCGTCAACCATCAGTATTAAACACTGAAGGGAATACAAAGCACCAACCCTAACCAGTGGCTTGGCCACATCATTTTAAAATCCATAACTGGACTCCAGATGGAAGGAACTTTGCTCCCATCACACCAACTCCCCAATGCCACAGGTCTTAACTTTTTAATGCAGACAGTGCAAAAGTGTCACGCTACTTCTTTAAACATTTCGAAAAATATTCTTCCTTCTTCTTCCATAAAAACCTCGAAAATGGTATTGCATTATTAATTTTAAAGTAACTGATGCATGCAAAAATTTTTCAAAACTGCATCAAGTTATCAGAATAAAAGTCACTGTTTAACAACAACAAATTCACCTTCAGAATCATCATCAACATTAGGTGGCCACTTCTTTTCACACTTGTCATCTGCAACAATAATTACAATATTAGAAAACTCAAAAGTCTTGCAGCATGACAGAAAAAAGCTTCAATTACTAGCAATTTACAGCAGTTTACAAGTAAGAGGAGAGATATGACCATAAACAAAATCAATGTCTGCAACCAAGATTTTGACAACTTTTCACAACCTGCATTTTATCGTAGATCAAACATTTATTTATAATAACAAAAAAACAAAAACAACAGCCCCATTTTACGGTCATTATACAGATCAAACTGCGTTAGCCAGCACCTCCAACTAAAAAGTGGAGGATTTTAAAATAATTTTTAATTAATTTTCCTTTCATGTCACTATTTCATTACTTGTTGTTTTATTATAGTACTATATATGCATCACAAAGGATTTTGTTACAAGATCTCAAAATCAATATAGCCCTAATGTCTTTTTAAAAAGGCTAACGACATGATGCACAAAAACATTAACAAATTCAAACGTAAGCAAGTTAACACAAAAAGTACTGCTAAACTGCACAGATAATTCGGTTACTAGCTGCATGTTTTTGCTTGAGTAACTGCCCAAACAAGAATAAAATGAAGTCACAATGGGGAGAGCTTGTAGTGAATTTTTCACTTTCGATGACATTTGTCAAAAATCAGGCAGCACATTAAATGCTACTCGCTTGTAATCTGTCGATTAAAGACATTCCTTTTAATATCTCCTCACGTTGCCATGCTTAAATGGAAAGACCACACTTCTTTTTAGCAGTTGCAAGGGCGAGCAATGTTACCTCAGCCAGTTGCGTGTCATACAGTAAGCATCTAATATTAGCATGTCTGCAAATGACAAAAAAATCTCACATAAGTTCATCAAGCTCGTACAGTATTGTGAGATAAGCTCACCTGGTGAAAGGTACGAGTTGATGGCAACAGGCTGAGAGAGGGGGGCAGTGGCGCCGCCAAGTGGAGACTGCTGAAAACTGTCCATGTGAGTAAATGAAGATGTACAGAAACTGGCATAAGTTGAAGCACAATAGCCGGGTGGGTTGTATGCCACGTAGCCATAGCAACATGAAGGTGCCTGCAAAAATGTAAAACATTATTACTTCCTTGGTGCATACTGGGCTCAATGGGCATAGTGGCATAGTAAAGCCAATATAATGGCAGCAATCCATCCATCAGATACTAGATAAAAAAAACATGAGATGCAATGAATGGGTGACTGTCCCCAAAGGCTATGGGTTCCCTTCAATGTTTTGACAGTTGGATGGGACACAGGAAGTGCATCAGACCTGTACAAAAATCTGCACTGATATTTATTCAAAAAGTACTTGTTTTGGCAGACCAGACCCAATAACTCCAAAAGGAAACCAGTTAAAACTAAAAGTAAAATTAGTTATATTTTGACGAATATAATATGACTATTAGTTCCAATAAAGTGCAACGGGTCACCTTCCTAAAGCCAAAATGCTGTAAGGCACAAGCAGGGCCTGCAAAAATTGTGAAATTAATGACAATTAGGCCTAAATATAACTAAAATATAGTATTCATTTATAAATTAAAAATCTTAAATAAAAAGCATATTAAATTATACATATGGTATTGTGCCACAGAGTAATTTGCTAATATTGAAATATATCATAACACTAGTCACTGGACAGGTGGAGAAATTGGAGGACTCAAGAAAAATTGGCGTATCCAGGTTCACATTGAAAAATAGCCGTTAAACAGCAGTAGGAGTAATAGCAACATGCATCAGTAGTTCAGTACATGCACAAAACATGCTCAACAGCGAATGACAACCAGTCTAGTCTTCCAGATGATATGAAATAAATAAAAACTTGATGAAAAACTAAAAACAAACCAATATGATAGAAAACCCAAAGGGTCATGAGGGTGTGCAGAAAAAAACAGTCTTTCGTGAAGATTAAAGCACTGAGCAAAAAAGTGAAAAGTGCTGAGAACGCACGTGCTGCAAGTAAGTGAAGCTGTCTGAGTGTGGGCTGTGGTCGTGACTAGAAGCCAAGTCGGCCGAGTAGGAAGATGCACGATAACGCAGTCCGTCGCTGACGATGCTGGCCAGTGATACGGCGGCACTGTCATCAGCATAGTCGTCAGACCGGACTTCGTCATAGCCAGCCTCGTCTCGCCCAACACACGCTGGAGTTTTGTTGTTGTTCAGTGTCGCTGCACATGGCACATTTACACAGCATGCAAGCTCACAGTTCACAGAGGCGTCAATTTCCAACCACATTTCAGGTCTGTCGGTCACCGTCCAACGTCAAACCCATTAGTGGACGCGACCAACATAGGGCAATGTGAGGACGTTAGCAAAAAAGGTAAAGATAGCCCATACTCGAGCGTAGGGTTCCGGAGATGATCCCGGTTCTTGGCAGTCAGCCTGCAGGTGACGTGAGTCATAAACCCGGCGGTAGGCTGCCAATACTTTCTGTCAGGCCCGCAGTTACCCTCGCAACCCTTAAGAGGGCTGCTGTCAATTTCGCCGCTTGGTGAACAGAGGCACGACGAGTGTGAACAGTTTGCCTAAGACTGTTACCCGAAAGCATCGCAGCTACGATTTGAACCCGGGCCCTACTGCGCCTGAGTTCAGCATGCTAACCACTCGACTACCGAGACACCCGGACTCCAGGCCTGTCCTTTGACTACTTTATCAGCTCATCCAGTTGGCGTCTAAGTACTTAGTGTGTTAATGGAAAAATGTAAGTAGGTGGTAGCCCTGTACATAAGTCTTTCGGCTACTTAATAACGTCCCCTTAAGTATTTAAAGAATGCATGATCAGCAAGTTGCTAATCAGGCGTATTATCGCCAATAGCTACATCAAAGAAAGTACAGTGCTCCCGCAGATCCAGTCGCTGGATTTTGAGGGAGGTGATAGGAAGAGAGGTGAGAGAACGACAGGAAAGGGAAAGAGAGTGAGGACAAGAGATGGGAGGAAAGGCATCACGTGACCAAGTTCTGAAAAAATTGGGGGAAAAAACGATGCCCCTGCAATCCAATTGTGATATATACACTGGCCAGTGGATTTGCTTTGTGCAAAAAGGCCACTTGGTCACCAGAGTAGGTAGGACAAAGGGAAGACGGAGATCCCACTAAAGTATCGGCAGCCACGCCAGTGAACATAAGGTTACCGTCAGCGACTGGAGCGAGCGTCGTGGGAAAGTCGTAGGACGCCCCGCGCGGCGCGCTGAGCAGCATATCCACACACGACGACGACGCCACACCCACACTGCAGACTCCGCCCCCTAGCGACTGATGATCGTAGCCCTGCATCATCGCCCGTTCACGCGACTCCGATGACGTCACCGCGATGACGTCACACGGCGGCGATGACGTCACGTCGCCGAGCGGCGATCCGCTGCCGCTGCTGCAACACGCGGACAGGACCGAAGCGTGCAGATTCTGTCCATATACCGGCTGATAGAGATACATGTACACAGACAATGGACGTTCTGCACATGTAGTATCAGGCTCACACAGCTCGTCCACGGCATACGCTGGCCGCGTGCTGCCCTCTGGCGAGTCACACTGAGTATATGCCGCATCGAGCGCGCCGACCGCAATTAATGTTACAGGAAAAAGAAGAAAGTCACGAGCGATAAAACTACAGAAAATGTGTCGAGTCTGTGGCGCAAAACCTCAAGCTCAACTCAGCTCAATCGATCAACAGTCTCAACAGTGAACAAACAATAGCTCGATGACTATACGCACGTTGTATGTGAGCAGCAGCAGGCGGCAACAGCAGCGGCTGCAGCTGATGCCAATGATGACGATGACGAGACGGGAGTGGATGAGGATAAGTCGTCTACCGTCGCTTCAGATAATCTTTCACCTGCAATACAACATACTGACTGTACATTAAACACGTCGCTAGAATGCGGAGATGCGTACACCTGGCTACCGACGACGAGTAAATTGCGATATAAAAGTGCGGATGAGGTAGAAGCTAAACGATGCGGTGCAGTACCCCCTTGCACAATGGACTCGTCCAGTCTCGGCGTCCGCCGTCGTCTAGGACACGACGTAACTAAAACGAGGCAGCAGGGGCGTTAGCCTGCGCACGACGCCGCGGTGACGTCAACCGCTGAAACGTTATCGACATGCATCTGTCCAGGGCTGTATTTGTCGGGGGGGGTTGAGGGGCTAAACCCCCCCCGCGAAAATTTCTGACCCCCTGTTGGTATTAAAAAAACGCAAGGGGGGGTCGACTTTCTATGTACCTATGCATTAGCACGGTCGTCGACTTCAATAGCCAAAACTTCGACCCCCCTAATGAAATTTGACAAATACAGCCCTGCATCTGTCCAGTACGCGCATATATGACGTCATCCATAAAACCGAAAGCAACGTATCGCAACGCAGTCAGACGACAGCCGAGGCACGGCATAGCTAACACGCACAAAATCTCTGGTGAAGGTCGGGAGTGCAGTTCTGGAGATACGCTCGCGGACAGACAAACACGCACACACACACACAACACCAACAGCCTTACGCTCGTCACAATATCCCGACTCTTAACAAAGGGCACAGTAAAAAATTAAAAGCGAAACAGCAAACAACAAACGATGTATAGCATACACACGTCAGTCGAGAACGAACAGAACAATTATATTCTGTTTTTAAATCACACCGTCAGTGAGCTAACGATTCGACAACGACAGCGACACAAATCTGCGCAACGCGTGCGAATCAACAAATGCGACCATCAACGAGTCAGCTGATTGTGGCTGCATTCACAAGCCTGCAGCGTGGCTTCACGCCGCCACGTCATTCATGCGATCCATTGACCAATCAGATTAACGAGACGCACACGGCGGGCGGTCCTACCTGCCAACTCACTCCTGCTATTGGTCGACTCACTGTGATTGACAAAAGCCTACCGTAGCAGTAAACAAACAACAGCTGACCGTCACGACACCCATACAGGCACTATGACGCTGATGTTAATTCGCTATCGCAGGTTTTCGCATCAATTAAAGAACTGAGATTCAAGTTGGCATAAAAGCTTTTCGGCAGCGCATAGGAAATTTCAGCGATCTGTTGGACGTCCGTGAGCCAAACGGTGCACGGCTGCAGTTTCAGAGCAGCGGAAACGAAGCGCCGAAAATACTGGGGGCATCAGAAAGCAAGGGGTGCGACGGAGAAGGTGCAGAAAGGTACCGCGGGAGTAGGGGGTAGTACGCAGGAAAATTAGTTGTGCATTTTAGTGCGTTTTACGTAAGAAAATATGTTTCTCAACACTGGACAGAAACACGAAAGCTGTTCACTTTGAATTTAGCCTACTTCAGTCCCGTATAAACAACAAGATTAATGATAGGCTGTTTCACGTGACCAGAATCTCGGCTCTGAGGGGGGAGAAGGGGGGGGGGCTATCGCCCTCAGGCCATTCGCGCTCTGCTCCGCGTTTGCCATGTCTCCATTCTTATCTCACTCCATCTCAAACATCTCAGCTGACATAAAGAAGCAGTACTTTCATAACCGCATCGTGCAAACTTTTCCAGACTTTCAAAGACCAAAATGACTTTCAAGACGTCCAGGGTCTTGAAATTTAAGGAGAAAGTTCCAGGACTTTTAAAGACATTCAGGAAACGCGGGAACCGTGGCCGCAGTTCCTGACAACAACGTTGACGACGGACAGAGGTCTACACGTATTACACAGTTAAAATGCCAAGCACACTGAGCCGGAAAACGCGCTGATTATTTCACCTTCAGCAGGAAAAGAGGACTATAGACTATAGACGAGACTCCACGGTGATGGACGCATGCATACATGCGAGTGTTAATGAGATTATATAAGGCCGCCAGTCGCAAGTGAAAACAAACATTATACACGCGCGAACGCCAGCAATGATGCAACTACACACGGCTGTATGCTGAATGGCAGGAAATGGCTGCGCGAATCAGTCGATTTTTTACTCGATTCATCGCCGTTTCAATTCGGTGCCCTATTAGAATTCGTTACAAGACACGAAACGCTTAGCAATACTCAAGAGCCGAGAGCACTGGCATGTATACTTCACCAGGACAATTACATCCGTTTTCCAGATTCATCTGGATTAGCCAGGCCCAGTTCCGCTCGGTTCTCTTTGACATGCACCACTTGCCCCGAAAGAGAAATAATGGGGAATATTTTTACGGGCTGGAAGTCTGTCACCCAGCCAACAGTGTAGAAGCACTGAATAAATGAGCGTGAGACAGCGCACGAAAGCCCGACAGTTTTGCTTACATAATAGCGAACGCTGCCTCCCATTTTGCACACATCTGCTAATTTTTCATGCATTTGAATCTAGGAGTGGTCAAAGCCTCACAAGTTTCGGGTCTCACATTCTTAAAATATTCTACTGGTTCTTCCAAATGGACTACGAAAACGCGGAAATTTTAGGATAGGCCATAGGAAGGAAGGAACAATGTCCGGATCCCGCATCTGCATCGAAGAAAGTCCCAAATTTGTGAATCCAGCGCGGCCTCCCTGAATCAACCACTGCATTACTTTGCTTTCCAAGCACACGATAAATAGATAGATGAAATTCTTGAATTAATCGACAGATCAGCGTGCGGGACTCTGAAAGTCAGAATTGATAAAACGAAAGCATTCGCAATATTCGAATTCCGAAACGGCGCAACTCTACGAAGCGAACCAGTCAACTGCGGCGCTGCTCGCCCGAGTGGCTACGATCGCAGTCTTAGCACTGTTGTGGGAACAGCCAGACGTACGAGTAAGTACGGCCGCAGCAACTCCTTTGATCGGCCGCACAACGCTCGCGCCTACATGAAAAGACCGAGTAATTATTGATTTAAATGCGGCCCCGATTCCATCGACCGACTTCCAGGCGGGCGCAACCGTCGTCTGCTATTCACGTGCAATGCGCAAAAACGACGAGAAAATCAATTATACACGTATTTGTATATCTTCAGATCCGCGAGTTACATAGAATTCACGGTAATTACACGTACACTTAGTTCCGGACTCAGTAAGTCGGCACTGACCGTACAAGTAAGGACTCAGTACTCTCTAAGTTCATATACGAGCCCGTTTGTATAGCCTATGTATAAGGTCTTAAGACGGTTTGATTTTTATGCCTGCGCAGCACAGTGTTACAAATTCGTAAATACCGGCCACTTTAGAGGTCCACACAAAGCAATTGGTCTAGCGTGTCTACAGAGTGGGCCAAAGTTAGCGATGCCAGCTTTCATTTTAGCAAGTAACAATAAAATGCACCCATAAAATGCACTGACGGATGCAGACACATAACGACAGCATATATTTTTTTGCACTAGCACAGCATTGCACGGTAATGATAATGCAGGGCAGGAAGATAAAAATTCACACAGACATTTATAGCACGTAGTGAACATGGGTACTGTAGTCAAAATATTGCAACATAACCAGTAAGCTATTCGTGCATCGACATGTTAGTGTAGAAACATGTCAACCTTTTAGCAGACAAATACACACAAAGCACTCATCTAAGGACAAGTACAGTGCAATATTTCGCATGTAACCCTTGTTACATAGAGTACCATGAAGATAGGTTGGCATGGGTGGGCCGCTAGGGGATGCCAAAGATTTTTTTTCAAATTCGATTTTCTCAGCAACTGTTTGAGCTATCACCGAAATTTTTTCATCCTCTTGTGCCCCCGAGATGGGCCCTACTTAAGTTCTGGGGACATGGGGGTCACCTCCTCACAATATCAAATGTTACAGTCCAGCCATCACAGGCTAGTGTACCAACTACCAACATCATATTATCTGACAAAACACTATCATCAAAACTGACATGGAAAAAATCAAATCTTGTAAGAGACCCCTTTTAATGTCAAATGCAGGGTTTCTGATTACACAATCAGCTGTGAAAAGTGTGTCTTTTTAGGAGCAAGGAAAAACTTTGAACAGTATGTCTTTGTTTCATAATCTTAACTTTTAAGCCACACAATAAGCCAGACGGTCTATTCCTTATTACTGAGTGTTTTGGGTGCTTACATTCTAGCAGACACATACTCAGTTTCTGTTTAACCCACCCAAAACAGAACGTTTTCAGGATAATTGCAACACGTTTTACAGGACACTGTCGCACAATTTATAGTGTCAAAGTACAAAAAGTGACAGAAGCAATAATTTCTGGAAAAAATACACATACACAATAAACATCATTATGAATTTCTACACTTTGTTTTCCTGCAGTGGATTAAAAATTTGTGCAGTGAGACCATACTCTGGTGTGCTGTTATTGGTAGCTCTGACATGGAATATTTCGTGGTAGTAGTGGAAACTGTGCAACAGTTCTTGGCTAGAACATCGATGCTTTCAATAACTCGAAGTCGCTTTCGAGCCCTGAACACATACACAAGCCATGTCAACATTCTCCCCAAAACTACACAGTCATAACCAAATCTGCTGCAATACAAGATAAAGCAGTTGAAGATAAGACTCAAGTTTTAACTTCAAACAATGAAACATGGCTCAGACTTATGCTAATTATATGTAACAAGTAACATTAAATTAACCAGACCACTGGCTGGAGTCAGTGCTGCATGTTTTTCTCAGTGTTCTGACATGGACAGATCACAGGAAGTCATAGTTCCCATAACGGAAACAATGGCACCATGTTGTTACGGATGCAGCGACATAGCTACAGCAATAATCGGCATTGCAGCGACATCATTGCAGCATCATGAACAATCTAACAGGCTAATGCCCAGAGCTGCTGTGTCGCACTGTTTGCATCGTGGTCTAGACTACAATGGGCACAGGGACTAGATGAGTTCTCAGAGCAAGGGCAGCTGGGGACAAAGTCTGTGATGCCGGGTTCAATTAATCAATCAATCAAGGTTTTTTTATAGTGGCCTAAGTAATCTAAATCACTGCAAGGTCCACTAGAGTGCTAGACGGAAGGATTGCTGCAGTAGGAATGTTTTCAAATGACGTTTAAATGACTGCAACGTAAAAGCTGAGACGATGTGCTCAGGAAGGTGTGGGCACTTACACTTACTAACACTTCAAACACGTACATGTATGTACAGACCTTATAGAAAACTTCACCTTTCCTAAATCTGCCACGTTATCTTTGTCCCCTGTCTCTGACATCTGCAAACCATGCACAGACAAATCAGTTATTGAAGTGCAGCATAATGCACTAAAACAACCAACTTCGTAAACTTTTGTACTGGGACCCCAAATGCATTCAGAAGTTGACTTACACAGCACTCCAGTTTCAAATATCTAAAGCAAGTGAAACACAATAACGTACATTCCACCTTTTTACCCATCTATCGAATGTTGGTTTATTTTGTTGTTTAATAAACAATGCATTGGCTGCCAGTGGTGCAACGCCATTCTAGCCCCAATTTCATAAATACTGCATAGTAAGTCACGATCTGATAAAACTAATCGGCTAACCTCTGAACGAAAAAACCTGGCAACAAAACTTGGCCTTGAAAAATGTCTTGGTCTTGACTTTTAGCGTAGTTCTGATCTTGATGAAAAAGTCTTTATTTTCGAACATTGATAAATATAATTAAAGCTGACAAATATTTTAAAATTTAAACAATACTCATTCACAAACTACTACTGTATAATTATACCAGTCTGTATGCTCATTGAGAAAATTACCTTACAGTTGATTCTTTTGACTGCAGGCCGCTGTCGTTGACATCGCTACGGGTACATTAGTTTCACCGAATTCACCGAAACCACCACAGTTCTGAAGATAGTGATGGTGTAAGTAGGCACAGGCTAGTGCCTATATCGCCTGGTGCACTGTTTGCAACTATCTTCGCTTAATGATATCATACTGCGTGAAAGTACTGGTCTTTAAAAAGTCTTAATTACATCTATGGCTGCAGACACTAATATCAAAGTAATACTTATTGATGTTTATGTACATGTACATGTAATGTTTACTTTTTAGCAAACCCGGAAATTTCACATGTTCATGCACAAGTTCGGAATTGGAATTAAAACGGAATGAGAAACTATAGGAACTAAGACAGAAAATTATGGGCATAGGTTCAAATAGTTTGATAAAATCATTTATTTATTTGCCAAAATGTAACGTACATTATTCACAGTAAATTCACAATGCAACAGACAGAGAGGCGGATGCACCGCTTTTGTGTCTGTCCTTATTCTAGAGGTATTCTGTATTGCATCGTGAGTGACATTGGTCTAAAGCCTCATTCACACCAATTGCAGCATCGACATGCCACAAAAAATAAGACACCATTATTTTTTTTATGTCCCATGCTGCAACTTGCCGCATCACACGATTTATGCCGGAGGTCCGAGCACGGTGGTCCGAGTCAGTGTGAACCGTGAACTCGGCACGCGCAGAGCCAGTGCCGCACTGTGACGTACGCGTGTACGGCGCAGCTTGGTGCTGCTAAAGTTGATATTACAAACTGTATGCAGTAGGAAGATTTTGCATACTATCTGTAGTAGCTAGCGGCTGCCACGACCAGCAACCGCTAGCTACTACAGATAGTATGCAAAATCTTCCTGCGTCCAGGAATTTCTGTTTTTTTTTTGTTTCAGTTTTATACTCTAATTCCAAACTTATACACACCGACAAGCTATTTCCGTTTTTTTGAGTTTTTAGTGCAGTATATGTACGGTAAAACATGCTGTAACAATATTCGTTATTTAGTTTTGCCGTTATTTGTTATGGCACACTTTTCGGGCGATATGCAATGAGTTCTTATTCCGTTCTGGGTAACGTATTACGTTGATGACATGACTGATACAGACATAGACGCCATAACCTAGTTACCGTTGTCAACAGCGGCCCGTGGCGAAAATGCGGATTGTGGAGTGTGTATGAGCTAAATAGCGTAGGCGATGATTGTTGGCGACATATTCACGTACTTTGTCGTCGATTTTGTTCTGCTCACATACTTGTGTTAAACATGATCATTAATCTTGATGTACTTAATCTTCACAGTATGAGATGCTTCTTGTTCAAGTAAAATCTGTACGTATTAATGTGAAAACCTAGTAGAAAAGCGCCAGTGAATCAGAAGATCTAATTTTGGCAGTTTCTGCAGGTTAACGTAAGACCATTGGTCTTGTTTTATCACTGACTCTTCAAAAATGAATGCAGCTGCTGTGATTATTTGCTGTAATATATATGCTACAGTAAAACTTCGTTGCACAGACTTCTGAGGACCGTCTAAAACGTATATCTTATAGAGGTCCGTTGTATCCAAGGTAGATCACGGATGCCTCACCAGGCAGTCCAGCTTCACTGGTGGCCATGAGCCATGGCTGACGTGAGCGCAACTAGTTTGTTCTATACACGATGGCTTCACCTGGCAGTGTCTGTCTGTTTGTTGAGGGCAGGAGTTTGCAGTAGATTAAGATAGAATTATCTACATGACGGCTTCACCTGGCAGTGTCTGTCTGTTTGTTGAGGGCAGGAGTTTGCAGTAGATTAAGATAGACACGACCACATGAAAGCCAACACTATCAGACCTCGGATCGGGCAGTTGCATAGCGATGAGACAATATCAATTGATGTCGCCGATGGCTGCTACATCGTGAAAGCGGCCGTGTCCAGTGTGATCACGCAACCATGATGTAGTGATAGCCATTCAGATGACACGGCTATCAGTGAGATGGCTGTTATAATTATGTGAGTCCATGCTGGAGTCATCGTGAGTGCAGCTAGTTTGTTGTATCCAGCATTGTCCATAGTGTCTGGTCCAGAAAACTGGTTTGTACTAAATTCTACCTGTTCTAACGAAGTCCGTAGTAATCATCGAAATTAATGGAAACTCAGCAGCGACCAGAAAAAAGTCTGTACCAACAGAGTATTCGTTATGACCGATTCTGTAAGGTAGTTTTTACCGCGCGATGCTATGCATCCGCGGTACTAGCCATGGGCCTGTGTCTGTGTCCGTCTGTCGCAAGTTGGAGTTCTAGTAAAACGGCTAAACGTAGGATCACACAAACAACACCACACGATAGCCCAGGGACTCTAGTGTTCTGATGCCAAAGATCGCCGCGAAATTCGACCAGGGTCACCCCCTACGACGGCGCTGAATGCATGTGGGGTGGGTCAAAATCGTCGACTTTCCACAAATATCTGGCTATATCTCGAAAACGGTACAAGATAGACGCATGGTTTCTATTAAAGTCGAATAGAAAGTCATATGCGCTCTATCGAATGGTGACATTGCCGATGACCTCGAGTGCCCCCTAACTGCCCCAAACTACCCCATTTTCTGCATTTTGCACAGCCATTCATAGCATCGTAACGGGTGAACCTACAGACTTCAAATTTGGTACATTGACTGACCATAGCAAGGCCCACCCTGCCGATGAAAAATCTTCCCTGAAAGGGGCGTGGTCAGGGTCAGGCGAACCGTTTTAGAATTTTACACCCCGTGTAATTTCTCCGCAACGGCTATCGCTAGAGACTTCAAATTTTGTACACGGGTCGGCCATGCAAAGTCTTAGTCTTGTGATGAGTGAGTGTTCCCTAAGTGTGTGTGGTCAGGGTCACGTGAGCAATTTCTACATTGTGGACTTTAAAAAATTTTGCCACAGCAAGTCGTCGGTATACAGGTGATATACACAACTCGACCGTCGTCGGTTCGTTTATGACACCTGATACAATGGGAGCCGACTCGGTCACATCATGGTTGAGTGCACATTGTCTGTCACGCATTGCCTCCGATTAAATCTCCAATTTCATACCATCTATTTGGTCAGGACTTGTCGTATAAGTAGTTTCTGCACTGTTGCATAGCAGTTGGCAAGATTTCAATTGACACGATGCATCTCGCGGTCCCTCGGCGATAGATGAGCTTCTTGTACTATATTTATTGTGTCGCTTTTGAGACTGTGTTTTGTTGTGTTGGTTTGTTAACAGTGGACAGCATCTGGCTGATCATAGTTGCAGCTTTGTGGGGCTTCACAAATCCATTTCTGAAGAAAGGTGGCAAAGGCATTGAACACATTAAAGCAGAGAGTCGATGGCTGCAAGTGTTGTATGAACTGCTGTTTCTCATTTCTAACTGGAAGGTGTGTGTTATATGTGATATATGTATCATGTTGGCATACTAGCATCTATAGCATTGCAACAACCAGCATCATTTTTCATTAGTGTGAGTTATGATTTAATGTCCCACTCCATATATAAGAAGACACTTAGGCCTATTCCATTTTCACTGTTATTAGCCTGCACTGCTGCATGTAGTGCTAGATGTAGGCTGTTTCCTACATGTCTTGATGCTCAGTGGTCTGTTGGTCGTGACCATGAGCGCAGCAAAGATAGTTAACCACATTGTGATGCTTTACAGTTGTTGACTTGGTTTAAGCTTACATTTACACTGTGCTGAAGGATGTGGATAAATAGCAACATACTGTTGAGCAGTGTTGCCTTCAGTGCAGTGCTTTGACTGTTGGTTGGGTGTTAGGAAGGAATCTGGCCTGTAGAAAATTGAGTGATGAGGTGCTGGCATGGTTATCTGATCTGTCTGCAGAAAGGTGAGAATGATTTGCATATGGTCCAGCTGATGCTACTGCTGCCCCATTATTTTTTTTGCTAATCTAAAATATGGTTTACTTTCTTGGTGCCAGCCTGGAAAAGAGGCCATTAAATGGGTCTGCCTTACAATCCAATGCAGACATTATAGTCACTGAAACTGGAAACCATTAATTTAATCGCATTGACTTATAGCAGAATCCCTGAGTTTGAATATATTGTTTGTTGTGCAGTATATGCTGCCATTCGTAGTGAATCAGTCAGGCTCAGTGCTGTACTACTTCACTCTTTCATCTGTCGGTAAGCAGCTTTGCAACTGACTTAATTAAATACTGGCTTTATGTCTTTATCTTTACGGTTGACTTATATTGTAGCAAACTGAATATGGTGTCGAATTCTGTACTGAAATTGTTTCTGTTATACAATATATTACTAAAATGTTTTTTGAATGGGTCACTGTTATACTTTTTTGACGAATGTAGCAGTTACTCAAGTTACTAACATTATACTGTAAACTGATACTGTAAGTTGTAAACATTAGTTCTAACAACAGTGCAGTTTACTTATTAAATGTCTCGACTATTTTAAAGCATGCACCTTGTACACCAGTAGTAATCTGTTCTCAGAAAGAATGAAGCTTCTTGCACTTGAAATAGTGTTTTATATTACGGAACATATTGCCTACTTTAAAATTACCTTAGTTTGTGTGTATACATGTAAATTCTGCAGATTAAAAAAAGTATTATGTATTTCATTGCAGATCTCTCGTTAGCTGTTCCAGTGACCAATGCTCTGACATTAGTGTTTACTGCAGTTGCTGGCAAACTCACTGGAGAAGATGTTGGCCTGAGTATAGTTAATTAATTAATATTTAACCAATCTAGTACATCAGTATTCACAATTACAGTACAGTGCATCGCAGTTAGTAAGTTTACTTAGTGCTTGCACAGGGACATGTGTTGACAACTTGACACTGCTGACATACTGTGCGGAGCAACGTCTATGAAACGGTATGTTGTCCGTCCATCCATCTGTCTGTCCCAGCATGGGCCACAAACTTTGCTACTGTTAGCCCGGCGGGAGGAGATATCAGTCGACAGTGGCGGGTGATGGGCCCCCAGCAGCACGGTGTTCAGCAGCAAATGCGAGCAGTGTCATGTCGAGATCCGAGGATCAACACAGGCTTGAAGGGAGCAACATTCCTTCCCTCTGGAGTCATAAAACCAAGAAAATATGTTGCCTGCCAATGGGTGATTTTTCTTTGGTTGGTGGTCAGTACCTATACTCAGTGCTTTTGCTCCCTTCACTAATTGAAAGTTTGTTGGAAAGGCAAATACCAGTAAAATTCTGTACCATTTGACCCAAGTGGTTATCTTTTGGAACGAATGAAGGATAAAACGCTCATTTTTGAAGGTCAAGGTCATAGGTCGAAGTTCAGAACGAAAATCGTTTCTGATTAAAAAGGGGAAGCAGAATTGAGAAAACCATTGATGGCACAGGCAGACTGCAGTTGAAAAGCACAGCAGAATTGGAAAATGTAGCAGCCAGTCAGAAATTCACGGTGGACTGAAATACAGTATTGCTATAGTGGTTGGTGTCACCTCGACTGAGGGTTTTCAAGTTGATGTTAACCGGCTGCAGTGTTGTAGTACATGGCCTGGTGGCATAGTGGTTAGGGCATTGGACTTGTGACTGTGAAAGTTGCGAGTTTGACTTCCATTCTCACGCTTTCAGGTAACAACCTCGGGCAAGTTGTTCATGCACGTGCCCCTGTCACCAAGCAGTATAATTTGGTACCGGTCAAGGGGCAGTCTGATGCCTTGCAGCTGGGAAGGTTACTGTAGGGTCTGGCGTCGCACTGGCTATGCGTCAGACTTGTGGTTTATCCACCTGCAGGCTCAAGGCCTAAGAAAGGGAGATGAGCATAGTGCCTACACTCCACACTTTATCTTTAATGTTGTAATGAACATGTGTGGTTATTGCAGAGACGTATGCTGGCACATTTCTCGTCATGGTTGGCATCACATTGTGCGTCATTGGAAAGACACACAATGGCACGTGATGCAGAACATTGCAACTCGGTTACAAATGCAGACAGTCTCACTGGCCATGTTGGTGCTCAGAACATTCGTTGTTGTCTACTGCCAGTATAGAGGACTCATGTTTGTACCATGCAAGCACTGAATGGATGTAATTGCCGCAGCTGATATTTCTTGCATTCCATCGGCAGGCATTGCATTGAGCTTCGAGATGTGTCAAACAGATAACATGTGTATAACATAAATGTTTCGTTTCTCTGTGATTCATAATAATCATATACATGTAGTGTAACGCAGTGTCTTACGTACTTATAAAACATGCTTGCAACTGATATCTGGACTTTCTTTCCAGTTCTATTCTGATACTCATGGCTTATCTTTGTGATGAAATAAGTGACTGGAAAGTGCATTTCGACAGAGCATGTAATGTATTGCAGGCGAATAGTGGAAAAATATTAAAAGTAGATGAAATAGTTAGCAGACCACTTGACAGCAGGTCAGTAACTT
>Ga0126331_1000308_pt1 | contig 17733 bp, 18 predicted proteins | sample InaspJWI98metaG_FD_96379 | JGI IMG/M metagenome (GOLD analysis project Ga0126331, IMG submission 96379) | Marine gutless worms symbiont microbial communities from Oahu, Hawaii - Inanidrilus sp. 2 OAHU.JWI-98 metaG | ecosystem: Host-associated > Annelida > Digestive system > Unclassified | place... | reverse complement strand
TCGACTTCACCATCCGCAACGCCTGGCAGAAGTAATTAGAGGAGTTAAATTTGTCAATGGTGTCGAAGAAAAACGGATTGCCGCCTAATTTCTTCATACACAACTATTGACTATATCTCGGGACACAGCCTGACACGCCTGGACACACTAAACACCTTCTTCCTGCTGATATTTTGCGATTTGCCGGTCAATATAAAGTTCGACGGAGCTACGTAATATTTTGAGGGAGGCCCGGACACGAAGGGCCTTTAACTCACCATCTTGGATCAGCCTGTAAACCATACTACGCGAGCAACCCAACACTTCCATAACTTCATTCAGGTTATACAGTTTCTTTTGCATTGGTCCCTCGCTCGCAGATCTATCTAAAGTGTATTGAATAAATGACCCCGTTGCGCATGTGATATTTCCGATTAATGAAACTTATACAAGGAAGAGTCCATTTCGTTTCATGGCCTAAAGCTGGGCAGATGCCCCATATTGCGCGAATTGCCGAGTATTTAACCGGTTTCCAGTATGCACATTTGTCACATCTGACAACATCAAACATTATCTTTTTTTTGATACCGGAGTTCAAAATTTCAACCTTTCCTTATTTCAAACCAAGACCCAGAACGCCCAAAGGGTCCAAACTAAAAACTCCCCGATTTTGTTATAAAAATTTTATTTATCATTCTTTCTTTAGGACCCTTAGGACCCTTAGCTCTAGCTAGTATAAAAGTTTAAATATATGTAAAAATAGTATATAAAGCGGAAAAAAGGCCTTTAAGGGTCCAAAGGTTCCGGACGCAAACGAACACCGAAATAAATGATATTTTTTCTATTCCAGCGGCCATCCGGATCGTCCTGTTCGGCTTTATCACTATGAATTTTTTTTTTCATTCTTAAGCCAAACCACCGGTGAGAGGGTGTTTTCTTTTCGTTTCTGTCCCGGTTCTCGCGGTACCAATCACAAAACCGCTCGTAAAGCAGCGTGCCGCCCTCTTTCGCTTCGGGCTCAATTTTGCACTCTGTATCAATAAACGCTTGGACATCGTCGCTTTCCGCCCGGTAATTTTGATTGGCAGCCAGCACCGTCGCCGGCGGAGCTAATCCGTATTTTTGCCATTCCAGGCAGCCACGCACCAACCACGCCAACACGCCTGGGTGCTCTTCTTTGAGTTTTTCCACCAGGTTTTTATCCGCCGATCGCTCGTAGTCATGAGCCGGTTTTCGGCTGACAAAAGAAAGTTTAAACGGAATTAGGTTTACCCGCTCCCAAAATGCATTATCGTCCGGAGGCGCTGTCGGTCGGTTGTTGGTCATTAAAAAAAGAGTGTGGGTAGGTCTGAAGTATGTCGGATCCTTATCGTATGGATTGCGGCCCACCAGGGTATCAGCCCCGGTAAGCCACTTGATCTTTGAGCTCGAAAACTTGCGCCCCTCATCGGTTTCAGAGCCAAAAACAAGGCGCAGGCCTCGCAACGCCATGATATCCGGACTGGGTCCGGACGAGCTCGTTGGCCGGTACTGTGTTAAGAAGAGTTCGCTCGGCGCCGGCGCCGCTAGGGGCCCCAGCACCGACTTGATTGTTTCTACAATCGTTCCCTTGCCGTTGCGGCCTTTTGCACCCCACATTATTGGTAAAATATGCTCCACAGTGATCCCGGTGATCGCGTAACCCAAAAGCCGGCGTAGATAAGTCGCCATCTCCTCGGATCCATCGAATATTTCCAAGACGGTTTTCTTCCACAATTCCGCCGGCTCATCGAAGCCCCGCCACATCACCGGCGAGGCCTTGAACAGCCAATCCGTGGGCTGGCCATCGCGAATCTCCCCGGTCCTGAGATCAATCACGCCGTTGGCGCAAGGCAGTAACATCGGGTTAGAGTCGAACTGATCGCCATCGATCGCCAAGGCATTGCTGTTGTTTGTGTGTGCAAAAGAGATACATGCCTTGCGGCCTGTATCCCCGCGCAATCTCTTCACCCGCTTATATAGCTTTTTTTGTAGGTCTTCCAGCTGTTCAGCCTTTTCGTCATTTCGACCTTTCAACGCTTTCCCAATTTCATCCACCAGAATCTGCGCTTCTTCCAGATACCGCCCGGCCACATCCTCTACCGCTGCCACGGCCTGGTCCAGGATATCGCGCTCCCAGTGCTGACCGTTAAAAAGCAACCATTCACCGGTTGTTTTATTCATTACAAAGCGGTCCTTGTGAAGCTCACAGAAAAGCATCCCATCACCCAAAGCATTGGCAAATAAACAATCACGCACGAATCTTCTGGATATTTGCTCTTTGTTTTTCGCAGGATCCGGTGTTGAGGTCGATCCAGCCTCTTGGGCTACCCGCTGCTTGACCTTTTTTCTTATATCCTCGATCGATTGTTTGTCAGCCACTCAACACCTACTCCGCAATTCATTCATCAACTACCCTCTAATATTCGACGCAGCCGGCCGACAGAGTGCCGTTCCCGGTTTAATTGATTCGCTACTTGAATATTTGAGAGTCCCAGCTCAAATAGGATCGCAGCGCAAACGGTCTCCCGGAATCCGATCTTTGAAAAATACACGCCGGATCCGGTTGTGGCTTGGAACTTTCGCGAGCAGGCCGAGCAGAAACAAACATGGTTTGCCCAGAATCTCTCCTGTCGGTCCGCCGGCAGCAGCCAACCGCAACTGGGACAGGCAGCCTGGCCATTGTGGAGAAAATTAAGTATCAGCAGCCGGCAGCGATCCTCATCGAGCAGCTCCAGAACAAGTTCTTGAACGATTTTTTTTGATGTCACCGATTCCAAAATTCCATTCCACAGATTCTAATTTTAGCCAGGATCTCCTGCGCCTGCTCAAACGGCACCGTTGGACGAATAGGGCCAAAAATGATGAAAAATTCCGTTTTCCGGTCCGTTTTCAATTTCACCTGCTGCCGTTCATCGCGCCTTGCGAAACTGCGAAAAGCCGCCTCCAGGAAGGACCCGCTGATTCATACAGCAATCCATTAACGATTGATAAACCCATTGGACCTTTTGGAATGTTTATCAAAAAAGGAGCGCGAGGATTGTAAATTTATTTATAAAACTCATCGATGGTTTTTCCTGGAGCTTCCTTGATCCATCGATCAAGTTCGGCCCGCAAAAAAACCAGCCGACCACCTGCTTTTCTGAATGGAATTGCCTGCCGATGAACGAGGTTTCTGACTGCGCCTTCAGACCGCCCCAAGAAGTTTGCAGCCTGTCTTGTGTCCAACCGTTCGCGAGTTGATTTTTCCATAGCCGTTCCCCTTACTTGTGTTGAGTACTATACTCAATCTATATGCCAAAAAAAATTAAATTCGCTCTTCTACTGATTGGCGAATTTTACCAAAATTAACAATAACCATATCATCAAAGTCACCACCGGCTAATTCAGCTAATGACTTTGTTGTGTATTCAGTATGTGAGATGATCCTCACCGTCGGGCCTGGGCGTTCACTAATGTCTTTAATCAATTTTAAGACGCTTTTACTTGGCTTTCGCTCTACCCGGGGTCTGTTGACGATCCCGATAAAATCAAACATATCTGGCTGATCAAATATCTTTGTGACTCGTAAATATTGGTCAACACCCTTGACCCGCTCGGCAGCCTCTTCGCGCTTCATTCCGCGGTCTAACAGATAAACAAAGAGCGCTATAATGCAAAGATGCAGCCTATCAAACAGAGTTTTATCACCGGCACCTTCCGCTCTTTTTAAGAACGGAATATATTCACGATCGATCCACTCCCTTAATCGGCCGTATTTAATATCGAGAATCTTAGATGCCTTAAATGTAGTGAAAGCTTCATCCATAACGAGTAGTTGCGTAACATACTATACGCAACGTGTCAACCATAAAAAATGTGGTTAACTATGTTTGATATAATACGCCTTAAAAAGTGTGGCCGTTTTTGCGACCACTTTGGGGCGAAATAGCGTACTTTTTGCGACGTTTTGGGCGTGTGGTGGTAGTAATTTCATAAAACAACAAGGGTTTGCAAGATGCTGAAATTCTTGCAAACCCTTATCATTTAGATGGAGGCGGCAAGCGGATTCGAACCGCTGAATGGAGGTTTTGCAGACCTCTGCCTTACCACTTGGCTATGCCGCCGAAAAAAAAATGGAGCGGGAAACGGGATTTGAACCCGCGACTTCGACCTTGGCAAGGTCGCACTCTACCACTGAGTTATTCCCGCTCAATGATGGGATAAGTGTTTAGCGATAATTTAGAAATTTGTCAACAAAAAAGCTTGAACCTCGAAACCGCATCTGATCCCCGATAGCATCGCTGGAACAAAAAATGTGGTTTAATTCCATTCCTTTATTTTCAGAAGCTTCCGGAATCGGACAAAATAATCAGCGCCGGACCAGACGGTAAATATCAGCGCACCGATCAAAAAGAAGTAACCGATGGCGTGCAATTTGATCCCGAAATACGGGTAATGAATCATCAAAGGGATAATGGCTGCTATCTGAAAGCCGGTTTTATATTTACCGAGCCAGGTAGCTGAAACATCCTCACCCTTTCCGGCGATGATATTGCGCAAACCCGTTACCGCCAGCTCTCGTCCGATGATAATGCACACCATCCAGGCCGGGATCCAGCCGTGGGACGTAAGCATAATGAAAGCCGAGGAAACCAGAAGCTTATCGGCGACCGGATCCATCACCTTGCCCAGGGTCGATTCGAGCCCCCGGGCTCTTGCCAGATATCCATCCAGGTAGTCCGTGATCGCCGCGGCGCTGAACAAGGTTGCCGCAAGAAAGCAAAAAAATCGGTTGGGGTATATCAGGAGAACGACAACGAGTGGTACCGAGGCGACGCGGAAAAGAGTCAGGCTATTGGGATGACTCAGTATTTTACCATGTTTGCCATTTGCTCCCATCGATTGACCCCTGAATTGGCTACATTAATCCTGTGATCGTTCCCAGTCATTCAGAAAGGACTGCAGGCCTTTATCGGTCATCGGATGCGCTGCCGGTTGGTTCAGCGCCTTGATCGAAATGGCGGACCGGCACCGATGAGCCCTGCTTCGGGCACATCGATCGGATTGCACACACCGGCGACGATGTTTTCGTTATCAAAGGCATAGCTGCTCTAAATTTCAAAAATCTGCTGCTACGACTATTCCGATTTTGATCGCTCCGCTATATATTCATTGCGGCATTGTTCACTGCAGAAAAGCAGTTCCTGACCGTCCATTGTCAAAGCAACGCCATTTCTCCTCGGGAAATATGCATCGCAATTTGGATCTTTTACCATTACGTCATCGATCTGACCGCTGACCTGGCGGCCGTCTAGCGACGGGTCGCCGAAAGACGTATTTTTAACGATCCATGACTTCAGCGCCCGGTAAAAAATGTAGACGACTGTCGCAATGATGATTATTCGAAGCATCGATAAAGCTCTATACCCTGTGCCCTGTCATTCAAGGTGTCCAGCAGGCAGCGAACATCTTTTTTAAGAACCGGATGGATAATTTCCGAATCTATATCACAAATCGGTACCAAGACAAAGGCTCTTTTGTGCATCCTCGGGTGCGGCACTACCAAATCGGGTAATTGGATTACGGCATCATCGTAGAAAATGATATCCAAGTCGATAATCCGTGGACCGAAACGGATCGGGTCATGCGTGCGACCGGCCCGATGTTGAATATTTTTTAACTTGTCCAGCAGCGGGAGCGGATCAAGATGGGTTTTGATTTTGACCGCGGCGTTGATAAACCAATCCTGATCCGCGTAGTCGACGGGCTGTGTTTTGTAAAAATGCGAGCGGCCCGTAATGCTGGTTCCATCAACCCGGGACAATTCTGTCATCGCGCGATTGCAATTTTCAAGCTTATCGCCCAGGTTGGAGCCGATGGAAATATATGCGGTGTGAGCATCCATGAATAATGATGTCTTTTTATACCGGCCACTTTAGACCCAACCCGGGCAAATCGGAATTGAAGATTGACGATTGAAGATTTATAGTATCGCTCGCTCAGCGCAGGCGCTTGCGCCGCGTGTCGCTCTGTCTTTTCTATCTAAATCGATCGCTCGACCCAGTCCTTATATCCTGAAGCTCTCAACGGGTAGCATTCCTAAAATATTCAATCTGGCTATGGCATAGATCATGCGCAAACATGAAGTGACTTCAATGGTTAGGGCCTAAAACTTTGAACTCCGAACATCACTTATACGCTTCTTCCCACAGCTCGCCCCGGTAAATGACGCGCGCGTCCCCTTCCAGGTAGACATCCCGAAAACCACTATCACTTTGGGTGAAATGGATCGTCAACATAATGCCGCTGCGGGTGCGGACATTGACCGGTGACTGCCATCCATTTTTTGCAGCCAATACCAGTGCGGCCGCAATGGATCCGGTACCGCAGGCCAGCGTTTCGTCTTCCACACCTCTTTCATAAGTCCGGATGGCAATCCGGTTTTCTTCCAGCACAGCCGCAAAATTCACATTGGTGCCATCCGGAGCAAAGCTCTTATGATAGCGAATTTCACGCCCCCTGTTGAATACATCAACATCATCTAGGTTTGCTGTTTCAATAATCACATGGGGAACACCGGTGCTGACGCTGCTGAGCGTGCCGGGCCCATCAATCAAGTCGATGGTAAAATCGGCCTTTATCCGGGACGGCTCGGGCATTTGAACCTTGACCCGCTCGCCGATAATTTCGGCGGCCACGACACCGGCGTCGGTTTCAAAGGCAAGCGTTTTGGCGGCGATGTTATTAAGAAATGCAAAGCGCGCCGCGCACCTGGCACCGTTGCCGCACATTTCGGGCCGGCTGCCGTCCGAATTGTAAAATCGCCACTTAAAATCGACGGTATCCGAATCTTCGATCAAGATAAATCCGTCCGCCCCGACCGACATTTTGCGTCGGCATGCGCCCACGATCAAATTTTTCAGCCGATCTTCGTCAACCGTCGATCGCCGATTGTCGATGATGATGAAATCATTGCCGCTGCCGCTCATCTTGAAAAATTCTATTTTGTCCATGGGTATGCCCGCAGTCCGTTGGGTGCTGAATGGTTGTTGCTCATTGCTATTTGCTAATCAAAAAACGACGGCAGGGATTCACCCGCCACAAGGTCTTCGTATGTCTGTCGTTCTCGAATGACGGCAAACTGATTATCTTTTACCATGACTTCGGCAACTCTCGGTCTGGAGCAATAGTTGGAAGACATCATAAAACCATACGCGCCGGCGCTCATCACGGCCAGCAGCTCGCCGCTTTCGACATTGGCCACCTCCCGGTCCTGGGCCAGGAAATCTCCGGTTTCGCATATGGGACCGACGATATCGGCCTTTACTGTCTGTTGATCTGCAAGCGTAACCGGTTGAACGGCGTGGAAGGCATTATACAAAGTGGGGCGCAGCAAATCGTTCATACCGGCATCCACGATGATAAAATTCTTAACGCTGCCTGATTTTCGATAAAGTGCCCGGGTAATCAACACCCCGGCGTTGCCGACGATAACCCGTCCCGGTTCAAGGATAAGTTTGACCGGTGTATCGGCCAGAGAGTCGACGATTGCCCGGGCATATTCATCCGGGTGCGGCGGCGATTCCTCACCGTAGGTAATACCCAGACCACCGCCCATATCCAGATACTTGATATCTATCCCGTGTCTCTTTAATTCCTTCGTCAGTTGTTTAAGACTTTCCAGTGCGTCTTTGAACGGCTGAACCTCGGTAATCTGCGAGCCAATGTGGCAATCGATACCGATGATATCGACGTTTTCAAGCTTTTGGGCGACCTGATAACCTTTTAGAGCATTAACCGTATCGATGCCGAACTTGTTCTTCTTCAGTCCGGTTGAAATGTACGGATGGGTTTTGGGATCGACATCCGGATTCACCCGAATTGCAATGGGAGCTTTGGTATTTAACCTGCCTGCTCGGTGATTGATGAGCTCAAGTTCTTCCAGGGATTCGATGTTAAACATCAAAATACCCTTTTTCAGGGCATAGTCGATCTCATCCAGGCGTTTGCCGACACCCGAGTAAACAATCCGGTCGGGAGAGATACCGGCTTTCAGACCCCGGTAAAGTTCGCCTCCGGATACGATATCCAGCCCACAGCCAAGACTTTCCAACAACTTCAATACTGCCAGACTGGCATTGGCCTTGGCGGAAAAGCAAACGAGTCGATCCACACCCTCAAACGCACCGTTGAACGCCATAAAATGGCGCGTTAAGGTGGCATGACTGTATATGTAGAACGGCGTGCCTACCGCATCGGCAATTTTTCCGACAGGGACCTGTTCACAATGCAGTTCGTTTTCGTAATAATGAAAATGGTGCATGTTCCTCCGTTTTGCCTGTAATCATTGGGGATGTTCGGATTTTGCCAGCAATCGAATGATTAGACTGAATTCGAAACAATGCCGATCTCTAAACCAATAAAACCAATCAAACCAATTAAACCAATCAAGCCAATTAAACCAACTAACCCATCAATACTGCAAATTGACGACATTCGAGTCGTCTGCCACCATGGCCTGATCGGTATAGCACAAAACTTTAAATGTGTAATCGAAACCGTCGACAAGGGTTTCATTGAAGTTTAATTTTTTTTGAAGATACTTCCCGGAGCTGTCCCTTGCCACCGGAATATCGGCGATATTTTCAAATGGCACAGGACAGCTCTTGCACTGTGTATCATCCAGCGGTCGCATGGATCTGAAGACATTGCACCCGGCCGTTCGGGATCTCATCTGTTCCGTTTCAGGCGGAATCGTCCAGGCCAGGGTGAGGCTATTTCCGTCGAGGCTGTAACTCAGGTCCGTTACGGTGGCCGGCCTGAATCGTCGGGGCGGAACAGGATCGCCTTTTATCCCGCAGCCAAGAAAAAGCCCTTCTGCCAGCAGGGCAGCGGTCATAAAGAACGGCATGCCGAAGCATATTCTTGATTTCAATGGAAATATCGTCATATGGTTCCCAGTTCCGCCAATTCCTGCTTGGCCGAGGTTATGGCCGCTTCAACATTTTCAGTAGCCGTGCCTCCGACTGATTTTCTGCGATCGATCATGGCCCGGGTGGAAAGAATATCGAATATATCTTCGGTAATCAGTTTGGAGAAAACTTTGAATTCATCCAACGAAAGCTGATGTAATTCCTTATTATTTTGCAAAGCATAGCTCACGGCACGACCCACGCAATGGTGCGCTTCTCGAAAGGGCATTCCCTTATTTGCCAGATAATCCGCCACGTCCGTTGCATTCAAATATCCTTTTGCGGTTGCCTGCTGCATAACCTGGGCGTTGACTTTTATTTTCGGCAGCATCCGGGTGATAATATCGATGCAGGCCCGCAGCGTGTCCACCGCATCAAACAATAATGCTTTATCTTCCTGCAAGTCGCGGTTGTAAGACAAGGGCAGGGATTTCATCACGGACAGCATGGCCATCAGGTTTCCGATCACTCGGCCGCTTTTTCCGCGAACCAGTTCCGGCACATCCGGGTTTTTCTTCTGCGGCATCATACTGCTGCCCGTCGCAAACGCATCGGGCAGTTCGATAAATTGAAATTCACTCGAGGTCCACAAAATGAGCTCTTCGGAGAAACGGCTCAAATGCACCATGCACAGACTGGCGCAGGACAAAAACTCGATAATGAAATCCCGGTCGGAAACCGTGTCGATGCTGTTGGCCGAAATTTGCGCAAAACCGAGCAACTCGGCCGTATACTGCCTGTCGATCGGATACGTTGTTCCGGCCAGGGCAGCGGTGCCGAGCGGCAAAACATTAATTCTCTCCCAGCAGTTCTGGAATCGCGCCGCGTCTCTTTTTAACATTTCATAGTAGGCCAACAGGTGATGCGAAAACAGTACCGGCTGCGCTCTTTGCAAATGGGTGTATCCCGGCATTATCACTTCTATATGCGTTTCGGCCAGATCGACCAGCACTTTTTGAAGGCTTATCAAACCGGAAATCGTTTGCGAAGTCTCATCGCGCAAAAACAGCCGGAGATCCAGTGCCACCTGGTCGTTGCGGCTTCTGGCCGTGTGAAGCTTCAATGCAACTTTGCCCACTTCCTCAACCAGGCGTGTTTCAATGTGCATATGGATGTCTTCCAGGCTTTCATCGAACTGGAAGTCGCCGTGATCCAGTTCCCGCTTGATCTTTCCGAGTCCCTGAATCAGCGTTGAGGCTTCGTCATCGGTGATGATCATCGCATTGGCCAGCATGCGACAGTGGGCAATACTGCCTTCGATATCGTAAGGATACAGGCGTTTGTCCACATCGATGGAGGCTGTGAATTTTTCTACACTTCGATCGGTTTTCTGCGCAAATCTGCCATTCCAGGTTTTATTTGACATTCTATTCCTCTTTTATCGTCCCCAATCCAGAGCTCACACCCGTTTTTAAAACATTTATAAGCGATTATTATACTCTTTGGTTTTGCCCGGCCCGTCCCGCCATGGCGGGATTGAGCCCGTTAGGTCGATCTATGTATGAATGAATATCAACCTAATTGAACCGGCAAACCGGCTTCACGGGCACAACCGGCTAAGCATAAAGCATTAAATAGTTCTCCAGGGAGTGCATTCCAGCGAAATTTGTCTGGGTTGCTATCATACCTGAGCGGCAAAAATATCATCCAGACAGTCTATCAATTCATCTATTTGCGATTTTGAGATAATCAGCGGCGGAACAAAACGCAGTACATTATCCTGAATGCAATTGATCAGATATCCCTTTTTCATACAGGCACGAACGATTGGTGCTCCAGCGACATCGAGTTTCATGCCCAGCAGCAGCCCCTTTCCACGCACGTCCTGAATGACATCGTGATTATCTTTCAGATGTTGCAGCCTTTTTTTAAAGTAGCCGCCAACCTCCAGGCCCTGCTGCAGAATACCTTCCTCGAGCAGCACTTGCAGAACTGCACGTGATGCCGACGTTACGAGCGGTGTGCCGCCGAAGGTACTCGCATGCGCACCGGGTCCAAACGCTTTCGCAATTTTCTCCCTGGCCAGCATGGCACCCATGGGAAGGCCGTTGGCCAGGGCTTTGGCAAGGGTCATGATATCCGGTTCGACGCCGTAATGTTCATAGGCAAATAGCTTGCCGGTGCGTCCCATGCCTGTCTGTATTTCGTCGAATATGAGCAGCGCACCGCTATCGTCACAGATGCGCCTTACTTCTTTGAAGTACCCGTTATCCGGGCAGCAAACGCCGCCTTCGCCTTGAATCGGTTCGACAATGACCGCACAGGTTGATCGGTCGATCCGCGCCTGAAGAGCTTCAATATCATTAAACGGTACGAAATAGAACCCTTCGAGCACGGGGTCGTATCCTTTGCGGATCTTCTCCTGACCTGTGGCCGACAATGTTGCCATGGTGCGCCCGTGAAAGGATTGCTCCATGGCAATAATGCGAAAACGCAGCGGTTCGTTGTTTTCCTTAAAGTACTTTCGGGCAAGTTTTATGGCAGCCTCATTGGCTTCGGCTCCGGAATTACAGAAAAAAACCCGATCGGCAAAACTGTTTTCTACCAGCCGGGAGGCCACGTCCACCTGGGGTACGGTGTAATATAAGTTGGAGACATGTACGAGGGTTTCCACCTGCGCCGCCACCGCTCGAGTGATAGCCGGGTGTGCATGTCCGAGATTGCACACGGCAATCCCCGCCACAAAATCGGTGTAGGACTGGCCGCTTTCGTCCCAGACGGTGCAGCCCTGCCCCTTAGTCAGGACAATCGGAAATCTTTGGTACGTCTGTGCAATTACTTCATCGGCTTGTTTGATGACTTCGCTCTCCATCGCATCAATCCTTTATTTTGAATCCTGCATCCAGTCCGTTGAGCCGGTTGAGCCCGTTGTGCCCGTTTGCCCGTTGGGAGGTTTACTGATCAATTGAAGATCTTCCATCCTGTATCCTGAATCCTGCATCCTGTATTCAATCCGTTGAGCCAGTTGAGCCCGTTATGCCCGTTTGCCCGTTGGGAGGTTTACTGATCGATTGAAGATCTTCCATCCTGTATCCTGTATCCAATCCGTTGAGCCGGTTGAGTCCGTTATGCCCGTTTGCCCGTTGGAATGTTTACGGATCGATTTAAAATCTTCCATCCGGTATCCTGATTCCTGCATCCTGTATCCGGTATCCTGTATCCTGCATCCAGCATCCAGCATCTGGCATCCGGCCACCGGCATCTGCTACCCTGCATCCTGCATCCGGCACCGCGCCGCCAGGATATCTTCAATCATCCATCATTGACTTTCGCATTACAGAATATAGCGGCTCAAATCCTCATCATCCTTGATATCTTTCAGCTTTCTTTCCACGTAAGCTTTATCGATGACTGCTTTCTTTTCGGCCGTGTCGGGCGCTTCGAACAGAATGTCTTCCAACAGACACTCCATCATCGTATGCAGCCGTCTGGCACCGATATTTTCAGTGTTGTCGTTGACCTCTTCAGCGATCCTTGCGATCTCTTCTACCGCCTCGTTTTCAAAGACCAGGTCAACGCCTTCGGTTCTCAGCAACTCGATATACTGCAGCAGTAAAGCATTTTTCGGTTCGGTCAAAATCCGGTAGAACTCTTTTTGTCCTAGAGAATCGAGTTCAACCCGGATGGGAAATCGACCCTGCAATTCCGGAATCATATCCGAGGGCTTGGCAGTATGAAACGCACCGGATGCAATGAAAAGTATGTGATCCGTTTTCACCGGACCGTATTTGGTCGTTACCGTGCTGCCCTCCACAATCGGCAGAAGATCTCGCTGGACACCTTCACGGGACACATCCGGACCATGGGTTCCGTTTCTGCCGGCGATTTTATCGATTTCGTCAAGAAAGATGATACCGGATTGTTCCACTTTTTCGATGGCCATCCGCACGATTTTATCCAGGTCGATAAGGCTCTGGGCTTCTTCCTGGGCCAGAATATCCATGGCCTCGGCAACCTTGGCTTTGCGTCGCTTGGTCCCTTTGGGCAGGATACCGCCGAGCATGTCTCTAAAATTAATGCCCAGTTCTTCCATGCCGACGTTTGAAAAAACCTCAACCATCGGCATGGAACGATCGGATACGTCCAGATCGACGTAGCGATCGTCCAGTTTTCCCGCTTTCAACAATTTCCGCAGCTTTTCCCGGGTTGACGCAGCCGTGTCGGGCGAAGCCGGCCCGGCATCCGAAGGCGGGTTGTGTTCCTTATCGCCCAAACCGGCCTCATTAGACCCGGGGCCGGGAAGCAGCAAGTCGAGCATTCTTTCTTCGGCGTTCTGACGGGCTTTTTCCTGCACGAGATCATTTTCACGCGCTTTGCCCATGGTTACCGTCACTTCCACAAGATCTCTGACCATGGATTCAACATCGCGGCCGACATAACCGACTTCGGTAAATTTGGAAGCCTCTACCTTGGTGAACGGAGAGTCGGTAAACCGGGACAGGCGCCGGGAAATCTCGGTTTTGCCGACCCCGGTCGGACCGATCAGGACGATATTTTTGGGTGCGATTTCATCGCGAAACTCTTCCGGAACTTGCTGGCGGCGCCAGCGATTTCTCAACGCGATGGCAACCGAACGTTTGGCCTTGTCCTGGCCAATAATGTACTTGTCAAGCTCTTTAACAATTTCTGATGGTTTTAAATTGCTCATATGATCTACCCGCTGTTTTATGCTTTCGTTTTTAAAACTTATGAGGAACTGCAAAAATCCCTGGAGAAAAAAGTGAATGCCGAATTAGAGTACTTCGATTGTTATCTCCTCGTTCGTATATATACAAATGGAGGCGGTGATTTTCATCGCCTCTTCGGCAATCCTGGCGGCGTCCAGATCGGAGTGTTCGAGCAAGGCGGCGGCGGCCGCCTGGGCCCCCACCCCGCCGGAGCCGATGCCGATGATGCCTTTGTCCGGTTCAATCACGTCTCCGTTGCCGGATATCAGGAAAATCCGGCTATCATCCACGGCGATCATCACCGCTTCCAGGCGCCGGAGGTATTTATCCGTGCGCCAGTCTCTGGCCAGTTCAACGGCCGCACGCATGAGGTTGCCGTTGTATCGCTCCAGCTTTCCCTCCAGACGCTCGGAAAGGTTTAATGCATCGGCCGCCGTTCCGGCAAAACCGACAATAATCTTGTCATTATAGATTCGGCGTACTTTTTTGGCATGATGCTTGATAACCGACGCCTGCAACGTGACCTGACCGTCACCGGCCACGGCCACCCTACCATCGCGTCTGACCGCCAGAATGGTCGTGCTTCTGGTTTTCATATCCACAAGGGCTCCATAAAGTTACATCATATTTAACAGGTGCACCTTTCCAACAATCGGATTTTTTTCAAAACCCTAACCCGGAAAAACCGGTAAGAATAGCCACCAAGACACAACAAATATATGTTTATTTTATTTAAACTTCGTGTCTTTGTGACAAGATTTTTTCTATAGATAAATCCTTTGCAATCATGATGTGATATCAATAATAAAGTACTGAATTTGAGCTACTTTCTCGGATGGGCCCTGTCATAGGTCTCCATCAACCGATCAATGCTGACGTGTGTATATTTTTGTGTGGTTGAAAGGCTTTTGTGACCGAGCAATTCCTGGACCACCCGCAGATCGGCGCCGGCATCGAGCATATGCGTTGCAAATGTATGGCGCAGAACATGGGGTGAAATCGGCACCAGCAGACTGCACTCCATGACGATCTTATCGAGTATCCGTGCAATCGAACGCGGACTGAGCCTTTTTTTGAACCGGTTTAAGAAGAGCGGTCCATTATCATCGATAGAGACACCGGTATCCCTTGCAAGACGTTGGCGGTAAGCCTTGATAGCCTGCAAGGCCTTGCCGCCGATCGGAACGATTCTTTGCCGGGACCCTTTACCCAAAACCCGCACCAATCCGGCGCTGTTGTCAACATCCAGTGTATTCAACCCCGCGGCTTCCGAAACACGCAGGCCGCACGAATAGAGTGTTTCAAAAATGGCGCGATTACGCAGCCCGAGCAATGAATCGGTCTGTATGGAATCAAGCAGCCGGAACATATCATCCACCGACAGATAGGTCGGGATCGGATGCTCCTGTTTGGGGGTTAAAATCGATTCGGTCGGATTGTTGTCAATGATGCCCTGCTTGACCAGATAGCGAAAGAATGATCGAACAGCCGACAGCTTTCGAGCAATGGTCGTTTTCTTATTTTTTTGATGCAGATACCCCAGATATTTTCTGACCGTCAGATTGTCGATCGACGCCGGTGTCAAAGCGTCGGTCTGCCGTCGCTTGACAGTTCCGATCCGACAGTTTTGCTCAGAAAATGATTCGAATTCTTTTAAATCAGTCAGATAAGCCCGGCAGGTATTTTCAGAATACCCCCTTTCAGCAATAAGGGAATCGATAAATGAATCTATCAGAATCTCTACCGCAGGAGATCCCATGAATGCTATTTCCCTTTAAAGGCGATCAAATCTTCCAGCTCGCGCCAGTTCTGCACCTCGATGAAAGGATGCTGCTTGCGATTCCAAGGCTGGCTGTACAAGATCGGCTCTATACCGACATCTTTTAATTGAAAGCAAGTTTCCAGCCGATCCTCGATAAAATAGCGAATACCGTTTTCTAATAATACCGCCGTCTTGCCATCAAAGGTTCCGGTTGCTTCGATCTGAACGGCGTCGGGAGCAACCGGTACTATCCCATGCAGCCATTCGCGGATGGGGCCCGCATAGGGACGCGCGGTAACGAAAAGCAGCGGCCGGCGATACCGGGCGAGCCTGGTCAGCACCCCGCCGGCGCCGTCTATGGGTTGTAAACTGCCGGTATAATTGCCATCCAGAATCTGGTTGAGAATCGCGTTAATGATATCAGGGTCGATATCGAGACATTCCTCCAGCATATAGCAGGTTATGTCTTCATATCGGATCCCGTTGATCGCATATTCTTCGCGGGCAATATCGATGAACAGCGCCATGGTATCGGCAATAACGCCATCCACGTCAAAAGCCACTGCAGCCGGATCGATCATGTTGTTCAGACGTTATAAATTGATGGTTTCGCAGAGAGATTTTATTTCCAAAGCAAATCATTCAGTCGGCTCAATCCCGCCACAGCAGGACTTAACGGGCAAATGGGCTAACGAGTCAACCGACCAACCGACCAACCGGCCAATGGGCTAACCGGCCAACGGGCTTAACCGGCTCAACGGGCTTAACCGGCTCAACGGTCTCAACCGGCTAAACCGACCTTAGGCCGCCCGGCGTGATCTCTTTTTCAATCTTGAAATGCGGCGCTTGTAAATCGTGGCCATTTTCCCGTCTCGGGCCTCCAGCGCTGCCTGGCGTTGCTGCTTCAGGGACTTGATTTGCTTCTTAATGTCGCGCACCGCCCGGCTGGATTTTTTGACGCTATCGTCTTTGATACCTTTGGCTTGTTTGACGGCCGCCAGCAATTCGGCTTTGTTCAATCCATGCACGCCGGTAATTTCAGGAATTTCTTTGGCAACTTCCCTTAATTCTTTGGCTGTCATTTTATCCAGCGGCTTCTCGCTGGCCGCCTTGTCCTTTTCCGCCATTTGTTTCTAGTCTCCTTTCCAAACCGATTGAAAAAAGCACAAGCGGAGGCCGACCAGCCTCCGCTGAGTTGCTGCTATCTCGATTTACCCCACAAATAAAATTAGGTTAAATAAACTATTTTTTCTAAGCGTGTCAACAGCTAATGCCCCCTCGGCAATCATTATTTGTTATTTGGTTGGTGGTATTTATACCGGAGATTCCGGCTCCTGGCTCTTCAATCCTTTTCTGAAAATCCGGGCAAATGGTCCCAACAGATCCATCGGAATCGGGAAAATCGTGGTGGTGTTGGTTTCGGCACTCATTTCGTTGACGGTCTGAAGATATCTGAGCTGCAGAGCCGTCGGATGCCGTTCAATGATCTCGGAAGCTTCGGCCAATTTGGTGGCAGCCTGAAACTCACCTTCGGCATTGATCACCTTGGCCCGGCGGTCACGCTCGGCTTCAGCCTGGCGCGCCATCGCACGCTGCATCTCTTGGGGCAGGTCGATATGTTTCAGCTCCACCGTGGCCACCTTGATGCCCCAGGGATCCGTGTGGGTGTCGAGAATTTCCTGCAGCTCGTTATTGATTTTTTCCCTTTCCGCCAGCAGATCATCCAGTTCCGCCTGACCGCAAACGCTGCGGATGGTGGTCTGAGCCAGCTGTGACATGGCGTAACTGTAATTCTCCACCTCCACAATGGCCTTAATCGGTTCAATCACCCGGAAGTATATTACGGCGTTTACCTTCACGGAAACATTGTCCCGCGTGATGACATCCTGGGGATCGACATCCATTGCCACCAGGCGCAGACTGACCTTGACCATTTTATCGACAATCGGAATCAGAATAATAAGGCCCGGTCCTTTGGCGGCGATGACCCGCCCCAGCCGAAATATGACCCCGCGTTCATATTCGTTCAAAATGCGCAAGGCTGCGGAGAGAAAGAAAATGATTAGAATAATGATCGCGATAAGAGGGTAAAACATATTGCGCTCCTTTTCTTAAATAATGTGACGCATGGACGGTACGACCCCTTTGACAGCGCCCGGCACTTTTTCGGTCAACTGCTGGCTGTCTTATTCAGGGGTTCAACCTCCAGGACAAGATTGTCCACCTTAACCACGTTGACCTTGGTGCCTTCCGAGATCGGCTCCTTGGCAGTTGCGTTCCACAGTTCACCGTGAACGAAAACCTTCCCGTCCGGTCGGATGGCCCTTTTTACGATGCCGATTTCACCAACCAG
>Ga0126331_1000302_pt1 | contig 18057 bp, 13 predicted proteins | sample InaspJWI98metaG_FD_96379 | JGI IMG/M metagenome (GOLD analysis project Ga0126331, IMG submission 96379) | Marine gutless worms symbiont microbial communities from Oahu, Hawaii - Inanidrilus sp. 2 OAHU.JWI-98 metaG | ecosystem: Host-associated > Annelida > Digestive system > Unclassified | place... | reverse complement strand
TTGATATACTGGTTATGCAGCGATGCTATATTAGCCACAGGAAATTTGCTTTTTTCCGGGATAGATTTTATTCGACCGAGAAGCTGTTCAAATACCTGTTTTTTATGTAAAAAAATGTTATATACATCGGTGGTGCGAAAAATCATATAGCGCCGCGTATAAAGTTCTTGTGCAAGAATTACATCGATCATTTTTTCCGATACAAGGATTACCGGAAGATCGGTCTGCAGTATGCTCTTGTTTATCGAATTTAATCGATTCAAGTTCATGAGGGCATATACGGAAATAATTACCAGCAAAGCCAGCAGCGAACTGTATCCGAGAATTAATTTATTGGCTATATTTAGCCGCAGAAAGTGCGCAATGATGAATCCGATCAGTCGGCCGAAAACATTTTTCGCACTTACCTGCGGGTTTCGAACATCCTCCATTTGACAAGAGGCCTCTAATCCAGTGGTTTATTGTAATTATCAATAATTTGTCGGAACCGATTTTATCGGTACAGATCCATGGATATTACCCTAATGGAAAAATCCGAATGGACCGTCTGGATAAAGTAATGCCATTGGCTTTGATGCAGATAAAATCTATATCGGTTAGAGATATGTGAGACTTGAGCGGATTTCTCGGCGGGATTGTCAAAAAACCAAGGGGTTATCGAAAAGTCCAACAATTTAAGCGGCGCATCATTTTCTGTCTTCCGCAAGGAAGTCTGTCGGATAAGGAATTCTCCGTCAGGAGCAAAGAGCTTGAAATTTTCCGCCGTGGCGACGAAATTGTGCTTCGTGAAACATTAAACTTTGGAACTTGGTTTCCGCTTCTAAATCAGTATTGAAGCCCGGCAGGCACCTGACCAACCTTATCCCCCGGAGGGGGCTGATATGGTGAGCCGCCCATCTGAGAAGATTTGGTATGATATGCTTTTTTGTAGAGAGCATTAATGGCCGCATATTAAATTAGAAGACCATAAATGTGGGCCTCATATTTTATTACAGATATAAATCTGATTGTCCTTATGCAGTCCATATCGTTCAGCCAGATCATGAGAAAAACGGAATGGATAATCTTCAATCGATACCGATAAACCTGCTTTTTCTATCCTGATGATAATATCTCTGCCGTAAATACGCACGTGATCTTCCTGGCCGAACAAGGCTTTTCTTTTTTGAGGATCAATAACCGTCGGATCCTCAAAAGTTTTTTCCCTGGTTTGATCAACAGGCTGCAGTAAAATAGCTGATCCTTTTTGCTTAAGAACGCGATATACTTCCTTCATCGCTTTCATATCATCATCGATGTGTTCTAATACATGGCTGAAGATAACGGCGTCGAACGTTTCCGCATTGAACGACATATTTGTCATATCCATTCTAATCATCGCACGGGGTGAAGCGATATCCGCATTGACATACTGTATATTTTGAAGAGATGAAAACAGACCGGAAAGAACATGCTCGGGAGCAAAATGCAGGAGCCGTATTTTTTTCCCCAGAAAATCTGTATTGTTTTTTATATACAGCCATAATAGCCGATGGCGCTCCAGAGCGCCGCATACAGGACAAATGGCATTCGGCCTGTCTCTATAGTCTGGAAATTTTCGGAAACATACGCCGCAGCAGGGGCATTCCACTCTCTTCCCGTAATACATAAGGGTTTTGATAAACGGTCTGAATTTTTCCGGGAAAAATTTTCTAATCAATGGTCTGATAAAATTCATTTTTTAAAATACTTTCGGACATCATCAATAAAATTTGTTCTGACTTTTGTATAGTCGATTTCCAGCTTTTCGATCTCCCGCATCCAATCAAAATTTGCCGTAAATTCATCTGTATTCTGTGCCCGTCTTTCAGCCAGTTCCTTAACCTTACAGATATATTTCACCGGTACACCGGCCCAGACCTCGCCGGCCGGGATATCCCGTTTACGAGTGAGGAGGCGCCGACAATAGCCCCTTCGCCGATTTGAACGCCCGGCAGAATGACCGCATTAACGCCGATATATGCTCTTTTACCGAATTGATAAGAACTTGCTTTTTCTAGTCTGGTCTATTGGAAATTTCGGCTTGTGGTACTGACCATGTGGCGCAACAAGATATGGGCTTCGCTGACATAGCATAAGCATTGCCGTGATTTATAGTCAACCTTTTGATTTTGCATCTTGTTTTAATAAATTGCGGAGCGGAACCCCGCATAAAACGGGATTTCACATCTTGATTTTAGATATTGAGGAGTTCAACGGGTGTACCAATCATTTAAATAGGGGATATGAACGGAGGGTCTTCAATCCCTTATTCATATCCTTTCACATCTCAATGTTACACGTGCGTACTCGTGTCTTTGCCGCCACCAATCCCTCACCGACATCAAAGGCTTCGTTCCAGGTTAATGGTCTTGGAGGGGCTAAATTTGTTTGCGCTAAAGAAATGTACCAGTTTGGTGTCATTCCAGTCGACCAGGGTGTTTATTTTTTTAACGCCGAGTTGTCCCAAATGATCCACAAATTCATTAATCAACTGCTCACCGATACCCTTATGCTGGTAATCAGGATCAACGCCGATGGTGTCCAGAGTCGCTTCTGCCTGGAAAATACCATATTCTCCCATAAAGAGTTCCCCCATTACAAATCCCACCAGCGTTCCATCTTCTGCCTCTGCCACAATCGAGGTGGGCAAATAATCTTTGGATTTAAAAAGTTTTTCGAACTTCATTTCATAATAATCCGGCCGGGAGGCCTTGAGAACTTTTTCGTCAATCCCGACCACAGCGTCAAAATCGTCAGCCTTCATAAGTCTATACTTAATGGTGCTCTCGTTCATGGGGCCTCCTTCGATTGTCGGATTGCCTTTTTAATGCGAAAGTGCGCTGCGGCAGACCGAAGGGCTGGGGCAAAAATGTCAAAACACCCCGCAGATTGTTACAGAGTTAGACTTTTTAGCCTATCGCCAACTGAGCGGCGCAGCCGCGTTTTATATAGTAGTAAAACGATTTTATTTGGGCACGGCCGTTTTTTGATGTCAACCCTTAATCGTTGACGATCGTTTTTACAATCCCTGAATGCCACACCGCGTCCGATGATATTTTTCCTTGACAAACTTTTGGCAACCTTTTATAGATACTTTATAGCTAAATTGTAGTTGTTTTATAGCTGGAAACACGCCATAACCGACCTTCAGGCCGGGGCGGATTCCCGGTAAAATCTTAACAAATTCGATCGCTTAAAGCACCTATCAGCCGTCATCGGAAATGCGGTCGGTTCGAACCAGGAACACCGGTGAGTGAGGGCTGAAAGGAAATCATCGTGTTGCGGTACTTATGGGAGAAATGGGCTTGAAAAAAACCAGCGGGAAACCGGAAGATCCAGGCAAATCCCCCAAGGCCAAGTTCGGAGTCTTTGGGGAGGAAATGATCGAAAAGATAGTCAAACCAAGCGGAAACACCGGCCGGGTTTATCTGCCCCTGGAATGGGTGGGCAAGCACGTAAAAATTATTCGCATCGATTGATGAAGACAGGAATATCCCTGAAATCGATCAAGATATGCAAATAGTGCAATGGCCTTTAACGGTGATACACTTTTCCCTTGACGCATAATTACAATATAGCTACATTATAATCACATCTAACGCGTAAATCTCCATCCGACGGTTCAAGGTCGCTTTGAGGTGCCTGAAACCCACGATGAATCAAATTGGTTTTTACGGATTCACGAAATCTAGAAGGGAAAAAAAATGAGGTACGCAGAGACAGGGGTTAATTTAGAAGTTGATCTAACCCGAGGAAACATCGAGAGGGTACAATCGGATCCGAGAGACACGGAGCTTTATCTGGGGGGTCTGGGTACTGCCACCAAACTATTATGGGACAGGGTCCCGCCTGAAGTCGAGCCTTTTTCGCCTGAAAATTTACTGATATTCAGCGCCGGTCTTTTATGCGGCACACCTGCTATCGGTTGTAATCGTACCATTGTTTCGACTATCTCCCCTCAGACTGAACTCGGGGCATTTTCCATGATGGGGGGATTCTGGGCACCGGAATTGAAGTATGCCGGTTATGACAAAGTGATCCTTCGCGGCAAGTCCCCTGATCTAGCTTATTTGTGGATAAACAATGACAAAGTCGAAATACGGGATGCCTCCCATTTGCAGGGAAAAGGCGCAAATGAAACTGCAGAGCTTATTCGAAAGGAGTTAAAGGAGCCGAAAGCCCAGGTGTCGGCGATTGGCCTGGCCGGTGAAAACAGGGTCTATTTTGCGTCCATCGAGCAGGGCAGATCCAGTGCCAGCCGCGGCGGAATCGGGGCTGTTATGGGTGACAAAGGGCTTAAGGCGATTGCCGTTCGCGGAACAAATGACATTAATATTGCCCGACCGGCCGAATTCATGGAGCTTTGCTACGAAGTGATGGAATATATAAAATGGCGGGAGGATAATCCGATTCCGGGAGTCATACCCATTTTAGCCGTGCTTGGGTCACCGCAGGAGATGGCAATCCACGATGAGAAGTGGCACACCGAAAATTTCTCCTGGGGAAATGCCCGTCACCGCAGAAAAGGTTTTTGGACCGAAGAAGTCTCAACGAAATGGATGGAGACGATGGATACGATGCGGACACGTTTAATCAGTTGCTATAACTGTCCAATGCAATGCGCGGCAACAATATCTCCCCCGGGACAACCGACTTATATGATGAAATGCTTCTCGAAGCTGACATATACAATGGCGGCCATGTCAGACCTGGAATTTGGTTTGAGAATCGCTCAGCGTGCCACGGAATATGGCGTGGACGGCTACTCAACCCCGCAGGTGATGGCCTTCGCCCTCGAACTGCACGAAAACGGCATTTTAACCGATGGTGACATGTCGGGGATGCCGTCCGATAACGATGAAAGATTTCACTGGCTGCTCGACATGATCGTCCGGCGGGAAGGGATTGGAGATGTTTTGGCCAACGGCACCTATTGGGCGGCCAAACAGATCGGCAAGGGCGCAGAGGCATATGCGCATAACAACATTAAAAAACATGAGCAGCTGCCGCTCAAGCTAAGCATGCTCAATCCCATCTATTTTCTGATGTATTCTACCGGCGAGAAGATGAACATTACCCAGATTGAAGGCCAGTTCCCCCAAGCGCCTTTTCCCAAAAGAGAGCACAGAGAAAAGTTTGTAAAGGATTGGTTCCAGGTTCCGGATGACAGGTTTAAGCAATATTTTCTTGACTGGGAACCACGTGGAGAAAACTCGATGCCCTATTACCCGAATGTTGATATGACTTGTGATATTGTCGACTGGCAAGAGCGGATGCACTACATCGATGACGCCCTCGGAATGTGCACCGGGTTGTCGTCATTTCACCTGAAGCCGCCGTATCATATACACAATATCCCGAAATTTATGGCTGCAGGAGCCGGGATCGATATGGATGAAGACAAATTATCGCAAGGCGCCAAACGGTACCGGACTTTAGTCAGGGCTGCTAATATAAGGAGAGGCATGCGCAGAAAAGATGAGAAGCCGCCGGAAAACCATTGGAAGAAAAGATTTCCCGAACTCGAAAAGGAGCTTTTGGATACGTATTACAAATTCAAGGGGTGGAATAACGAGGGTATTCCTACCAAAGAGTCTTTGCAAGAATTGGGTTTGGATTACGTGCATGAAGATTTTGTAAAACGGGGGATCTTAATCGATGGTGAGGATGCTCCTTTAAACGAGCAGGAATAAAGCGAAGGGAGTACAACCGTGACAGGTGAGAATAAGAAAAAAATAATTAAAACAATCAGAATTGATGTTGATAAGTGCCATGGTTGCCGGGCGTGTGAGATGATCTGCTCTGCCTTTCACGCCGAGCCCAAATATAGCAGCAATAATCCGGCCAGGGCTCGTATTCGGTTGATTCGTGATCCACTCAGAGATGTATATGTTCCTGTATACGCGGGTGATTATGCCCCGGCCGAATGTGCCGGTAGAGACAAATACATTATTGATGGAAAGGAATACGACGAGTGTGCTTTTTGCAGAGCTTCCTGTCCATCCAGAGCCGAGTTCAAAGAACCCGATTCCGGTCTGCCTTTAAAATGCGATATGTGTGAGGGCGAGGAAGAGCCCCTGTGTGTCAAATGGTGCACAGCCGATGCCCTGATTTTAGAAGAAAGGGAAGAGGAAGTCGAAGAAGAGCAAGATCAGGAGGAATTGGAGATCGGATTGGAATCTCTGGCAGACAAATACGGTATGCAGAAGATGTTGGATACTCTTGCCCGTATGTCAAAGAAGGACTAGAAGAGGTTTTGTACCACTTCTAAAAAATTAAAATGTATTACGAGGATTGAAAAAGACAGTGGAGAACGTAGCCGACTATAAAGAGATCGTAGATGTCATAAAAGCGAACGGTGGCGAAGCCTTCAAATTATGCTATCAATGTGGGTTGTGTGATGTCGTGTGCCCGTGGAACAGGGTCAGAAACTTCAGTATGCGCAAGATCGTCCGTGAGGCTACGTTCGGTATGACGGATATAGAAAGTGACGATATTTGGCGTTGTACGACCTGCGGTATCTGTCCGCAGAAGTGCCCCAGGGACGTAAGACAGATAGAATCCGGAGTATCTCTGCGCAGGATTGCAACGGAATATGGGGTTTTTCCTGCTACTGCCAATCCTGTGCGCGCCATAAGCGCCAGCCTGATTGGTGAAGGGAATCCCCTGAATGAAAAGCGGGATGAGCGGGCAAATTGGACGAAGGGTCTTTCTGTAAAAACCTACAATGAAGAAATGGAAGTATTGTATTTCCCCGGCTGCTATCTCAGCTATGATCCACGATTAAAAAAAGTAGCCGTTGCCACAGCCAATATCCTTAACAAGGCAGGACTGGATTACGGCATACTGGGCGCCAAGGAGAATTGCTGCGGAGAAAGTATCCGCAAGACGGGCGATGAGGAATTATTCAAAAAGCTGGCTAAGGAAAACATTAAAACCTTTATCGATAACGGGGTGAAAAAAATCCTCGTTTCTTCCCCCCACTGCTACCATACCTTCAAAAACGAATATCCCGAATTCATGGTAAACTTTGAAGTGGTTCATATCACGCAATTTTTATCCGAGCTTATTGCCGACGGAAGGCTTGAGCTCAATATGGAGTATGGGAAGAAAGTCACCTATCATGACCCATGTTACCTGGGTCGACATAATGGCATTTATAACGAACCCCGTGAGGCTTTAAAAAAGGTACCCGGTTTGGAGCTGAATGAGATGCCTGAGTCGCGGGTAGATAGTCTGTGTTGCGGCGGTGGTGGCGGCCGGATTTGGATGGAAACGCTGAAGGGTGAAAGATTCTCCGACTTCAGAGTAGAACAGGCTGTGAGCGTTGGGGCTGAGGTGCTGGCTACTTCCTGCCCATATTGCATTACCCATTTTGAGGAAAGCAGGCTGACCCTGGAGGACAGTGAAAGCCTGGAGATCAAGGATATAACAGAGATTATCGCGGAAGTCATTTGACCTGATGAGGTGATAGAAAGTGGAAAAAGAACTCATGCGAGAGGAAAAAGTTCAACAACTCAGTAAAAGTCTTGGAAAAAGCGATTTTGGAGACGTAATGGTTGTCGGTGGAGGGATCAGCGGTATTCAGGCATCTCTCGATCTTGCCGATTCGGGTTACAAGGTTTATCTGGTTGAAAAGTCACCTGCCATTGGCGGCCATATGGCCCAGCTCGACAAGACCTATCCCACCAATGACTGTTCCATGTGAATTCTCTCGCCCAAACTGGTCGAGGTCGGCCGGCATCCGAACATAGAGGTTCTGACATATACAGAAGTTGACGCTGTCGAAGGGGAAGCAGGAGACTTTAAGGTCACCCTGATTAAAAAACCCAGATACGTCATAGAGAACAATTGCACAGGCTGTGCTACCTGTGTGGAGTACTGCCCGGTGGAGGTCCCTGATCCATACAATCAGGATTTATCGTCGAACAAAGCCATCCATATATACTTCTCTCAAGCCGTACCCCTGGTCACTTATATAGATCAAAGCTGTATATATCTGGAAGAGAAGAAATGCCGCATTTGCGAAGGCGTCTGTAAGAATGAGGCCATAGATTTTCAGCAGGAGCCGGAGAAGGTTGATGTAAACGTCGGGGCGATCGTACTGTCTCCGGGATATGAGCCATTTGATCCCAAGTTGAAGGGCGACTATGGCTACGGGAAGATGGAAAACGTGGTAACCAGCCTTGATTTCGAGCGGCTATTATGCGCCACGGGGCCGCACGAAGGAGAGATATTGCGCCCTTCCGACAAAAAGCATCCCCATAAAATAGCCTGGATACAGTGCATCGGATCAAGACGGGTGACTCCCGGAGATAACAGCTATTGTTCAGCCGTATGCTGCACCTATACAAAGAAGCAGGTGATTTTGACAAAAGATCATGATGCAGAGGCAGAGTGTACGGTATTTCATAACGATATTCGTTCCTATGGCAAGGATTTCGAACTGTTCTATCAGAGAGCAGAGAACCTTCCCGGTGTTCGATTTATTAGAAGCTACGTGTCCATAGGCAAAGAGATTCCGGAAACCAAGAATGTTACCATAAAGTATGCTACAGCCGAGGATGGCGCAAAGGAAGAGGAATTCGATCTGGTTGTACTATCGGTTGGTTTGAACCCTCCGGCAGACGTGGAAAAATTGGCGGACATGTATGGTATCGAGCTTAATTCTCACGGATTCTGCAAATCCGATTCTGCCAATCCTATCGAGACTTCCCGCCCGGGAATTTTTGTCAGCGGTGCCTTCCTGGGTCCTCTGGACATCCCAGAGTCAGTTTTTACGGCCAGCGGCGCCGGCGCCCAATGTGGTGAGTTCCTTGACTACCGGCGTGGGAAACTGTCCAAAGAAAGAATATATCCAACGGAAAGGGATGTCTCGGAAGATGAGGCCAGGGTCGGTGTTTTTGTGTGTCACTGTGGCGCAAACATCGGAAGAGTGGTCGATGTGCCTTCCGTAGTCGAATATTGCAAGAGCCTGGACAACGTTGTTTACGCCACCGAACAGCTATTTTCATGCGCGACGGATTCTGCCGAATCTATAACGGAAACAATACGGGAAAAGGGGCTCAATCGTGTCGTTGTCGCTGCCTGTTCGCCCAGGACCCTTGAACCGTTGTTCCGGGACACGCTGCGGGAGGCCGGCATCAATCAATATTTCTTCGAAATGGCCAATATCAGGGAACACTGTTCCTGGGTCCACGCGCGGGAAAAGGAAGAGGCCAGTAAAAAGGCAAAGGACATAACCCGGATGTCGGTAGCCCGTGCCTGTCATTTGGAGCCTTTGGATGAAATCGATCTGCCGGTAAACAAGGCGGCGCTGGTGGTTGGTGGCGGTATCGCCGGTCTGAATTGTGCGCTCTCCATAGCCAAACAGGGACACGAAGTGTATCTGTTGGAAAAGGATTCAGATCTGGGGGGAATGGCAAGAAGAATTCATTTCACGCTCGATGGGATGGATGTTCAGGCCAATCTGCATGATCTTGTGCGCGAGGTCTATCAGAACCAACTAATACATGTATATACGGATGCTGTCATTACAGAGGCCACCGGTTATGTTGGCAATTTTATTACCAGAGTGACGTCTGAAAGAGGGGCCACAGAAATAAAGCATGGCGCAACCGTAATCGCAGTGGGTGCTGATGAATATAGACCCAGCGAATTCATGTATGGTGATGACGACAGGGTATTGACCAATATAGAGCTGGGGGAGCAAATCACAAAAGGAAATGAAAGGATCATTAACGCCCAGAGCATCGTGATGATCCAATGTGTCGGCTGCAGAAATGAAGACAGAAATTACTGCAGCCGGGTATGTTGCAGCCATTCGATCAAAAACGCCTTGAAACTGAAGGAATTGAATCCCGAAATGGATATCTACATTTTGTTTCGGGATATAAGAACCTATGGGTTTTCGGAGGATTATTACCGCAAAGCGTCTGAGAAAGATGTAAAGTTCATTCAATATGAACCCGGCGATAAACCAAGCGTGGAAGCGGTTACGGCAGAGGGTCGGCCGGTTCTAAGGGTTGCCGCAAACGATCCAATTCTCGGCCAGAAGCTGGCGATAGATGCCGATTACCTCGTTCTGGCTGCCGCTGTTATTCCCACTGCCGGCAACAAGGAAATATCTCAGTTTTTCAAGGTTCCGTTGGGAGCAGACGAGTTTTTCAAAGAAGCCCATGTCAAATTGAGACCGGTCGACTTTGCCGCAGATGGCGTTTTCCTGTGCGGGACAGCTCACTATCCCAAGCATATCCCCGAAGCGATCAACCAGGCATACGGCGCTGCCAGCCGGGCGTTAACCCTTTTGTCAAATGATATTGTCACCGTATCAGGTTCTGTTTGCGAGGTAATAGAGAACGATTGTGTGTCTTGCGGGGCATGTATTTCGGTCTGTACCTATGGCGCCATTGAATTTCGAGAGACACCCCAGGGCAGAAAAGCCTGGGTTAATCCGGTTCTGTGTAAAGGAGACGGACTCTGTTGTGCGAAGTGTCCCACAAATGCAATCTTTCTAAAGCACTTTACCGATGAAGAACTCTTGAGCCAGATAGATACGGCGTTTGCAGAGGAAGAGGCTATATAGTGAACCCTAACATTGCTCAAATTCTTGTCATCTGGCATTGCCGATATTCGTGAGACAGATGCGTTTTCTGGGCAGATGCTGGATGCTTGATACTTGATGCTGGACCCTAGTATTACACTAATGATGAAATCCAAAGACATCCAGACTTCGGCGAGCTACTCTCGGCCTTAGCTCAAGTCGAAGGCAGTCGAGCCGTGTCCAGAAACCAGGATCCAGGATCAGTCAATACGCGCAACGGTTTTCATCGCAACGGCCAAGTTTGAATACAGTAGCTTATGCAACTATAGGGTAAAAAGTGACATAGGAGTTAAAAACATATGAGTACAAGATTTAAACCAAAAGTATTGGGTTTTGTATGCCATTGGTGAGCATACGGCGCTGCTGATATGGCTGGAGTTTCCAGACTGCAATATACAACTGAAATCAGGCTAATTCGCGTCATGTGTTCCGGTAGAGTCGACCTGGAATTTGTACTCAGAGCATTTTCTAATGGAATAGACGGGGTTTTTATTGGTGGCTGCCGTCTGAATGAATGCAATTACATTACGCATGGAAATTACGACGCCTTGAGCAATGTGCTTCTCTGCAGAAAAATAATGAAGCACATAGGGCTGAATCCGGAAAGGTTAGCGATTGAATTTTTGTCTTCCGGTGACGGCATCCTTCTGGCCGAAAAGATGAACTCTTTTTGCAAAAAGGTGGACGATATAGGGCCATTCGGGAAAAGTGAAGGAATTGACGAGAAAGGATTAAAGGTCAAACTTGAAGCAGTTACAAATTTAGTTCCCTACCTTAAGCTGGTTGAAAGGGAAAGTCTGAGAGTACCTTCTAAATCAGAAGATGCGTATAAAGATTTTTTCGCCAGTGACGAGGTGAACCGGCTGATCAATGAATTGGTCATAGATAAATTGGCAATTAGCCAAATTATGTTGCTCCTGCGTGAAAAGCCCCTTTCAACTGGAGAAATTTCCGAGATTTTAGGACTAAACCCGTCTGAAGTATCGAGACACATGAACAGCTCCTCAAGGCACGGTTTAGTCCGGTACGATGAAAGCCGGAAGCGCTTTGCTCTGGCCTGAAGACAAAGAACGGGTAGAGAAACATAAATAAGTTCATTTATATTTAGACAAAAATGGTGCAAACGCGAATACATAATTGATACAGACTGCTTGTCAATATTACTGTATCACCGCCCGCTACGCTCGAGACGCGAAGCACGCAGAGTAGATTCTTCTTTCACTTTCTGCTGAGACGCCAGAAAGTGAAAACAACAGCCCTTCGGGCAAAGTAGCTTTGAATGAATCTCCTAATGTTAAACAATGCTACTGGAATACCAAGTATACTACGAAGTGGTTGCAGATTTTCATTTGTCGTCCTCTCAGCGGCAAATGAAAAAACAGTTTCTTTGTGCCCTCTGTGCCTCTGTGGTGAATATAATATTATAATGACATAAGGCCATGTCTAATTCAAAATGGCCGCATCAGTAAAGGGAAGAAAAAAAGGATAGCGGATATGGAGATTGATCGAGTCGATCAGATTATTGAAAAACATCAGGGTGAAGCCAGCTCACTGATTCAGGTATTACTGGAGATCCAGAGCGAAAATCATTGGCTCCCGAAGAGGGCGTTAGAGAGAGTGAGCGAGAAATTGCAGGTTCCCTTAACCCGGATACAGCACATCGCGACCTTTTACAAAGCCTTTAGTTTAGTTCCTAAAGGACGTCATAAAATTCACCTTTGTATGGGGACTGCCTGTCATGTTCGTGGTGCGATGCGTGTCCTCGACACGGTGCAAGACCTGACCGGAATTAAACCTGGTGAAACGGACTTGGATTTGAAATTCAGCCTGGAAACAGTTAACTGCCTCGGATGCTGTGCTTTAGGGCCGGTAATGGAAATCGATGGTAAGACTCACGGTAAGATAGCGCCGGGGGAAACAGCAGACGTGTTAAAAAACTATGGGTAGGGGAAAATTATGGCGCGGTTAAATTCGCCTGAAAAATTAGAGAAAGTAAGACAGGAGATATTATCCCGGAGAGATCCAAACACGCCCTGCATTTCAATATGTGCCGGTGCTGGTTGTATTGCCTTCGGTGCAAACGAAGTCATAGCCACCTTTAAAACAGAGATAGAAAAACAGGGCTTACAGGCTGATGTGGATACCAAAGGAACCGGGTGCCCTGGATTTTGTGAGAGAGGACCCGTTGTGGTTATTTATCCTGAGGAGATATGTTATCTCCAGGTAACGCCTGAAGACATTCCCGAGATAGTCTCTCAGACCATTAAGGAAAAGAAGATTGTTGATCGTCTACTCTATGTTGATCCAACCACAGGCGAAAAAATAACCCATGAATCTGATATTCCTTTTTATAAGAACCAAGAACGAAACCTCATCGGCAGTAACATTAAGATTGATCCGAAGACCATCGATGACTATCTGGCGATTGGCGGATATTCCGCGCTGGCTAAAGTTCTATCCGAGATGACCCCTGAGCAAGTATTGGCGGAAGTCAAAAAATCCAACCTGAGAGGAAGGGGAGGTGGTGGTTTTCCCGCAGGGAGAAAGTGGGAAGGATCCCGCAATGCCCCTGACGAAACAAAGTATGTGATCGTCAACGCCGACGAAGGTGATCCAGGGGCATTTATGGACAGAGCTCTCCTTGAAGGTAACCCTCATTCAATCCTCGAGGGATTGATTATCGGAGGCTTTGCCATCGGCTCCCACGAGGGCTATATTTATGTTCGACAGGAATACCCCCTGGCAGTAGAGAATGTGACACTCGCGATTAAGCAGGCTGAGGCGTATGGTTTTATTGGGAAAAATATCCTTGGCTCAAGCTTTGATTTCACGATTACAGTGCACCAGGGAGCTGGCGCTTTCGTCTGTGGTGAATCGACCGCTTTGATGACGGCATTGGAAGGCAGGGTAGGAGAGCCCAGACCGAAGTACATCCGCTCTAACATCAAGGGCCTTTGGGGTAAACCCAGCGTTTTGAACAATGTCGAGACATGGGCCAATGTGCCGCTTATTATCAATAAAGGCGCTGATTGGTTTACTCAATTTGGAACTGAAGGAAGCAAGGGCACGAAGATTTTCTCCCTGGTCGGCAAGATAACCAATACCGGCCTTGTGGAAGTACCCATGGGCATAACCCTGAAGGATATTATCTACAAAATTGGCGGTGGAATCCCTGGGGGTAAAAGGTTCAAAGCAGTGCAGACCGGGGGACCGTCCGGAGGCTGCGTCCCTGAGGAACTGTTAGATTTGGAAGTCGGTTTTGATGAACTCACCAAGGCCGGTTCAATGATGGGGTCGGGTGGGATGATTGTAATGGATGAAGATACCTGTATGGTTGATGTCGCCAGGTACTTCATCAACTTCCTCACGGATGAATCCTGTGGTAAATGTATCCCATGTCGAGAAGGCCTGGGACAGATGCTGAAGATTCTCACGAGAATCACCGAGGGAAAGGGAAAAGAGGGTGATATCGAGCTTTTGGAGGAGCTATCCGAGACAGCCATTGAAGCCTCACTGTGTGCTTTAGGAACGAGTGCCCCCAACCCGTTTCTAAGCACGGTGCGCTACTTTAGAGATGAATATGAGACCCATATCAAGGAGAAGCGGTGCCCGGCTTTGTCCTGCAAGGAGCTGATCGCGTACCATATCGACCCGGACAAGTGCCAGGCCTGTATGATTTGCTTCAGGAAATGCCCTGTTGATGCGGTTGACGGCGGCAAGAAAAAGATTCATGTTATTGATCAGGAAATATGCACCAAGTGCGGAACCTGCTATGAAGTTTGCCCCTCCCGCTTTGGTGCTGTACAGAAGATTTCAGGTGAGCCGATTCCGTCGCCTATCCCTGATGAAGAAAGAATCATAACCAGAAAGAGTAAGACAAAATGAGTGAGATTCATTTACAGATAGATGGAAAAAAAGTTGAAGCAAGGGAAGGGATGACCGTTCTGGAGGCAGCCCAAAGTGCGGGAATATCGATTCCCACACTATGTCACCATGAAAAATTAGAACCTTTTGGGGGGTGCCGGCTTTGCATCGTGGAAGTAGAAGCTGGCGGTTGGTCAAAGCGAGTTGTTTCCTGCGTTTACCAGGCAGAAGAAAATTTGATCGTAAGAACACGGTCTGAGAAGATAGATAAAATTCGAAAAATGATCCTGGAGCTATTGCTGGCGCACGCCCCTGATTCTCCTGAATTGATGGAACTTGCTCAAGAATACGGCGCGGATAGAGACCGCTTTGAAAGAATGGCCTCATTTTGCATTCATTGTGGTCTGTGTGTAAGATACTGTGCTGACATCAAGAAAAAGAACGCTGTTGGATTTGTCGACCGGGGAATAAGGAAGGAGATCAGTTTCATCCCGGAAATAGCCGCCAAGGAATGCTGGAACTGCAAAGAATGTTTTCCGCTCTGCCCCACAGAGGCACTGCAAGCAGCTTACGTTTTAACCAAATCGCTTATTTCTCCCTTACATTCTTTCGAATCCGCATCAAAGGAATAGCGACAATTGAATGATACAGGCAAAAATACGGAATCTTATCAAGTGATTCGGTGTGAAAGTGGGGTTTGCCGGAGCGGTTCGCACGAATTGATCGGAGAGGAACCCCTTTTGATTCGGGTCGATGGGAAGCCTTATTCTGTGGTGATGAGAACCCCCGGTGAAGAGTTATTTCACGCGGCAGGATTCTGTCTTGGGGAAGGGATTGCAGACTCTCCAGAAGATTTTCTTACCATAGGATATTGTAAAGATCTGGATCCGAATGTTATTGATATCCGGCTCAAGCCCGAAAGGCGTGAAAAGATTCATAATGTTCTCGAGAGACGGGGCTTTGTCAGCCAGACCAGTTGCGGCATCTGCGGCAAGGAGATGGTCAAGGACCTGTATCAGATTCTAACGCCGGCAGAAAATGGCTTCCAGGTTGAAATCAACCGCATTTTTGATTGTATCGACAAGCTTTCCGAAACCCAGAAATATTATCGGAGAACCCGAGGCTCACACGCGGCGATGATATTTGATAACCAGCTGGAGATGATCTCTTTCGCCGAGGATGTCGGGCGGCATAACGCGCTCGATAAAGCAATCGGGAAAGTCTTTTTCGAAAGGAAGCTGCCCGATGCCGTTATGGTGATTCTATCTTCAAGGATAAGTTATGAACTTGTTCAAAAAGCTGCCAGAGCGCACCTGCCGATTATGATCAGCATGTCAAGACCGACCGCCCTTGCCGCCGAAATGGGAAAGACCCTCAACATGACGCTTGCATGTGCTGATAAGGAATCTAATTTAATACTGGTTAGCGGCGAAAACCGCATCGTTTGTTGATTAGACTTGATTTAAATCACACTTATAAATACGTTTTGATGTAAAGCGATTTTCTTAACTATCCGTTAATCTATCTCCGTATCTGCCTCTAAACCCCCCATGCATAATTGGTAAAACGAATATTTAATCTGCAAGTTTTCAGGTTCAGATATTTCTTTCTAACAATATTATCTGGACATTGTTTCGGTTTTCCTTCAATAATAAAAAAAGTCAAAATGAAGGAAAACGGATTGAATACGAGATCTGATATCAGTTTCCCATCTTAAAATGAGCAATTTTTTCAATGAGTTCCGCCAGGCTGCGAGATTTCACATTTTGATTTTTTCATTAATGTGTTAAACAAGCCGCACGAGGGTTTACGACGAGGCGATATTGCAGAGCGCATGGTGCAATGGGCAAAGCGTCAAAGAACTCTCTACACAGTCTTTTCCATTAACACTATGCTTTATACCCGCGGAGAACGCAGCTCATCGGAAAAAGGGCCATTTTATGATGGGAACTAACTAAAGGGGAAAATATGAGCGGCTACCACATTCGAGACGGGGAAACCTTCCCGATGGAGAAGTTGAAAAGAGTTGACAGACCGACGACGATCGTTAACGAGGATCAAGTCAATAGAATTCGTGAAAGAGATGCAGGGTTTTGCAAGGCAGCGGCAGGGGACTATGGCCCGACGCTTAAAAAGGAGTTCAGGCGGTTTGTACCCAAGCATCCCCTTTCCGGTGCTTGCTCATGGATGAGGGATAACATGAAACCCTTTGTAGATGGAATGGTTGCACCAAAGAAGGCACCGATTCCCGATGATCCGGCAAAGCTTTCCAATCATATAAAGGAGACAGCCTATTTCCTGCGGGCTGATGCCGTCGGTGTTTGCGAACTGCCGCCATATGCCGTGTACAGCCATAAGTTTGATTTTAGAAACCCGGATGCGGGTGAGGTGCCGATTGAACTGGATCACAGGTACGCCATCGCTGTTTTGGTTGACCAAGACTATCGGACATCTCAGGCTTACACTGGAAATGATTGGATCAGCAACGCCATGAGCATGATGTCGTATTCTACGTCTGGATTCATCGCCATCGTCCTTGCGGAATATATCCGGAGACTTGGCTATCCTGCAAAAGCCCACTACGCGCCATTTTACGATATTGTGCTTCCGCCTATTCTTCTTTGGGCAGGATTGGGTGAAATAAGCAGAATCGGCGATGCCGTGGTGCATCCATTTCTTGGACCCCGGCACAAAGGAGCTGTCGTAACTACGGATCTGCCGCTTTTGCCGGACAAACCAATTGACTTTGGGCTGCAGGATTTTTGTTCTAAGTGTAAAAAATGTGCCCGGGAGTGTCCAAGCGGTGCCATCAGCGACGGCGAGAAAGTGTGTTTCAATGGATATGAAAAATGGCCGCTGGACGTCAAAAAATGCACCCACATGCGGGTCGGCAATCAAAAGGGATCAGGCTGCGGTACCTGCGTCAAGGTTTGCCCCTGGAGCAAGCCATACACCCTTTTCCACCGATCGGTCAACTGGACGATGCGGAATGTAGGCATCGCCCGGAATTTCGGCATCTGGTGCGATGACCTTATGGGGTATGGTAAGCCCGATTACAATAACAAGTGGTGGTATGACCTTGAAGATGTTAACGGTGACGGTATCCTGACAATTCCCAAAAACAGAAAAACCGATTTTGAAAAAAATTGAATTTATACTGCCCGTAAGGGTGCGAGTCGGAAACCTTTTACCTGTAAGCTGCGCGCGGGGCATTTCTATCCTAGCCGAGAGCCCCGCTAAACCTTTCTAAAAAACTCCTGAAACTCCTTTAAAACTGCTACTTCTTTTTCTAAAGGCACTTCTCCGTCAAACATGAATTCCAATAAAAATATCATTTTGTAACTCACCGCAGTGGTTTCATATTTTTGATAGGAAGTTACTTTGACGTCCTTGAGCTTCAGATCGGCATGCTTGTCAAACAATCCGGTTCTGATCAAAATGAGATTAATGGAGATATAGTCAATAGTTGTGTATGAAGAAATTAGGCGGCAATCCGTTTTTCTTCGACACCATTGACAAATTTAACTCCTCTAATTACTTCTGCCAGGCGTTGCGGATGGTGAAGTCGA
>Ga0126331_1000299_pt1 | contig 18290 bp, 15 predicted proteins | sample InaspJWI98metaG_FD_96379 | JGI IMG/M metagenome (GOLD analysis project Ga0126331, IMG submission 96379) | Marine gutless worms symbiont microbial communities from Oahu, Hawaii - Inanidrilus sp. 2 OAHU.JWI-98 metaG | ecosystem: Host-associated > Annelida > Digestive system > Unclassified | place... | reverse complement strand
TCGACTTCACCATCCGCAACGCCTGGCAGAAGTAATTAGAGGAGTTAAATTTGTCAATGGTGTCGAAGAAAAACGGATTGCCGCCTAATTTCTTCATACACAACTATTGACTATATCTCCACAAATATCACATACTCTCTTCCACTTACCCACCCTTTGATTTTGCTAGCATTACCGCTGTTTTGCTGTGAAATGATGCGTGAAATTTGTGTTTTTATTTGACATTCTATCAGATGCGTTATTAATTTCAAGTGTTTGTTGAAACTTGCCAAAGGGCTATCCGCATTTTACTTCGTGATAAGCTTCTTTACCTTATTTAAGTAAATATAGATGGACAATTCTCGGCGTTATGAGCTATGAGCCATGAGCTAATAGACCTACCAAACAAGTCGGTGATGAGTGCAACAATATGACCCAAGCCACTGGATATAATTCAACCGCAGGCGGTCTGGCCTTTGAAAACCTTCCGCCGGATTCACTGCTCATCAAACTGTCCGGTCGCTGGAAGCTGGATAATGATTTGCCGTCTGTTAGCGAAGTAGAGAAACATCTCGAGACCGGACCTTCGGTGCGACAGATTAGATTTAATGCCGATGAGCTTAGGGAGTGGGACAGCGGATTGTTGACGTTTCTGACCAAGATCCGGGATCTCAGCAAGCTGAAGATGATTCGGCTGGAACACGACGGTTTGCCGGAAGGCGCCCGGCGATTGCTCCTGCTGGCCTCTGCCGTACCTGAAAAAAAAGACACCGGTAAAGAACATGCCAGAGAACCGGTTTTATCTCGGATGGGCAATCAGGTGATCGAGGCGGGGCGCTCTTCAAGAGAAATGCTGGCATTTATCGGTGATGCGACGCTGGCATTTTTAAAGTTCCTCGGCGGAAGAGCGCGATTTCGCCGTTCCGATCTGATATTGATCATCCAGGAGTGCGGAGTCGATGCGCTGCCGATCGTATCGCTCATCAGTGTATTGATCGGATTGATTCTGGCCTTTGTCGGCGCTGTTCAGCTTAAGCTTTTCGGCGCCGAGATCTATATCGCCAGTCTGGTGGCGATCGGTATGACCCGTGAGATGGGTGCCATGATGGCTGCCATTATAATGTCCGGCCGTACGGGTGCAGCATTTGCGGCCCAGTTGGGAACCATGCAGGTCAACGAGGAGATCGATGCGCTGAAAACGATGGGCGTCGCTCCGATGGAATTTCTGGTGCTGCCCCGCCTGCTGGCGCTTGTTTTAATGATGCCGCTATTGACCATCTATGCTGACCTGGTGGGAATTATCGGCGGCTTTATCGTCGGTGTCGGCGCCTTCGATATCACGTACACCCAGTATTTAGAGCAAACAATTCTGGCACTTAATCTCAGGCACATTATAATCGGCGTCGTAAAAGGTGGCGTTTTCGGTGTACTGATCGCTGTATCCGGATGCCTGCGTGGTATGCAGTGCGGTCGAAGTGCAACCGAAGTCGGTTATGCAACCACGTCGGCGGTGGTCACGGCCATCGTGTGGATCATCGTGACCGATGGACTGTTTGCGGTGATAACGAATGTACTGAAGATTTGAGGATCACCGTCTTCTCGCAATGCTTTACGCATGGATGTCAACATAGACTGATGTTTCAACTGCATTCGATAATGGGCGAGAATAGACACCATGAACCCTAAGGTATTAAATACGCCAGGCAGACTGTGGAAGGTTTTTTAATAATTTGAACATCGAACATCGAACGTCCAACCACGCCAAGGCGTGGGTGAATGGGAAAAGATGAAGAAACAGATGAATTAATTAAGATTTTTGTTACGAGTATTAAAACGGCCGTTCGACAGGCTCACGGCCCTGAGCGGAGTCGAAGAGCAGAAAAGAAAAAGAAATAGGTGTTGAATGCTCGGTATTGGATTTTATTTCATTCGATGTTGGACGTTTGATGTTCGATGTTCGATGTTCATTTTTTAAAACTATCCATTGTGGCATAAATGTAACCCTTACTTTTTCGGGATCATCACTAATAAAGATGAATAAAGCTAAACCCCACATCACCGTCCGAAACCTTACCATGGCCTACGGCAGTTTCGTGGTCATGCGCGACCTGGAATTTACTGTCGACCGGGGGGATGTATTCATCATCATGGGCGGCAGCGGTTGCGGCAAAAGTACTTTGATGAAAATTATGGTGGGTCTTAAGTCACCGGCAATAGGCCAGGTGTTTTACGGCGATACCAGCTTCTGGGAAACAGATAGGGGTGAGCAGGACCTTTTGATGCGACGGTTCGGTATTCTTTACCAGAGCGGCGCCTTGTGGAGTTCCATGTCACTGGCCCAGAACGTTGCGCTGCCGCTGGAGCTCAATACAGATCTAAACGATGCTCAAATCCGCGAAGTGGTCAGGTTGAAGCTTTCCCTGGTGGGCCTGGCCGGATTTGAGGAATTTTATCCGTCGGAGATCAGCGGGGGCATGCGCAAGCGCGCCGGGCTGGCACGGGCCATGGCGTTGGATCCTGATATCCTATTTTTCGACGAACCTTCGGCCGGATTGGATCCGGTGAGTGCCCGGCACCTGGATGACCTGATTCTGGAACTTCGCGAGAGTCTTGGTTCTACCATTGTCGTCGTAACCCATGAATTGCAGAGCATTTTTGCCATCGGGAACAACTCCATATTCCTCGATCCGGAAACCCGGACCATGATCGCCCGGGGCGATCCCAAAAAGCTGCTGGCGGAGAGTAAAGATCCGAAAGTAAGGAAGTTTCTGACTCGGGGAGAAGAGTGAATATGGGAGTATTGGATTTCTGGGATATTGGAGTATTGGAGTGATGGAGTGTTGATATAATAAATGTTGCGGGTTACGTGTTGCGGGTTGCGTGTTTGAGTTGTTCAATTATCTTAGAACTCGTAACACGCAACGCGCAACTCGCAACAAAGAATATAATACATCTACCAATTCTTGCTCATCAAAAGTTGTAAATACTAATACGGCAGAATTATGTTTCACACACATCGCGGAGACTTGAAACATGGCTAAAGAAGCCAACAAAACGCTTATTGGTGCCTTTGTCGTAGGGGCGATTGCCCTGGCGGTGGGAGCAATTCTGGTATTCGGCGGCGGGCGGTTTTTCACAGACAGCGTCCCACTGGTGGCGTATTTTGATGGTTCGGTCAAGGGATTGGGTGTCGGCTCCAAAGTGCAGATGAAGGGGGTTACGGTCGGAGAGGTAAAAGATGTAAAACTGCTTTTCAATCCTGATAATCTGGACTTTATTAATCGGGTACTCATCGAAACAGAGCCGGAGCGGATCGGAAGTTTCTTTGATCCCAGCAATAAAGAAGCTTTCAGTGAATTGGATGCAGATGCGGAAGAGGTTATTGATTCGCTGATAAACAGGGGACTGCGTGCCAAACTCACTCTGGATAGCGTGGTGACGGGTAAGTTGCTGGTGGCCTTCGATTTTTATCCGGAAACCCGGGTCAAATTGCGGGATCTTGAGCCGGAAATTATTGAAGTACCGACCGTTCAAACGGATTTGGAGAAGATTGCCAAAGCTCTGAGCGAACTGCCGCTGGAAGATATGGTTTACCGGGTTAGTGATACGCTGCAGGGCATTAATGCCATTATTCGATCGCCTGAACTGAAGCAGGCCTTGCATGCCTTGAATCAGACCTTGCAAAATATGGAAAAACTCGTCGAAAATGTCGACAGCCGGATAGAACCTCTCGTACAACGGATTGACGAAACGCTGCAAGATTACGGAAGACTCGCCAAAGAAGTAAACAAACAAGTTAAGCCGCTGGCCGCCAGCGTCAAGGACACCGCCCGGGATACACAAAAGCTGGTGCGCAATCTCGATAACCGTTTGAAAAAGACCATCATCAAGGCCGAAGATGCTCTTGTACAGGCTAAAAATACGTTAAAAACCATAGAAGTTTTTGCAGAAGAAGATTCCTTATTTCAAAAGGATCTTGGAAATGCTCTCAATGCGGTAGAAGGGGCGGCGCGTTCCATTCGCCAACTGGCCGATTACCTCGAACGGCACCCTGAGGCATTACTGCGCGGGAAAACTGGGTCCGGAGGACGATAACATGAATGACAGACGATTGATACGTGATATGATGATTATTCTTGGCACAGCACTCCTTCTGGTAAGCGGCTGTGCCGGAGCCATGAAATCCCCACCGTCAAGATTTTATATGTTGAGCGGCATGCAGGAACCCGGCGCCGCTGATACGGTTGGGGAAGATATGAGCGATGTTAGAATCGGTCTAGGTTCGATCAACTTTCCGGCGTATCTGGATCGACAACAGATCGTCACCCGTATCAGCCCGAGTGAAGTTCGGTTGGCCGAATTCGACCGCTGGGCAGAACCTTTGAAAATAAATTTTGTGGAGGTTTTCAGGGAAAACCTGGCGATTATACTCCACACGGAATTCATCATAATGCATCCCTGGACCAGAACGGCGAACATCGATTTGCGGATCGTGATTGATGTGAGTCGCTTTGACGCGCAGCCCGGTGCAGACGCTACACTGATCGCCCGCTGGGCGATTTTCAGAGAATCCGACGGGGAAATATTATTGATCCAGAAGTCTGTCATTACTGCACCTGCCGGTTCATCGGATGTTAAAGCAATGGTGACGGCCTTGAGCCGAACTCTGACGGATTTCAGTCGTGAGGTCGCAGCTGCGATTCAGGACGTTTACCAAAAGGAGCACGGGAAATAAGGTGACTCATGCGCAAAAGGTATCTGCTGACAATTATTCGGGAGACATCCAAAGGCAGATTGGTGTACCTGCTCATCGTTCTATTGCTCTATTTACTACTAGTTCCGATCGTAGATAGAGTTATCAGAATCAATATTCTATTCGATCTTTTCATGTCCGTTATTCTGGTGGCGGCGATTTACGCTGTAAGTCAGGACAAACGGCGTGCGATAATCGCTTCACTTCTCGGCGCACCGATGCTCGTTTTTATGTGGTTGAGCAACTATTATACAGGCGACTGGATTGCCATTTGCGCAAGTTTTTTTGCAGTTCTGTTTTTCTGTTACAGCATCATCCGACTCTTAACGTTTATTTTCAGAGAATCATACGTAACCAAAGACGTATTATATGCGGCTATCAGCGTTTACCTGATGATGGGCGTCATGTGGGCTGGAATTTATGCCCTCATGAGCAACCTCGATCCCTCTTCTTTTGCAATTGGCAGCCTTGAAAATAAAGATCCTAATTTTATATATACATATTACAGTTTTGTTACATTGACCACCCTGGGTTATGGGGACATTGCCCCGATGACCGACATAGCTTACTCATTGGCTATACTGGAGGCGATCATCGGCCAGCTTTTCCTGACGGTGCTTATCGCACGCCTGGTGGCACTGCATATAACCCATTCGAATGAGCAAAGGAACAGCCGGGAAAACATTGAAAACAATAAGGAGTGACGAACAGCCGGCAGTGCAAGGATGATCCGCAATCCGTAAAGGCTTGCATCTGGATTAAACAGGCAATAGATGGAATTTTAAATTCGGAATTTCTAGCGCCAGTGTTTTCGCATTCTTACCATGATCATTGTTTAAATCCGATTGCCTAAAACTTGACCTATATGTTATCCAAGAACTCTATAGCCGTAAGTTCGGGCGGGGTTGCCGCGAGAGGAATTGAATTTTACCGGGCCGCAGCGATCATAATTTTAGCTTTCATTAAAATCTGCATTTGGGATGTCACCGGCTTCTGTGAAGAACCACCCAAAAAAAGTGTAAAAGCCGAAGATGACGCAGCTGAAAACAGCGTATGGGATAACTTATATGGCTTCGAGCCGTTTTATTTTTTATACGGCTGGGATCCGAAGAATATTAAGTTTCAAATCAGCTTTAAATATCGCGTTCTGAATCCGCATGGATCTATCGGGAAGAAATGGCCCTGGCTGGCCGATTTTTACTTTGGGTATACCCAGACGTCCTTTATCGATCTTGAATCACCCTCTGACGCGTTTTTGGATACGAGTTTTAAACCCGAGTTTCTGTACTCACAAAAGGAACTGCGAAACCGGCCGGCGTCAATTCTCTCACGTCTGGGATTGGAAGCGGGTATTCAGCACGAATCCAACGGCAAATCCGGGAACGCGTCTCGGAACCTTAATATTCTTTATGCCAAGCCGTACCTCTATTTCGGCAACGTTGAAAAGCATCATTTTACGTTCGCCCCCAAGGTTTGGATATATATCGGCAATTTAAGCGAGAATCCGGATATCGCCGATTACAAAGGGTACTTCGATCTGGAGCTGAAATTTGGAAAACCGGACAGTCTCGAACTGAGGTCGAACCTGCGTCAGGGATCAGAAGGCGGGAGTGTCCAAATTGACTTCACCTATCCTTTCCGAATTCTGACATTCGGTAATTTCAACGGATATTTCCAAGCCCAGTACTTCAGCGGCTATGGGGAGACTTTGCTGTTGTACAACCAAAAGGATTCACAGTTCAGGGTTGGTTTTGCGTTGTATCGATGATGTTCATCTCGGTTTGCCCGTTAGCCCGTTTGCCCGGCCTGTCCCGACCTGGCGGGATTGGCCTGTAAGCTTGTTGACCTCATTGGATGTACGAACATTGAGCATGGTAAAGAAATTATCGAGTTAAACTGCTTCAATTGACCCAATGAACACAAAAAACACATTGAACCCGGCGAACACAATAAACACGATGAAGCCGACAGACCTAATGTGTCCGACAATTCCAACAAAACCATCAGGCTAAACGGACACAACGGGCTAAACTGGCTCAATCCCGCCAGGTAGGGACAGGCCGGGCAAACAGGCAGTCGTGCAAACTGGCTAACCGGTTCAATCTCACAAAACGGTACATCTACTCATTGCCAAGGGAGAAACAACTATGGCCATAAAAAAAATCTTGTTCATTGTCATTGCTGCAACAATCGCTATGCACTCGGTTGCAGAGGCTATACCGCTTAGCAACTTGTTCAAACAAGTCCGTCCGACCGTGGTGGTTATCCAGACCATCGAGCGCGGTATTTCCATTGAAAAACCCGGTGAGACAGTTACTTCGGGCGGCCTGGGTTCCGGGGTGGTCATTTCCAAAGACGGTTACATCATGACCGCCGCCCACTTAGTGCACGTCGCGGACGCTGTGGCGGTTCACTTTGCAGACGGCACTCAGGTAGACGCAGATGTTATCTCATCCGCCGAACTGGCAGATGTGGCGTTGATCAAACTTCAGACTGTGCCGAAAAACCTTCGGGGGCCAAACTCGGTAATTCTGATCAGGTGCAGGTCGGCGATGAAATATTTGTGGTTGGTGCGCCATACGGTATTGCACACACATTGACCAAGGGGATCATCAGCGGTCTCCGAAGACCCCAAAATTTCGAAGACCAATTATTGCCGCTTGAGTTTTTACAAACCGATGCGTCCGTCAACAAAGGCAATTCCGGCGGTCCCATGTTCAACATGAAGGGCGAGGTGGTCGGTATCGTCAGTTTTATCCTGTCCGAGTCCGGTGGATTTGAAGGCATGGGATTCGCCGCCAGTATAAATGTCGCCAAAGAAATACTCTTTGAGCAAAAATCTTTCTGGACCGGTATCGATGGATATTTTCTGACCGGCGAGCTGGCAATGGCCCTGAATGTTCCCCAGGAAGCCGCAATTCTGATCCAGCGCGTTGCCCAGGATTCACCCGGTCAACAGCTGGGTCTGAAGCCCGGGAACATGCTTGTCAAAATCGGTGAGCAGAAAGTTGTGATCGGCGGTGACATAATTCTTGCCATAGAAGACATACCCTTTTCCACGGATGCAGAAGCATTGAAAAAAATCCGCGAAACCGCCCTGGGAAAACCGGGTCTTAAAGGGCTCAAATTCAAAGTACTGCGCGCCGGTAAAGTCATTACTTTAGTAATGTCCGAATAGCCGTTAGTGCCGGTTGAGCCGGTTGGCCCGTTTGCCGGTTAGCCCGTTAGCCCGTTAGCCGGTTTGCCTGTTGCCCGGCCTGTCCCGACCTGGCGGGATTGAGCCGGTTAGATCGGTGGCACAAGATCGCTTATCCAACATCCAGTCTCCTGAATCCGGTATCCGGTATCTGGTATCCGGCATCCGATATCCTGCATCCTGCATCTTGAATCCTGAATTCGGCATCCAGAACTGCTATGAGCCATAGACTATCAGCTATGAGCTCATATTCATAAGTTCCTTTCGTTTTGCGTATTTCAACTTGACAACTTCATGAAAAAATAATATTTTTTCATGAAAACATGCAACAAGGTGATTTCTTATGGCAAATTTACAGATAAAAGGAGTCGATGACGCTTTATATGCGCAGTTAAAGGCCCTGGCTGCATCAGAAAATCGATCCGTAAGCCAGCAGGTTCTCTTTTTACTGAAGATTTATCTGGCAAAAAGACATCAGATTCAGGCAACGAAGACACCGGCACAGGTTCTGTTGGAGCTTTCCGGTTCGTGGGATGACATCAGGCCAGCGAGGCAGATTATTGATGAGCTGAAGACGGGTCGCAGAAAATCCGAAAAGCTGAAGAGAGGATTATAATGTAATGTATCTTCTTGATACAGATACAATTATATATAATTTGAAGGGTCACGCTGCAGTTAAGATGAACCTTCAAAATCATTATGACGATCCGATGAAGATCAGCGTTATAACGCTGATGGAACTTTATTATGGTGCTTACAAGTCAAAGAGAGTTACCGGAAACCTTGCGAAAGTAAGGGCAATTGAAAACTCTTTCGAAATAATACCTACCAACAAACAATCCGCTCAAATATTTGGAATGCTTAAATCTTCTCTGGAAAAATCCGGTACGCCTCTGGATGACTTTGATTTAATTATCGCATCCTGTGCGATGACCCACAATTTGATCCTCATCACCAACAACACCAGGCACTTCAGCCGAATTGACGGATTGAAATTAGCAAACTGGACGCTTACGCCCGAGTAGATATTAACCCGCTGACCCATTAGCCGGTTTGCCCGTTGAGTCCGGCCTGTCCCGCCGTGGCGGGATTGGGCCGGTTGAGTCCCGCCCTGGCGGGATTGAGCCCGTTGAGTTAGTTAGATCGGTGGCACAAGATCGCTTGCCCAACATCCAGTATCCTGAATCGGGTATCCGGTATCCGGCATCCTGTATCTCGTATCCTGAATCCTGGGATATCCGAAATCCAAAATTGTTGGTTTAATAAAAGTGTTTGATATTTGATAATTGTCATTTGGGAATTTGCACACTTTTATTAATAACAGGGAATTGAGATAATCCCCAAACCTTATTTTATAAACTACATAGAAGATACAGATCTATCCCGGCACTTTTACCCTGAAATAAAGCGTGTACAGCACCGGCACGACTCCCAGTGTCAGAACTGTGCCGAAGATCAGGCCGAATGCAATGATAACAGCCATTGAATAAAATAGGGGATCGACCGAAATAATCAATGGCATAACACCCAACACCGTCGTAACCGTCGTCATCAGGATAGGTCGCAGGCGCGAAATCGCGGCCGAATTAACAGCGCTATAGGCGTCTAATCCGGCGGCCCTTTCGCTGTCGATCTTATCGATCAGAACGATACCGTTGTTGATGATCACCCCGGCCAGGCTCAACAAACCCAGAATACCGAAAAAATCAAAGGGTGCCCGCATCACCAGCAGACCTATGAATGCACCGGTAAAGGCCAGGGGCAGCGTACAGAATATGATTAATGGCCTGCGGAAGGAATTGAACTGCCAGATAAGAATGACGATGATTATGAACAAACACAGTGGCAGGTAACGGGTCAGCTTTCCCATGGTCTCAGCTTGTTTCTCGATCTCACCGCCGACTTCCCAGTGATAGCCCTGTTTTAGTTGGAGGTCAGCGATCAATGGTATGGCGGCATCCAGCAATTCGGGGGCTTTGAGAGTTTCATGTTTGACTTCCACCGTCAGACAGCGTTCCTGGTTGCGACGGGCAATGCGACTGAAGTCCCACTCACCAGACAGATCGGCAATTTGGGTGATTGGCACCATGATGCCGGTCTGGGGCGACCGGACGATGACGTTCCACAAATCGCCCAGCACCCGACGCTCCTCTTCCACCGAGCGGAAGACCACCGGGATGGCCACATCGTCTTCCCGAAATTCGGTGATGGTAACGCCGTCCATGTGTGACTGCAGAGAGAGTGCGACCTCCTGAGAGCTGATGCCGGCCCGGCGCGCCCGCGCCTGGTCAACGATGATACGGGCCTTGAGCACTTTGTTTTCCCAGTCGCTGCGGACATCCATTGTACCGGGCATGGCTTTGAGCGCCCTGGCGAGTTGATTGCCTTTGGTATAAAGGTAATCCGCATCGAGGCCGAAAAGCCTGATTTCGACGAATCCGGGTTCGTCCGAGCCGAGCCACATCTGTTTCACCCGGCCGTTGGCATGCGGAAAATTCGAAAGCAGATGCCGGCGCAGCCTTTCCATTACGGTCGGCACCTGGTCACTGGTTTCGGTGTCGACGACAGGAAAAGCGACATGTGGATCCGGATCCAGGGGCGAGAGAACCAGGAAAAACCGCGGACCGCCGGTGCCTACATAGGCGATGGTGCCGGTAACTTCCGGGTTTTCTTCGGTGTCGGACAGCCACGCACTGACCTGTTGAACCGTTTGATCGGTGGTCTCGATGCGGTAGCCGGCCGGCAGATCCAGATATACGAGAAATTGGTTTCGGTCGCTCGGGCCGAAAAACTCGCGCACGAGCAGGGAAGCCACAATTCCGCCGGCGGCCAACGCAGCGCCGGTTGCAATGAGCACGATCAAACGATGATGCAGCAGGCGCTGCAGCAGGTTGCGGTAGATTTGATAGAAGCGACCGGCATAAGGATCAGGCCCTTGTTGGGCATCATCCCCGCCAGGCGGGGAAAATGCTGAATTCTTCTTTCCACCTGCGGATGTGTTTTTGGATCCGACTTTCATAAACCAGAAGCACATGGCCGGCGTGACATACATTGATAGAAACCAGGAAGACAGCAGCAGGATAATGACCACCATTGGCAATGAATAAGCATATTCGCCGGTTTGGCCGTCAATCAAAAGCATCGGCACAAAAGCAAAAATAGTGGTCAGCGATGATGTCAGCAGCGGCACGGACAATGTGCGGCCGGTTTCGATGCAGGCCTGCCGCCGTTCCTGGCCTGTTTCCAGGCGGGAGCGGATATCTTCGGCGATAACGATGCCGTTGTCGACCAACATGCCGAGGGCAATGATCGTCGAGGCGATGGACACCCTTTCCAGTTCGATGCTGAAGTAGCGCATAACGATCAGCCCCAGCAGCATTGTCAGCGGGACAAAAGAGCCGACGATCAGGCCGGTGCGAATTCCCAGAAAGGCCATCACCACCACCAGAACGATAACCAGGGTCTGGTAAACATTGCTGAGACCGCCGTTGACGGCCGCCTCGACCAGATCGGGCTGGAAGGTGGCAAAATCGAGGACGTAACCGATGGGAAGATCCGACTCGAGCGATCTGATCTTGTGCGTCAAACGTTTTCCGAAATCGACCGAATTGACACCGGGTATAATCGAAACGCTTATAACAATGGCGCGTTTACCGTTATAATAAGCCAGATCTTTGGGTGGGTCCACATAGCCGCGTTCGACGGTCATGATGTCCTTCAGCCGGATGGACTGCTCGGTTCCGGGGATGGCGATGTGCACGTTTTCTATTTCTTCGAGGCTCTGAAAGTTGCCGGTCGGCTCGACCACGATATCCTGTTCGGCCGCATCTACCGATCCGCCGGGCAAAACCACATTTTGGGATACCAGCGTGTTTATAAGATCCATACCGCGGATACCGAACTGCGCCAGCTTGGTATTCGAAAATTTCAGATAGATGCGTTCTTCGTGCACGCCGTAAAGCTCGATCTTACGGACGCCATTCAGTTCGTAAAGGCGATCGCGAATATCACGCGCCACGACGCGCATCTCGGCCATCGAAAATCCGTCGCTCCATAATGCAACCGTGGCCACGGCAGTCAGGCCGAACTCGTCGTTTACAAAAGGGCCGATGGTGCCCTGGGGCAGCTCGGGTTTAACATCGGCCATCTTGTTGCGCACTTTCTGCCAGATAACATCCAGATTGTCATATTCGTCGCGGGTCTCGGCATGGGTTATGGCGATGCCGTGTTTGGCATCCGTCCAGATATCGTCGATCTCGGGCAGGGTTCGTATCTGGGCCTCGATTTTTCGGACCACCAGTTCCTCGATATCGGCCGGTTTCATGCCCGGAAACAGGGTGGCGACAACGATTTCACGGATGACGATGGGTGGATCCTCCTGGCGGGGAAAAGTGAAAAACTGGGTGAGTCCCAGAATGACAAGTGTCAGGATAAAGACGACGGTAACTCTTGACGTGTTGAGAGAAAAGCGAGTGATAAAATCCATTCAATCAACCTTAGTGCTTTGATTTGCAATTACTATGACGTATTTTGAGAGTAAGAATCATTAATATTGCTCACTCGGCTCGGCTGCCTTCGACAAGCTCAGGCCCCGAGCACGTCGAGGGGAGCTCGTCGCAGGCAGCACTAAGTCCTGAGGACCTCGACTGAGCTCGGTCGAAGTCAAAATAAATACGTTATCGTATTTATGTATCGAAAGACTTAGCGTTCCATTAATTCGACTTTTTGCCCGTCTTCCAGAAAGCTTACGCCGGCAACCGCGATAATGTCGCTGGCCTTCACACCCTTTGATATGACGGCATGATTTTCATGGGCACCGCTTCGGTCGATCGCGATAGGGGTCTTATTCACCGTAGACGTTTGGCTGTCATAAACGAACACGTATCCTTGGGCGTCCGTATCACCGGGCGCAATCGCCACCAGCGGTACGAGATATGAGACCTGCCCAGATTCGCCGTCCAGCAGAATGGTTACCTCGGCCGTCATTCCCGGGCGGATACCTTCGATGGATCCCTGAAGGGCGATCTTGACCGGAAAGGCGTTGGCTGTGCCGGTCACAGAGCTGATTTCAGAGACCTGTCCGTGATGAACCTGTCCGGGCCTAGTGGGAAAACGGATCTCGGCATTCAATCCAAGGTAGATGCCCTTGATCTCGGATTCCGGGATGCTGACGGCCGCCTCCATCACTTCCTCGATATAGACATCGAACACTTTCTGACCGCGCGCCACTTCCTGGAATGGATCGACATGACGTACCGCGATCACACCGTCATAGGGCGCCAATAGAGCAGTTTTCTCAAGATTGCGGCGGGCCAGATTGAGCCGTGATGTGGTATATTCGACATTTTTTTGGGCACTTTTATAATTGGCCCTGGCCCGATCGACGGCCTTTTCACTGACAGCACCCGGATCCGTTTTGACGATACGCTGTAAGCGGTCAAGATCGTTGGCTTTATCGGCTAATTCGACCTTGGCACGACCCAGGCCTGCCTCGGCTGCCTGAACGTCCAGCTTGAAGGTACGGTCATCCAGTACGGCCAGGGTTTCGCCTTTGGAGAATTTCTGGCCCACATCAAGAAGAATTTTCTGTATGTTGCCCGGAACCTCGAATCCGATGCTGCTGCTGTCGGCCGCCTCGATGGCCCCTGAAAATTTCCGGACGCGGGCTGATGCGCGCTCGTGAACCGTCATGGTCTTAATAGCGCGAACCTTTTCAACCGGCGGTGGGGCTTCTTTTTTACAGGCCGTTGCCGTTATCAGGACCGGAAGAAGTGTGAATAAGAGACCTGACCATGGTTGATTGCGATGAAAGAACATATTTGGATGCCTCCAGTTTAGGTAACAGGAACGGTGTCGATTATATTACATTCTAATTATTGCTAGTAAAACCAAAAGAACCGTCAGATGATGCCTCATTGCCAAGCGTTTTGAGGACAGGGTCTCAAATCCTCGAACGCCATCAGTTTGGGGTAATCCTCAGGATTGTAGGTTGAAGAATAATATAAACCGAGAATACTAAAATGCAAGTATTTTGCATTCGGTTTAGATGAGAGAAACAGATTTTGAAAGAGCATAAAGTAACAAAAAGGTCAATCCAAAGCATGGGTTTTGCCGCGCCGTAGCCGGGCGATGGTGGGTTCTCAGAGACGGAATGCTTTACTTCTTCCCTCCCTGGGATTTTTGAGCTTCCTCTTCAGCCTGGATGGCAGCGGCTGCGGCGGCAGCCCCGGCTTCCAGCGCTTGCTTTTTAGAAGCGTCTGTTTCACCTTCTGGACCCTGGGTAGCAGTGGGCGGCAGATAGACCGTCACATTGCGATGGGCAAACTCGATACCTTCTTTTCTGAAAGCTTCCTGCATCAGCCGGTAAACTTCCTTGCGGATCACAAATTGTTCTCCGGGAATCGTTTTAAACTTGACCCGCATGATCATGGCTGAATCATCCATCTGGCGAACTCCCTGGGATTTGACTTTTCCAAGAAGCTTGGGGGCCAATTCCTCGTTTTTTAGAATTTCTTTGTACACTTTCTTTTTTATGATTTTGCGGATTTTATCGACATCGGCGTCGTAGCGAACCCGAAAATCGAGTTTCGTGATGATATAGTCGCGACTGAAATTGGTCACCTGACCGATGTCGCCGAAAGGGATCGTATTGACCATCCCCCGTGGGTGGCGCAGCTTGAAAGAGCGGATGGAGATTTGCTCCACCATGCCTTTGGTGGCGCCGACACTGACGTAATCGCCCACTCGAAATGCGTCGTCAACCAGGAAAAATACGCCGGAGATGATATCCCGGACCAGGGTCTGGGCACCGAAGCCGATGGCCAAACCGACAACACCGGCGCCGGCAATCAAGGGGCCGATATCGACGCCGATCCTGGACAATACAATCATGGTTACCATGATCAGGATAACAATCAGCATGAATTTGCGCAGAAGGAGCAGCAGGGTGCCAATGCGGCTTCCGCCGGCACCGCCTTCTTCCATGTCTTCATCGGTTTCAGGTATTTCCAGCGCCAACCGGCGCTGAATGGCGGCATTAATTAATTCCCAGGCCACATAGCAGATCAAGATCGTGATAAGGATGTCGAATGTCCCGTCGGCAACGGATCGTCCCACGGGAAGTTCAATACCCCAGATACTCATGATCCAAAAAAACGCCGATGCAGCCAGGGCAATGCGCAAACCCCCGCGCAGCACCCGCTGCATCCGATTGATATCCAGATGCGCGGTGGCTGTTGCGGGTGCTTCTTCTTTTCTGTCTTCCTGCTCTTTTATTGTTTCATCCTCCGGGGACGAAACCGTCTCGACGGGAGCTGATTGTGCTTCTTCTAGAGCATTGTTGACGATCACTTTTTTTAAGTCACCGGGCTGGCGGGCGATCCCAAAGGCTACCGTCAGAATCTGTCGCAAAATCCAGTCCAAAAGGAGATAGAGGACAATAATCAACAGGGTCTTGATGCCGGCTAAATGGCCCGGAACTAAAAGCAAGCGTTGAATGGTCGAAAAAAATGACATTAAAAGTACGCCGAAAATGGCAAAGTGTTGCCAGTAGCCTGCCAGTTTCGCGCGCAGACTATCTTCGGGGAGTCCCGCGATCAAAGCCTGCGCAACCTGTTTGCGCTTTTGCAGGATCATCCAGATCAGCATGATTGCCATGGTCTTTCCAACCAGGGTGACCATAATGAAGTGATCCGCTTCGCTAGTTCCGGCAAGTCGATAAATACCGCAGGTCAGCATCCCGAAGCTGCCGATAATCGCAATGGCCATGAACCAGCGGTGCAGGTACTGCGCTGTCTCGTCTTTTAAAGGCAAAAAACGCAAAGCACTTACTTTTGGTACCAACAGAAATCGAGAGACCAGGTGAACAGCGAAAACAATGACGAATGCGACCAGGTAAGTTGCGATCAGCACGCGCTGACCTGTGGTGCGATCCAGAAAAGCGTAATATATTACCAGGGTAGCTATGACAAACACACATATGGATAAAAAATCGAGCAGGGACCGAAACAACAGGCCTCCGACCTTAGCCATCCAACCAGTGGGTATGTGGTCTTCAACGCGGCGACGGGCTTTGCCGGTGTAGCTGCGGAACAGCCAGGTAATGATAAAGCTTGCCGCAAAGACTATAACAACGCTAAAGATGGTTCTTTGCGGTGTCGATTTACGCTCCCCGGTTCCGAGGTAAGTGAATATTCCCGGAACATCATCGGCAAATCCCACGTCTACCCCCGATTTTAGAAATTCGATCCGTGAGCGCAAAAAGATCACCTGCTCTCGCATGCGATGGATGAAGCCGGCCAATCCGCCTATTTCCTGCTCTTTTGTTTTAAGGGCCTTCTCCGCATCCGCCTGCTTTTTCAGTTCCTGTAGCAACAGGCGCCGGACCCGTTCATCACTCATAGACGCGATATACCCGTCAATTCCGGCGCTGTCCAGGCCGGCCGGCAGTTCGACGGCTTCGGATGCCTGCGAAGCGGCTTTATCCGACTTGGCTGATTGGGCCATAATAGCCTGGACACCGGCTGACCAGGCCGATGATGCGGCCAGAAAAAAAAGAATGAAAGTAATGGCTGTCATTTGAATCAACTTTACGTGATGATTCTGCATGGTTTTCTCCCTGTATGTTTGCTTACTGCGAGGCAATGTCGACGGTGTCGTAGAGAGTCCGGATTTGATATGCCGGTTGCCGTATCAAACCTGCCTTCAACTTGATTGACGGTCCGGCACAAGCCTAACCGGAATGACCCTGTAAAGGAAATTAGTCTTTTTGCGAGACTTTCGTTGTATACACGCCGGATTTTTTTGATCCCCTGTACGGTTTATTCATGAAATGGTCGGCAAAGAACACCTTACTGAATATTCGGTATCCAGCGCTGAACGATCGTATCCAGACGACCTTCGCGTTTCATCATGTCTATGAATGCGTTAGCCGACGCCAACAGCTCGGTATCGTTCTTCCGAATTCCCCATCCGAGATATTCTTCTGTTAAATAATAGGGTAAGATAGCCAATTTTGAAGATTCATCCTCGGCCGCCAGCATGATCAGGATCGGCCCGTCATGTATCAAGATGTCAATCCTGTTTACCAGCACGATGGTAGACAATGCGCGCATGGCTTCACGTGAAGTGTTGTAAACCCTTATTCTTGAGGCCTGATCGAAATTTTGGCGCACGAACTTTTCACCGGTTGTCGCTCTTACAACGCCGAATTTCAGCACTGGAGATTGTCCCAGGATTCCGGCAAATCCTTTTGGATAGCGGTTTTTATCTTCCCGGCGGACAAGCGCCATCTGGCCGGTTTTAAAATAGGGCGTGGTGAATGAGATTCTAACCTGGCGCTTTCTCGTGATGGACATACCGGACATAATAATATCGGTTCGCCCGTCCAGCAAGGCGGCAATTTGGTCTTTCCATTTGAGATCCACAAACTGTATCGATTTCCCGAGATGTTTGGCCAACTCCCGAGCCAGCTCGGCTTCCAAACCGACGATTTCTTTTCCCTGCCTGTAAATCAACGGAGGAGCATTTGTCGAAACTCCGACTCTCAATAGGTTGTCATCCACATCTGTTTCGGCATCACCCGGTCGGGTTGACCCGGTTGCAGGTCCCGCTGTATGCGTTGCGGTGCAGGCGGTCATCACGCTTAGAAGCATTATACTGCTGAGTGTAATTTGCAGCCATTTATTGAAATACGCTGTATTCATCTATTTGTCCTCCTGATTGGCCGTGGATATCTCTGATATGGCGATGAAGCGCCGCATGTCTCCAATTCGATGGGTTTTGAATAATAAATAATTAAAATACTTTAAATGTCAACATCCAACTTATATACAATTATGAAGATGCAAATTTAATGCAAATGGGATAAAAGATCTTCGACTTTCTGTGCTTGACTGTTGGCAGCGATGGCATGTATGTTAAATAAATTAGGTTCGACGTGTTACTGGATGCTGGATACAGGATGCAGGATTCAGGATGCAGGATATTGGATACGGGGATACTTGATGCCGGATACCGGATACCAGATACCGGTATCAAGAGACACTGTATCAGGTAACCGACCAACGGGCAAACGGGCCAATCCCGCCATGGCAGGACTCAACCAGACCAATCCCGCCATGGCGGGACAGGCAAGGCTTAGCCGAGCCTTAGATTCAGACGTTAATTTAATACCGCGATTAGAAAGGTAACCTTATCATGCAGTTTTACTCGCTCCGTCAGTCTCACACCCCCCCAAATGCCATGAGTTATATTTAAAAGTTGTGTTTAAAGGAAAAGGCGGTGTATCCACCGGTAGATTGTTAGCAGCAGTCAACCGGCCACACTAAAAAGGAAAGGATACACCACCCATGAACCAGGATA
>Ga0126331_1000298_pt1 | contig 18344 bp, 13 predicted proteins | sample InaspJWI98metaG_FD_96379 | JGI IMG/M metagenome (GOLD analysis project Ga0126331, IMG submission 96379) | Marine gutless worms symbiont microbial communities from Oahu, Hawaii - Inanidrilus sp. 2 OAHU.JWI-98 metaG | ecosystem: Host-associated > Annelida > Digestive system > Unclassified | place... | reverse complement strand
TTATCCTGGTTCATGGGTGGTGTATCCTTTCCTTTTTAGTGTGGCCGGTTGACTGCTGCTAACAATCTACCGGTGGATACACCGCCTTTTCCTTTAAACACAACTTTTAAATATAACTCCTTTAGTCACTTGTTTAGCTTCCGTAGATTTCTTCAAAAAACACGTCATTGAATATACGAAATAGAGCACTATGTAAGCCAGTCGTGCTCTTTCTCAGGGGAGTAGCTGTAGAAGGTTCCGGTACGAATGGAATTGGCAAGATGCCGTCCCAGGGAAGGGTGGGCGGCTTCGATTTTGCGAATGGCGCTGCGGATCCGCCAGGTGACCGCCGCCCGGGCGCGTTCGACCGGGGCGTTGAATTCCCGGGTGCGTCTGCCGATGCCCAAGGCTTTGGAAAGGTGGTCCGTTAATTGATCGAGCTCGGCTTTTAGTATTTCCGTGCGTCCTAAATCGAACATCTGTTCGGCCTGCGTGATCTCTGCCTGCAGGTCGCGAATGCGCTGCTCATAAGAATGACGGGCCTGTTCATCCATCACCCTATCACGATCGCCGCTGAGGACCGGACTGCCCATCAATTCCGTGCAATGAACCTCCGCACCCGGTCTGACCAGCAATAGTGCCAGGTCAAGGAAGCCTTTTACCTCGGGTATCCGAACCGTGGATCCTTCAAATGTCAAGCGCCATAAGTCATTATCCTTTTTAAACACGCAGATGGGTAAGGGGTTGGTTTTCAAGCGACTAACTGCAGTTGCCGCATCTCTTTTATCAGGGGTATAATCCAAACCGGCCGAAACAATCCCGTCAACCAGATGATCCATATCGGCATCATGCTTGAAGGGATTGGCCATCTTTAGCCAGCTTACGATCTCATCGGGCTGCGGTTTGCGGTCGGAAGTGATTTCCTTTTGGAAGGTCCTTTTGAATATATCCAGGTAGCGTGCGGCCTGTTGCCTGTCGCCCCGATAGGCATAGGCCGCGGCGATGTAGCCCGGCAGATCGACCCACACATCCGTCAATGGGCCTTTTAAGGCCAATTCAATGCATGCATCATATTGTCGTTGGACAAAATAGGTAAATGACCCGTAAGGATGGTACCAGATGTTGCGGTAGGGATTCAGGCGCAGGGCTTTCAGGAAAAGCTGCTCGCCCTCCTTGGCTTTGCCCAGGAACGCTTTACAGGTGGCAATTTGGGCCAGGTTGTCGGCATCATTGGCGTTGAGGGCCAGCGATTTGTCCAAATGCTGTTCGGCCAGATCGAACTGTCGGCGATACATGAGGATGCGACCGACGATCATCTGAACGATATGGTCGGTATCATCCAATTGAATGGCTTGCATGGCGTATTTATATGCATTACGCTCGTTTTCCTCCCATTGCTCCCAGAGTTGGCAACTCCATTCGTTGAAGTAGGAAAGTGACATACCGGCATAGGCACGGCTGTAATTGGGATCGATGTTCATTGCCTGTTTAAAAATACTTCGGGCTTCCCGATCCGCTTCCCGGGTACCCTGCCTGAGATGATCCATCCCGCGCAACCAGCAATCATAGACAGCCAGACTGGTCAACGGTTTTTTGCGCGCGGCTGCCAGCAGGGCCTTGTCGATCTGCACCGAAAGCGCGCCCACCACGCGCTCCACGATGTCATCCTGAATGTCGAAAACCGTATCCAGGGGCGCATCATAGCGTTCCGCCCAGAGGATGCTGCCGTTGAAAGTGTCGAGCAGTTGGGCGTGTATACGAATTTGGTCGCCCTGGCGGTGTAAAATGCCTGTGAGCAGATAATCGATAGCGAGTTCCCTGGCAATCGTCAGCTCATCTTGCGCTTTTGCGCCGATCTTTCTGGAGGTATAGGAAGAAATGACTTGCAAGCTGGGGAAGTGCGAAAGATCCGTGATCAGATCTTCCACAAATCCACGCGAAAAATATTCGTGGTCACGATTATCGGAAAGATTTTCAAAGGGCAGCACCGCGATGCAAACCATTTGAGTATTTGAGTCTGTGGTCATCTTTATCCGGTTCTCTTGCCATAGCACCATGCATGGAACTGAAAATCGCGGTCGGCTCAAACCGTCACGTTGCCAATCGATTGAGAACCTTGACGCCGATCAGCAAATGCCCTTTGAAACGGCCCTCGCCCGGCTTTGTAATATGCGTAATTTTAGATCTTTGAAAAACAGTCGACACCGAACCACTCTCATTTAGAACAGTCTGGATTTCAATCTCCTGGCCTACCTGGATATTTCTTAATAAGTTTGAGTCCTCTTTCACGACAAAGCAGGTACCTTTTTCGGAGACATCCTTGAGCTTGAACACGTAAATGGGTATACCGCTGATCCTGATAACTGCTGTTCCATGTTTTAGATTATCGAATCGGGGATCCGTCCGTCTGTCAGATGCCGACTCTAAACCATCCGGTTTCTTGGGGTCCTTTGCATAATCTGAATTGATCTTTGCTCTCAGTTTGCCGGAGCACTTGAAAACAACAACCCTCCTGGAACGCAGTATCATCGAACGGCCGGTAGCCGGATTCCGCCCTTTTCGCTCCTGCTTTTCGATCACGCAAAATTTTCCGAAGCCACTGATCAGGACGTCCTCACCGGATTCCAAAGATCGTTTGATAATCTCAAGCAAATTGTCGATGACGTTGCTGGACTTTTTCAGGGTTAACCCGAGTTTGTCTGCCACTAACGAGACGATATATGCCTTGTTAAGAGACATCTGTTAGCTCCATTTTGGGATAGGTAGATTTAAGATCGGCAGGTTGACGACTTTTATATCAGACGAAACCAATCAACACCACCGGTTTAACCGGTGGATAGCTTGGTACTTACTTATTGAAATCACATCATGTTTGTGAAGGATATATCTAATACAATGTTTCCGCATCATATACGAACGATTGCGCTCATCGCTGTATCAATATGAAAGTTTCAGCCCATTGTCAATCCCATATGACGATGAGGGACCACTTTGACGATCACCAGACACAACCAGTCGCAAAATTCCACCACAAACTTTTGATTGCAGCAAGGGCAACCAGGGAGAAAATAGCTACCCTGAGGCATCGATTTGCCAGTTCGCCTGAAAGTAAAGATCCGCTCCGGCTACGTTGTCCGCAATAAATCCATGATACCACCATTCCATCATTCCATTGGATGTCGATATGCAAACTCCACCCCTCTGGGGTGAGGTCAAATCCGGGGACTCCAGGCCCGGATTCTTTTCTATGGCAGCTTAACCGCTGATCTCATTGGCCGATTTCAAGATGCAATGCAGCAGTACATTGGCTCCGGCTTCACAATCCTCCCACCTGGTATTCTCGACCTCCACATGGCTTCTTCCGTCGATGCTGGGCACGAATATCATCGATGTCGGTGCAATCTGGTTCATGTAGCTGGCATCGTGGCCGGCACCGCTGACCATGTGCAGACTTGGATAACCCAGCTCCTGTGCCGTGTCCAACACCCGTCGGACCAGGTTTTCGGCAAATGGTGCATGCGCCACGCGCCAGGTCTCTTCAATTCTCATAGGACAACCCCGGCGGGCTGCGATGGATTTAAAATCCGCTTTTAAGTCATCCCATCCGCGAAGGGCGTGGTCATCATCCCAGGAGCGAATGTCCACGGTAAAGTGAACCTTGTCTGGAATGATGTTTCTCGAATTGGGGCCGTTTTGTATTTCCCCCACTGTTGCCACCATGTTCCCTCCCATCTTTTGCGGGAGATGATTGACTTTGAGGATCATTTCAGCAGCGGCACACAATGCATCATGGCGGCCTTCCATGGGAGTTGGTCCCACCTGATTGGCTTCCCCTTCCAGATAGATGTCATACCAGTGAAGACACAAAATCCCCTTCGGAGCACCGATGATCTTACCTTCTTGCTGCAAGATCGGACCCTGTTCGATGTGATACTCATAATAGGCATGAACCGGCCATTTATTGGCGGCAGCTTTGCCTCTGTATCCGATCCGTTCCAGCTCATCCACAAATTTATTTCCATTGATATCCGTTCTTTGATAGACCCAATCCCGGTCAAGAGTGCCCGCCCACACGCCGGAGGCAACCATGGCCGGCGCAAATCGGGACCCTTCTTCATTGGTCCAATCTACGATAACGATGGGGCGTTCGGTATCGATACTGTTTTCATGCAGTGTTCTCAGCACCTCAAGAGGCCCCATGACGCCGAGGATGCCGTCGAAACGACCTCCTTTGGGTTGGGAGTCGATATGCGATCCACTCATGACCGGTGGGAGGTCATTGCGCTTTCCTGCCCTTTTGCCGAATATGCTGCCCATTTCATCGACGGTGATTTCCAGGTGGAGTTCCTCCAACCACTTCACAAATAAATCCCTTGCTCTTTTATCTTCATCGCTCAAGGCCAACCGCTGCACACCGCCTCCGGGTGTCGCACCAATCGTGGCCATGGTTTCAAGTGTCCCTTTTAAGCGATCTCCATTGATGCGCAAATCAGTTATCGTCATTTGTTGTCCCCCTCTTTTCCGAGTCGGATTGTTCAGCCACCACCGGTAGAACCCTTATACAACCCGATGTGAGTGAACAAAACAATATCACCATAAACCGCTGGTCTTTTGAGTTAAACGTGACAAATTGACTTTCACGCTGCTGCGCTTCTGAGCAGGAAAAACGCAAATGTCCCGTAGGAGTGCCACAATTCGTCGCCGGCAAGCTTTAAAATCAGATAAACCCGCAACTTTCATCTCAAGTACCCAACGGCTTGAAGAATACCCAATCACGATCTACCGAACATGCCTTAACTATGGAGTTCACACCTCGCACCACCTGCGGGCGATTTCAAAATATGCCTCCGCGGCAGTTTCGATCTTTGAGATGTGGCAGTACTCATCGGTCTTGTGGGCCTGCTCTGCTTCTCCCGGTCCCAGGATAATGGTCGGCGGATTGCCGAATGCGGCGGTCAGAGCGGAGGCGTCGGTAAAATAGGTGACGCCGCGCGGGACCGGTTTTTCACCGATATGGTATTCCATAATGGAAAATACTTCCTGCACCCATTCGTTTTGAGGATCGGTCGATACGGCCGGGGCTGCTATCGTATTTTTCAGCTCGACTTCTTCTCCCAGGTGTGTCTGAAGATCCTCCAATATCTGTCCGCTGCTTTGTCCCGGCAGCGTACGAATATCAATGCCGAAAATCGTGCGGTCCGGCACCGAATTGATATTGATGCCCCCGGAGATTGTGCCGACATTGAGCGTGGGAGAACCCAGAAACGGATGCGCTGTGACGTTAAATTCATAATTTTCGAGGCGGCTCACCGCCCGGGCGGCCTTGTATATGGCATTTACCCCCTGCTCAGGCATGGAACCATGGGCGCTGACACCGGATGTCACGGCTTCCAGCCAGAAGGCGCCTTTATGCCCGAGTACCGGATAATTAGCCGTCGGCTCACCGACAATCAGTGCGCCGACATTGCCGCGAACATCCAACCCGGCCAGATATCCCGCGCCTTCACAGCCGGTTTCTTCACCGGCGGTTATTGCCATAACGACGCCGCCGGAACCTTTTGACATCGAAGCCAATCGCAAACCAGCGATGATCATGGCTGCCAGTCCGCCTTTCATATCGGAAGAGCCCCGCCCGTAAACTTTGTCGCCATCCTGTTCTCCGTCAAACGGATCCCGGGTCCATTCGGCCAATCCGAGAGGAACCATATCCATATGTCCGGAGAAACAGATCGGCAGTTTATCGCTGTTGAACATCTTTCTGGCCATCAGGCTGGTCCTTTTTTCGGCGAATTCATGGTAGCTGACGTCGAATCCGCCCTCCTCCAGTAATTTGCCGATAAAATGCGCGCATTGGCTTTCATTGCCGGGCGGGTTGATGGTGTTGAACGCCAGCAGTTTTTTGGTCATCTCTAAAGGCGTGTAGGCGTGTGTCATTTGACTATTCCTATGCACTCATGGTTATAAATTAGTTGTTCAAAAGCTGATCGATGATCGCCTGGAAGATGCGCAGACCGGGCTGGATCATCCGCTCCGGAAAATCGTACGCCGGGCTGTGCAGCGGCGGGGTTTGCCTTCCGGCTCCCAGGGCAAACAGGGCACCCGGAAAACGGGAAGTAAACACGCCAAAATCTTCCGACCAGCGAAACGGCTGTGTCAGCCATTCAATCTCGAAACCGACGGTGCCGGAAGCCTTGGCCACGATCCGGGTCGCCTGTTCATCATTGGCACCGGCCCCAAAGTGATCATGCCAGTCGATGGCATACTCCAGGCGATCTTTTTTTGCAAAGGCCGAAACCCGGTCGACGGCGTGTTTGCGGATCAGGTCAAGAGCAGTGTCTGTTTGAGCCCGCAACGTAGCCATTATTTCGGCAAAACCCGGCGCAATGCCGTAACTTTTTGCGCCCATGCGGGCATACACCACCGTAACCAGCGCAATCATGTTCTTTAACTCGCTGATGGAACCCAGCGCCGGCAACTGATGGATAATTTCACACATCGCGGATGCCGGACTGCGACCCTCCTGCGGGTGGGAGGCATGGGCGGTTTTGCCATCCAGCCGAATGTACATACCGATCGATGCACAGGTCATCGCACCGGATTTTACCAATATCCTGTTGGATTTATTTCCCGGTAAGTTGTGAAGGGCGAAGACGTAATCCGGAGCTAGTCTTCCAAATTTCGGGTCATTGACAATGCCGGTTGCACCCAGTCCGGTTTCCTCTGCCGGTTGAAACAGCAGAATCACCCGGCCCTTTTTAGGGGGGTTGCGATGCAGCATGCCGGCCAGGCCCGCCACGATGGTCATGTGCCCGTCATGACCGCATTTGTGGGAAACCCCGGGACAAATCGATTTGTAGACGTTCTCGTTTGCGTCGGCTATCGGCAGCGCATCCAGTTCGGCCCGCAAAAGCACTGCCGGTCCATTGGCGGTTCCGTTATAAATGACCGCAACTCCATGGCCCCCTAATCCTGTTATTACTTCATCGGGATTGAAGCGGGACACGAATTCTTTTATGATCTGTGCTGATTTCTCTTCACTGCCCGACAGTTCCGCGTGGCGGTGAAGCTGCCGGCGCAGTTCAATAAGATATTCAAGATAGCCTTCAGGGAGTTTCATATTTTCCGGTAAACCCTAACATTGCGTGAATTCTTGGCATCTAGCATTGCCGATATGCGTGAGACGGTTGCGTTGTCTGAGCAGATGCTGGATATCTAGTAATACACTAATTTCATAATTGCATCATTACAAAATTGTCAACAGGAACATCAATGTCTGGGAAGTTTGATTATTTTTAAAAGTGTAACCACCAAGACACGAAGGCACGAAGCTTGAATTTAGAAGATTAAAATAATTACAAAATAGAGGAATCAATAAAAAATATATAGCCTTTCTGACTTGGTGCTTTAGTGGCTTAGCTATTAAATTTTTTGTTTGCTAGTGCGGTATGATTGCCTTGCCATGGCTTCGAATTCAGCATACATATCTTTCTGTTTACAAATTTTAAGGAATGTGTTTTTGCAATGGTTCGTGCCGGCTAAGTTTAGATACAATTCAAGGCTTTATTGTCTGTGTATGTCTATGTGTGTCTGCCTGCCCCGTAGGTAGGAACTATCGTACTGGGGTGGCTAATCTAATGATTGTACGCGAATAATAACCACTACACTTTTGATTTACGCAAACTTTTTTAGAGATAATACAAAAGAATTAATATCCTGGAGTCGTTGATATGCCCTATCCAGTTGAAATGCAGCGTTCGATTGACAGGGTTGAAGCCACCCGGCCATCCCGCTTGAATAAGGAATTCAATAGACTGGAGCTCTCGGAAAAGACCCGACTTTTGGAAAAATATCATCCGGATTATCGGCCCGGCAGCAAAGAGCAGATTCCCTTGGGACCGAACAAGGACGAGCTCGTGCCGGTGGAGCTGGTTGAACTGTTAAAAGCCCCCAGCCGGCTGGATCCCGAAGACATCGACCTGGAAAAGATACATTACCGGACACAGGTGCTGGTCATCGGCGGGGGCGGCGGGGGCGCTACGGCGGCTCTGATCGCCGCCGACAACGGTGCCGAGGTTTTACTGGCGACCAAATTACGTCTGGGGGATTCAAATACCATTATGGCCGAAGGCGGTATCGGCGCTGCGACCATGCCGGAAGATTCGCCGGTTATTCACTGGATCGACACGATGATGGGCGGCAGATTTCAGAATAAACCGGATCTGGTCGAAGCTCTCGTGACCGATGCACCGTTTATCGTCAATTGGCTGAGCGATCTGGGAGTCAATTTCGACCGCAACTCGGACGGCAGTTTCGAAACCCATATGCCGGGCGGACATTCGCGCAAGAGATCCCATTCGGTCAAAGACCTGACAGGCCTGGAGATCATGCGGGTGCTGGGTGATGAAATCCGCAACCGGGAAATCGAAGTACTAGAATTCAGTCCGGCAGTCGAACTGGTGTTGGATGACGAAGGTCAATGTGCCGGTGCGGTTTTGTTGAATTTAGATACCGGCCGACACATCCTGGTTGAAGCCCAAACGACCATCGTCTGTACTGGTGGAATGGGCCGGCTGCATCCCAACGGTTTCCCGACCTCCAATCATTACGGGGCGACCGCCGACGGTATAATTATGGCCTACCGCGCGGGCGCCAAACTGCTCCACCCCGGCTACGTTCAATACCATCCCACCGGAACAGCCTGGCCCGAACAAATGCTCGGTCTTCTGATTTCAGAAGCGTTGCGGGCTCAGAACGGGCAATTGGTCAATCAAAACGGCGACATGTTTATTTATCGTTTAGAGACGCGGGATGCGGTGGCTTCAGCCATCATCAGAGAATGCGGCGACCGGGGCAACGGCGTATTGACCCCCACCGGCATGACGGGCGTTTGGCTCGACACCCCTTTGATCGATATGATCTGCGGAGAAGGGACCTTCTGGCGCCGATTTGCCGGAATCCACGGTCGCTTCAAAAAATACGATATCGACCCGGTCAAAGAGCCTATTTTAATCTATCCTACCCAGCACTATCAGAACGGCGGTGTCGAAATCAACGCCGATGGTGAAACCAATGTGCCCAATCTCTATATGGCCGGTGAAGTGACCGGCGGGATCCACGGCCACAATCGTCTGGGATCGAATTCGCTGCAGGACATTTTCGTTTTTGGACGCCGGGCCGGTCAACACGCCGCCCAAAAAAGCCGCATGGTTGAAATCGGAAAATTATCCTTGCAGCACATACACGCATACAACACAAAATTAAAGGAAGCACTTTTGGCGACCGACACAGTGTCACCAATGCTTCTTCCGGAATACCGCTTTGCAAAGGCACTGACAAAAATACAGCATATAAAAGGACAATGAACAGGACAAACCATGCAAAACGATATCATAACGCTGATACCGGTCAATGTGATGGGCAAAAAATACGACGTGCCGCAGGGGCTGACGATTATGAAAGCTTTGGAATATGCGGGGTACCGGCTGACCCGGGGTTGCGGCTGCAGGGGCGGCGTCTGCGGGGCCTGTGCAACCATCTACCGCAGGAAAGGCGAATACAGGCTCCAGGTTGGTTTAGCTTGCCAGGCGGTGGTCGAGCCGGAGATTTATGTTCTCCAGCTTCCTTTTTTTCCGGCCAACAAGGCCCTGTATGAGATCGACAAGGTGATTCCCGACGATCCCAATATCCTGAAACTTTATCCGGAACTGCTGCGGTGTATGGGGTGCAATACCTGCACCAAATCATGCCCGATGGATCTGGAGGTCATGAACTATATTTCAGCGGCTATTGGTGGAGACTATCACAGGGTTGTCGAGCTTTCCATGGAATGTGTTGCCTGCGGATTGTGCGCCGCACGCTGTCCGGCGGAATTGGCGCCTTTTAACATTGCCCTGCTTATCCGCAGAATGGTCGGCAGGCATCTGATACAGCCGTCTGTTCAATTAGCTGGGCGACTGGAAGAAATCAAATCCGGAAAATATGAAAAAGAACTTCAAGCCTTGAAAAATACCGACCAGGGCGAGATTGAAAAAAAATACCAGGAACTTCAGGCCACTAAAGGTGCTTCAGTGTAAAACGGTTGGGGGGATTTTCCATAAGCCCCAAGTTATTTTTTCCACCCGGGCGCTGTGGAAGAATTGCTGAAATAATTGAACACCCGCCTGCCATGCATGGTGCGTTGGCTTGGTGTAAGCGTGAATATATATCAAATAAAAGGGGAGGATGCAATGGAACCTAAACCATCCATAATAGTCGTAAGCGCACACGCTGCTGATTTCATCTGGCGCGCCGGCGGAGCAATTGCCTTGTACGCTGACAAGGGATATCGGGTTCGCGTAATCTGCCTCTCTTACGGGGAACGGGGCGAATCCGGCCGGCTGTGGAAGCAACCGGACATGACCCTTGAAAAAGTAAAAGAAGTCCGGCGGGACGAAGCCGGCCGCGCCGCTGAAATTTTGGGGGCCGACATTACCTTCCTGGATGCCGGCGACTATCCCCTGCAACCGACGCAGGCCTTAATGGATACCCTCGTGAAGGAATTTCGCGAGTGTCAGCCCGAATTCGTATTAACCCATGCCTTTAAAGATCCTTACAATTTTGATCATCCAACGGCAGCCGATATTACGCTGCAGGGCAGAGTGTATGCCCAAGCCCGCGGCTACCCGGCTCCGGGCGAAATCATCGGCGCACCCCCTGTGTTTCTGTTTGAACCACACCAGCCCGAACAGTGCGAATTCAAGGTTCAACTATTGCTAGACATAACGCCGGTATTCGATCGCAAGCGCCAAGCCATGGAAGTTATGGCCGCCCAAGTGCATTTGATCAGGTATTATGTGGATCTGGCGCGCCGGCGCGGCGTTCAGGCCAAACGCAACTCGGGTAAAGTGTTGGCCAAAGAGGAGGTTTATGCCGAAGCGTTTCAGCGGGTTTATCCACAGGTTGCGACAGAGCTAGTGTAAAGGAGTACGACGATGACCGAAAGTGTCCAACCGAGATATCACTTAACCGATTATGTCTTGGACGAAACCTTTTGCCCGGTAGCCCGCATGCGGCTGCTTTCCGGCGGAATGAATGAAAATACACGCCTGCTGGCCTACGAGCAGGTGATAGGCGACAAAGCGTGTCTGACTTGCGGCAACTGCGTGGATGCCTGCCCGGTGGTGACTGAGAAATACGGCTTTATTACTTTGCCGAACCAGCGGACATCGATGGCCCTGGAGCATATGGTGGGACTGGAGTGCCGCCGATGTTACCGCTGCATACAGTCATGCCCCCAGGTCGACAAGCCGATAAAAGAGTATGCCGCCGGTTTCAGGAGGGGTGAAAAAATCATCCACATGCTGGCGGCGATATCCATCGTTGGGCTGGCCCTCAGCGGCATGGCCTTGTCCCATTACAGAGATATTCTGCCCGCCTTTGAGGTTTTTCTTCTCGACTTTGCCCATCGATGCATCGGCTTCATGCTTTTGGCGTTACCCTGTCTTTATTTTGTACTTGACCGACAGCATTTCCTGCGCTGGCTGAACAAAGTGTTTAAATGGCGCAAAGAAGACTGGCTCTGGGTCAGGAGTCTTATGCGTCATTTCAAAGAGCCCCGCAAAAATCCCATGCCTTATAAAGGTGAACTGAATACCGGACAGAAAGCCTGGTACGCTTTCATCTGCGTAATGATACCGTTTATGACCCTGACAGGGTTGATCTTGTTGTATGGATTTAAAGCCGAGCACACGTTGTTTTATGTAAATATCAAGCTGGGTCACATGATCTTGGCTTTGATAACGGATATCCTGCTTTTAATTCACATCTATTTGAAATACCTGAGAAACTGGGGGATAAAAATAATTGCCATAATCAAAACCTACCGGGAAAAAAGACATTTAAATTATTTTGAACTTCATAAATGTTGATATAATTCTGGAGCTTTGTTACGGGTTAGCGGTAAAGCGTGGCGCTCTGCAATATTGTGAAACGTGCTGAGCCGAAACAATAAGAAAACGGACTTGAAAAAGGAGGAGATCATGAAAAGATTAATCGTGTGCCTAGCCGCCATATTTATTCTAACCAACGCCGTCAGTGCGTTGGCGAAAGGACGACTGGTAGTCTATTGTTCCAACGAGCCGTTTGCCTGCCAGGCTGTGGTCGACGAATTCGGCAAGATAAATAATGTCAAAGTGCAAATGACGCGTGCCGGTTCCGGCTCAACTTACGCCAAGATCCTGGCTGAAAAGGATAACCCCAAAGGGGATGTCTGGTATGCGGGAACGCTCGATCCCCATTCCCAAGCCGGCGTGAACGGTTTGCTGGAGCCGTACAAGTCTCCCATGTTGAAGGAGATTGGTGAGGAATTCAGGAATCCGGCCACCAGCAAAATGCATCACAGCGCCGGTGTGTATGCCGGTGTGCTCGGTTACTCGGTGAACACCGACGTGCTCAAGGAAAAGAATCTACCCATGCCGCGGTCCTGGGAAGACCTGACCAAGCCTGAGTACAAGGGGATGGTTCAGGTGGCCAGTCCGCAGAGCTCCGGCACGGCTTACACCGTCCTGGCCACCATGGTACAGCTCAAGGGGGAGGAAGAAGCCTTCAAGTATCTGGCCAAACTGCATCAGAACGTTAATCAATACACCAAATCCGGTTCAGCGCCCGGCAAAGCCGCCGCCCGCGGCGAGACCATGATCGGCATCGGCTTTTTGCACGATCATGCGCTCCAGAAATCCAACGGCTTCCCCCTGGAATTGATTGTTCCCTCCGAAGGCACCGGATATGAGATCGGCGGCTTGAGTATTATCAAGGGCGCCAGAAACATGGAAAACGCCAAAAAATTCGTTGACTTCATGCTGAGCGCCGAAGGACAGGAAGTGCCCCAACGCGTAAAGATGTTCCAGGTTCCCACCAATGTAAACGCCAATGTTCCTAAAGAAGCCATCCGACTGGACGAAGTCAAGCTGATCGATTATGACTTTGTAAAGTACGGCAGCGAGGAGATGCGTTCGCATTTGATCGACCGCTGGGCCAAAGAGATCAAACCGGTTGCGCGATAGCCGATCCTCGGTACGGCTCCCCATAGCATGAACATAAAAATCAACAAAGCCCCGGGAGAGATCGGTTCCTGGACCGTTCTCTCCTGGATAATCATCGCCTTTGCGGCATACTGGATCCTTCCGTGGACCGCACTTGAATACGGCATTACAGACTTCACGCTGGATGAATTGTTGGATGCTTTGGGGTGGAAATACAACAAAACCACCCTCGTGCTTCCGCTGCTGCTCATCCTCTTAGTTCCCTTCGCGTGGTTCAAGCTTGCAGGAAATAGATCCGGGTGGCTCTTCACCGTCGCCTCAGGCCTGGCCATCGGCTTGTCACTGCTGTTCTTTATTGCCACCAACACTTCCATGGGGTTGGGGGCCGCGGTGATCGTCATGTGCCTGGCAGCCCTGTTTGCCATCGGCATTTCCGAGCTCGGCTTCCAGCGTGGAGATACCTTCATCGCCGGTGCCGTGATTTTCGTAGTATTCATGGTCGTCGCATTTATCTTTTTCCCGGTCTGGGAGATCTTCCGCAACGTACTCTTCAATAAGGCCGATGAGTTCGCTCCCGCCCAGTTCTTCCAGATCATAACCTCGTTCGGTGTGGGCCGGGTCATCTGGAACACCTTGAGGCTGGCTTTCACCGTCGGTGCGGCCACCACGCTGTTCGGACTCATCTTCGCCCTGTATTCGGTCCGAGCCACTACGCGGTTCAGGTACATGATACGGGTATTTTACATCCTGCCTATCATTACGCCGCCTTTCGTGGTGGGCATGTCGTTGATTTTGCTTTTCGGACGCGCCGGCATGATCAACGATGGGCTGATGTTCCTGTTTGGCCCGTCGGGCATATTCACGCCGGAGGGCAGTCCGGGCATTTTCGAGCGCTCCGGCTACATCTATGGTTTTCTGGGTATTTTTCTGGCCCAGACGCTTTCCTTGACACCAATCAGCTACATGGTCATCAGCGGCATGCTCTCGTCCATCAATCCGGCTATGGAGGAAGCCTCCCTGACCATGCGTGCCGACCGTTGGAGAACGTTGTGGAACGTAACACTTCCCCTGCTCAGACCGGGCATCGCCAATGCCTTTCTGCTGGGGTTGATCTCCTCGGCGGCCGATTTCGGCAATCCTCTTGTACTTGGCGGGGAATATGACGTACTTTCCACTGAAATCTATTTTTCCATCGCCGGGGCGCAGCTTGATTTTGCCAAGGCAGCCGCCCTGGGTCTCATTCTCTTGTTCTTGTCCCTGTCAGTTTTCTTCATCCAGAAAAAGTGGATCGGCAAGAAGTCATACGTCACGGTCACCGGTGTGGAGACCTCGGGCAATGTAACGCCGCTGCCTTCCGGTTTGCAACGTGGGATGACCATATTCATTTCCTTTTGGTTTCTTCTAGTGGGCGTCCTTTATTTTAGTATATTTCTGGGCGGGTTCGTTAAACAATGGGGCGCGGACTACACATTGACCCTCTCGCACTACATCGAGCTGTGGTCGAAAGGCTTTGGATCCGGTGCCTGGCCGTCGTTTATCAATTCCCTGTCCTACTCGATGCTTGCCGCGCCACTGACGACACTCATGGGCGTGCTTATCGCCTACATTCTCACTCGCAAGCAGTTTTTCGGTCGCGGATTCATCGATTTCGGTACGGTGCTCATTTTCGCTATTCCCGGCACCGTCATCGGTGTGGCCTACATCCTGGCTTTCAACACAGCGCCGATCGAGTTAACCGGGACAGCGGCCATTTTAATCATCTCCATGGCCATCCGGGCCATGCCGGTAGGCATTCGGGGCGGCATGTCCGCGCTGAGCCAAATTTCGATGAGCCTGGAAGAGGCGTCGTTGCTGCAGCGGGCCAGCAGTTTGAGGACCATTCGGTCCATTCTCTTGCCCTTGCTGCGGTCAACCATCGTCTCTTCCATGGCCTACAGTTTCATCCGAGCCATGACCACAGTCTCGGCGGTGATTTTCCTGGCCTCGGCCGGTACCGACGTGGCCACGACTTACATTCTATCACGCGTGGAAAGCGGTGATACGGGCGTGGCCGTCGCCTACGGCTCTGTTCTCATCTTTACAATGCTGATCTTTACTTTGCTGGTTCAGATCGCCACCGGAAGCTCCAGAACCGAGAAGCAGGTAAAAACCATATGAGGCGCTAATGAGTGATTCATCCATCAAAATAATCTTGGAAAATGTCTCCAAACACTTTGGCAAGGTGCGGGCGCTGAACGCCGTTGACATCGAATTTGCACCGGGTTCATTGACAACCCTGCTCGGCCCATCCGGCTGCGGCAAAACAACCCTGCTCCGGCTCGTCTCCGGGCTCGAGCCCGTATCCTCCGGAGAAATCTGGTTCGGCAATGAAAACGTCACCAAGCTTTCGGCTACCCGCCGCGACATCGGCATGGTATTCCAATCCTACGCGCTGTTTCCGCACATGACGGTGGAACAAAATGTCGGCTACGGTCTCGGCGTTCTGAAAACGGCTCAGGATGAAATCCGCGAGCGTGTGCGTCAGGTGCTGGATATGGTGGATATGGACGGCTACCAGAAGCGCTACCCGGACGAGCTCTCGGGCGGCCAGCAGCAGCGCGTGGCCGTTGCCCGTGCCATGGTGCTCCGCCCCAAGGTGCTGCTGTTCGATGAACCGTTGAGCAACATCGACAGCAAGCTGCGTCGCAGCATGCGCGATGATATACACCGGCTTCAACAGGATTCGGGAATCACGTCCATTTACGTCACTCACGACCAGGCCGAAGCGCTGGCTGTTTCTGATGAAATCATCATAATGCGCAATGGCACGATCGAACAGCAGGGACCGCCGCAGTCACTATACCATCACCCGGAGACGGCCTTCGTGGCAAATTTCATCGGTGAGTCGAATGTGGTCGACGCCGAGTTGCGGGGAGAGGGAGAACGTAGGCAGATCGTTTTCGGTGATGCTGAGATCATCCTGGCCGAGGAAAAGACAACGACCCAACAAAATGGCCCGGTGAAACTCTCTCTGCGGCCTGAGGTTCTTGAAGTTGCGCCAAGAGAGGGAATCTCGCCCCAGGCTCTTTCAGGCCTGATCGTCCAAAGCGCATACATGGGACCGGTCATCGAATATTCCATTGAAACAAAGGCGGGGGTTCTGTTCACCCGCGCCCCTGCCTATGCGGGACAATTCCAAGCCAAGCAGGAAGTGTGCGTGCGCATCCGCCCGGAGGAAATCATCATCATTCCGGATGATGGGCAAAGTGATTGATCGTCGCAGCAAATATACATCAATTTTTGGCTGTCTCGAGCATCGATATCGATACGGAATGTCGATTTTGATCAGGTTGGAATTATTAACAATATGAAGTTCTAATCCATTTTGATCTGAAGATGTAACCCCTTGCCGAAAAGAGGCTGTTTTTCCGCCGATCTCCATCTCTGGTTAGTTTTGGTCGCCAATGATCTAGAAGCTCAAAAAGGAGGGCTGCCATGGCCGCAGAAGTTTTTAAGCGCAAACTTACCGCAATCCTTAGCGCCGATGTCGTTGGTTACAGCCGCCTTATGGATCATAATGAAGAAGCGACCATACGGACTTTAACCCATTACCGTCAGGTAATGGGGAATCTAATTCAGCAGTACAGGGGTCGAGTGGTTGATGCCACTGGTGACAATCTGTTGGCGGAATTTGCAAGTGCTGTTGATGCGGTGAACTGTTCGATTGAGATTCAGCGCGAGCTTGCCGAGCAGAACGTTGAGTTGCCATATAATCGAAAAATGGAGTTTCGCATTGGCGTTAATATTGGAGATGTAGTTGAAGAAGGAGACCGAATTTACGGTGATGGTGTTAACATTGCCGCCCGAGTGGAAGGTTTAGCTGAAGCGGGTGGTGTTTGCGTATCCGGAAACGTATATGATCACGTTGAGAATAAGCTGGATTACGAATACGAATATATGGGAGAACAAGGGGTCAAAAATATTTCAAAACCGGTGCGGCTGTACCGGGTACGTGCGAAATCAACCGATGATGTTCTTGATTTAGGGAAAAAACTCGAATTACCGGACAAGCCCTCAATTGCTGTGTTGCCCTTTGACAACATGAGCGGTGATTCCGATCAGGAATTTTTCAGTGATGGTTTGACGGAGCAAATTATTACCAACATATCAAAAATTCCAAGTTTGTTTGTAATCGCTCGAAATTCGACATTTACTTACAAGGGTAAAGCAGTCAAAGTCCAAGAGGTGGCCCAAGAACTGGGGGTGCGGTATGTATTAGAAGGTTCTGTCCAAAAGTCAGGAAACCGTGTGCGAATTAATGCCCAGTTAATTGATGCACGAACTGGACAGCATCTGTGGGCAGAAAGCTACGATAGGGTTTTAGAAGATATATTCGCAATTCAAGATGACATTACCATCAGGTTGATGCGAGCTCTTCAGGTGAAACTGATATCTGGAGAACATTTTCGCCATTATGCGGGACGTACGGAAAACATTAATGCATTTATCAAGTTTCTTCAGGGCCTAGAGTATTTTTTTCGAATGACCGACAGCGATAATTTCCTCGCTCGCAAGTTCTTTTCGGAAGCTATTGCTATGGATCAGAGATATTCACTATCTTATGCAATGTTGGCTTACGCCCACCTCAATGATGTATATCACGGCTGGAGCAAATCTCCTCTCGAGTCTTTTGAGCAGGCTGAAAAAAAGGCATTAAAAGCCATGTCTCTGGATGACTCTTTGGATTTACCCCTTATCGTGTTGAGCCAAATCTATCTTTTTAAGCGTCAACATGAAAAAGCTATTGAGTATGGAGAAAGGTCGGTGGCTTCAAATCCCAACAATGCACTCTCATACGCAATGTTAGCGCTTGTACTTTACTTTTCAGGAAGGCCGGAAGAGGCAATTTCATCATTAGATAAAGCCTTTCGCCTCAATCCAGTTGCGCCGTTTTATTATTTTCATTTTTTAGGCCATACAAATTTGATAATGGAAAAATTCGCAGAGGCTATTCAAGCTTATAAAAAAGCGCTCATTTTGAATCCCGATTTTATTTTTCCACACGTTTGCTTGGCTGCTTGTTACATTGCTACAGGCAATGAAGCTGACGCCCGCAAAGCAGCAGCAGAAGTATTGAAGATTAATCCAAAGTTCTCATTGGATGCTTTCGCCATAGCTTCACCACATAAAGATCCATCCAACACGGAAAAATTGATAAATCTACTGCGTAAAGCCGGGTTGAAATAGTTGGAAGTTACAAAAAAATAGGAGTTATATTTAAAAGTTGTGTTTAAAGGAAAAGGCGGTGTATCCACCGGTAGATTGTTAGCAGCAGTCAACCGGCCACACTAAAAAGGAAAGGATACA
>Ga0126331_1000290_pt1 | contig 18855 bp, 20 predicted proteins | sample InaspJWI98metaG_FD_96379 | JGI IMG/M metagenome (GOLD analysis project Ga0126331, IMG submission 96379) | Marine gutless worms symbiont microbial communities from Oahu, Hawaii - Inanidrilus sp. 2 OAHU.JWI-98 metaG | ecosystem: Host-associated > Annelida > Digestive system > Unclassified | place... | reverse complement strand
TATCCTGGTTCATGGGTGGTGTATCCTTTCCTTTTTAGTGTGGCCGGTTGACTGCTGCTAACAATCTACCGGTGGATACACCGCCTTTTCCTTTAAACACAACTTTTAAATATAACTCAAGCCTCTATATTATCGACCAACTCTGGCTTAGGGTCAACTATGGTACAGGATCAGCCGCATCCGTTATAATGTTTCTTCTAATTGCGAGCTTCGCTAGTTATTATGTGTATCTGATCTTTAAAGAGGAGTGATATAAATGCTGAAAGGTACAATAGCTAAGATCTTGGAAAAACCTTTTACATCATACCTGCTACTTATAATAATGCTGACCATTATGTTGGCTCCCATTATTTTTACGGCTTTTACCTCCTTTAAACCCCGGGCAGAAACATTCAGATGGCCTCCAACTTACTTTCCCGAAGAACCCACTCTCCAAGCCTACCATGAGGTGCTTTTCAGAAGCCCAATGGTCAGACACCTTTTCAATTCACTCGTTGTTTCCTTTGGAACTACAGCTATTGTTTTAATCGGCGGGCTTTTTAGTGCCTATGGTTTAAGTCAATATGCGTTTAAAGGCTCAAAGATAGTACTTCTCATCTTCATAGCTACTCGGATAGTCCCACCCATATCTTTGTTAGTGCCATTTTATATCATCATGAGCTTCCTTCACCTGCTGAATACTTATTTTTGCTTGATGATTGTCAACACTTTCTTATGGTATCCGTTCGCTATCTGGATGCTGAAATCATTTTTCGATCAATTCCCAAGAACGCTGATAGACTCGGCAATTGTAGATGGCTGCACAAGAACCGGTGCTTTCTTAAGGATCGTGGTACCTGTGTCAGCTGTCGGAATAGCTGCCGTGGCAATAATAACTTTTCTTTGGACGTGGAACGAATTTCTTTTCGGAATGATATTTACAAATACGCGAGAAGTACAACCCATAACGGTAGGAGCGCATTATTTCGTGGGTGATGAACTTGTCCAATGGGATACTATAGCTGCTACGGCTATATTCACTGCCTTACCAGGCCTCCTATTCTTTTCGATTGCTCAAAGAGCTATCGTAAGAGGGTTAACCGCAGGAGCTGTTAAGGAATAAAAACCTGGGAGGAAAACATCCATCAAAAAGAGCCGGACGCCTCGGTCCATTCTGCAATGATCTCACCGGTTAAGCGATAATTAATGCAGCCGGATGACAACACAAACGTCCAAGTGTTCTGATAAAGCTCCGGATCGTTTTCTTTCAACCACTTAATCTTGAATCCCAGCCATGCCGGTACAGCTGGATTGCCGGACAACTGACTGAGCCGTTTAATGTTGGGATATTGGTATATTCAGAAAGCAGCTATCGGCCGAGACCGTATTTTCCGGCATGCTCTTTGAGAAACTTTAGTCCTTCCCTCGCCAAAAACTCTGAGGATTGGGTCGGTGGTCGCCACAATTTGATTGCTGCGGCCAAATCCGGGTTGACCGCCGGGAAAGACTTGACGACCATTGGTCCTTTGTAGTTGGCATCCACCAGTCCCCGAAATATCTCATCCCAGTTGACCGTCCCGCTGCCGAGCAAGCCACGATGGTTTTCGCTCATGTGCATATAGCCAAGCACGTCGGCGTTCTCAACCAGCGGCTTATAGAAGCCCTCCTCCTCATAAAGCATGTGATATGTATCGATGTGCACCTTGATGTTATCTGCGCCGATGGCAAGAATCGTTTCGCGGGTATCGACCACCGTGTTGTACAGGTTGCTTTCGTAACGATTGACCACCTCGATACCCAGTGTGATGCCTCGCTTCCTGGCATCCACGGCTACCTCACCCAGCGTGTCGATAACCACCTGCCGATCTCCGACGAACTTCCCTAGGGCGAACGCAATACACCCCACAAGGTATGCACCCCCCACCGCTTCGAGCTTCTCAAGCGCTCTGCTGAGAAACTGCTTGGCTTTCGCCGGCTCTTCAGGCATATGCGCCCATTCGGGCAGCACCAGCGACCCTGTGGCCTCGATCCCAGCTTCCGTGAGGGCCTTCTTATGCGCTGCCGCGTCGAACTCGTCAGGCCTTAATAAGGAGATCTCGATGAAATCAAAACCGGCCTCGGCTGTGACGGCAATCGCCTTGTTCCCCTTCTCTGTCGTCCATTCATCAATCCATAGGAAAGTATGCGCACCGTACTTTGGCATGGTAATCCTCCTTTCCTTCATTTTTGTGCTGTTTGGTGATAGAACGGCTCTAAAATAGTAATATCTACCCTCCTGAAATGGAAGGAAAGATAATCAATTCATCTCCGTCTTGAATGAGTCTATTGGCAGCCCACTGCCCCAGTCCTCGCCCATTAAGAACAACTATTGTGCTGCCGGATTCAGGATCAAAACCGAGACTGTGCAAATGACCGGACAGATCTTTTACTTGGGTGTTGGAATCGACTGAGATTTGAACAGAGGTCTTGCCGGTTATCGTCTGCAGGCCGGCAAGAAATTTGATGGTAATCGTCGCCATAACTAACTGAGGAACTCTTTTAGTTCCAGTCGTTCAAGGGTCGCTGGTAGCGGTTTCCCGTTTTCCTCCCAGCCGCGTACATCATAATATTCGTCGAGCATTTCGTTTAACATCTTATCGCTGATGAAACGACCGGCTGCCGGTCCTTCTGGTATCGGTTCTTTCATGCGAGGCGGCAAATCGTCGTCTTTACGGCCGATTCCTTCGCGCATCAATATAGATCGCTCTAAATTTATAATCCGTTCGCCAATTATCATCAGATGCGGGGCGAAATCATAGCCAGTTACGACCAGCATCGTTTCCGCTGGAGGACGGGTGCCAAACCCATAAGCGCCACGAACAACCGTGCATATCCCCAGGCTATCAACGTAGGCGCGGTTATCCTGAAGGGACTTGACTAATTCACTTTTGCCCTTTAGTGCATAGCGGTCGTAATTGTCCGACAATAGCTCACCGCTCACCGTGTACCCGCCGACATTGTGGCAGGCGCCGCGCGAAGAGGTGGCATAGGCAAGTCCCATACCGTGAAACCCGCGTGGATCATACGCCGGAAAGGGCAAACCTTTCACATGGCAGATGAACGCCTTCCATTGTGGTCGTGCTTCAATAATCCCTTTGACACCGTTGGCAATTATTTTGCCCAGACCGCGTCGTTCAGCGATAAATTGAAGCATTTGAAGCATTGCTTGGCCGTTGCCGAAATGGACCGCCAGCCCTTCATTTTCATCTGCTGAAACCAGCCCTTTTTCAAACAGTTCCATGACCAATGCCACTAAGTTGCCGGATGTGATGGTGTCCATGCCCAACTCGTTACACATTTCATCGGCGGCGATTACCGCATCCATGCGATTGAGGCCGCAAGATGGGCCTAACATCCCGATACTTTCATACTCAGGGCGTGAGGCGGCACCCGCAAACTCGCCGAGCTTAACTTTGGCGGATTGGCCGCATGCTACCGAGCAGCGAAAACAGGCGTAATTTCGTTCAAAATATTCCTTACGCAATGTTTGGGCATATACGCCTTGCACTTCTTCAGGAGGCTTCCAGGAATGCTGAAAATTAAGCGTGGGCATGCATCCCAATTCATTGATTATTTCCACGAGCTGTGCGGTGCCCAGCAGGCGATGCTTTTCACGCGAGGTTTTCAGATCCTTGTGGGCATTCTTATCAATCTCTTTGCATTTTTCGTAATGAATTCTTTTTCTGAGAAAAAAATAAGTGGTCTAAGTTGCTTGTTGGGTTCGGACTAAAATGGTATTTCGCAATTTAGACACGGCGCGCTCAAAGGCCGAAAAGGCCCTTTTAGATTCTTCTCCCCAGCTATTTTCTTTCTCGACCGCGGTTTTGAGATCCCTGACCTTATCTTGACAGCGTTTCAGAAAAGGCTTGGCATCGGCTGTTTTCACAAAAATTGTCTGTCTGGCCTCCTCAAGGTCTTTAATCAAAAGTGACAATTCTTTGCGGTCATCCGCTTCGGCTTTATCCAGAATAACCTTGGCATCCGTTAGGATTTCTTCTAGTTGGGCTATACTCATTAATATCTCCTGTTCCCCAAAATACTCGGTAAGCGGATAATTTACCTATTCGCACATCTTTGAGTATTTTAACTGGTTAACACCTTATAGTCCTCTTCCCTGGATACGCCGAGTCCGAGCTCAATTGCTCTTTTAATAAGCGGCATCTCCCAAACCGGCATCTTGATCAGGTTGTCGCGCGGATAGGACTGGAGAATTTTAACTCCTTCAACGTCGATCGCTATCCGGTCGCCTGAGGCCAGGATGACATTGGGTTCGACGACTTCACCCTCGGCAGGTCCAAAGGTTACAAACGATTTGCGCCCATCCATAATGATCAAATCAGGTCCAAGGGGCAAAGAAAGCTCGATCATTTTCATGTCCATGGGCTCGTCGGTCTTCCCTTGATCATAATCGGCGTGCATATACTGCATGTCGACAGGGTGGGTCACACCAACAATGAGCTTCAAGCTCATGGTAAAACGGGCCAAGAAATGATGCTTCAAACAAGGTAAGAAAACAATTTTATCAAACTCTTTTAAAGACTTATGATATCCGACTTTGGTCCACCACTTGGCCTTTTGCCCTAACTTGACATCCATCCAAGGACCAGAATCGAAATCGATGATCGGCAGATCAATCTTTTCGGCGAACTTGAAAACACCCATCTCTTCTAACACATGGGCGGTTGGCATCCACGGCCAGCCCGCACGTTCCCCTAAAGTTAAATTGGTGATACCCTCTTCCCGCAACAGTTCAACCACGGCACCTAGAAATCCGAGATCAGTGGATGCCGGAAAAGGATCATCGCTGTTAAAATTGGCTTTAAGCAACACCCGATCCTCGGGACTCAATGCCTGGCGCACACCGCCGATCATGTCGACTGCCTGTTTGATCGCTGGCTTTAATTGGCGATCGCTGCTTGTAACAATAGAAACCAGCGCTTTACCGTCCCGAGTGTAAACATTCTCAGGACGATATCGCCACTCGTTTTCTTCTTCCACCTCGCGTTTCATTGCTAAAAAATCTTCTTTTCTCATAGACATTACCTCCGCAACTAAATGTTTTATCCTGAACTTTGCTAACTAATTGCTCTTTTATAGAGCACTCTTAACTGACCGATAAAGTCCTCAAACGCATGATTCTGATATTGCAGCAGTCTTTGTGATTCATTTGTATCGTACCAACCTGTCCAGCTTGGATTCTCCTGGTAAGTGGCGCTTTCAGGCGGAAAATCGAAGGCCTCGCAAATAGCACGTGAGTATTCCTCGCAGATCATTTGCCAAGTTTGACCGCCGGCAATCTGCAAGATTTTCCCTCTGACTGCTTCATTATCAACACAGTTTACGATAGCTTCGGCTGCATCCGCAAGATGAACAAACTCTATGCGCTGATGGGCCGTAAAAAACCACGGACGCGGAATTTCTAATAATGTCGGCACCGAAACTCCAGAAATGCGCAACAGCACAAAAGGTCTACTGTTCTCTAGAATATCCTTCTCATTCTGCAGTTTCGTCTCTCCATAGAAATCAATTGGCTTCTGCGGATGATCAATGTCGACGATTTCCGCCGTCGGCACACCATAGGTTGCCACCGAAGACGCAAAAATGATGGGTATCTCCGGATTCAACGCTTTCAATATACTTCGCGTGCCTTCAATGTTTATTCTGTTGGCAAGCTCATTATTTTCTTCGCTCATCGGTGGCATAATTGCAGCCAGATGCACGGCCCAGTCGATACCATCACAGGCCCGTGTCAAGTTTGATTTTTCGTGAATATCACCATGGAACACTTCGATATTAGTATGTGCATTGGTAAATGAATAATCAAGGTCCGGCAAGTCTAACACACGCACATCATGGCCACCTTGAGCCAGCTTAACCACCGCCTGTCGTCCCACATTTCCCGCTCCTCCGGTAACAAGAACAATACTCATCGTCAACACCTCCTAATATTTATCGCATCTGTGCGTGGTAAAAACAGCTGAGTTTGCAAGACAGAGATATTTCGGGAGTATTAGAATAATTGCCCTGGAATACAGCATATTATTGCCAAGTGTCTCCAAGGTTGTGGTCTGCTAAACCTTTATTGTTATCCAGAAAAAATCCAAAGGTACATCATCAGAATTTTTAGTGGTATGATAGGGACCCGGCTTGACATAAAATGTGTCGCCGGCCTGTACTTCAAATTCCTTGCCATCTAATCCCATTATTCCCCGGCCATGAGTGAAGTAATATACTTCTTCTCTGTCAGGGTGAGAATGTCCTTTGGTCCGACATCCGGGATATACAGTGGTCAGCCCAATTTGTATACGGCCAGAGGCACTTTCTTCAGGATTCATGACCATCCAGACATCACGGCGGATTTCGTCACCTTCCTGTCTCAGTAGTGCGGCAAAAGAGCTGTCGCCTTCCAGAACTTTCAACTCATTTCCTTTGAACAACTTATCTTCGACATTACTCATCATTCCGTCCTTTGCATCCTGTTCTAGTTTTCAAGTTTTTTCAAATGCCCAATCAATCTTGAACGGGAACACTGACGGCTTTCTCCGTCTCGGCATCAAACAATAAGGTACGACTGGGATCAAAGGCAAGCCATATTTGTTGTTTGGCTTCGGCCCGAAAATCCGGCTGAGTCACAATTTGAAGCCGCGTCTCCAACACATCCACGCTAACGATTGATATATCACCCAGCGGTTCTACAATAAATACCTCAGCCGGAATAGTGTGACGGGTAGACTTCTCCAATCCAATATCGATATAAAAGGGTCTTACGGCCAATATCACCCGCTCTGGGATTTCGGTTTTCTGAATCAAAGGCTGATATTGGGGAGGCATATCCATCATAATGCCATTGTATTTCAGAAATCCTTGCTCGATTTTCTGTACATATTCGCAGTTTAAAAAATTCATGGGCGGCTCACCGATAAAGCCGGCAACAAAGGTATCGGCAGGATTGTTGAAAATTTCATCCGGGGTGCCGACCTGATTTATCAACCCAAGATTCATCACGGCGACGCGGTTCGCCAGGGCCATGGCCTCTTCCTGATCGTGTGTGACGTATATCATCGTATATTCAAGCTCAAGGTGCAGGCTTTTAAGATAGGCACGCATCTGAATTCGTTGACGGGTGTCCAAATGGGAAATGGGTTCGTCCAAGAGGAAAACAGCGGGTTCCCTTGTCAATGCCCGGGCGAGCCCTACCGATTGCTGCTGGCCACTGCTCAATTCATGGGGTTTTCGGTCTAGCAAATCAGCAATCCACATGATCTCAGCTATCTCGCGGACGCGCTTATCCAACTGGTCTTTTGACCATTTGGCCGCTCGCAACGGAAATGCCAAGTTCTCATAAACACTTAGGGTAGGGTATAAAGCATAGGTCTCAAATGCCATGGCTACTTTGCGATCCCTGGGACGCACCGCATTAATCCGTTTTCCATCGAAGTAAATGCTGCCGGCAGTAATATCTTCAAGGCCGGCAATCATGCGCATGGTGGAAGATTTACCGCAGCCCGAAGGTCCCAGAAAAGCCATAAACTCGCCATCAGCTATATCCAAATTAATACCCATTACGGCTTCGACATCTTCATATTTTTTCCTGAGATTTTCAAGTCTTACAGAGGCCATAGCGAACCTTTTCAATTAAAATGAATCAAATATACACTCCAAATCTAAAAAGAATTTGTGCCAAGTTTAATTTTTCGCTTCGGATGCGAAACGGCGTTGCCGTCGGCAAACACGTGAACATTGGATTCGTTCAGGTTCAGCCACACCGTATCTTTGCTATTAAATGCGACCTTCGGCGGCGTGATCACCCGTATCTGCGTCCGACCGATGTGGGCAATGAGGATGTTTTGATATCCCATCTTCTCGGTCACATAAACCTCGGCGGGTACATGATGATTATTATCTTGTAAAGATGTAATCGTTATATCTTTTGCACGAATGCCAATCTTAAACGATTGGGGCAATCCATATTCTATGACATAAGCGCGGATTCCCGGATGGGCAGGAATGTGAATATCTTGTTGAGCAAGTCTAAATTGAGGTTTCTCATTCTGCTCATTATACTCCGCGTCTACAAAACTCATCGGGGGATCACCGACAAAACCGGCAACAAACTCGTTTGCAGGACGGTGGAATACCTCATGCGGTGTTCCGAGTTGCATGATGCGACCCTTGTTTAAAACCGTCATCCGATCTGAAAGTGCCATGGCTTCTCGATAATCATGGGTCACATGTACGACGGTGGCTTCTTTATGGGCACAAACGGCTTTTAATTCACCGCGCATGCGATTGCGCAGCTTGGCATCGAGATGCGAGATAGGCTCGTCCAGTAAATAAACAGCAGCATCACGAATGAGCGCTCGTCCAAGGGCAACGCGCTGTCTTTGGCCACCGCTCAGAAAACCGGGGCGGCGCTCGAGCAGTTCGGATATCTGAAGGATTGCCGCCATATCCTGAACTCGTGTGCGGATGTCCTGATCTTTAAATTTCTTGGCACGTAATGGAAATGCCAAGTTTTCATATACCGAAAGATGAGAATAAAGCGCATAGTTTTCAAACGCCATTGACATATTGCGTCGCTCGGGAGGAACATTCTTTAAGTTGGCGCCATTGAAGTAGACTTCGCCGCTGTCCGGTTTGAGAATGCCGGCAATCAGGCGTAACGTTGTGGACTTACCCGCACCTGCCGGTCCGAAAATGACCAAAAACTCGTTTTGTTTACAGGCAAGATCGAGTTTATTGACAGCGATTGTTCGATCGAATTTCTTGGTCAGCGAGCGTAATTCGAGCAATGTTAGATTTCTCCCTCTTCTAATTCTTGGCTCCTTTTTAACTTTCGTCTCATTTTACGCCACCAAATATAAAAATAGATAAAGCCCACAAACATAGCGACAATAAAACCCGTCCACTTGATGGCAATTATAGGGTCTAAAAACTTTAACCACAAAAGGCTTACAAAAATGGTTATGATGGCAGACCAGAAAAAGCGATCCCAGATATCGGCAAAATCCACTTTGCATCCTCCCTATCCGCGCACCGCGCCAAAGGTGAGACCACGCGCAATGTAGCGCTGCAGAATCAATGCGAAGATCAACATCGGCACAACACACACGGTGGCAGCCGCTGCCAGCGGTCCCCATAAGATTCCTCGCTGGGTCCAGAAGCCAGCTACACCAACCGTGATCGTACGCGCATCCGCGCGGGTGAGCAAAAAGGCAAACAGAAACTCGTTCCAGCTAAACAGCAGGCAAAAAATTGATGTTACCGCAATTCCAGGAGCGGCCAATGGAAGTACAACCCTTCAGAAAACTTGAAAACGGGAGTATCCATCCAAACGGGCCGAGTCTTCTAATTCTTTAGGAATGTCCTGGAAAAATGAATGCATCAGCCAAATAGCAAAAGGCAAATTAAACATAGTGTAACATATGACCAGTGATCCCTGCCGGTCTAAACCCAACCATAGCAACTCCCCGATGGTTGTCCGGCCGATGGTTTTAAAGATGACGAAATAAGGAATAATTACGGCGATAATCGGCATCATTCGCGTGGTAAGGATAAAGAACATGAGGTGACCCTTACCAATATTGTAACGGGCGAAGCTGTAAGAGCCGAAAGAGCCCAATATGATAACGAGTATAGTGGAGATCACCGATACGATCAGCGTGTTTTTGATAAACAGGCCAAAATTAGCTTCCTCAAAGGCATAGACGTAATTTTCCAAAGTGGGCGCAAAGATCCACTTAGGCGGACGCGTCAGAATATCTCCGGGGGCCTTGAAAGATGTGGCAATCATCCAGTAAATAGGAAACAGGAAAAAGATCAGTAGTGCAATAACGAGGGTATAGCGCACAAGATCAGCCATTGTAAAAATTTTTTCGTTTGGCATATATTGTCTCCTTCCTGCCTGTGATTTTTATTGCCGCTCTGCACGCGCACCCTGAGCCTTTAGCAAAGAGCGCATAATCAATGCACAAAATACAATCGTCGCATATAAGAAGAGAATCGACATGGCACTGGCTTGATCCAACCTGAAAAATTTCAGGCCAACGCGATATAGATAATACGTCAGCGTCTCGGTGGCTGTCCCCGGCCCGCCGTGAGTTAACATCACGATCGGGTCGTATAAACGGATGGCATCAATGCTGCGCAAGACAAAAACAAGGGTGAGCACCGGTGCCAGCATAGGGAAAGTAATTCGTCGATGCACCTGCCAGATCGATGCGCCGTCCAACTCAGCGGCCTCAAAAGGCTCTTTAGGCAGCGACTGCAATCCCGCTAAGGTGATGATGGCCACAAACGGGGTCCATTGCCAGATGTCGAAAACCATCACGCTGGGCAACGCCAATACGGTACTGCCCAACCAGTTGCGTTCCGGGAGCCCCAACATAGACATTAGGGCATTATATACGCCGAAGTCCGGGTGATACATGTAGCGCCAAATCAAACCCACGGCAGCGGGAGCCGCCGCTAGCGGAAGCAGCAGCAATCCCCGCACGATTCCTTTGAACCAGCGCAAGCCGTTGAGCAAAAATGCAATCGCAATTCCAAATATCATCTCTACGCTAACCGCAACGACCGCAAAGATAATCGTACGTTGCGTGGCACTCCAGAAAAAACCGTCGTTTAACGCAAAGCGGTAATTCTTCAGTCCGACCTTCGGTCCGATGCCCACCGCGCTGGTAAGATCTACATGCCGTGTAGACAAGTCAATGGCATAAAAGAGCGGGTAAAGCGCGAAAAAAAAGATGATGATCATAGCCGGTGCCAACAGCAAATAAGCGTAAGCTCGATCCGACATAGTTTTTTTGGGTTTATCTGCTACATCGTTGCTCATGTTGATACCTCTTTGGCAAGACATATGGCGGGTAAAATCGGAATATAAAAATCGATAAAGGCCTTGAGAGAAACGAAATCGGATATTTGCCTTTCGACGTCATTGCCTCTGGAACTTGAACCATCAAGCCGGTTAAATGCGGGCATGGAGCGCCCAATTTGGAGCCCCATGCCGTCTGTAGGCTTCGCTGCTACTTCCTCACCCAGCCACTGGTTGCAGCTGAGAACCAAGTGGTTTCCTCATCATAAATTTTACCCCCTTGCGGCACATAGTAGTAATTGGGGTAAAAATTGGACTCCGCTGCGTGATCAAGAACCTGCATGAGAGGTTCGAAGTGCGCGATCTGGGCGCGCCGTCCCTTTCGGAGAGATTGATCCTTGAGGATGCTCATTCGGCATGTACTGCCTCCGCCCAAGGCGAACTTGCGCTGCGCTTCCGGACCGGCCATCCATTTGAGGAATTCCCACGTTTCTTTCGGGTGTTTGGAATCCTTTGAAAGACCCATCGTAAGCGCGCCGACCCAGGTATGAGCACCCGGTGAGGCAGCCGCACCTATCTCCGCGCCCGGAACCATGTCCTCGGTCTTAACCATGTTGGGCCATTGGTCCAAATAGAAGGCCGCCGTTTGCGCGATCATCCCTTGATGCATCTGGCCCACGACCTCGTCGTAGGCTGAGGTCAGTGCCCCTGGCGGTGCATGGGGCAGGAGTTTGTTCACATAGAAATCGACGGCCTTGAGAAAGAGCGCATCGGTGGTTCCGGGAGATCCATCGTCCTTAATCAGTTGAGCTCCCCAGGTCCAAGCAATGGACATCATCTCATCCTGGACGTGGGGGAAGCGGCCGGCCATCAAGCCAATGCCATAAAACTCTTTGTCCAATACCTTGCCTTTCAATTTGTCACCCTTTTTGCGATGGAAGAACTCCGCGATGTCGGCCATTTGTTCATAGGTATTGGGGATAGCCAATTCATAGCCATATTTGGCTTTAAATGCCGACTTCTCTGCAGGATGGTCGAAAAGATCATAGCGGTAGAAATATCCCATGGTGAAGGTGTAATAGGGCAGCCCAAAGACTTTTCCCCGGTAGCGGGTTGAGGCCTCTATCAGGGCCGGGTGGAGATCGTCAAACTGGACCTCTTTGGGATCGCTGGCTGCAATAAAATCATCAAGCGGCATCAGATATCCGCTGTCTGCCCACTCGGCCTTCCAGCCCACATCGTAGGTAACGATGTCGTAGGCGCCGGTGCCGCCCACCATCTCGATGACTTCCTTCTCGTACATCTGGGCAAAGTCAATTTCGACGATATCCACCTCGTAGCCGGTTTTTTGTTCAAAGTCCTTGGCCACTTCTTCAGCCCAATCCGTATAGAAACCGGCAATAGTTGCCCACGTGATGGTGACTTTCTTCGCCTCAGCAGTTTGCAAGACAAACATCATCACAGTGAGGGCCACAAAACACAGCAAAACGAAACGGGATAATTTTTTAAATGATTTGTGTTTCATCATTTTCCTCCTTTCCGATATGCTTAAGGGTTAACGCCAATAATGCATGAACTCCTACCGAAGATATCGGTTTTCAGGGAGTTCCAAGCTGTAATCGACAATGACAAAACGACCGGCTTTTCGCTCCCGACGGACCTCAAAAGCCGCCAGACACACCATCTGCTCAGATTACGCAATGAATAGGTTCTCCGGTTTGTAAGGCCTGCACTATGTTGCGAACGGCCAATCCCAGGGTTAAATCCTCCTTGGCTTGGCCCAAAAACACGGATCAACTTAATTCAACACAAGGTTTAACTCTGGAAGCTTTGATCAATCGTAGCGGTGCACGATCTTACCAAGTGGTAGATAGAGATCACCTTGACCATAGAAACCACTCATAATTCGTTTGGGCTCAAGCAGATAAGTTGGATCGATCTCCGAGCGCTCATAGATAATGGACGCCCGGCCGCTAAATAATTTGCCTTCCTGCGCCGTGAATTCACCGGGTGTGAGAACCAACTGGCGCAGCGGCGGCTCCCCCTCTTCCGCACCAGGTATGTATTTCAGTGAGTAGACCCCGCCTTCGCTCCAGGGTACCTCGTTCATCGTGGCCTGGTTTTCAGGCACAACCAAGGCTTTGAGGATTTGGTGGCCTAGCCGGTCGACCTGTCCTCTGACGGCTTCATATTCATGATATAAACCGATTTCGGCCATTTTTTTCTGATACCCCCAGATCTCCCGGCCACCCGTAAGGGGCAAATGCGAGTTCACATATAGAAATGGTTCGTAATCGCCTTCAATATTACCATGTTTGACCTGGACATATATGGCAGCCTCTTTGAATCCTCCCTGCGTGGTACCGAGCTCAAACTCCGAAATCCATGCAATCACAATGTTGGTCCGTGGTTCCATGGGTTCCGGAACAACACGCCGTACGTTATCGATGTCTGTCTCATATACGACCAGCAGAACACGCATATCCTTCCAGACCAGCGGCGGTTTGCCATACAGATATGAAACCACTGGATTGGTATAGCCCCATTCCTCGACTTTCATCCCAAATTCCCTCCCTTTTGTGGTTTGTTGAGTAAATGATATATAATTATCGCTGCATGTGTGACTTATCGAAAGCTCATTTATCGAAACTTCAGATTAAAGCCTGACCGAATAATTTGAGCCCAAAAAGATTGCACATCCCCAATTTTTCAAAAAATAGTCCTAAGTAGAATGGCAATAATATTTGACCAATTAAATTGCTATGGTATAGATGAGGTAATAATGTTAGGTTGTCCGTACAACTTATTTCACTTTGCCGTACACAATTAGATTGTATTTGTCAACCAATTTAAGGAATGGCAGGTTATCAGCCGCAACGGAATCGGTATCGACAACATTGATATGAATGCGGCTAATCGATTGAATATTCGGGTTTGCCGGGCGGAAGGTGCCAATGCGCGTGGGGTGGCTGAACTAACGCTTGGGCCGATCTTTACGCTGGTCCGTTCCATACCGTTCAGCGCTAGCCAACTGAAAAATAAGCGCTGGGAGAGGAGAAAAGGCATTGAGTTGGAAAATCTAACACTTGGTGAATTTCATCAGCTAAGATAACAACTTCGGACTTGTCTCAAACATATCGTGCCTAAAACAGCAAAGCATCCGCTCTCTTGATATATGTCAAATGTCATTTCAACATTTTAGCATAAGGTGCAGTCAAAGCATCTATAATGTGAATCGTACTCCCTTGATAAAAAAACTGCTTTGGATAAGAAAAATACGACCGACGCACACACAATAAAAGGCTCAAACATGGATGCCCATCTGCTTATCCGTTTCCCGCTCTTCTCGTTTCCTCGTGAATCTGGGCTCTAGTTTTTACTTAGGAGGTGGTGGCGGTAGGTCTTTAAACATGGCTGCAAAGTCATCCATTCCGGTTGCCTCGGGAACCTCCGGGGGTTGAATTTTGATAGCCTTTATTAGTAAAAAAAACAGGATAATTGAAGATACACTCCAGCTAACGCCGGCAATTCGGATTAAAGGATCAATAGGAAATATGCAGCATGCCACGAATAAAATGAAGGATAGACAAAACAGGTAGAACTGCTTTCTGGCCGGGGCGTCAGCAATAATGTCCTTCATGGCCGGGGTTTTGATTTTCCCCACCAGGGAACTGAAACGGTGCAGCCAGATCAGAAAAGGAACGATTTTATAAAGCATCCCATTGGTAACTGAGCAGGCAAATCCAATGAGAAAGGTAATAGCAAACAGATAACCGAATGTCTCGTCCCATCTAAAAGGGTCAACGGTTATCAACAAAAATGCGGGTATCAAACATGTTAAACCCAACTGCCAAAACCTGAATGTTGAATCCACCATTTTTCGTTGCCGATTCCTGATCAGGCTAAAAAGGGTAAACACATACAGGATAACACCTATAAAGGCGGGTATTCCTGCTACGACCAGCCGGGTGCCATTCAGTTTCATGCCAAATCCGATCACCAGGGAAACTATAGAGAGCAGTATCAGGGTAACAATAGTGTACCCTATTCTGTCAGGAAAGGCCTTGGTGAGATAAAACATTGGGATGACATGAAATGAAACTCCAAAGATTAAAAGGGTTATCCAACCCAATAGTGCCAAAGTGATGTGAATATACTTCAGGCTATATTCATCCAAAGGAAATCCCCACCATCCATAAAGCACGCCGATCATGGTTATGCCGGCTGTCACGGCAAGAGTAAGGCAGATTACAGAGGCTCTCATGGCATACACTACCGGTCTATTTGCTTTGACCCGAAAAAGAGCCGTTAGGATCTGAGTGATAAACAGACTGAAAGAGACCAACAGAAGAACTGCCGCACTTTTTAGCAAAATCATCTTCCAGAAAAGAAATCCAGATATTAAAGTGAGGATCCCTGAAATGAGACTGTAGAAATTAATCCTTGAGAGATGATTCCAGGGAACGTGGCCTCCTACCAATACAGGTACCATTTGATAAAAGGCCCCTATCATGATGAGGGTTAACCAGCCCAGGGTAATCATATGAACCAGAGCCACTGTATCGAGGCTCCAGGCGGTGAGAAATATCCTATCTCCATAAACAGACAACAGGATGCCGGCGAGAATTCCAAATGCCGGTCCTGTCAGAAGATATCGAAAAGGAATGTCCTCTGGTGGTGCCTGATCAAGGCTGAGATTACTTGTTTTCAAGATCCTTTTTCCAGATCAATACCTGTACCGAACCATCATCGAGGATTTTTGTTTCCGAATCACACCGGCGTTCTTCCAGTTTGGCATACAAGAGACGTGGTCTTTTATGATGAATCATCAAAATAGCCTGGTCTTTTCCAAGGGTTTCCACAGCTTCCAGGATTCTCTCCATGGGTTCGGGGGAAAAAGGTTTCTGCAGTCAATAATTTGAAGATGCTTATCTGTTTTAAAAAGAGATTCCGCCATAGGAGATTATACCTGTATTAACAATTGCAGCTTTCTTGCTATGTCATCTGCTTCCCGATCTAAATACTGATCTGCCGCAGGGTAAAGAATATTTTCTTCTTTCGAGTTGTGTTGAGCAATTAAGATCAGCATGGTTTCACTCAGATCGAAAATACGTTGAAAATCACCCTCGTTCAGGCAATCAGAAATTTCCTTCAGGACACCTCTAATCTGCTCATGATCCAACCGCATGACCTGAGTGGGGCCACTCGTTATTCCGGTTTTCTCCTCAAACGCCGGAAAAAGAATCGTCTCTTCCCTGGCAAAATGGAGTTCCATATTCCAAATAAACGATCGCATCAATTCCATCCCCAGGTCATTTTTTCCTTCACCTAAGACATTTTCTGCATGAACATAAGTTGAATCACAATGCTTATGGTGGGATTCCATAATTTGCATTATGCTGGTAAATCCTTCTGGTTTGGCAATAAGATAGCCACTCCACTCTTCACTGGAAATGGATAAAGGCAACCAGTCGTATTTTCCCCAGTTTTGATTTTGGAACGATGTCATGACTGCTTCAAAATCACCTTTGGCTTTAATTAAGATTTTTTCTTCAGGTTTCAAGTTTTTTAAAGCAGCTGAAAGTTCAGCAACGTTTTCTTCTATAGAGTCATTTGTAAGCTCAAGTCTATTATCCATGGTTTCATCCGTTGGGTTTTCTAAATTGATCGATACTTTTTGTAAAATTGATAGGAAGTCCCTTTTATGCACGAAATGAAGAGAAAGTTTACGTTGTGCGCCGCAATAGGGTGAATCCCAATATGTAGTAGGGGCACATTCCACTCATTAGCCCTAATGGGATAATCTGCACTGTAATTTTTATGACCGACAATGGGTATTATGTCAACAAAATACCGAAATGCTTTCTGGCAAAATTCTGGGCAGATAAACTTGATCTGAATGAAGTTCACGAGTTTATTCCAGCGCCTATCAATCAGCAAAAATAAAACCAGTTAGGTGAGGGGAGGGCTGGAAACGGGCTCTCGGGAACCACGCCAGATTTCGACCCTACATGCGAAGGCCTGGGGGTGAAATTCCCACGGGTTACTTGACTCCAATGGCGATATACAGTGCCTATTAAATAGTAGTGAGGTGCAGAATGATTGTGTATCTATGGACAATTGTGATGCTTTTTCCACATCGTGGGATCATGCCCTTTAGGAACATTTTCGCAAGGATCGTCAGATGAATACCCACGCAGCTTGTTGTAAAGGGTGATTTGCTCTGATTTGAGAATATCAGGGGTTTTAAGATGCGTTGAAAGATGTACATAGCGTAGTTTTCCGTGGACCTGTGCTATTTTCTGGAGAATTTTACGCAGTAACTCATTTGTAATCGTTCGATTGGCAAAATGATTATTCAATTCTCTTTCAAGCTCAATGAGTTCAAGACCTAAGGGAACAGCTTCTTGTTTCATTTTCACATAAATATCCTCGATTGCCCGGATTTGTTCAGCGCTAAGATCTATTTCTTCTTTCATTTCCAACAAATGCACCGGCCCCGGTACACCATTGAGCTCCGCAGCTTTAGCTAATCCCCATCCTTTCCCATTTTGCAACTCCTTTATATCATTCACTGACAGACTTTTGATCTCTCTTTTTTCTTCGCCAACATATTTTGATTTATGAAAATGGTCTGATTCTGAAAATGCAAGTGTCGCTATAAACATTAAAACCAAAATCTGAATCATAACTTTTGTTTTCATGATTGATTATCCTAATAATTTAAATTTAAGATACATTGAATAATTTACAAACGAATGTTCAAATTCAACTGGCGATCATTTCAGAGCGTCACCAGGTCGTCTCTAAGCTGTGCCCAGCGGGTCGTGTTCCTCTTTTCTGATGCTCACATAAGTGCAACCGCTATCGCTATGCCTGCGCCGAAAAACATGTGATTGGCCAGGCTTGAAAGAGGACTTTTAATTCCTTCAGGAGACCGTAGGCCAAACATGCCAAAACCCATCGAAGGGTAAACAAAGAACAGAGAGGCTGCCGTAGTCGCGACTCCATAGACAAATGCCCATGCCGGTGACGCGGGCCCGCCAACCAAGAGATCCCAACCGAGCATGAATGGGATCGAGAGTCCCACTCCGATGGTATAGTGCGTGAAATAGCCATAAACCATCTCGTTTGTAACACTCTCCATTTCTTCAGGATGATTATACCTGAAGCGCCCTTTTGACCATCCCACAGCCATCCTACCGATAATCCTCATATCGATCTTCGAGATCGCCCCAATTCGGGCGAAGAGATGATTCAAAGAATCCATAATTAACGTCCCCAACACACCGGCCAAGATTCCTTTTACGATAAGTTCCATCATCTCTCCAATGACCGTACACGAGATAGTAGATTCCTTGCCTCACAAAACCCATGAAACTTCATATATGTTTAGGATATCAGAACCGTGGACTGTTGCCAATAGTCCTCGGTTAATACAGGTATTATACAACAGAACACTTCATGCCATATATCTCTTCATCCATCAGGATCGGCAGCGCGGCGATTGATATATCATCGAATGCAAATCTAATCACAAATTCAGCTAAGGATTCAAGAGAATCGAATTGGGAATAATCACTTTCCTTCTTATGGTTCTATTTTTGATCTTAAATTCACAACAATGAGCATTTTTTACGCATTTGAGTTCTGAATCCTAATTGAACTGGGTACTTTATACCCACCCTGTGCATTTTCTTAGCAGCATGGATCAACATGATTTTATTATCCAAGAACATGCTCATAAAAATTTATCAATTATTTCAGAAGAATAAAAAAAGCGCTCCTTAATCTTTTCTATTTTGGTATAGAGCTTGCTCATATTAAAAGCTGAATCGAGAATTGTATTAAATTTTATTCCGCAAAGGGATGGTTGCTTTATAACCAACTCGTAATTCATAGAAATAGGTTAGGAGATATAGTCAATAGTTGTGTATGAAGAAATTAGGCGGCAATCCGTTTTTCTTCGACACCATTGACAAATTTAACTCCTCTAATTACTTCTGCCAGGCGTTGCGGATGGT
>Ga0126331_1000287_pt1 | contig 18988 bp, 17 predicted proteins | sample InaspJWI98metaG_FD_96379 | JGI IMG/M metagenome (GOLD analysis project Ga0126331, IMG submission 96379) | Marine gutless worms symbiont microbial communities from Oahu, Hawaii - Inanidrilus sp. 2 OAHU.JWI-98 metaG | ecosystem: Host-associated > Annelida > Digestive system > Unclassified | place... | reverse complement strand
GCATCTTGACGAAACGTTGCGCACCCCCTGCGGTGAATACGCCCGGCAGCGTCCATCCGGGAAAGGGCACCGGACGATCATAGGCCCCGGGGGCAATAATTAAATTTTGATAACGAACACTCGTGGAGCTGCCGTTGTGCCGATATGCCAATTCCCGTTTGGGGAAAAGCCCCCATACCAGAGCGTTGTTGATGTAGGTTATCTGGTTTTTAATGGATTCGAATTCTTGAACCAGTGCCTGACCTTTATGATATGTGGAATCCAGTTTTTTGGGATCCTGAACATTGAAACCATTTTCAAATTGGCGATAGATTTGTCCACCCGGTTTCAGATTTTCATCCAACATCATTACTTCGACCCCGGCATTGGCCGCTTCAATGGCGGCTGCGATGCCACCGGGGCCGCCGCCAACGATGATAAGTTCCATCTCTTTCAAACCGGCTGCTCCAATTTGCCGGCACCTTGCTGGGATTCGATCCGGCATCCGGGAGTCGCAAGGGTCTGGCAGGTTCGGGTATTGGGGACACCGTCAACAGTCATTACACAGTCATGGCACAAACCGATGCCGCAATAGACACCGCGCGGGTGTCCTTTTTGGGGTGTATAGCGCAATGTACTGCGTCCCGCGGCCAGAATGGCCGCTGCAATCGTTTCGCCTTCATATGCGATCATTTTCTCCCCGTCGACTTCGATTTCAAACCGGCGGCCTCTCTCCAGGCCACCTTTGACCCTGCGGTCGGACATTGGTATATCTCTCCATTATTACAGTATGGTGGCACCATCGTTCATTGAACCGGCCAGGTGGCCGTACATATCCAGCACCGTTTTTCCGGGTCGCTCAGGCGGTGTCCAGGATTGCATCCGGTCTTTCAACTGGCGCTGGGTAATATTCATATTCAATTTGCGCCCGCTGACATCGATTTCTATTTCATCCCCATCCTGAACCACGGCAATCGGCCCGCCGACGAAAGCCTCCGGGGATATATGCCCGAATGCGGCGCCAAAGTTGCCACCGGAGAATCTACCATCGGTAACAACGGCAACCGATTCCCCCAATCCCTTTCCAATGACACTGTGCATTACATCGATAACCTCATGAACGCCTGGAGCGCCCTTCGGGCCCTGGTATCGAATGATAATGACGTCACCGGCCTTGATTCTGCCATCCAGCACGGCTTCGATGGCCGATTCTTCCTGGTTGAAAACCCTGGCGGGTCCCTTATGCTGCATCATCGCTTCCGGAATAGCACTCTGTTTTGCAACGGCACCCTCGGGTGCCAGATTGCCTTTGAGAACAACGATTCCGCCCTCTTTTTTAAAGGGGTCGCTCAAGGGCCTGATTATTTCACCATCCGGTTCCGGTGCCTTTTCAATATTTTCTCCCAGGCTTTTGCCATTGATGGTAATGGCATCTGTTTTAAGCAGCGGCTGCAGCTGTTTCATAACGGCTGGCACACCGCCGACCATACCCAATTCTTTGGCCGTGTAATAGTCGGCAAGATTCGGCCGTATTTTGCAGATAAACGGCGTCGTTCTGCTCAATTCGTCCCAGAGCGCCATGTCCAGTTGGATATTGCATTGCCTGGCAATGGCCGGGATGTGTATCACCGCATTCATGGATCCTCCCATGGCCAGAACCACTTTGATGGCGTTTTCAAAGGCATCGCGGGTCATGATGTCCGTCGGTTTGATCTTTTTTTCGATCAGTGCCATTATCAATTGTCCCGCACGTTTGGCCATGGCAAGCAAATGCCCGCCGGTAGCGGGAACTGTGGCATTGCCGGGCAGAGACATCCCAAGCGCCTCGGAAACACTGCACATGGTGGTGGCCGTTGCAAAGTGGGGGCATTGCCCCGGACCGGGGCAGACGCTGTGGACATAATCCATGAGGGTTTCTTTAGATAGTTTACCGTCTTTGTACTGTCCATAGCCGACCTGGACGGCATTGGTAAAAATCGGCTTGCCTTTATATATGCCGGGTTCCATATATCCCCCGGTCACAACGATGGCCGGTATGTCAGCTCTGGCTGCAGCCATCAAATAAGCGGGCACGACATCGTCACATGAGGGGATCAGCACTGCCCCATCGAAATCATAGATACCCAGCATGATTTCAACAAAAGCGGCGGCAATGTCACGGTAGGGAAATTTATATTTAAAACGTGACGCACCCCCGCTCGATGATGCGCAAATGCCCGGTATCATAAATTCTGCAGGGGTTCCGCCGGCCATATAGACGCCGGCTTTTGCCGCCTCAGCCACCGACTTGAGATGGAACTGTCCCGGCCCGATTTCCCCCCAGGCGTGTATGACCGCTATCCAGGGTCGTCTCAAGTCTTCATGGCGGTATCCGACGGCGCCAAGCAGAGACGCGCGTCTTAATTGAATCATTTCTTCGTAATTTTCATCTCGCGGCATGCTGAATCCTTTCCATTACATAAGCGATGGGCCCTTTGCGATTTTTGGATCCATTGGCTCTTCTTAGATTTTCAAGCGGTCAGGACGTTTTTTTAGTACCTATCTATTGAAATCACATCAGGTTTGCGCAGGATTTATGTATCTATAATCTGATTTTTGCTTTTTAATTATGAGGCGAAATAAAATAGATAGAATACCACAAATCTTCAATCTTCATTTCCGGCTTGGCCGGATTGGGTTCTATCCACGATCTATTATGGGTTAAAAGAATCCTCGCCGATCCATCAATTGTTTCAAACGAAAGTAAGAACTTCATCCACTGGTCGGCGATCCTTGGTAGGTGTTTCATCCGGATGTCCCACTGCGACGAGGCAAACAAGACCCATGTTTTCAGGGGCGGATAAAATATTTTCGATTTGGTTCTTGGCGACCAGGGGTGCCCCCAGCCAGACAGCTCCCAGTCCCATGCAATGCAGCGACAAAAGCATGGTCGTTACTGCGGCAGCTGCACTCTGGATGGCAGTCGGTGCAAATCCGCGACATTCCCTGATCAGCCTGGCTTGATCATCGATACATTCTCTGGGAACCAGTACCTTATCGATTCCGCTTTGGTATTGTCCGACAAATACGGCCACACAGGCGGCGGCATTTCTGAAAAACGAGGCATTTTTCTGAGAACGATCGATATCCTCCCGGCAGTCGGCGCATTCCGGCCACTCGGCCATTTTATCGACAACCGACTGGACGGCATCCGCCATTTTTACGATCGTATTTGGGCGCTTGACCACCGTAAAATGCCAGTTCTGATGATTACCGCCATTCGGCGCCCAGGTCGCCAGTTCAATCGCCTTTTTCAAAACCTCATCCGGTATGGGATCCTGTTTCCATTTTCTAACGGATCGTCGGCTTTTGACGATCCTTTCGAATTCGCTAAAATTCATTTAGATATCCGCTTTATTGATGGAAGTGTGCGTGGTTTTCTAAGCTGCTTAAACGAACCGCATGCCATAATTCTGAGAACATATTCGTTTTATGGTTTGGAAAACTGATTCCGGTACATAGGTTGAATTTCGGGCGCCCATCGGTTTTCCCTGAACTTCTATTTTCCACGCAAGTCCTTTTCCTTTAACTTCTATGCAATGCTTCATAATTGCTGCTTCCGGATCGGCAATTACCGTGGAATGTGTCCGGTCAAAACCCAGTCCGTGCAGTGCAAGACTGGCGTGAATGTTCACATTATGTGGAAAAAGATGGCAGGCTTTGCGAGTCGGGCCGTCATAAAGAATTGTTCGTTCAGACAATTTTTCCTTGAGCCCGTATCCTGCCTGAGGCCTGGTGGTTGTGATTTTTACTTCCTCGATCATTGCGCGACCGTCGCGGATACCGTCCAAACCGATAATGGCGCCATGAGATATGAAGTAGCGTGTTTTATGCTTACGTGCCACTGCGTCCAGTTTTTTCTGCAGATCCTGGATTGCCAGCGCTGATACAGAAACGATTAAAAGATCTGAAAAGCTCAATATGATCGATGCATATTCCAACACCCAGCTTTGACTTACGACTTCGACAATCAGGTCGACTTCACGGTTTTGTATCTCTTCAAAAGAACCCGGCAATAAAGAAGAATCCAAGGCGGAAGTCTTGTTGCGGTCCGTGTCAAAGACGAACGCTATGGATAAATCCGAATCTTGGGTTATTTTTTCAAATAATTGAGATCCAATGGAACCAAAACCGATTATCCCGATCTTGCTCGGCATAAAACACCTTCGGTTGGCTTTTTACTCAGTCTCTGTCCGTGATCAGCATATCCTGGCCCACGGAAATCCCCAGATCAAAGCCACTTTTCAAATTTTCAGCATACAGAACGATATTGAGGTGGTTGGGCATGTGATATTCGTCAAAACCGACGAGATGTCCCATCAGTTGCCCGCCGACTAAAATTTTATCGCCGAACATAATGGCACCGCCCGTTTTAATTTCAGCAAAACACAGATAGCCGACACGATCCACAGTGGATTTGGGACGGACATCCTTTTCATCGGTGATGATAAATTCATGAATATGGCCCTTTAAAACAGCTCGCGTATATGGCGTTATAAGCTTTAGCCCTCTTTTATCGCGCTTATTGCCGAATACAGTCACGATCTTTGCTGTAACATCGGATTTTTTGGAAGGGGGTCTGTCCGTCAACTCACCGTAAGGATCCATTTGGTTTTTCCTTTAGTCTTATGATATCTACAAATAACCTTTGTATTCCTGCCTGACGACAGCGGAATAGACAAAGTTGATAAACGTGACGATATCGAACACCGGAAGATTTACCCGGTCCTGAATCGCTTTGGCATAGGGCGGCATATTGGCACATTCCAGCACCAGTGCCCCTATGTTCGGATTTTTATCGACAAGCCATTGGGCGCGGTCTATCAGATCTTGTTTGACCTGCTCGGGATTGAGAACCGTTTTGTCTTGCGCGATGGTTTCCCAGGCATCGCTGTCTTCCATTCCAATTGTTTCTATCGGGATACCGCCTGCGCCTGCAGCTTCATAATGCTGAATCCCCAAACCTCTTTCGGTGGCATTTGACGTAATTACGCCGATAGACTGGCCTTTATTCAACATTCGGTATACGGTCGGGATCAGCATGAGGCTCGACATGAAAACCGGCACATTGACAGCCTCGGCAATGATGTCCTGAAAAAGAATCAGGAATCCGCAACATGAGGTAATCGCCCGGACCCCAGCTTTCTCGAGCGCCTTTGCGCCTTGGACAAACGGCTGGATCAGAGACGCATTACCTTCAAACAATTGAAAGCGGGTCGATATGTCCACACCCCGGATCATTTGCATCCTTACAGGAAAATCAAATGTGGATGCGTTCCCGATATCACCGGGGATTCTTGGAAAAAGCCTTTCCTGCATCAATATCCCGATTATTTCTCCGTAGGTGTTTCGACCCCCCTCAACCCGCTCTTCCATTAAAGGCCTCCTTTTCATCGGTTTGTTCTATTTGCCCCGGATTTCGATAATGCGCAAAAGCTACGCCAGTACGATGTCATAGTCTGATGCCAGGATTCTTCGAACCGTCATTGCCGCCGATTCGGGAGTATAGCTGCCGGTTACGGCACCAACAGCGCGGCTGGTGATGCTGATCACCCATTCAAGGCCTTGGCCCTTGACCCGAATCTCGTGTGTCATCTGGTTTGTCTGCGGATCTGCAACCACCAGGCTGTGGGTTCGGTCAAAACCGATGCCGGCGACCGCAACCGCAGCATGGACATTCACGTTTCTGGGAAATTCTTCACAGGCACCTCTTGTGGGTCCGTCGTAAAGAACCCCGCTGGCCGGTTCTTTGAGCCCCAGGTTATTGGGATTTTTTGTGGTTTTGATGGTCACCGATTCCAATACCGACCGGCCGTCAAAGATACCGTCAAGGCCCAAAATTGCGCCGTGCGGTATGTAAAGCCGGGTTTTATGATTACGACAGATTTCCCGCAGCGATTCACGGAAGTCATCGTCTGCAAGGCTGGTTATTGAAAACACCAGCAGGTCTGTCTTTTTAAGTACCTGCGGTGCAATGGCATGAACCGCTTGGGCGGTGGCGGCCTCGATCACCAAATCGGCCCCGGTGTCCGCAACAGCTGCAGGTTCGCCAAGCACATGTGCGCCTTGAAGTGCTTTCGCCTTTTCAGGATCGGCATCATAAACAAAAGCCGCGTCTGCAAATTTGTTTTCGGCGGCTGATTTTGCGATATAAGACCCGATCATTCCGCAGCCCACCAGCGCAATCTTTTTCAACTTTCACCTCCAACATATCATGATTTTTTTAATAGCCCCGGGCATTATACTGAATTCGAACCGAGTCCTGCCGTGGCTTAGGATGGTTTGAACCAATGATGGCACCATCTGTCTAAGCCGTGGCAGGCTCGACTAAAATGGCCATTAAGAAATATTTTCTCTGTCTAAGCGGGCTATTCGAGCACGCCGGCATGCCGACATAACAAGTCCACAAATCGCACCAGGGCTCTTACGATATAGCGTGTGGGCTCCTCCATTAGCTTTCCGTTTTCATCGACGGTTCCCAGACCGGGAGACATGCGGATGTTGGCATCATATGAGATACAGGGTATAATCCCCATTTTGCGCATTCCGGTTTGAAGCAACGAAGTGCCGGCATACATGTCTTCAATTGAAAAAATCGGAATCCCCATCTTGCCGTCAGCCCAGGTATTTTCGTAGTTGACCTCAACACCGCAGCTGTTGTGGTCTTTGCTGATCACCAATCCTTCACGGAGCCCGGAATCGAGTTGAGAAAATTCATCAACGACAATGTCGTACCAGGTATCCGCCGTCTGTTTGTAATCGTCTCCTTTTTCCAGAAGCACCTTCAAGGTGGCGATCAATCCCAGCAAGGCTTCCTTGCCCGGGTCTACGCCGACATAGGCGGCTTTGCCGTGCGACAGGGGATTGCCGAAGCGATGACCGTGAACGCCTAAACTTCTGGCAAGCGGCACGATAATTTCCTCTGTTCCGATTGCAAGACCGGATGTCGGTGCGCCACTGGATTTGTCCATACTGAACAACATCAAATCGCATCCCAGCTCTCTGATGTCCGTACAATTAAATGGAAGCGCGGCTGCATTATCAACGATGTAGGGCACATTATAATCCTTTGCGAGCTGTGCGATCGATTTCTGCAAAAGCGGAACCCCATTGCTATCCGTTTCCTTGTGCCCATATCCCGGCAACGTATAACCGATAGAGCTGAAACCCGACAGGTATGCCTCGTGCCGTTTGGCTTCTTTTGCAATAACATCAGCCGATTTCCTGGCATCGACGCCCAGCATCATCGTGCAGGGGTGATAGTTGATTCCGTGACAATCATATTTGGCGCCAACCAGTGGGACCAGCACGGTTTCCAAGTTGCTTAACCGCTTGCCTGACTGGCCCAGTTCTCCGGCAGTACAGCCCCGATCGGCATAGAGATCCTTGTATTTGGGTGGGAATGGCCTTCCATAGGATGCCTGGTGATGGGCATGTCGCTCATAGGGGGCAATATACCGGGCACGATAATTGTCGCCTCTCCCTGTGATGGGGGGGGCTGCCAGAACATCAAAACTTACATAAAGCAGCGCTTCGCATGTGGCGGCCGCTACCGCGTCATATGCATCGCCGTAATAACTCTTGACCAAGCGTCGGACTTCCCAGTCAAGCGTAGCATTGCTCATGGGCGTTCTCGCCCCGGCTTCAATGGCCTTGGAAATTTCCTTGCGGAGCAGTCCGTGGTTTTCCGATACGGTACCGGTCAATCCTACCTTGCCTAATAACTCTTCCGGAAAACCAATCGATTTGGGAATCTTTTTCGCTTCTTCAAAAAGCTGCGCCCGGGTATCTGCCAGGTGCTTGTACATGTCCATTTTAAATGTCCACTTTGCCATTTAATCAATCCTCCTATTCGTTCGATTTAAGTCGTTCTGACCAGAAAATCCCGCCCTTTGCAGAAAGCTCCGGGGGTATCTCATCAAAAACAATATTTACCTGATCCGGCTGAACACCGACAATATCCACAAATGCTTTTGTAATGGTATCTACCAATTGCTGCCGCTGCTCATTCGTACGTGTCGATAGCCATTCAACCCTTATTCTTGGCATAATTGATTCCTCCTTATTCTATGTGTACTCAAAATTTTTTATAAAAACGATCAAATGTCATTAACTTAAAGATTGGTGTTATCCCTGTGGGAGCGGCCTCCAGCGAGAAGTTGGTTTTAAGTTAACGACATTGAATCACGATCTATGAGCGTATGCGCCAAAATTTTTGAAATAATAGAAATACAACGATTTGTCTTGCAAAAACAGTTTATGTAAGCTTATATGTTATGTATACAATATACATTGTTGTACCATCATTTTATTGATTGTCAACTCATTTGTTTTCGTATGGGAGCATATCGGTACCCTTGACAAAGTCGGAAATTGATTTTAGAGAAACGCTCAGATTGCAGGCGCATCAGAAGCAGCGGTGTTTGCGACCATTTCGATTTCGATTCTCCCGGTACTTTTTAAACAGCACGTTCATTCCAACTCAATCTTTCCACTAGATTTAAAAGAGGCTTGATGACATTGCCGCTGATTGAGATCAAAGGTTTAAAGACTTATTTTTTCACCGAAGGCGGTACCGTACGAGCGGTAGATGGCGTTGATTTTACGATCGAACCGGAGAAAACATTAGGTGTTGTCGGAGAGAGTGGTTGTGGCAAATCCGTCAAAGCTCTGTCCATCCTGAGGTTGATTCCGACACCACCGGGACGAATTGTAGACGGCCAGATTCTATTTCACAGAAACGGCGATGTGTTGGATTTAGCGAAATTAAATCCAAAAGGCAAGGTGATGCGTTCGATTCGGGGCAACGAGATTGCCATGATCTTCCAGGAGCCCATGACCTCTTTAAATCCGGTTTTCACTATTGGAAACCAGATAATGGAAAGTATTATCCAGCACCAAAAATTGACGAAGGGGGCTGCACGGGAAAGAGCAGTCGAAATGCTTCAAGCGGTAGGCATCCCATTGGCTGATCAGCGAATAGATGAATACCCCCACCAATTATCCGGCGGCATGCGGCAGCGGGCAATGATCGCCATGGCGCTGTCCTGCAATCCTTCCCTGCTTATTGCCGATGAACCCACCACGGCTCTCGATGTCACGATACAAGCCGAGGTTCTGGAATTGATGAATAATCTGCGCAGGGAATTTAAAGCCGCCATTATGTTTATTACCCATGATCTTGGGGTAATTGCCGGCATGGCAGATGATGTCGCCGTCATGTATCTCGGCAAAATCGTAGAGATCGGCAGTGTTCGTGATATCTTTCATAATCCCACCCATCCCTACACCCGGGGATTGATGGACTCAATTCCATCTTTGACGCCAAGAACGAAACACAGGCTGGCCGCCATTGAAGGGGTGGTTCCGGATCTGCTCGACGCTCCCAGAGGATGTGGGTTCAGTCCGAGGTGCCCCGTGGCCGAGTCTGTCTGCTCTGTGGAAAAACCGAATCTGCAGGAAATCACCCCCGGACACCGGGCGGCGTGTTGGTTGATTAAAAAATGAGTGAAACGCAGGCTATAAATAACATTCTGTTGGAAGTAAAGAATTTAAGGAAATATTTCCCGGTGCGAAAGGGTGTCCTTAAAAAAACAGTTGCCCATATCAAGGCTGTTGACGGCATCGATTTTTTTATCAGAGAGGGAGAAACACTCGGGTTGGTCGGAGAAAGCGGTTGTGGCAAGACGACAACCGGCCGGACAATTTTAAACCTGACCAAACCCACTTCAGGGAAGATACTGTTTCGCAGCAAAACACTGGCCGGGAAAAACGGATCCAACCAACTTGTCGATCTTACAGCCACCCCACCCAAAACACTCAACGTATTAAGACGTGAGATGCAAATCATATTCCAGGATCCCTACTCGTCGCTGAATCCTCGAATGATGGTGTCGGAAATCATCGGTGAGCCAATGCTCGTCCACCGTCTGGCCGGCAGGAGTGAAAGAGAGGCGCGTGTGCGTGAGCTGATGGAACTGGTCGGGCTAAAGCCGGATCATATGCATCGTTATCCGCATGAATTTTCCGGCGGCCAACGCCAGCGAATCGGCATAGCGCGGGTGTTGGCATTGGACCCTCAGCTAGTGGTGGCGGATGAGCCCGTCTCTGCGCTGGACGTATCAATCCAGGCCCAGGTGATCAACTTGTTGGAAGATCTGCAGGAAGGCTTTCAATTGACCTATCTTTTTATCACCCATGATCTTTCGGTCGTCAAGCACATCAGCAGCCGGGTGGCCGTCATGTATTTGGGAAAGATAGCAGAGCTTGCGCAGACCGAAGAATTGTTTATGAATCCGAAACATCCTTACACCGCCGCCCTGATTTCTGCGATCCCTGTTCCGGAGCCCGACTTTCAGGCCAAACGTATCACCCTAAAGGGAGATGTTCCCAGCCCCGTCAATCCGCCCCCGGGCTGCACCTTCCATCCGAGATGCAGCTTTGCTCAAAATATTTGCAGAACCGATGTTCCGAAATATCGAGACCTGGGCAAAGAACATTTCGTCACCTGCCATTTTTCAGATGAACTCGAATTAAAACCGATTCACTTTTCATAGAGTTTTGGATCGGTTATATCGCGCAAACCATCACCGATCAAATTAAATCCCAAAACGGCTAGCAAAATAGCCATACCCGGAAAGAAAAACATCCAGGGCGCATCTTCGAGATGGTTCATACCGGCTCTGCACAGATTCCCCCATGTGGGAGTTGGCGGTGAAACACCCAGACCCAGAAAGCTGAGGCTTGCTTCCATCACGATGGCCGTTCCGGTCCATAGCGTTGCCATTACAATTATTTCACCCATTATGTTTGGGAAAATATATTTACGCAGAATCCGAACCGATCTGGCACCAATGGCCCGTGCCGATTCAATACAGTCACTCTCTTTAAACGATAGAATCGGACCGTAGCACATGCGGGCAAATCGGGGCGTCATGACAAAGCCGATCGTGATAATCAGCTTGTCTATTCCCGAACCGAGTATGGCAGAAATCATTATTCCCAAAACCAAGGTGGGAAAAGACAACATGATATCTACACTTCTCATAATCAGGTGGTCAAGGATACCTCCCTGATAAGCTGCTATCATCCCCAGCAGACAGCCTGCAATCAGGGCAAATAAAACCGATCCAACCCCCACTGTTAATGATATTCTCGAAGCCCAGATAACCCGCGAACATATATCCCTTCCGTAGCCATCTGTTCCCATAATGAACTTTGCCTGCGGGGGTACAAGCTTGTAGTCTTGAACATTTTGCACCAGTGGATCATAAGGAGAGATCCAGGGTGCGAATATGGCAATCGCCATCATGAAAGAACTCAAAAAGACACCGACTACGGCGATACGGTTTTTTTTGAATACATTTAGTAAATTATGCCTAGTCATATCTGATCCGCGGGTCAATAAATGAATAAATCAAATCTGTAATCAGATTAATGATCACCGAAGCAAACGCATAAACAAGCATCGTCGACTGAAGCATCGTGTAGTCACGCTGCTTCATGGCCCTGATCATCAGCGATCCCAATCCGGGGCGTGAGAAGACAATTTCAACCAGAATCGATCCGCCGATAAGTATAACCGTATAAACCCCTACAAGCGATGTGATCGTCAGCAGCGTGTTGCGCAGGGCATGTTTATAATTAATGATCCAGCTGCTGAGTCCCTTGGAATATGCGGTTCTGATATAATCCTCGTTTAAAACATTCAGCATGGCGGATCTTGTTGCCCTGGTTAAATATGACGCTTGGGTCAACGCAAGCGCCAGTGCGGGCAAAGCCAAATGGTGCAGCCTGTCAAGGGGGTTCCATGTAACCGAGCTTCCAATTACCGGCATAAGACCCAAGCGAACTGCAAAAACATATAGCAAAAGAATAGAGAGATAGAATAAGGGTATGGATATTCCGATCAACGAGAACAGGCGCCCTAAAAAGTCAATCAGTTTATTTCGATACAGTGCGGTTACGACCCCAGTCGGAATTCCTAAAAGCAATCCGAGTACAATTCCGGCAAAGACGAGCTCAAGAGTGTATGGAAGAACTGTTTTTATTCTCGAACTGATCTCGACTCCGCTTACCATTGAACGTCCGAGGTCTCCACGGAGTAAATCGGTTAAGTTTCGCCAAAATTGTATATACAAAGGATCCTTTAAGCCCATTTTCTCTCTGAAAGCGTCAAGGACGCTTTCCGGGGCATAGTCCCCCAAAAGCGCAATGGCAGGATCGCCCGGAGCTACGCGTACCAACAGAAAAACAAGTATGAAAACGAAAAGCAACGTTGGAATACTGATCAATATGCGTCTTACGAAATAGGCTAGCATTCGATACCTGAACGGGTGTTCATACGAGTCGTTTGTGTTGTTGAATCTGGATGCTTTCAGCAGCCGGTACCGTAAAAGATCACCGATTTGGATTCCCTCGGAGATCAAAGGGCGCGAGTCGCGGTATTCAGACCCCCTCCAGGGGATTTCCAAACTCTTTCTCGGATCTATTTTTCTGGATTCGTGGAAGAGAGCAATAATCGTTTACTGCTCTCTCCCCTTTTTTTATTACCGATTTATATCTGTTTTTTCGTTAATCTGGGGTGCAGAAGCGTGAGATGCTTTCAGATCATATCCCCAACTCAGACCTTTGTTGACGGCAAAAGCATACTTTTGACCGTACAGGCTGTATGCGTATAAATCTTCCAATATCTTAATCTGGGCTTTTTTCCAGTATTTACTGGCATCGGATATGTTTTCTGAAGATCTTGCTTTTTCAATGAGATCATCAATACTATCGCAATGACTGAAATTTGTGACCGGTGCTTTGCCTTTTACAACGATGGACGAAGAATGGTAAAATTGTGAAAACCAGGTGTCCGGCGTCGGTCGGGCAGCGGCATACACAACGATGGGATTAAGATCTTTTCTGATATAAGAATGGTAAGTGGAATGGTCGACAACATTCAGTTTAAGGTTGATTCCAGCCCTCATCAATTGCGCCTGAATGTTCTCCAAGGCACGACTGTATTGCGCCTTCTGTGAAATAAACATTTTTACATCCAGCGTTTTGTGGCCTGCTTCAGCAAGCAGCTTCTTTGCCTTCTCTAAATCGTACTGATAAAGTAGTCCCGCAGATTCCACTTCCTCTTTGCTGAGGCTCCCGGGAAGTTCGTGGGGAATGGCGGCATATTCCGGGTCCACCATGGCCTTTCCCATGAAAGCGACGACTTCTTCCCGTTTGATCGCATACGCGAAAGCCTGTCTTATTTTAATATTATCAAAAGGGGGTTTGGTTACGTCAAAATGCAGTGTATATACTGCTCCGGGGCCATGCGTTACCGGCACGATATTCTTATTTTTCCATTTTGCCGCCTTCTCAACCCAGCTTTGTTCCCGAAAACCCAAAATCATGTCGACCTCTCCAGCTCTTATGGCCGCCTCCCTGCTGCTTAAATCCGGCATAAAAATTACTTCAACGCCCTCCAATCTGGGTTTACCATTGAAATAGTCTTTATTGGCACTCAGGACAACTTTTACACCCGGCTCATATTTTTCAAGCTTAAATGGTCCCGTTCCGATGGGATGGGTTGCGAAATCTTTTCCTAACTTTTCAACGGCCTTTTTTGAAACCACGAAACCACCACCATAATTTGAGAGGGTACGTTCCAATTGACCCGGCGGTAGTCGGTGTTTCAATGTGATTTTTACCGTATAGCGATCCAGCGCTTCCGGTGAAAAAGCCTTCATATCGGATGCAAAAGCGGAGCTTTTCGGGTTGCCGGCTCTGTTTATCGAATATACGACATCTTCGGCAGTAAGCTCCAATCCGTTGGGATATCCCGGGAAAGGATGGAACATGACGCCTTTTTTTAATTTAAAGGTCCAAACCATTCCATCTTCAGTGACGTCATATTTCTCGGCCAAATCCAATCCTTCGATTTTGTATTCTCCCGGCTTGAATTTAAACAATCCATTTGCCAACATAACCAGGATGAAACGCTCTTCGGTTGTGCGTCCAATGTGAGGATCCAAACTCCTCACCTCACTTTCGAATGCCGCCCTTAAAACCTTGTCGGACTGCCCGGCGATAGCAGAAAAGTCAGTTGTTCCAAAAAATAGAAAAACAGCTAAAAACAAACTTAATGCAATGGTAATTTTCCTCATAATTTGCCTCCTTTTTGTTTGGTTGTCCAAAAATCGAGTTTTTTTTGCCCTTGCAATTTTGATATCACCTGCTTGCGGGTTTTCTGCTGAAGCAAAAGCCCGATTTTAGAACACAGTTGGAAAATTCAAATGACCATCGATCTGTTTTATTTTTCAAGCTGCTAAATGGTTTGCCTGGTATTAGCCGAAAATGCTTTTAAAGAGAAGGCCGACGTGTTATGAATCGAATCATCATGTATACATTATACATAAATATCAGTATTTTTTTATTTGTCAACGACTACTTTTCTTGAACGCGCCAAAATTCCGATCACAATGGAGAACGAAAGGAGAGTCAAAATGGCCCCCGAAACAGTAGGGATCATCGATTCAAGCAAGATAAAACAGTGGGAAATTCAAAGAGTTGATTCTGAGATAATACAGGGGTTCCAAAATTTGGGCGATTTGGCCGGAATCGTAGCCCGTGTGTTGGATCAATTCGGCATCAACGGAACGATTCCATCCGCCTACTTATCCCCCTTGAAGCCGGATGCGAAAGTAGTCGGGTCAGCCCTGACGGTAAGAAGTATACCGGAGCGAGAAACACCATATCGGTATTTTCAGCGTAATGAGATGACCCGACTCGGGGAGCGGGAAGCGTTTTTTCTGGCAAAAGAGGGTGATGTCGTCGTCATCGATGGCAGCTCCGTGTACCCGGCTTCAAATCTTGGCTCCATGTCCGTTGCCCTCGCCGCTCGCCTCGGAATTAAGGGCGTTGTCGTGGATGGGGCGTGCACTGGTGTGGACGGAATACGGTCTGCGAGTATTCCGGTTTGGTGCCGGGGAGGGACAACGTTAACCGGACACCACCGACTTGAGACCGCTGAGATCAATGGACCAATCGGGATATGTGGTGTTCGGGTCGAACCTGGAGATCTCATTGTCGCCGACGGTTCCGGTGTTACAGTTGTACCCAGAGAGATTGCCGACGATGTGCTTAAGATTTGCAATGATTTGCGGGGGGCCGGATCGAAAATTAGATCCATGATTGAAGGTGCAGCGGATCAGGAAGCCCTGAGAAATGAACTTGGGAGCCTGATGAAGGATCTTTCTATGAATCGTGCTAAGGCTTAAATTATGGTAGGAAACTGTGGTCACTTTTATAGCACAAGTTAGTTTAATTAGACAACAACGCTATATATAAGAATTTTATGCTAAAGAATCGAGAGTCTCATTTGCTTGTTTAAGATGGGCTTCAGCCGCGCATTCTTGGAAAATATTAATGGCCTCCAAAATGCACTGCCTGGCCCGGGTGGTCTTTTTTCTCGATTTGTATAGCAGACCCAGGCTCAGGTAAACTTGTCCAAGATAGCCTTTCATACCGATTTCTTTGAATACTTCCATCGCCTTCTGAAAATGCGCTTCGGCTTTCTGGGCCGCAAACGGCACGTTTTTAACCAAAAAGCCGATGTTTTTGGCCATGATCGATAAGGAAGGTTTCGGCCCTGTGGCTATTTGTAAATTCACTTCACCAAGAATATACTCAGAGACGGCATATTGAACTCTCCGCTGATTTCTAATCAGGGTTTTTTGAACATCTTCCATCAGTTTTATTCCTGGCTGCATCTGGCCTTTGGCAATCAAAATTGGGGCCAGAAATTCCTAGTATACTGCAGAAATTTGTCCTATACCACGTTTCTGAGAAAAATTTAAAGCGGATTTAAGAACATTTTCAGCTTCCTGGAATTGGCCGCCGAAAAAATAAGAAAGGCCCAATGTGGTTTTTGGAAATTGAGCATAGGAAGGGTCCAACGCGACTTCGATTGATGTTCCACTGCTTTTCAGCGCTGATTTTACATCTCCGGCAGAAAGGTAGCCAAATGCTTTCATCCAATGACCAAAAACCTTGCTTCTGCTGTTCGCGTTTCTTTCACCGTGTTCTATAAGACGTTCCGCACCCTCAAAAACCCTGTTCGTATCACCTTTGTAATAGTTAATATAGCAGAGTCCGGCAAGGGATTTGAAGAAGAGATATTGATCGGAGGGAAACGACTCGGCTATCTTCTGGGCTCTCTCACCATACGCAATACCTTCAGCAAAAAGCCCTTGTTCCCCGCATGTCCAGGTCAGCCAGGTGCAGGCATAGCCGACCACTTTTTGGTTGCCGGTATCCTCACCAAGTTCCAAACCTTTGCACAGGTAGTCATAGGAATCCTTTGATTTACCAGCCATGTAATGGGCAATGCCAAACCAGGCATAGAACATCCCGGTTCTGGTCTTGTCTTCCAGTGAAGCTGCCAATTTTTGGTGAGAACTGAAAATATCTATGAATTCCTTTATCTCGCCGAGGTAATAATAAGCGTAACCCCAGTTGTTTAAAATATCGATCAGAATGATTTTTTCTGATTCAGATAGCTCTTCTTTTGATGCGAGGATGTTATAGGCATTCCGGAAATACTGATCGGCCTCTTCCACCGCGTATCTTGCCAGACTCTTTTCACCCGATTTTACAAGATAATAGACCGCCTGGGTATCCGATTGTCCCCTGGCAAAATGATAGGCCAAAGTTTCATTGAATTCCGATATCCTGTCTTTGAAGACACTTTCGATTACCCGCGCAACCTGTTCATGGATCTCCCGGCGGTGTTTTTTAAGTAGACCGTTGTAAACGATCTCTTGGGTCAGGGCGTGTTTGAACATATACTCTACATCCGGTTGCAAAGAGCGGGTTCTGATCAGATCGAGCCGCTCCAGCCGGCTGAGTTCCCCATCGATGCGCTCTTCAAGCTCTGTTATCCTTTTTAGAATTTCGTAAAGAAAATCACGGCCGATCACCGAAGCCTCTTGTAGAATCTGCTTGGCTTGCTTTTCCAGCCGGTCGAGCCTGCCAGAAATCAAGCCATGCAACGAAGAGGGGATATCCGATTCCGTAAGGGAACGAGTGAGTTTCCAGCCGCCGTTATCCCGGTCCAGTGTATTGGATTCGATCAGGGAGTTGACCAGCTCTTCCAGGTAAAAGGGATTTCCTTCCGCTTTGCTGTTGACCCAACGCTTTAGGTCAGGTGGGATTATTTCGGTTTTCAACAATGATGTCAGCATATTCTGGGCGACTGAAAGTGACAAATTTTGCAGTTGAATATCATGATAGTATTGACCGATATTGCTTGCCTGGTGGCCCGTGAAAAGACTGAAGGTCGGCCGATACGCACACAGCACAATCGCAGGTTGCCGGATCTCTAAACATGCCCGTCGCAGCAGCTCCACAAAAGAGGGATCGGCCCAGTGCAAATCCTCCAGAAAAAAAACAGTCGGTGCTTTATCGGCCAGAGTGGAAAAAACCGTCAAGATGGCTGTTTGCAGAAGGGATTTCCAATGCTCGGGGCTGATATCATCGACCTCAGGGTAGTTCAGCGAATAAAGATGACCCACATAAGGGATGACGTCTTGCTGGTTGGCGACAATAGATCCAAGCCCGGACTCGACTTTATCCTTTACTTTGTCCGGTGGGTCTTTTTCTTCAATGTGCAACAATCGATTTAGAAGATCTACCAGAGGGTAATAGGGTATATTTTGAGAATACGCATAGGCATGACCTTCGTTCCATTGAATCCGTTCAAGATCAAGTTGGGCCTTAAATTCCTCAACCAGTCGGCTTTTGCCCGTACCGGCGGCACCGCAGATCGAAAAAATCCGACCTTTGCCTTGTTGCAAATTTTCGACCGCTTCGAACAATTCGGCCATCTCCACATCTCGGCCGACCAGATCCGCCCTTAGTCCGGAGAGCCGACGGATGGTAATCGGCTTATCCCGTTGAGCCACTACCCGATAAACCTCCACCGGATCGGCTTTGCCCCTGACGGTGGTTGCATCCCTGTATTCACATGTAAAATGTCCCTCGACCTGACGACAGGTATCCACATTCACCAGGATTTCACCGGGTTGGGCGAGATTGCTCAGGCGTGAGGCCAGGTTGATGGTATCCCCGGCAATGCCATGTGTTCCTCTCTCCATGTCCACTTCACCGGTCACCACCAGGCCGGTATTGATGCCGGTGTGCATCGATATGGATTGCCCGATCTTTTTTTCGACCCCCGGGCTAATCTCATCCACCAGTTCATGGATTTTTCGTGCAACTTTGACAGCTCTAACCGGATCATCCTCATGGGCCTGGGGGACGCCGAAGATGACCATCACCGCATCACCAGCATATTTCTCGATGAATCCATCGTACTTGGCCACTATTTTAGAAATTCCGCTAAAGATCAGACTGGTGATCTCTTTGACCTCCTCCGGGTCCAGCTTTTCAGACATGGTCGTATATCCGGTAAGATCGGAGAAAAGAACCGTGACGTGCTTTCGCTCGCCTTCAGCTGGAATGCGTGTTGCTATGGTCTCTTCGAGAGGTGAATCAGAAATTCGGGTGTCTTGTTCGTTTTCTTTGAAGGCTGCAGTGTCCGTGGATTTGCCTAAATCATAGCCACATTCACCGCAGAATTTTTTGCCAATAGGTAATTTTGCTTTGCAGGCCGGGCATTCTAATTCAAGCTTAGCTCCACATTCTTCACAGAATTTTACCCCTTCGCGGTTGTCAGAGCCACATTTTTGGCACTTCATTTTTGCGTCCCCGCTTATGTAGTTACAAGAATCTAATAAAGAGGATTAAAGAATGAAAATTATTAATAAAGATTATAGGTAAAATGTGATTCTATGGCAAACCATTCAAAAGTAACCTGCCGCTTCTATTTTGAGATATAGTCAATAGTTGTGTATGAAGAAATTAGGCGGCAATCCGTTTTTCTTCGACACCATTGACAAATTTAACTCCTCTAATTACTTCTGCCAGG
>Ga0126331_1000286_pt1 | contig 19036 bp, 13 predicted proteins | sample InaspJWI98metaG_FD_96379 | JGI IMG/M metagenome (GOLD analysis project Ga0126331, IMG submission 96379) | Marine gutless worms symbiont microbial communities from Oahu, Hawaii - Inanidrilus sp. 2 OAHU.JWI-98 metaG | ecosystem: Host-associated > Annelida > Digestive system > Unclassified | place... | reverse complement strand
TTTAAAATATTCAAAACTTGAAAACTAGTTTCAGATTATTTTTTCTGGTGACACTTTGTGCTGGCCTCATTGTATACAGAGCAGCATAAAAGTTTTCAGCCTTCGGGCGAGCTCGAGGCGCCCATTTGTCGCGTTATCAGGGACTTGCGGTAGCATAAGTACAGCTGCGTCACTGAATGCCTTGCAAATGAACGCCTCGAACTCGTGAAATATCCGGGTTATGGTGGCATTCGCTGTTTTTAAGACATATGAATATGGCATTAAGGACCTATGAATCTTACCGAATGGGGATATCCCTTCTCCACCGAAACAGATCTTGATTTGCGGCGATATAAGCCTCATTATTACTTATTGCATTCAGGCGCGGACAGACATATTTTTCATTTTTTATACATATGATGCCAGGAGTTTGAAATGGATCCCTTAAAAAAGACCAGAAATTTCAACGGCCCCGAAGGTCCGGTTGTTTTGGCCATACTGGATGGTATCGGCGTCGGTCAATCTAAAGATGGCGATTTTGTTCGCAAAGCCAATACGCCCACATTGGACTGGCTCGCACAAAACGCGCCGAACACACAATTAAAAGCGCATGGAACGGCGGTGGGCATGCCTTCTGATGCGGATATGGGCAATAGTGAAATCGGCCATAATGCCATTGGTTGCGGACGCGTTTTTGCCCAGGGTGCAAGCCTTGTTAAGCATGCAATCGATACCAGAGTCCTTTTTGAAGGCGAAGTTTGGCAGGATCTGATCGCGAACGTGATCCGTCATAATTCAAAACTGCACTTTATCGGCCTTTTTTCGGATGGCAACGTTCACAGCCATATCGACCATTTGGAAGCCCTCTTAAAAGAAGCCAAAAACACCGGCGTTAAAAGAGCCGGCGTGCATATTCTTTTAGACGGCAGGGATGTGCCACCAACATCGGCACTGGAATATGTTGATCGGCTCGAAAATTTTTTGTCCGAATTGAACAAGGACGGTGATTCTAATTTTGCTATCGTCTCCGGTGGCGGTCGGATGCAGATCACAATGGACCGGTATCAGGCAAACTGGGATATGGTCGCGCTGGGATGGAAAACCCATGTTAAAGGCGAAGGTCGAAGATTTGAGTCAGCGAGCATTGCGATCAAAACCCTCCGGGATGAAAATCCGCAGGTAATCGACCAGGACCTCCCCCCTTTCATCATCGCTCGTGACGATGAATCACTGGGCCCAATTGTTGAAAACGATAGCGTTATTTTTTTTAATTTCCGCGGGGACAGGGCAATTGAAATCAGCCAGGCCTTTGAGGCGGATAATTTTGACAAATTCCCGCGCGGACCGAGGCTAAATGTTAAATTTGCCGGTATGATGCAATACGACGGGGATGCTCTCATCCCAGAAAAGTATTTAGTGAGCCCACCGGGAATAGACCGCACCATGGGTGAATATCTCGTCAAATCTAATGTTAAACAGCTTGCCATCAGTGAAACCCAAAAATTTGGTCATGTTACATATTTTTTCAATGGAAACCGTTCGGGTATGTTTGACGAATCCTTGGAGAATTACATCGAGATACCTTCGGACAGGGTCCCCTTTGAAGAGCGTCCGTGGATGAAAGCCGCCGAGATAACGGATAAAGTAGTTGAAGCAATTCAAAGCGGTGAGTATAGATTCATCCGGCTTAATTTTGCCAACGGCGATATGGTCGGGCATACGGGTGTCACTGATGCGGTTGAGATAGCCGTCGAAACTGTAGACTTGTGTGTGGCTCGGCTTCTGGCGGCTACAAAGAAAGCCGACGGGATTATGGTAGTTACGGCGGACCACGGAAATTCCGATGACATGTATCAACGCAATGCAAAGACCGGAGAGATTACTTACGATCAGCAAAGCGGGAAGCCGAAGCTGAAAACTTCGCATTCATTAAATCCGGTACCGGTTTACATCTATGAACCAACCGGCAGGATAAAATTGCGGTTAGCGGAGATTACGGATCCCGGGATCAGCAATTTGGCTGCAACTTGCTTGAAACTGCTCGGTTATGAACCACCGTCGGATTATACACCGAGTATCGTCGAAATTGACTGACTCGTCACATGGGGAGAGTTGCAAAATACGTTATACGATATTATTAAACCAAAAAGGCACAAAGTAATAATATGAGAACGAAGGAGGTATACATGAGTGAAACCGATCAACTCCTGACCAATGCCGGAGCGGGTTTTAATACGCTGAATATTGATGACAAATACAAATCCTCGGCACTCAAATGGCTCGAGGCATGGTTGACTGACGAGACATTTAAATCGTATATTCCACAAATCCGGTATTTAATCGAAAAGAAAAAATGGGATTTTCTGCTGGACTCGTTTCATCAGATCATTCCTTTCGGTACCGGAGGCCGCAGGGGTTTGGTTGGAATTGGCCCCAACCGTATCAATACATTTACGATTCGGTCCTCTGCCCAGGGTCATTCGCAATATTTAATAAAACAATACGGTGACCAAGCAAAAGAACGCGGGGTCGTATTGACCTATGATGTGCGCAAATACACCCAAAAAGGAGTTTATAATGATGCAATTCCCAATCCGGTGATGGATCTGGACTGTAAGCAGCTTGCCCTTGCCGCGGCAGAAGTGTATGCGGCCAATGGCATCAAGGTATATTTATTTGACAGCGTCAGGAGTACCCCCGAGCTTTCATTTGCAATACGACATTTAAAGGCGGTCGCCGGCGATATGTTCAGCGCTAGCCATAATCTGCCGACCGACAACGGAAAAAAAGTTTACGATAACAATGGTGGACAACTCATCCCGCCGGACGATCAAACGCTGGTTGACGAAGTGATTGAAAATGTCGTTGAGATCAAATCTGTGAATTTTGATGATGCTCTGAAAGATAAATTAATCGTTATGATCGGAGAGGAAGTTGACAGTGCTTTTCAAGAAGCTGCCGGTGCCGTCACGCGGTCCGCGGAAAGAGATATAGAAATATTATACAGTCCCTTGCATGGTACCGGTTTGACGTCGGTCTATCCTGTGTTAACCCGGCTTGGTTTTAAGGTTTCACTCGACCCGAATACTTCCAATTTAAGTGGTGCTTTTGAAAATGTAACTTTTAACATCCCCAATCCCGAAGTAAGGGAATGCTTTGACAGCGCTATAGAGCATGCCGACGCGATTGAGGCGGACCTGATCATCAGCACCGATCCCGACGCCGATCGTATCGGGGTGATGGTCAAACATCGCAGCGCCTGGGAATTTATGACCGGTAACGAGATTGGTATTATTCTTACCAATTACGGAATTTCAAAGTACAGGTCGGCCGGAGATTTAAGCCAAAAATCCATCGTCATAAAAACCGGCGTTACGAATTCTCTCATCGAACAGATCGCCGCAGAAAATGGGGTGCAGTGCGTCGGAGACCTATTAGTGGGTTTCAAGTATATCGCCAACGTCATGAACAAAATGGAAGACGACGGCCATATTGATAATTTTATCCTGGGAGCAGAGGAATCTCACGGATTTATCATGGGTAATTACTGCCGGGACAAGGATGCCACCTGTGCCGCCGTTTGGATGGCGGAGCATGCCGCAGAATTAAAAAAGCAGCAAAAAACGCTCATCGATGATCTGGACGAAATTTACGCCAAGTATGGATACTGCCACAATTATCTGACCGAAATCCGTTTGCTGGGGGCAAAGGGAATGGAACAAATCGAGCAAATCATGACTCATCTCAGAGATACCGCAATTGAAGCCTTTGGCAAATTTGCAGTCATAGATAGAGATGACCGCTGGAAAGGTGAGCCGCAGCCCCATTTGTCGCCCACCGATACCGCCTCGCGCAATGTGCTCATTTATCAGTTTGCGACCACACAGGATACGACAAGCATTCGCGTTACGGTCAGACCGTCGGGAACGGAACCGAAGATTAAAATGTATTTTGAAGTGCTCGGCAAGCCCAAAGCTCCCGCAAATTTGGAAAAACAAAAAGAAAAGATTGCAGCTATCAGAGAAGAGCTCGAAAAAAGTTTCATGCAATATTGCTACAAATTATTAAATGTTGATTTTCCTGAAAGAGGATATTTGCTCTTCTGGCATCTGCCCCTGGAAGACAAACTCGCCTATTTTGACATCGAAGAAGATGTTGCCAAGCTTAAAGATATTGCGGACGAAGAAAAGAGAAGAAATGAATTGGCTGCGCTTTTTACATTTCTAGGCGCCAATCCGGTCGAGAAGGTGGACAATGCCTTTAAAGCCCGATATGGATCTGGAATACTAGAGTATCTGGAGATAAATGAATAAACCTTTGCCTAAGTCAGGAGACAGGCTTTATTCTTTCCAGCCCATAAGACCAAAACCATTTGCTCCACCGGTCAGAACAAGTAGTTCTTTCATACTTAGTATTGATATAATTGTACTAAGGTGAAATTGTTAAATTCTCACGCCAAGACGCCAAGACGCAAAGAAAGATCATAAAAACTTTGCGCCTTTGCGTCTTTGCGAGAGGTAATATTTGTTCTAACAGGATATACACAATAATGTTGATGTTACCCTTCAACGCAGGACTGCATCAGTAAGAAAGTCTTCAAATAACGCTGGCAGGCATTGATATTGTCCATCACATTATATTAGAAAATGCTTGATATCGGAAGGGAGCAGACCGAGGACTTTGATGGTTTCGCGGGAGGCAGAGGTTTTTATGTTGACTTCAACCGGTGTGAGAGCCGGTGCTTTGCTGTAACCGGCGCAGATGGAAGCCGCCAGAGTGATCATTTCTTTGGCGGCGCCGTGTGGTACAATCGCCGTGGGCCCCGGATAATTTTTTACTTTGATCACCGTATCCTTTTGCGGGTCGTGGTAGGCGATGATCTTGTCGTTATCCGCTTGTGTGCGGCCGACAATCAATTTGGCCTGATCCTTCAAACGAAAATGCCTTCCGTATTTTAACAGATGCAGCTCGTTTTCAGTATATTCTTCCTGATGCTGAAACAGATCTCTCAATCGGCTGGAATAGGATTCATCCGTAAGCAGGCATCCACCAGCCGGGGCGGGGTATTCATCGATGCCGAATTCTGCGGCCAGATTCATTTGTGGTTTGCGGGATCGACCTGAAATGTCCAGAAGTTTTTGGCGTTCAACCAGGCCCTGCCTTTCGGGGATTGTCTCGGGCAGGTTTTTGGCGCTCAAAGGCCGCAGGATATAGCCGTCATATCCGGAATTTTTTTCAACATACCTCAGGGAGGGTTTGGTCTGGGACATGGGGCGCTGGCCGAGCACCTCACCGCTGAAAAGAAAATCAAATCCGTTCTCCGCCATCCATTTGCCTGCCATTTTAAACATCAAGGTATGACAGTCCATGCAGGGATTCATATGTTGTCCGTAGCCGCATGGCGGATTTTTCAGCATCTCCATGTACGGTTGGGTAATATTCTGAACGTTTAAGGGAATGCCTGTGGACCGGGAGGCGCGACGGGCTTTATCTGCGGAAAAGAACGGTGTTTCAAATGTGATCCATTCCACTTCGATGCCCTGCTTGCGAAGGATCAGACCGGCCAACATGCTGTCGAGGCCGCCGGAGCACAATCCGAGGGCGCGAACTTTGTTCCCCGTTGATTTCATAATCACCTGCAAAATCTCGAAGGTTAAAATTTCATTACGCGCTTCTTGACATTCACCGCAAAAGGGCTTTATATTCGCCAACCTGATCAAAGCGGTAACTGGACATTGTGCTTTTCCTGAGAATCCCCCAATGGCGAGACAAACCGGTTATGGAACCTGCCAAGCTAAGAAAGAGATCCGATAAGATACGGAAAATACTAAGGTCGCTTTATCCGGAAGTCAAGACCCAGCTTTATTGCCGCAATGCCTTTGAATTGTTGGTTGCAACGATCCTCTCGGCCCAGTGTACGGACAAGCAGGTAAATCGGGTAACCGCAGTGCTATTCAAGAAGTTCAGGACACCGCGGGATTTTGCCGAAGCATCTTTACAGCAGATCGAAACACTGATTCGTTCCACCGGGTTTTATCGCAATAAAGCCAAAAATATCAAAAACTGTGCCGCGGTGCTGTTGAATCATTACAGCGGCCGGGTTCCGGATTCCCTGGAAGAGCTGGTAAAGCTGCCCGGCGTCGGGCGCAAAACCGCCAACGTGGTCCTCGGTGCCGCATTTGGAATCCCGGGTGTTGTCGTGGATACTCATGTGGGAAGGATTACCCAGCGGCTCGGGCTCACCGAAAACAATGATCCGGTCAAGATTGAGTTCGACTTGATGAAAATCCTTCCCAAAAGCGACTGGAGCGATTTTACGCTGCGCCTTATCTATTTCGGACGGGAATATTGCACGGCCCGTAAACCGAAATGCCCAGACTGTCCCCTGCTTGAACTTTGCCCGTGGCCGGGTAAAACAGAAGCTTGAACTTGAGCTCTGCAAAGTCACACGAAGCTGCGGGACTGAAATCCCAAATTCCAAACATCAAAAAACAATCATATTCCAATTTTAAAAAACCACACCCCGCTGAGGCAACCCAATGCCAGGGCAGGCTGCGGTGCGGCATAGCTGAACCCTTCGGTTCATAGCCTTTTAATGGTTAGTAAGTGTTTGTATCGGTCATTATAAATATATAGTAAAAAATATATTGACATATAATAACATCATCTGTATGCCTTGATGCGCAGTGCTGCACCATAGCCGAACGGCAGGTTCTTTTTCTTATACCGGGCCGATTCCAGATTCAATCATTATATCAGAGAGGATTTCGCCATGAAAAGATTGATGTCCACCAGAGAAGTGGCAAAGTTTCTCGATGTGAATGAGAAAATGGTTTATTCCCTGGTGTCGGAAAAAGGGCTGCCGGCCACCAAGGTCACCGGCAAATGGCTATTTCCGCGTCACCTGGTAGATCAGTGGATTGAAGCGCACACGATCAACTACCCTGAAAGTGCTGTGCACTTGCCATCCTACCAGGGATTACTTGTAATTACCGGCAGTAACGATCCGCTGCTGGACAAGGCGATTTCAGTATTCAACATACTGCATGCCGATCACGTGGCCGTGTTCGGCAATCTCGGGAGTATGGGCGGTTTGCAGGCGTTGCGACGCGGCCTTTGCCACATTGCTACCAGCCATCTTCTCCAGGATAACGAGGATGAATACAATTTTGATTTTGCCGTCAAAGAGCTCGACAAAATGCCGGCCGTGGTAAATTTTTGCCGGCGTGAGCAGGGCCTGCTGGTTCAAAAAGGCAATCCCCGAAAGATCAGTTCGGTGGCCGATTTCGGACAATCGGGAATTACGATCGTTAACCGGGCCCTGGGTACCGGCACCCGACTGCTGCTCGATCGCGAACTTAAAAAAGCCGGAATCAAGGGAGAGCAGGTTACCGGTTACACCACCGAAGTACAGCGGCATCTGGATGTGGGGCTGGAAATTTTGTCCGGCCGGGCGGACGCGGGACCGGGAATCCGGGCCGTGGCTGATCTTCTCGAACTTGGTTTCATTCCACTGCGCTGGGAACGCTACGATTTGATGATAGCCAAAGAGCGGTTTTTCGATGAGGGCATTCAGCACTTCCTGGGACTGCTGCACGAAAAGAAGTTCAGAAAACTGGCCGATTCGATGGCGGGCTATGGTTTGAAATATACCGGTAAGATGGTTTATCCGGAAATGGCCGGGAAAAAATAGCGCCCGGGCGCAACCTGCTGATAAAACGAAACAGGTATTGGGCAATTAGGTTATAGGTAATGGGTTATCGGTGCAAGGTTAAGGAATTTTATCGGATTTTAGGCTTTTCCATCATGAGGAGGGAGGAGATGAAAAGAGTATTATCGGCGGCGATGGTTATTATTCTGGCTCTGTGCTTTTTGCCCGGTTTTGCCGGGGGTGCGGATAAAATTCTGAAAATGTCCACGACCACGAGCACTCAGGCATCCGGGCTGCTCGATCAATTGCTGCCGGTCCTTGAAAAGGATACGGGAATCAAGGTCAAGGTGATTGCCAAAGGAACCGGGGCTGCCATCAGAGACGGTATGGACGGTAACGTGGATATGATATTCGTGCATGCCAGAGCCCGGGAGGATAAATTTGTGCGGGAAGGATACGGCACCAAACGTTACGCCGTGATGCACAATGATTTTGTTATTCTGGGGGCGGACGCCGATCCGGCCGGGATCAAAGGTTTGAATGACGCTGCCACGGCCCTGAAAAAAATAGCCGCGACAGAAAAAATTTTCGTATCCCGCGGAGATGACAGCGGTACGCATACCAAGGAGCAAATCCTCTGGCAGGCGACCGGATTGCCTTTGGAAAATGAAACAACTTTCATCGTAAAGAAGGGCAAAAAGCGCTCGATCCGATTTTTGCATCCACAGGGACTCGGCACGTGGTATCTTTCCATCGGCCAGGGCATGGGTAAAACAATCACTTTCGCCGATGAGAAGGGGGCCTATACCCTTGCCGACCGCGGGACGTACCTAAAGTATAAATACGGCCGGGACGTGCCCATCGATCTGCAAGTTCTATGTGATGGCGACCCGCTGCTGAGCAATCCATACGGGGTCATTCCGATTGATCCCAAAAAACATCCACATGTAAAGCATGAACTGGCCAAAGAATTTGCACTGTGGCTGGTCTCGGAAAGAGGGCAAACGATTATTAGAAACTACCGACTGCTCGGCAAGCAGCTGTTTTACCCCGACGCAATTCCCTGATGGTCGGTTGAGCCGGTTGGGCCGGTTGAGCCCGTTGGGCCGGTTGGGTCGGTTGAGTCCCGCAATGCGGAATTGAACCGGCTGAATACCTATATTTTAGAATTTGATGTGAAGTTCCGACTCGCGGGGCTGAAGACTTTCTCATAATAATACTATGTAAAGTACTATTTTGCGAGAATAACTCCCCTGTGGCCAGTTATTCCGCTTGAGCGTTTTTTCCATCATGACATATAGTTAATGAAATTTTACGGGCTCAACGGGCCCAACCGACTCAACGGGCTCAACCGACAAACGGGCCTAACCGGCTAACGGGCCCAACCGGCTCAACGGGCTAAACGGGCCCAACCGGCTCAACCACAATTCACTATGGACTTATTAATCGACAGCTTCGTCTCTGCAATCCTGCTCGTAGCATCTTTGGACCCTGAAATGCTCGACGTTATCGGGGTGTCTTTGAAGGTGAGCTGCGCATCGACGATCATCGCCGGTTTCATCGGCGTACCGCTGGGCTTTATGATCGCGTTCGGCGAGTTTACCGGTAAACGCATGGTAATCACGGTGCTGAACACCTTGCTGGCACTTCCGACCGTGGTCATCGGCCTGTTTGTTTATGCCTTTATCTCCCGCAGGGGTATTTTGGGGATGTTCGATCTTCTGTATACCCAAAAAGCGATTATTTTAGGCCAGGTGCTGCTGATCATTCCCGTGGTTGCCGTGTTTACGATCGCGGCTATCAGCCGAATCGACCAGCGCTATCGCAAAACAGCCATGACCCTGGGTGCCAATCGCCGGCAGACGGCCTGGGTGGTATTCAGAGAAGCCCGCTTCGGTATTGTGGCCGCCGTCATTGCCGCCTTCGGCCGGGTCATCGCCGAAGTGGGAATCAGCATGATGCTCGGGGGCAATATTAAAGGATTTACCCGCACCATGACCACCGCTATGGCACTGGAATACGACAAAGGCGCCTTTACCCTGGCAGTGGCCCTGGGTATCGTGCTGCTGGTGATTAGTTTCGGTATGAACCTGATGTTTCACTTTTTTCAGGGAAGGACGCGCGACTAATGCTGTATGAAATATCACAGCTGATAAAGGTTTACGGCACCCGAACCGTATTGGACATCCCTTTGCTGGAAATCGAAAAAGGCCGCATTTACGCCCTGTTGGGACCGAACGGTGCCGGCAAAACGACACTGCTCAATATCCTTGCCTTTTTGGATCCTCCCACCAGCGGCAGGATTTTCTTCCGCTCGCAACCCGTACATCAACCGGGGACAGACCTGCAGGCCCTGCGCAAATCCGTGGTGATGGTCGACCAGCATCCCATCCTGTTTACGACAACCGTCTACCGCAACCTGGAGTTCGGATTGAAGATTCGGGGGTGGTCCACAAAAGAGCGGGATCGGATCATCGCTGAATCCCTGGATCTTGTCGGGATGCGCGACTTTGCCGGGGCGCCGGCCCATCGGCTTTCCGGAGGTGAGACCCAGCGGGTGGCGCTGGCACGTGCCCTGGCCCTCTCCCCGGATGTTTTTCTATGCGACGAACCCACATCCGGTGTAGATGTGGAAAATCGGCATATCATCGTCGAGATTCTGAAGACGATTAATGCAGAAAAAAAAATCAGTGTCGTTTTCACGACCCATGACCGCTCCCAGGCAAATGCGCTGGCCCAGGACATTCTCGTTCTGAATCGCGGCCGACTGATACCGGCGGCGTTCGAAAATATTGTAAGCGGGACGATTGAACAGGCGAATCTTTCCGGATACCGGTTCGTCCTTCAGAACGGAATGGCTTTCGATGTTCCCGCAAGTCAAGTGAAAGGAAGGTCGGGCAGCGCAAGGGCTTTCTTGGATCCGGCCGGTATTGAAATTTTAAAAATGGAAGAAAATGTCAACCGGCCAGATGCAATCAGTGGACGGATTGCGAGCATTACAGCCGAAAATGAGAAAATCAGACTGGTAGTCGATTCAGGCGTATCAATCAACATATTGCTGTCCGTAGATGAATACCGGTCCGTGAAAGTAATGGTCGGTGATAAGGTCAAGGTGGTGACTGCACCCGGATCCGTTCACATACTTTAATCAAAAAAAATCCAAAAAAGATGATACGCCCGCTTGCCTGACACCCCAGTTGTTTTCCTTCTTTAAATAGACGGTTTCATTGACAAATATTCACAACTTTGAGAAAGATCAAGGTTGGAAAATACCTTGTGGAGCATTTTTGGGGCGGAAGGGCTGCTGAAGATGATCAATCGATATTGCAGGCAGCAGTGCTGTGGAATAAGTATCGTTCGGGAGCAATGATATGAAACTCAAATATAAGGTGATGTTGTTATACATCAGTGTCAGTATATTCATTATAGCATTGTTGGGAACTTTTCTTTCGTCTAAGCTAAAGGAAGAAAAATTTGCCGCCCTCTACAATGATTTTCAGAATCAACTGGCGCATATTGATTTCGCATTGACAGGGCTTTTCAAAGGCGTCGAAGCGGATTTGGCGGCCATAACCACCAGCGAGATTGTTCGATCGAGAAATGATGAAAATTTTACGAACTTCACAGATGCCGATCCGGCAACCTTCAATTACAGCATCGGAGAGCTGGAACAAACGATCATTACCCTATTCAATAATTATAGAAAAACTCACGTTTACGTAAATTCCGTATATATGGGCCGGGAAAACGGCGGTTTTGTTCGATCTCATAAAAGGAATCGGCCGACGAAATATGACCCCAGACTCAGACCCTGGTATGTCTTGGGCAATGAAAATCCGGGGAAATTCATGAAGACCAATCCCTATCGATCGCTCACGTCACCCGATGTCAATGTCGGCATCGTGACCGCTTTGCTAGATGTGACCGGTAAGGTTTACGGCGTCGTGGGTATCGACATTACCCTTGCCGATCTAACCGCTTACATTGAAAACGTCAAAGTCGGTCACAGAGGGCACATGGTGCTGCTTGATCAAAAAGGTATCGTGCTCGCCAGTCGTAGGAAGGATACGCACCAGCAGTACATTCATTCCGTCTACAAAACCGACCGGCAGACAATTCTTCAAAACCAGCAGGGTTACACGATATTTACAAAAGACTCGGAAAAAGAGTACTTCTTTTTTTATACATCTCCTGAACTGGGCTGGAAACTCGGTATGGTTATTCCGGTTGGTGAAATCGACAACGAAGTCCGGGGTGCGGTCAACCGGATCCTCTTATATCTCTGCCTGGCACTGCTGATGCTCAGTGTGCTTACCCTGTTGGGTTTGCAGCGATTTGTGATCAGCCCTTTGAAGAAGCTTAACAAGGGAACCGGCCTCATCGCCCGCACAGGCAAGCTGGATCACCATATAGAAATTCGATCCGGCGACGAGATTGGACATCTGGCTCAATCCTTTAACGAGATGATGGATAGCATCCACCATGCAGACGTTGCCTTGAAAGCATCCGAAAAAGAATTGAAAAACCATCGAGACAATTTGGAAGAGATTGTCGCAGAGCGAACAGAAGACTTGGAAAATTCCAAAAAACGCCTGGCGCAGATTATTGATTTTTTGCCGGATCCAACCTGGGTGATCGACAACGACGGGCAGGTGGTGGCCTGGAACAAGGCGATCGAGAAGCTCACCGGTAAAAAAGCGGCCGATATGCTCGGTAAAGGCGATTATGAATACTCGCTGGCTTTTTACGACGAACGCCGACCTGTTATGATCGATTTGGTTCGTGACTGGAATCCAGAATTCGAAAACAAATATATCGCTGTCAAAAAAGACGGCGAGAACCTGATATCCGAATCCCATCACCCGAATCTTGGCGAGGACGGGAAGTATCTATCCGGTATTGCCGGGTTGCTTTACGATGCAACCGGCACAGCCACAGGGGCCATCGAGTCGATTCGCGATATTACCGATCTCAAACGCATGGAGGCGGAATTGATCCAGGCCAAACAAGCTGCCGACGCAGCCAACCAGGCCAAAGGCGATTTTCTGGCCAACATGAGCCATGAGATCCGCACCCCGATGAACGCGGTCATCGGTATGACGCACCTGGCCCTGAAGACCGATCTAACGCCCAAACAGAAGGAATACTTGATCAAAATCCAATCATCGGCCAACTCCCTGCTTGGGATAATCAACGACATTCTGGATTTTTCCAAAATCGAGGCGGGCAAGCTGGATATGGAAGCCGTGGATTTTAATCTGGATGAGGTCCTGGACAAACTGGCCCACTTGATCACGGTCAAAGCCCGCGAAAAGGAAAATCTCGAAGTGCTCTTTGCCACGGCCGGCAATGTACCGCGGATTCTGGTGGGCGATTCCTTAAGGCTGGGGCAGATTCTCATCAACCTGGCCAACAACGCTGTCAAGTTCACCGACTCAGGGGAGATCGTCGTCTCTACCGAACTGGTCAACAAGAACCCAGACAGTGTCACTTTAAAGTTTTCAGTCAGCGATACCGGCATCGGGTTGACCCGAGAGCAAAAGGCCAGGTTCTTTCAATCCTTTACCCAGGCCGACAACTCCACAACCCGTAAATACGGCGGAACCGGTTTGGGGTTGACGATCTGCAAGTGTCTGACGGAAATGATGGGCGGCAGAATCTGGGTCTTAAGCGAGCCGGGCAAAGGCAGCACATTCAGCTTTACGGCCGATTTCGGCCGGACCCGGGAAAAGGCGCGCAAGCAGAAAACACCCCCAACCGACCTGCGGGGTATAAAAGTGCTCGTAGTGGACGACAATGCCACCTCGCGGGAAATTTTAAGAGATCTGCTGGAATCCTTTTCCTTTGAAGTTTCGCTTGCCGCTTCCGGAGAAGAAGGTTTGAGTGAACTGGAAAGAGCATGCGATGATCAACCTTTTGAACTGGTGGTAATGGACTGGAAAATGCCGGGCATGGACGGGATCGAGGCATCCAGACGCATCAAAACCAACACTCGCCTCAGCAAAGTTCCTGCCATTGTCCTGGTGACTGCTTACGGTCGGGAGGAAATCATGCAGCAGGCGGAGGCTGCCGGTCTTGATGGATTTTTACTCAAACCGGTGAGCCCGTCGGTTCTCTTCGATACTATCATGCAGGCCTTTGGAAAAGATGTATCACCGGAAATTATAACCGGTGAAAAAAAAGATAAGACATCAGGCGCACTGAAGATTATCCAGGGCGCCCACCTGCTGCTGGTCGAAGACAACGAAATCAACCAACAGGTTGCACGGGAAATCCTGGAAAATGCTGGCCTCAAGGTTTCGGTGGCTCAAAACGGTGAGGAAGCAATCGCATCGCTAAATGAAAACAGATACGATGCGGTACTCATGGATGTTCAGATGCCGGTGATGGACGGTTACACCGCCACCCGCCGGCTCCGAAATGATCCGCGTTTTAAAGACCTACCGATTATTGCCATGACCGCCCATGCCATGGCCGGCGATAAGGAAAAAAGCCTGGCAGCCGGTATGAACGATCATGTGACCAAACCCATCGATCCGGATAACCTTTTCATAACGCTTTCGGTATGGATTCGTCCGCGTGAAGCACCTCCGGAATTGCCACCACCGGGAATAGATGCACAACCATCACAGACAGGCATGCCCCTGGGGGAAAGAGAAATATTTCCGGATGCCATACCGGGAATTAATCTTGACGAAGGTTTACAGCGCCTGCGGGGAAATAAAAAATTATATCGAAAGCTGCTGTTGAATTTTGCCGCCGATTATGCCCACAGAGCCGATGAGATCAGAGAAGCCTTAAACGTCGAAGACGTGGAGAGCGCACGCAGCCTGGTCCACGGTCTCAAGGGGGTGGCTGGCAATCTGGCCGCAACCGATTTGCAAACGGCAGCAGCGGAGCTTGAGGCGCTGTTCAAAAATGCCATCGGCGGCGATGATCTGCCGGCAGAGGTTATGGCTCAAGTACTCTCGGTCCTGAAAGAGAATCTCAAGCTGGTTACAGATGCGATTGGTGCGCTCGGCCCGGCTGAGGAAAAAATCCTACAACCATCTGCAGATCAAATTAATGCCATACCCCCGGGGTTTGCAAAAGATGCCGCCGGAAGATTGCGGGATGCAGCCGGGATGGGCGACATCACGGAGCTGGCTGCCATTGCCGACGAACTGAAATCAACTTCGGGAATCCTTGTGCCGTATAGTGAAAAGATCACCCAGCTCGCAAATGATTTTGAATTTGAAGCAATCATGGAGATTGCAGATCGACTGGCAAGGACAAAGGACAGATAGAAGGAACCTCAAGATGAACCCTTCCATACATACGCACGCAACAACGGATACAATCTTACTCGTCGACGACAACACCACCAACCTGCAGATACTGCGCGAAACGCTGGACGGACAGGGTTACAAACTGCTAGTGGCAAAAAATGGGCCGGGTGCGCTGGCAATAGCCCACAAAGCATTGCCCGATCTGATTCTACTGGACATCATGATGCCGAAAATGGACGGCTATGAGGTGTGTGAGAAGCTAAAAGAAGATGAAAAAACAAAGCACATTCCAGTTGTCTTTATCACCGCCATGACGGCCGACGAAGATGAAGCCAGAGGGCTTGCCCTGGGTGCAGTGGATTACATCACCAAACCGATCATTCCGGAACTTGTCCGGGCGCGGGTGCGCAATCACCTGGAGTTGAAACGTCACCGCGATCATCTGCAAGCGCTGGTGAAGGAACGGACGCAAGCGCTGGCGCTGACCCAGGCCGTCATGATCGAAAGTCTGGCCACCCTGGCCGAATACCGGGACCCGGAAACGGGCGGCCATATCAAACGGACCCAGAACTATGTCAAAGCTCTGGCCATGCACCTCAAGGACCATCCCCGCTTTCGCACTGAGCTCAACGATGAGGCTATCGAGTTGCTGTATCTTTCGGCACCGCTGCATGATGTGGGCAAGGTCGGCGTGCAGGATCATATCCTTTTGAAACATGGCAATTTGACCGATGAAGAATTCGAAGAAATGAAAAAACACACCACAAAAGGCCATGAGGCTTTGCACATTACTGAAAAGAAACTGGGGGGAAGCACATTCCTGCATTGTGCACGCCAAATTGCCTATACCCACCAGGAAAAATGGGACGGCAGCGGATACCCGCAGGGTTTGAAGGGCGATGACATACCGGTGCCCGGCCGTTTGATGGCCTTGGCCGATGTATACGACGCTTTGATCAGTAAACGGGTGTATAAACCGCCCATGACCCATGAAGAGGCGGCCGAAATCATCGTAAAGGGCAAGGGCCTGCATTTTGATCCGGATGTGGTGGATGCTTTTCTGTCCCTGGAGAATACCTTTCGCAACATTGCGCTGACATACGCTGACTTCGATGAGGAGCGTGAAATGCTGTCCGCCGGAAAACAGGACCGCAAGGAAGGTACAAAACGTATTGATAACATACTGGTGGTGGACGATAACCAGATCAACCGTGAGATCATGCAGAGCCAGCTGGCTTCCATGGGATACCGGGTGGATACCGCTGTTGATGGAATGGAAGCCCTGGAAAAGTATAAAAAAAATACCTATGATGTCATATTGACCGATATCGATATGCCGGAGATGGACGGCTATTCCTTGACTAAAGAAATTCGCCGGCTGGAAAAAGTTTCTGGAGGATCGATACCCATATTTGCAATCACTGCCAGTGATTACAACTTGACCGAAAAAAGGGCACATTCTCTTGGATTTAACGGCTATATGCTCAAACCACTGGAGCCGGAGGTCTTCGAAAAGAAGATAACCGATCTGGCATCGCTCGGGCGAGGGGCGGATTTCTGATTTTCAAATCCGGAAATAGACGAAAATCCCGATCGTCAATCCACACATTCTGTCCATAGTCAAACCAGCCAAACGCCGCTAAGGGCTCACTCAATAATAAATTCACATTTTATACGCCGATGCATCACAATATTTTATATATGCTGATGCATCCCGTCTGGCTGCGTTGCGAAAACTCGGAATATCTCTATATTCCTGACTTATCGCGCCTTGCCCGACGGGCGCCTCAACGCCTAAAATTGTGAATTTATTTTTTTGTTGACGAGGCCCCGTACGTTCGTGATATGGGCCTGAGTTCGTTCTCGATTTTTGAACAAACAACCTGCAGTATTTTTGTATGGACACATTACTGGTCCGTCGCGGATTTTCTTAGATTCACCATGGATAACGGTTATAGCCATTGTCAATAACATATTCCGATTGGCAGAGGAGTATAAAATCATAGAAATCCCCCTGTCCCTTTTCGAAAAGGTGGGACAGGGGGGGATTTAGAACCTGGTCAAATGGTACATATTTATGACAATCACTATATTTACCTTAAACTAGATGATGCCCTTTAATACTTGGAAAAATCTGGGGGGCTTCGTTCAATTTACTAAATGATTTAAAAGGAGAAATATTATGAAAAAAGCAACTCTGATTTTGGTACTTGTATCGACGCTGACGCTTGTTCTTGTTACTGTAGCTCCGGCCGGCGAAGTAATGGATCGAATCCTGAAAAAAGGCGAACTGGTGGTGGGCATTACCGGCAATCAACCGCCCCTGAACGCAAAAACCAAATCAGGAAAGATTATTGGATTTGATGCCGATCTGGCAGAATTGATTGCAGCAAATATGGGCGTAAAGATAAAATTTGCCAGCATGCCTTTTGCCGAACTGCTTCCGGCCATAGAAAAAGGCAAAGTGGACATGATCATTTCCGGAATGACCATGATGCCCCAGCGTAACCTGAAGGTGGCTTTTGTCGGCCCCTATTTTGTTTCCGGCAAGGGCATTCTGACCAAAGCGCAACACATTGCGGCCTTGCAGGCTGCCGATGGTCTGGACAAGCCGGATTTCAAAGTAGCTGCCCTTAAAGGATCGACCAGCCAGCTGTTTGTAGAAAGAACTGCTCCCAGGGCTAAACTGTTGACAACCGCCAACTATGATGAAGCGATTGACATGCTTTTGCAGAATAAAATCGATGCAGTGGTCGCCGATTACCCCTTTTGTGGTTTTTCAGCCTTCAGATACCGTGACAAAGGACTGATGGCCGGAAAATCAAAGCTCACTTTTGAACCTCTGGGCATAGCCGTACCTGAAGACACGCTGCTACTCAACTTGGTACAGAATTATTTAATACTGCTTGAAGGCAGCGGGGCCCTAAAAGCCGTCGGTGAACGCTGGTTTAATGATGCATCCTGGATTAAAGAGCTACCGTAATTTTATCACCCACATCCGAAACAATGTTTCAAGTATAACCGGACTTAGTCCATCGATTCATAAATACGATACCGTATTAATTCACTCAGGACTTAGTGCTGAGTGAGCAATATTAGTGATTTTCTATCCAAGCATACGTAACCGTAATTGCGAATCGAAGCACTTAGCAAAAGGATCTGCTCTTGATTCTTGTATTGAAAGTATTACTTTTCAATTCATACAAGAGCCTGGGGCAGATCCTTTAATATCTAATATCTGCTGTCACGGCCTGCCATTACCAATAAGCCGGAGAGTGCATCCGATCCTGCGAGAATCTTAGCTAGAAACTCAAATTGCACATGTCGCAAGTTCTCAAATACTTACCTGTCCGGTTCCTCATCGAAATCATCATTGAAATGGCTAATTCGAACAATTGAGGTAATAAAGTGTCTGTTCAAGCAACCATCACCATTGTCATTCTGGCCATCACATTTGTACTCTTAATCAAAAGCAAGATTTCACCGGTTGCAGTCTTCGTGGGTGCCTTGACCCTGACGATCACCTTTCGCCTTGCACCTCTGGATCAAAGCCTGAAGGGGTTTTCAAATCCCGGCATGCTCACAGTGGGTGTGCTGCTAATGGTTGCCGCCGGCATGTATCGTACCGGTGCCATTACGCTGATCACTGAAAAACTGATTGGTCGACCGAAGAGCATTATCTCCGCCCAGTTGAGAATTTTGCCCCCTGTCGCCGTCGGCAGTGCCTTTTTGAATAACACACCGCTGGTGGCCATGTTCATTCCGGTCATACGAGATCTGGCAAAAACCTGTGGGCTGGCGGCCAGGCAACTTCACATTCCATTGAGTTTTGCATCGATTCTCGGGGGCACCTGTACATTAATCGGGACATCCACCAATCTGGTGGTGGCTGGAATGGTCATCGACCTGCTGTCTCAAAATGCTCCGGACACCCCTCCTCTAAGAGAAATCGGCATGTTCGATCTAACCTATGTCGGATTGCCCGCCACCCTGGCAGGCATCGCTTTCATGATGTTGACCAGCCGGTTTTTCCTGCCCGGAAAGGAGGAAATTAAAAGGATTGATAAAAACCAACGTCTTTACGTTGGTTTTTATCAATCCTTTTAATTTCCTCCTTTCCGGCCTGGAAAAACCGCGT
>Ga0126331_1000285_pt1 | contig 19067 bp, 16 predicted proteins | sample InaspJWI98metaG_FD_96379 | JGI IMG/M metagenome (GOLD analysis project Ga0126331, IMG submission 96379) | Marine gutless worms symbiont microbial communities from Oahu, Hawaii - Inanidrilus sp. 2 OAHU.JWI-98 metaG | ecosystem: Host-associated > Annelida > Digestive system > Unclassified | place... | reverse complement strand
TTATCCTGGTTCATGGGTGGTGTATCCTTTCCTTTTTAGTGTGGCCGGTTGACTGCTGCTAACAATCTACCGGTGGATACACCGCCTTTTCCTTTAAACACAACTTTTAAATATAACTCTTGACCTTCATCATGTGGCCATCTTTGCGGGGGCTTAATCTATGAATGGCACGGGCCAGTAACTCCTTTCCCGTTCCAGTTTCGCCTAAAATAAGGACAGTGGTTTCTTCATTGGCAACTTTTTCGGCTTGGTGCAAAGTTTTTCTTATTGCAGTGCTTTCACCGACAATCTCATGATGCCTGTAGTTGATTTCCAATTCTTCGCGCAGATAGATGTTTTCCTGCTCCAACTTTTGTTTTAACTGCTCGATTTCACTGTATGCATCCCGCAGTTTTTGTTCCTTCTGCTTTATTTCGGTAATGTCAACCGCAATGCCGCCCAGGAGCTTTTTCCCGGATCTCATTTTGATCAGAAACTTGATGTCCCTGCGCCATTCAGCGTCACCTACCTCAGAACTTTGCCATTCATCGACGATCTTGGGCATGCCTTCATCGAGCACTTTTTTATCCAGTGCGATCAACCTATCGGCCAATTCTGGGGGCCACAAAGCCCGGGTAGTCAGACCGATAAATTCATCCGGTTTTTTACCAACGCTTTTAAAGCCCTCTGGATTTGCATATATGTGTCTATCTTCTTCGTCTTTGATATAGACAACGGCGGGAATGTTCTCCATAAAGGCCCTAAATCTCTCCTCGCTTTCTTTCAGTTTCATTTCGAGCTGCTTGATTTCGGTAATATCATGGGCGCTTACCACGACAGCGGATACTTTTCCTTCGGAACCGAAAAACGGAGAATAACGCACATCCATAAACCGGTTTCCCCAACCCGGAAACTCGCCCCATGATTGAAAGCTAACCTCTTCGCCGGTAAAGCAGCGATCATAATGCGGCTTTAACTCTTGATCGAACATCTCCTGTCCGAAAAGATCGGCCACAGATCTTCCGATTATCTCCAGTCGGTCTTTTTTAAAAGCGACGCAGTAAGCATCGTTTACATTTTGATAGACATACTTTCGGTCCACCAAACCGACAATGCTCGTGGTAGACTCAACGATATGCTTGTATTGCTCCAGTTTTCTTTGTGCACGGATACGTTGCAGTGTCGAGCCGATCATGTCAACCAAAGCCCTCAATCGATTTACCAGCGGCGCCGGGTATTCGCGTGCTTTGTCGACGGTATCCAAACCAAGCATTCCGATTGACCTGCCTTCGACGGAAATCGGTACGACAAACCCGGAGTTTATCCCATCGCGTTCAAGCTGCTGCCGGAACTCCTGCGCCTCATCGGGCAGCCCGACATATCCGGGACCGGCCACGATCACCCTTCCACTGCGGATTTGTCGGGCAACCCAAGGAATATCAGAAGCCAGGTCCAGTTCAAATATATCTGACTGCGGACTGAAACCTTCAGCCGCCCATACATGGGTATTTTTCAAACTTTCCCCGTCGTCGGTAAACTGGAAAACGAAAGCTCTCTCACTTTTGAGAAATCGGCCGAGGGAACTGAGTGTTTCCTGGATTTCAGCGTCAATAGTCTCCGGCTGCACGTTCGCCAATCTTGCTGCGATTTCCGCAATCAGATGCTCGAATTTGAGTTGCTCGGCCAGGGCTTCTTTACTCTCTGTCAATTCTGCCGTGCGTTTCTCAACACGCAGCTCGAGGTTTCGTTTCAAACGACTCAATGCTAAATGGGTATCGACCCGGGCCAGGACCTCTTCCGCCTGAAATGGCTTGGAAATAAAGTCCAATCCCCCTGCATTAAATCCCTTTACTTTATCTGCCGTCTCATCCAGAGCACTCAGGAAAAGAACCGGTAGGTCGGATGCTTTTTCGTTCGCCTTTATTTGTCGGCACACTTCGAAACCATCCATCCCGGGCATTTTGACATCAAGTAAAACCAATTCCGGAGGTTTGCTGTCGATCACGGTCAAAGCCATAGGTCCGTCCGGGACACCCCGCACCTCGTAGCCCTGGTTGGTCAGCATGGAAGACAGGGTATTCAGGCCCGGCAGGTCATCGTCTACAATAAGGATGTCTCCCCTTGGAGAATCCGTTTGGTTGTTAACCATCCCTTTTCTCCTTTTCAGTCAAGGCGATGATTTTTGAAAACTGATATTGACTGACAAGATCGGCCAAGGCGTCGGCCACATGCCTTAAATCCGGTGGTATTTTTTCGAATAAGTCGAGGAGTTGTTTTGACATCGCGCCTCTGGCAGCCGCATTTATCTGTTGAAGCAGATCTTCCGGCAAACCGGCCAGATCGGCAGAAGTCAGAGCCGGTGACGCTGGTTTTTCTTCCGGTGCTTGAATGTCCTGATAGATATATCGAACTTCAAGGTATTGAGCCATTTTGTCGAAGATCTCTTCTTCGTGAAATGGCTTGCGAACAAAGTCGTCACAGCCCGCTTCAAAAACCTTTTGCTTGTCTTCTTCAAACACGCTGGCGGTCAGCGCTATAATGACGGGATTGCTGGTTTCGGAGTTCCGCCCTTCTTCAGTCCGCATTCCGAACTCCACATTCCGAATTCGCCTCGTCGCTTCCAGCCCATCCATGACCGGGAGACGGATATCCATCCAAATCAGATCCGGCTGAAATTGTGCGTACATTTCCACGGCTTGCTGACCATCTTTTGCTTCTATCACGCTGAAACCAACCTGTTCGAGCAATTGCCTGAGTACGATTCGGCTGTAATTATCATCCTCAACGATCAGAATGTTGAACATCGGTTGATCCGGCTCCAGTCCAACTACCCTTCGTTTAGGTTCTTCGGGCAAAGTAAGGGATTTGTCAACAGACTCTACGGGCAACTCAACGGTGAAGGTGGAGCCCTTTCCAGGTTGACTCTTCACTGAAATACACCCACCCATCAGCGAGGCATACTGTCGGCAGATGGTTAGGCCCAAACCGACCCCTTTAATGGACTCCTCAGCGGTCGAGGCTTGAATAAAATGATCAAAGATGTCCTTCTGTATGTCTTGACTGATTCCAATACCTGTATCCTCGACTATGAATCGAAGATTGATGATTGACGACTTGTCCGCCGCGCGAGCGGTAGGTTGCTGACTGTTATCCCTGATTTCCCGGTTACCGGTATCATTTGCAACATGCACGCGAAAGATGATACCACCATTTTTCGTGTATTTGATCGCATTGTCCAAAAGGTTGTTTAGAATCTGATGCAGTTTCGCTTTATCGGTTCTGATATTTTCCGGTATGTTAGGATCATAATCGACTTCTAATTCTAAGCCTTTCTTCTCAGTGCGAAGGTGATTCATCTCCTCTATTGTCATCAGGGCTTTTTTTAGGCTGAAAACACTTTTTGTGAGTGTCGCACGGCCGGCCTCGATACGGGAGATTTCCAGTACATCATTGATCAGACTTAACAGGTGTTCTCCGCTGCGGGTGAGCGTCTCCAGATTCGCTTTATATTTCTCAGGAAATCCGGTGTCCCGGGCCATCAGTTGCCCAGTACCTAAAATGGCATTCAAGGGCGTGCGCAGCTCATGGCTCATATTAGCCAGAAAGATGCTTTTGGCACGATTGGCGGCTTCTGCCGCCTCTTTGGCTTTTAGTAGATTCTCCTCTTGTTTACGCTTGGTGATGTTTTCCGCGACAACAAGAATGCGGTCAATGGATTCATCTTCAAAATCTAAAGGAACGGTACGATATAAAAGATTCTGGTTCTCGAGAATCAGTTCGAAGGAACATTCTTTGCCCAGAAATGTCTTTTTACAATACTCTTGAATAATGGGCGCATGATCACCATAAGCCTGTTCCAAGGTCAGGCCGATAACCTGTTTGGGATCCAGATTTTGTTTCTTGAATTCTTGACCGGAAGTAAAAGCAATCGTGAAATCCTTCTCGATTATTGATAGATATGAATTGGGGTAATTATCAGTAATTTTAGATAACAGCTTTTCATTTTCCCGCAGTGACTTTTCTACCTGCACGCGTTCGGCAATCCGCTTTTCAATGGCAGATAATAGTCTATTGGTGGCTTTTACCGTGATGCCGAGCTCATTATCTCTATGGCCAGAGGGCATGATCAACCGTGCTTTCTCCGGATTGGCCGGATCTATACTATTCAGTTCCTTCTCTAATTTCAAAAAGGGCTTGGTCAGAAAGTTGTGGAAAAAGATCAAAAGACAAATAACAAGAAAGATGTTCCTTAGAATTCCAGATATTAGAATCACGATAGCTCGTTCAATAAAACGGTACCCTACGTAGTAGGTGTCCACCACCAGATTCAGCTCTCCTGACTTGGTCAATTTCTCTGGAGAATCTGGATCAATGGTCGGAATATTGAACAATAAACCTGATGAGAAAACTTCTTCCTGGCCGAAAATAGCTGTGGTCAAAGGGCGTAATTTGTGTTTCTTCAGGGGGCGCTCTAAAGCAACTAGAACTTCGGCAGCGTCATCCAGAATCTCGGCCCTTACGATGGATTGATAATGAAAGAGTCCCTCAAGAATCTCTTTCCCAAAATCCTGATCTAAAGCATAGGCAGCTTTTGAAGCAGGGCGCTCTACACTCTTTATCACCTGTGATATGTTCAACCCTATTTCCTGCCTAGCCTTGGAAAGGTCATGAAAAATCTGTATCAGACTAAAAATCACCCCTAGGCAAAAGGCAATGAGAACTGCATTACGGGTTTGCTTGAATGACAAGCTCTTTCTGAAAGTGACGGATTTCATAAGACAGCTTTTGTGAGATGTTACTTTAGATCTTCCTTTTCAATTTCAGTTTTCCAGGGCCGCGTCACCCAGCTAATATCAGGCGCCGGTATTCCTTTGGGAATGTTAGGATTGTGCAGTTTGAAAATTTTCCTATTCGCCAGGTCAGCCTGCTTAAGAGCTTTTCCATGGTATTTGAAGAAGAGTTTATTAAAAGTTCCGTCCATCACGGCTTCATGTAAGCCTTTTTTTATTCGATTCGCCATCTCGGGTTGTTTTTTACTGACGAAGAAATACGAGGGATAGACATAATAAAATGCCAGATACCTTTCCACCGCCAGTTCATTTCGGGATTTCCATTTCGGATCCCAAACTTCTCCCGCTCCTAGTGGAAAATAGTCAAACCGCTTGTGAGCCAGCATTTTCGGCAGTAGTGTTGCGTTAGAATATCCGATCACCTTAAGATTGTTTGCCTTAAAAATTGTAAAATCTGCCCACTGGGAACCAAACCCGGCGATAAATCGGTTGCGAATATCATCGAGAGTCTCAACCTTTGAAAACGCTGCTTGTCGATCCTTATGAATCAGGAAAAGTCTTAATCCAAGACTACCCCTTAAAATTGGCACTTTGATGGGGATAAACCTTTCCAATCTTTCCTGAGCCACACCCAGAGAATGAACATGGAGTTTATCCCCCTCTTCCAGATACTTCAGCAATCGATGAAAGGTGGCTTTACTTCTGTTAAGAATGGGATCATCCTCAAGTGAAATTACTTTGTAAGGTCCCTGGTCTATTGTCTTTTCCATGGCTAGCTCCAGAAGTTCTTTGTCGTAGCCTTTTTCCCACACCCGGACAATGAGGATATCTTCAGTTGTGGCAGGATTTGAAAATTTGGATTCTTGCTGGGCATCTACCTGGGGTGTACTGACTCCTGTAAACGATAGAATGAAAATCCCAATTAACAGATTACGCTTTACTGCATATAATATTGTTTCCATGATATTTTTCCTCCACTAGCGTTTCGTTATGAGTTCAACAACCACACCTGCATATCATTCAGTGGGGCTCGCAGCTCGTGACTCATGTTGGCCAGAAAGGTGCTCTTGGCACGATCGGCGATTTCTGTCTCCTCTTAGGCCTTGGAAAGCTCATCTGTTCGAGTTTCCAGCTGTTGGGTTCGCTCCGCCACACGATCCTCCAATTCGTCGCCTGCTTTCGCTAACTCCAGCTCCGCTCGACGGCGTAAAGCGGCAAAATGCAATTTTTCTGTCCAATTTGAAATTAAGTAGCTTTTTCCGCATAAGTTGTGCCGGTTTGAACTGTAAGTCATAGGATTCTATAATTTCTTTTAGAAACTGTCGTCAAGTTTATTCGGTTAGTTTTTGTACATCAGATCGCATTATTCGGACAAAAATGTGATTTTATGCACAAATATCGCCTAAAAAACCAGAGTCACATCTTAATGGGCTGTTGCTCAGAGGATTTGGTTATAAGCCTTTGATTGTTGATTTAGGTATCTCATACCAGAATACTTTTCTTAAATCAGAATTTGAAGCAGATTTAACTTACAACTTTTTTCTGCCAGCTACCGGCAGCTTTCGGAATACAAACCGGCCATTGAGCGCTTTCAGCAAGGTCGGATCGCGGTTGTAAACATCTTTTGTAAACACCATTTGGCCGCCGACTTCCACGTAAGCGGTCAGATAGAGGAGCAGAACCGGTACCTTTTTCAGAAGAAATACGGATCGGGTTTTATTGGTTGCTACCGCTTTGTTCAGGCTTTCAAGGCTCCATTTGTCGGGATCGTCCAGCCCCTTTCCCAAATCTTCACGGAAGCTGCTGAATCGAATAGAGTGCACCACATTCTGGTCAGGGTAAGCTTTGCGCCAAAGCTGAATCAGGCCTCGCTGATTGCGCTACTATTCGGCTGTCAGGAGCCTGGCAGCAATATCCCAGGTTTCTTTTCAAGTACTTCCACGGTCTTCAGGAAGTCTTTGGCCGGCTTGCCGAAAAATTTGGGAACCCAGATCTGCTCTACGGCGATGCGCTGCAGTGTCACCATCACGGTCATATCCAGGATAGCGGTTGCCGAGTTTGGGGTAACAGCAATGTCCTAAGCTGACGTCAGGCTTTGCACCATTATATTGTAAGCCGTCATTCGCTTTTCGGGATCCGGCAGACGGTCTTGCAAAATAAGGTTGGCTTGGGTGATCCGGTCTGCATAACTGTCGGCAAACCCCGTTATGATCGTCAGAAGTTCTGCATCCGTCAGCTCAGCGAGTTCATCTTTGGGGTCCTTACTGTTAGATTTGAAAAGAGATCTGATCGGACCGGACTTTTGGGCCACGATTTCGGCTTCGGCGAAACCAGTCAAACACACGAGGAAGAACCAGCCGGCCCAGAGCACCGTAAAAGCATTTTTTCGACACATAGCTTCCGTCCTTCCGTTCGATACAGAAAACGAACCAGCCGCATATATGAACCTCAAACTGCGTCTGGAGCTTCAACTTCCCCATAATTTCCTATGGAATAAACCGGATTTCCTGGTGGATCAAGTCCGAATGCAAAAGGCGGCAGAACTTAATTCATTTGTGGTCAGTTCAAAGCGATCTTCACGTGAATGCCGGGTCCACTAGCCTGCTATGCTGTCACAGAAAAGCCAATAGATTTAAAAGTGCAATATTGATTATGAATAATGCGGTTTTTCTATATCATTCATCCTCAATATATTGTGACCTGCCAACATTCAATTTTCTTGGATTATAATTTTCATTACTCATATTTTTTCCCCTGTGTCGGAGCATGCTTTAGCATCATCCAAAAACACTTGCATTATCAATTAGAAACATATACTTTTTACTGCATTGAATTAGTGACAAAACTCGGCTGGCAAAATACACTAAAAATTATTCTGCTCACAACGTTATCATAACTTTACCTTAACCTTGTATATCCTCAATGTAATGCACAACAAGCGCACTTTAATATAAAATATGCGCGATTAATTCAAAATTGAAATGAAATGGATAAAAAGATTAAAATTGGAATCATAGGCGAATTTCACCCCGATCGCCCCTCTCATAAAGCAACAAACCAAGCCATAAATCATGCAGCAGAAGCTCTATCTATAAATTTGGATATTGCATGGTTGCCGACTCAACCACTCGAAAATGACCTCGGTATAAAGAACTTGGTGAATTTTGATGCACTTTGGTGTGCTCCGGGCGGTCTATACAAAAGTAAAATTGGTACGATACTGGCTATTCAATTTGCTCGTGAGAAAAATTGGCCGTTCATTGGTACATGAGGGGGTTTTCAATATACTCTGTTAGAGTATTTTAGAAATGTACTTGGAATGCTGGATGCAGAGCACGCAGAGACATCCCCAAAGTCATCAAGGCTTGTAATTAGCCCGCTTTCCTGCTCGCTTATCGGAGAAACACAAACAGTATTCATTTCTCCAGGTTCATTGGTTTATAAAATTTATAGAAAAGAAAAAGCAAAAGAGAAATTTAATTGTAGTTATGGTTTTAATGAGGCCTTTCATAAAGAATTGAATGAGCAGGATTTAAAGATTGTAGGTGTGGATGATAATGGGAACGCAAGGATGGTTGAGCTATCTGATCATCGATTTTTTATCGCTACACTATTTTTGCCGCAGTCTTCCTCAAGCGTTGAAAAGCCACATCCCTTAATCGTTGAATATTTAAAAGCAGCAAAAGTCTTTAAGGTTGTAAAAAAATAATTTGAAAGTAAGATTCGGCACTGATTAGGGAAAAATTGATAACCTATCGGTAATGAAAGACTTATCGGGATAACTCTCAACATCAAAGAGGCTGTTTTGAACGGCGTAAGTGCCTACGATGCAGAGGACGGCGACGATGGGGAACACAATAGTATTCGACGTACTGGCTATGCGAGCAAAAAAACGGATGCCGACATTGGCGATGATTAGGTTTGCGATGTTTCCCACAATAAGCGCAATAAACAGGCCATAAATCACCCCTGGATGCTGCCCGATCAGTTCCGGTCCCGGAACCAATCCCTGGATTAAAAAGGCTCCCAGCATCACAGCGGTGATGGAATCCCCTGGAATACCGAGGGTCAACAAAGGGATTTAGGTTGCGCCGCACACCGAGTTATTGCCGGCCTCTGCTGCTGCAATGCCTTCGAGAGACCCGGTGCCAAATTCTTCGGGATTTTTTGATCCCCTTTTGGCCATGCCGTAGCTGATAAAAGAAGATATGACCGAACCGATACCCGGAATGGCCCCGATGAATATCCCTGTTGTAATCCCTGTAAAAACCGCAAAAGTGTTGGACCAATGAAAAAAGGTCTGAATGCCCAGTTGGAAGTTTTCTAACATAAAAGTCAAACTCAGGAAAAAAAGATACCTTCCGGAAGTATGATATACATTATGTAACTTAAAAAGGAGTAAAGTCCGGCTGTGATCAAAATGGCCAGTGAGAGGATCAAAAACCAGACAAAAAACGAGCAACACCCCGCCAATGACAACGTTAGCCGAAAGTCGTCTCATATTGGATTTCAAAACGATATTATTGTTTCAACAACCCCATTGATTCCACAAAACCGGGGAAGAAGGCCTGGAGTTTGTCACACTTTTCTTTAAACTTTTTTGGTCCTGAATAGACGATAGGCATCTCCATTTTTTTCATCATGCTTTTAAACGATTTATCGTTGGCAACTTTTTGGAATGTCTCAAACTGTTAGATTTGACCCTTAATTATATCTTGGTTCCTTCCCACATGTCCCATGCTTGTTTCCTCAAGTCATGATGTCATATGTCAAGAGGTTATCTTGTATTCGGTACAGGACTTCCTTATGATCAAATCCGTTTCCAGACAATACCGGGTTATGTCCTTTTTTCCTGTTTGAATCATCTCGACTAGCACTTCGGTTGCCTTGACGGCCATTTCATAATGCGGTTGTCTCATAGTGGTAAGCGGGGGATTAATGTAGGCCGCAATATCGATATCATCAAAACCGGCCACAGAGACATCCTCCGGAACAGATATGTTTTTCTCCCTCAGAGCACTCAGTCCCCCTATGGCCAACCAGTCGCTGGCCGCAAAGACGGCAGTGGGCGGCTCGTTCAAGGACATAAGCATACCCATCGCCGCCTTGCCCTCCATCAAAGACGGTTCTCTCTCTTCCACCAGGCATGGATCGTAAGGGATGTCGTAATGTTCCAGAGCAGCCCTATAACCATCAAATCGCTTCTTGGCTCTTCCGACCCTGCTGTAGCGTCCTATTATCAGGCCGATGCGTCTATGTTTTAGGCTGATTAGATATTCGGTAATAGTATAAGCGGCTCTAAAATTGTCAATACCCACGTAGCTGATGTTTTTGTCTTCTAGCTTTTCCGAAAGGACCACGCAGGGGACTCCGGATTCTATTAGTTCCTTAATATAATTCTCCTGTCCGAAACTGAACCCGATTAGAATTAAGCCGGCAACCTGGCGTTCCAGCAATCGCCGTAACCGCTGTTGTTCATAATCCTTGTTGTAATTTGTCGTATCAACAAGCAGGGAGAAGCCATTATTCAATGCTTTTTTCTGGATTGTTAAGATCTTTTCTGCAAAACCGTAATTCTTCGTCATAGGTATGAGCAAACCAACAACGGATGAGTTCTTCCTGGCCAGATCACCTGCATTTGCGTTGTATACGTAGCGGTTCTCCCTGCATATTTGAAGAATCCGTTCCCGTGTTTCCGGTCTGACGAGATGGGGATAGCGGAATACCCGCGAAACCGTCGAGTTTGAAACTCCAGCCAGTTCTGCAATCTTCATCATCGTAAATTTGCTCACGCCGTCATACCTCCAAAATGATTATTCATGTATTCTCGGTAAATTTTCCCCCTGGCATTTCCGTGCGGTCTGATATCCTACACTATTGGGGCGCATGATCCATTTCAAGCGTCATGTTAGAAAAAATGCACGCTGCAAAATAGATGCAAGCGCTTTCATATAATTTATATAGCCCAATACTGTCAAGGTCTATTTTAAAACTGAGCTGCAATACAGATAAGACCTAACTTTATGTATTTATTAGATATTATATATTTTTTGCAGCATGCAAAAATAGGGAAAGAATTTCAACGAAAGATCTTTATTCTCTATCTAGGAGGTGACTCCCTAAAGTATCATATCTATATAGTATAATTATATTTAATTGAATCTTCAATGGCGTTTTGTCCATTTAAATAAGGCCTTGACAACCATTTGCTACTATGGTAGCGATTGCATCAGTTTCTCATCCACCCCCCAATTCACTCCATCACATAAGGAGGCGATTCCATGAACAAGATCAAAAATTCCAAAAAAATCACGAGAAGGTCGTTCCTTAAAACGACGGCCGCCGCCGCACTGGCCTATGGCACCATCGGAGGCATGGCCCCCATTGTGTTAGGCAAAGCAAAGAAATTCAAAGGTGTCACCCTCAATGGAGCGGCATTTCAGCACGGTTACCATATGTACTTAAAGGAATACCTTCCTGAATTTGAGGAAATGACAGGGATTAAGGTGAATCTGGAGCTGGCGGCCTTTCCAATCTATAACCAGCGGGCAGACTTGGAACTGTCCACAAAGGGCAGGGCCTGGGATTTCATGAACATTACTTTTATCTATACGGGTCGTTGGATCGGTGCAGGATGGTTTGAGAATCTGGAACCTTATATAAAAGATCCAAATCTGACTCCGCCGGATTGGGATGCTGATGACTTCATGGGCGGCTCAATGGCATGCCTCAAAGATTCTAACAATAACCGGTATGCTTTTGCCTGGGAAGGCGGCGCCATGATAGCCGCGGCAGGCCGTTTTGACATTATAGAAAAATCGGGTTTTAATCACCTCCCCAAGACCTTTGAAGAACTGGTGACCATGTGCGCTGCAATCAATAAGAAAGAGGAGTGCTATGCCTATGTCAACGACAATCTGCACCACTGGCACTGGATCCCCTTTCTCCACGGTTTTGGCGGTGACGTGTTTAAAGCTCCCCCCGGAAATCTGACCCCCACCATCGATACCCCGGAGGCTATTGAATCTGCCCAATATTATGCAGACCTCCTTATGAAATATTCTCCCGAGGGAATCCTTTCATACACTATGGATCAGGCAAGGGTGGCCCAAATGACGGGTAGGGCAAATTACCGGAACCAGGCAATCGCCTGGCTGGTGCCATTGGCCAAGGAGGGCAGCAAGGTTAGCAAGACCGTAAAATACGGGTTAATGCCCGCCGGCCCGAAGGGTAACTTCCCGGCCGTAAACTCTCGTGGATACGGCATTCCGATCGGGGCCAAGAATAAAAAGGCTGCCTGGGAATTCATCAAATGGGCTCTCAGTAAGGAGATGGTAAAACGCATTGCCTTGGAGAAGGGATATACCGCTATTTGTCGTAAATCCATCATCGAAGATCCTAAATACAAAGAATACATGACCTTGAACGGTCAGGATGTGGCATCCCTTTACATGAAGGTTATGGAGATGAGCGGTACCACCGGCCATATGGCCTATCGAACCGTCCCTGTATTCCCGCAGGTCGGTGATAAGATCAATAAGGCAATCGAGAGAATCGCAACCAAACAGCAGACGGCAGAAGAGGCCATGAAGCAGGCCCAGAAACAGGCTATTGCTGACCTGAGGAAATCAGGCATAAAGATGGATATATAGTTGAATCACATCCCTGAAATTCCGGAGCCTTGGCTGTCTGAGCGATATTTCCTTTTTAATTATCATATGGCCGGGCTCTGGAGCCGGAAGGGTTCTGATAATCCTAATTCCAAAAAATCATTACTTTCAAGGTCATCCGGCAATTCACGATGAACACCGGCAAGGATACAATTTTGCGTGGATTTGGTCCAGAGACGGCTGTATTGCCGGGGAAAAAAACAAGGAGTTTTAAAAACCTTCAAAAGCGCACGTATCAAACGGCCCTATTCCCATCCATTGCCGTATTGGTGATCGTAATACTTTTACCAGCGCTTTTTTTGATCATTACGAGCTTTACTCCACTGAGTCTCATAAATCCTGAAAGTGCATGGGATTTTTCACAGCCTTTTTCGAACTTTATCTACCTCGCGCAGGATGCGCGATTTTTGAATTCCTTATGGGTTCAGTTTAAGCTCTCTTTTTTCACCGTCGCCATTCAGCTGTTGGCCGGATTGGGCGTTGCACTTTTGCTTTACAAACGATCTCGGTTTGTTGAAGCCTGTCGCACAATTTTCTTAATTCCCATGGTACTGCCACCCATCGTGGTCGCCATTATCTGGAAAGTCCTTTACACGCCGGATATCAGCCCGGTACTATGGGTGTTGCGATCACTCCATCTTCCCGCACCATCTGTGATCACCGAACCTGGCATGGCACTTTGGGCCATTATTGTCGCCGATATTTGGGAGTGGTTTCCCTTTACGATGCTAATGCTTTTGGCAGCTCTACAAATGATGCCCGATGGGCTGCTCGAAGCTGCTCGGATCGATGGTGCAAATGCTTGGCAGATTTTTCTTTATATCATACTGCCCCTGCTCCGCCCGGCACTCCTGGTATCGGGCCTTTTCCGTTTGATCGACAGTATCAAGGCTTTTCCCCTTATTTATATATTGACACAGGGTGGCCCGGGGACTGTAACCGAGGTTACTAATTTTTATGCATTCATTCAGGCATTCAATTTCTCTTATCTTGGATATTCCAGTGCAATTACATTGGTGATGGTTGTGATCACTTTCTTATTGAGTTGGATGATAGTTAAACTTGTGGGAACAAAGGTTGAAATTGAATAAAATGAAATATTCGAGGGAATTGCGCAAAGAACGTAAATTTGTATATGTTCTTCTTCTCTTTCTCATTCTGGCCACGATGTTTCCTTTTCTCTGGCTCGTTCATTTATCGGTGAAGCCGACAAACGATATTTTCACCTTTCCGCCAAAGCTCCTATTCCGCCCAACACTGGAACATTATGTATCGCTTTGGAACACTGATTTTAGAAGGTCTTTCATGAATAGTGCAGTGGCCAGTGTCAGTTCTACACTCCTTTCATTGTTCTTGGGAGTACCTGCGGCATATGCCCTTTCCCGGGCAAGGTTCAGGCATGAGGGTGCGATCTCGCTTTGGATCCTGTCGAGCCGCATGGCGCCTCCTATAGCCTTTACCATCCCCTTCTTCCTCATGTATCGTTATCTTGGGATCACCGACACCCTCTACGGGCTGGTCATTATTTATCTGACCTTCAACCTGTCGCTGGTTATATGGATGATGCGAACCTTTTTTGATGGAATTCCAAAGTCCCTTGAAGAAGCAGCCTGGATTGACGGAAGCAGCATATGGAGTTGTTTTTTGAGGATCGTCTTGCCCCTATGCGCGCCGGGGCTGGCCTCTACCGCCATTTTTTGTTTTCTCTTGTCATGGAACGATTTTTTCTTTGCCCTTATTCTCACACGTACACAAGCCATGACCGCACCGGTGGCCGTCGTGAATTTTATGAATTATGAAGGGTGGGAATGGGGCAAAATAGCTGCCGGCGGGACTCTCGTCATGCTACCTGTTATTATCTTCGCGGTCTTTGTGAGAAAGTACTTGGTAGAAGGATTAACAGCAGGAGCGATCAAGGGATAGGATTATGGCACAAAGTGCTTCCCTCCCTGACTCAGGGGTCACCACATGGCGGTGGGAATCCCATTGACAACCTCGTCTCCTCCAAACTCTATGATCCGTGCAAATACGTCGCCCAAATGCATTACAATCTGCCTCTGCAATAATTCAAGCGGTTTTTCCTGAGAAATTCGGTTTAACTAATAAACAGGCTCTTGTCTGCTTGATTCAGAGCCTGCTTTTACCTAAACCTCAATTATGGGTACGGTCCTTCCGGAAGTGTTTAGAAAAACCAAACTTTCATAGGAGAAAATCATGGAACATAAATGGGGAATAATAGGCGCCGGGCGTTTTGCTGATAATTTTTTCGCATCGGCCATCCGTCAGGCTCAGAATGCCCGCCTTGTTGCCGTCATGGCCAGAGATAAAAGCAAGGCTGAGGCATTTTCAAAAAAGCATAATGCACGTCAGTTTTTTGATTCCGCAGAAGCCCTCTGCAAGGAAGGGGACGTCGATTTGGTATATATTTCCTCACCAACCATATTGCATCATGAACACACCGTGACAGCGGCAAAATACGGCAAACACGTTTTATGTGAAAAGCCTATGGCCCCGACTCTTGAAGAGTGTGATCAAATGATCGATTCCTGCAAGGAAAACAACGTAACGCTTGCGATCGCACACAATATGCGTTTTCATAAGGTCCATCAAGAGGTGAAAAACATGGTTGTGAATCAAAAAAAGGTCGGTACGGTGGGTCTTGTAAGAGCGGAAATGATTGCATCTTTTAAGAAAAACCAGGGAGATAAGTATACAACTGACCAATTTCGGCTCAATCGCGCCATAGGTGGGGGTGGGGTGATGTTTGATATGGGCATCCATACAATAGATTTGCTGCGCTATATATTAGACGACGAAATTGAAGAAATAACAGGTTTCTCTCAAAACCTTTTTACTGACTGTAATGGAGAAGATACCGTCTCGGCCGTTTTCAGATTCAATAAAGGTGCTTATGGCTCAATTGCATCCAGTGGCGCCCTCCCTTATTCTAGAAACGGAGTCGACATTTACGGTGATAAGGGCGCCATTTTCACAGATGGTTCCGTATGGATGAATGCACGAACAGGTGAAATAAAGTTATTTGCCGACGATAAATGGGAATCCTATACTACGGAAACCAACAACTGCTATGTTGCAGAGGTCGAGCATTTTCAACAATGTGTGACAGAAAAGAGAATCCCCTTGGTAGACGGAGAGGAAGGCAGGAAAAATATTAAGGTTATTCTCGCGTTCTATCAATCTATGGATGAAGGAAGAACCATAAGAATTGCAAATTGATACGCAGGTGCCATTACCCAAACAAGTCGTGCGGTGAGGCGATGTCAGCCCGTTGATATTTGACATCTTGTCAAGCCATCTGATTTTGAAGCAGTTTCAGAATTAGGAAGATTAGGCATTTAGCAGTTCAACAGTGATAAAAAATTGTCGATATATATAACCTGCTGATTTTATGTAAGTGGAAGATGCTGGCTTCTGGTTTCTGGTTGCTGGCTAAACCAAAGTAAGACATCACGCTAATGCGACGCGAATCCAGTAAATCTTGCTTTTTTTGCTTTTCCTTCTCCATGACAATACTTGAATTTTTTACCGCTGCCGCAAAAGCAGACATCTTTTCTCCGTATTTCTATCTGCGGCAGTTTTTTAAAGTGAGTTTTTTTCTGGGGCGGCAAAGTGGTCGGGCGCTCGTTTAGCAATGAAAGCGCCATTTTTTCAAAGGAAGGCAGGGTGTGCTGATAAAACCTTTTCCATCCCGTACACAACCAGCTTAGAGTTTGTGGATTTCTGTCTTTGTAAAACCTGTGTTTTAGACAATCGCCGGCGCAAAATCTTAGAAAATCACAGTCCTTGCATCGATTGCTCCATTCAGCCTTCTGTCTGCTAAAAGACCCGTATTTGGAGCAGCAACCAAGTTCTTCCCAGGTGTTTTTCAAAATATTGCCTAAGATCTTTTGCGATTCTACGAAAAAATCACAGGGATAGACATCCCCATTGTGTTCCACTACGAAATATCTATTGCAGCGACCGCCTTGAGAACACATTCTGTATTGCCAGTCCACCATATGACCCAATGTTGAATCAAAAAGACGAATCGAAACTTTGCGGGTATCTTTCTGAATCCATTCATCAAAAATACCGCAGAGAAAGGCTCCCCACTGTTTCCCGGAAATGGTAAAAGAGCAAGGCTGGCCGGTGCTGTCAAATTCGACACAGGGGATGTACTGGTGGTGATATATGTCTAGGCTGCACAGATATCGGTATATCTCTTTGGGATGATGAACGTTTGAAGCATTTACCAATACCAGGGCGTTAAATTCTACGCCATGCCTATTAAGCGTATCAATGCCTCGCAGAACATCCGCATGGGATCCTTGACCCTTCATATTCCTGCGGTGTTGATCATGTATTTCTTGCGGCCCGTCAATACTTACGCCAACTAAAAATTTATATCTTGACCATAGCGCCGCCAGGGGATCGTTGATGAGGGTGGCATTGGTCTGGAGGCCGTTTGACACGAGAGCTCCACGCCGTCCATGTTTTTTCTGGAGTTCGACAACCCTCTCAAAAAACGCCAGGCCCATAAGCGTCGGCTCTCCTCCCTGCCAACCGAAATAATATACCGGCTGGGAGGTGTTCATATAACTTGCTGGGAGGTGTTCATATAACTTGAAACCATCTGCTCAAGCACTGTATCTTGCATACGATGACGTTTTGTTTGCGGGTAAATCCTGCGCTTTTCAAGATAAAAACAGTAGTCGCAATTCAAGTTGCAGTCTGCAGAGGTGGGTTTAATCAGAAGGGAAAAGGGGTTAGGAAATTGCTGCGTCTTTCGCACCATTATTATTGTTTCGATAAAATGGAAACCAGTGGCTCATCGCCAGGGTTTGGGCCAATCAGCCGTATTGTTGTCACTGCGCATCCGCCAATTCAGCAGGACTCGAAGCAATTCTTCTTTCTTTGCATTAAAATCGGAATTTGTCCAAAGGTTCTTTTGTTCATTGGGATCTTTTTTGAGGTCATATAGTTCTCCGCTCTCATTGCCCAGGTAATGGACCAGCTTCCACTCCTTGCTTCTGACCATAGTCATAAATTCCGTTTCGGTCAGCCCTGAATTAAGCGCATCCGAGCGTTGTTCCGCAAAAACATACTCGCGATGGGTCTCTGTTTTTTCCCCGCTTAACAGGGGCATCAGAGATTTGGCTTCCCAGGAGTCAGGAGCTTTAGCCCCGGCCAATTCATGAATTACTGGTGCAATATCAAATTGTTGAACCAAATCATCGATAACTTGACCACCCTTGAAGTACTTTGGCCCCCAGACGATCAGAGGCGTCCGTGTAATAATATCGTACATGCACCATTTTTGAATGCGGCCATGGTCACCTAAACCATCCCCATGATCGGAAGTATAAATTATCACGGTATTTTCCAAATACCCTTCTTCTTCCAGGGTGGTCAAGATTTGACCGACTTTTTCATCAATCATGGTCATATTTGCCAGGTAGTGGGCCCGTACCCGATGGAGCTGCTCTTTGGTGGGATTCAGTGTCCAGGCGATGGAGTCGTGATCCACCTCTGTATTGTGTACGTTGCACGCTTTTTGGGGCGGCGGCAGGCCATCCAGCTCTTCCTGGGTCGTTCCTAAAATTTTCAGATCCCGACTCATATACGGTTCCAAGTATCTCGGAATCGGATCATAGGGTGGATGCGGGCCGGGAAAGCCGATCTGAAGAAACAAAGGCTCAGTTTTTGGTTTGGTTCGAATCCACCAGGTGGCCAAATCCCCAACATAAAAATCAGAATGGAGCTTTTCCGGCAGCTCCCACTCAAATGCTCCCAGACGTTCCTTATAATCCGGTCTTTTTCGATAAAGTTCCCGCTGCGGCTTGACGTATCCGTTTGCCTGAAGGGCCAGGTCCCAGCGATCAAAGAAATAGCGACCTTCTAAATAGCGATCTTTATTTTCAACCACAAAGCGTTCATGAAATCCCAGCGGGGTTTCATAGGGGGAAGTGTGCATTTTACCGATGTTTACGCAATAATAGCCGGCGTCGGCTAAATTTTCGATCCAGGAGTGTTGCCAAAGTTCGGCGTTTCTATATATACCGGTTCTATGAGGATAGTACCCTTTGAACAGGCTTGCCCGGGAAGGTCCGCAGGAAGCAGAAGTGACAAAATTGTTCGTAAAACAAACCCCTTCATGAACTAGCCGGTCCAGGTTCGGGGTGTCAACATAGGGAAATCCCTGAGCTGAAATCGTGTCATAGCGTTGCTGATCTGTGATGATGAAAAGAATGTTGGGTCTTGAATCCTGCATGATTTACCTCCAACATGTTTAGATATGAAATCCAGATCACAGAAGGCATTATTGTGAGTACCCGGCGCACCACTTGAATCTATCCGATGTATAAATCACTTATAGTTTAATATGTTTATTTGTCAAGTCATTTATATCATCCACAAGGCTTCACCCACTCATCGGTGAATCAAAAAACTAGAAAGACGAATGAAACAATAATCCATTCTAGATCAGGGTAGTCATTTCAATTATGTTGGAGTTATATTTAAAAGTTGTGTTTAAAGGAAAAGGCGGTGTATCCACCGGTAGATTGTTAGCAGCAGTCAACCGGCCACACTAAAAAGGAAAGGATACACCACCCATGAACCAGGATAA
>Ga0126331_1000283_pt1 | contig 19129 bp, 11 predicted proteins | sample InaspJWI98metaG_FD_96379 | JGI IMG/M metagenome (GOLD analysis project Ga0126331, IMG submission 96379) | Marine gutless worms symbiont microbial communities from Oahu, Hawaii - Inanidrilus sp. 2 OAHU.JWI-98 metaG | ecosystem: Host-associated > Annelida > Digestive system > Unclassified | place... | reverse complement strand
GTGACATACAAGTCTGCACCTCGCTCCAGACAGATAACCATGCCAGCACCCCACCACTCAAGTTTTTACAGGCCGGATGCCCTTCCTGCTGCCCAACCAACAGCGTCAAAGCACTGAAGGCATGACAAAGCACTGAAGGCATGACAAAGCACTGAAGGCATGTCAAAGCACTGTACAAAGTAGTACAAGGCAAACAAGATGCAAACAGTACAAATCGGTAAACACATACATCGACTTGTGTGAGAACATCAATAAATCCACAGTTGTGATTCGACGACCAGCAAAGTGCCTTGAGCACTCCAAGCCACTCTGAACTCAGAGCATTGCAGCATGCAGTCAGCTCAGCACACAAACATGAAATGTCATTCAACCTGCAACAAACAATAAATTTTACAAGACAAGTCAACTTGATATCATGTGCTCACATAAGCTTGGTGAGCTGGACATAACAATAATAATTTGTGCGACTTGACTTTTGACCTGACTAGCAACTGCTACTAGATACTCCTTCAACTCCACAAGTCACATCGTTCACATCAGTAATCAAACTGCAGTCAGCACAGCGGATGAGTGACCAGCAACCAAACTTGCAACAGCCAGGTAACACAAACCATAGAAAAACACACACCTGCTTATGTATTCACAAACATATTACAGACCACCAAAACTGTTTTTTTGTATAAAAAAAACTTAGCATAACAACAAACAGCAAAGTGCATACATCTGCCATGCACACTGATGTTACCACAGGCACAGTGAGTGCTAATCCTAACTGTAACTTTCCAATGTTTGACTAACACTTCCGTGGTCTGTACTCTACTTTACCCAAAATTTCACAAAAAAATCCAACTGCAACTTTTTGAGATATTCTGAATAAACAGACTGTCAGTTAAAACAATACCACCACCAAGCGCTGGTGGAAGTAACAACGTACAGCACATCAAGTTTGTGAGGCATGGTGGTGTAATGGTTAGAGCACTGCACTTGCAACTCAAAAGGTTGTGGGTGTGACTCCTGGCTATTCCACTTTCAAGTAACAACTTTGGGCCAGTTGTTCACATACGTGTGCATCTGTCACCAAGCAGTATAATTTGTTACTAGTCAGGGGGCGGTGATCCCCTGTGGCTGGGAAGGTAGTCGTAGTTCTGGCACTGCAATGGCCATCCATCATAGACACCAGTGGTTTATCCACCTACGGGCTCACAGCCTAAGAAAGGGAGATGAGCACCACACCTACACTCCTCATGGGGTATGGCACACTTTACGTTACATCAAATTTGTGGCTGTTTCAAGTTTCATGTGAGCGCCGGACTACATCCTGTTTTTATCATCTGCACTGCACTGTTTTTATCCGAAGTTACTGTTCACTGTTTGCTGCACGGCTTTCTCAACACACATCTGCTTATTCACTCGTGGTGCAATATTGCTCGGAATCGAGTCGGCACCGTTATCGGAAGATGAAGATGACGGAAATTTGACAGAAACTACATTGCATAAAAAAGTCAATTTCTAACCTGTCGTTGTGCGTCTGGCAGTTACAGATGTCGACTAGAGCACTGCAGACAAAGCTGTATCGGTTTGATGGTGATTCATTCAGCTGCTTGATAAACTGTGGGTCCATCCTCATTCTGCACAGCACATACAACTGAACAGTTCAAAGCAAGCCAGACTCAACAGTACAGCAGAATAAAAAAAGGTAGCCCATACCCGATTACCGAGCATAGGGTTCCGGAGCTGATCCCGGTTCTTGGCAGTCAGCCTGCAGGTGACGTGAGTCATAAACCCGGTGGTAGGCTGCCATTACTTTCCGCCAGGCATGCAGTTACCCCTGCAACCTTTGAGAGGGCTGCTACCAATTTTGCTGCTTGGTGAACAGAGGCACGATGGGTGTGAACAGTTTGCCTAAGGCTGTTACCTGACAGTGTCGTGACTGCAATTTGAACCCAGGCCCTTCTGTGCCTGAGTCCAGAACCCTAACCACTCGGCTACCCAGCCACCCACATCAGAATAGATAAGTTAAAACTGAACTCCATCAACCAACAACTATTGGTTGAACTACAGTAAACATCTGTTTTCTACCACCTTAAAATGATCTTCCTTACTTGCCTAACTATCAATTTAGCTACCGTACTAGTGTTGAACAGCTGGTGTACAGGGTGCACAACATCAACAGCCATTTGGCAGATCAAAAAGAAAATGCCAGTGGGTAATTTTTCTCTGGTTGGCTTTGAATTCCTTACAAAACTTCAAGACTGTTGGTGAGGTGAGATAATGTAGACTCAGACTCTAAACATAACCATCAAAATGTTCACTATTAATTTCCATTAAAAACAACTCAAGCAGGAATTAGACAGCACAAGTTACCTTGGATTGTCCATAAGATCCTTACAGAACTGTTCTTCCCAACGTAAGTTGGATGATGATGGTTCAACTTCAGCATAAATAGTTCCTTTCACTTTGGCACAAGGACCAGCAAAGAGTTCACTGTATCTTGTCTGAAATAAAGCCAACAATTATCTCGTCATCAGTGGAAATTTTAGTACAATTCATATCATGCTCACAAATAACATGTAAATGAAATGAAGCCAGCATGCAATAAAAACATAAACAGACAACAAAATGCACTAATGCACAACCCATAATTTCTACCCACACCACAGCTGGCCACCCCCTCCTCTATGGGCTTCCTAATGTAAACTGCTGGGAAATGCCAAATGGGCAAATCTAACAGGCCATATTGCCTTCATGATGTCCTATCATTGTCATAACATTGAATTATTATTTTTTAAATGCTTTTTTTAAATTTTACACAATAAGACTAGGAAAAACTACTGTTCAAAGTTGACACACCTTCAAATAACTACAGGAAGTGTAGAGGTCATAGAGATATGCCAGAACAGCTCGCTCTGCTGATGAACAGTCAGAAGGCTTATCGACGTGTTTCACGACTTTACACAAACTACACTCAACACACAAAAATACCATAACATGGTGGGACATACAGCAAAAATAATAACAACAAGAACCGTTTTATGGCCATTATAAAGGCCAACCTGCGCTAGCCGACACCATCAGTTAAGAATTTGCAGATTTTGTAAGAATTAAGTTCTACTGCCCACATGTCATTTCCGACAGCAACCAGTACATGTAAATTAGAGAAAAGATGCAACAGTTTTCTTCAACATTTTTACTTACATCACTTCTGAACATGTAATTCTATGAGAAACAGTACAGAAAAAAACAACCAGAATTATTCTCCAGTCTTCAGTTGGCCAACAGAATTTTAAACACTGGAATGTATTAAGAATAATTCAAAGGCTGATGCAAACAACATTAAAAAGTCATAGAATAGCAGTATATGGCTATATAGCATCCTACAGAAACATCCTACAGAAACAGACCTTTCGAAAGCTGATGCAGTTTGTTCTTGTGAAACAAGAAGACAAGCATGGAACTTTCGCAGAATGCCAACAATGTACAGTCCGAGGTTAGTGCAGTATGTGCCTGCAAGTCGACCTGGTGTTTTTAGTGCAAGCTGGTTATCAACAGCTGGCAAATCGTTCAACAGCTGAACAGAACAAACAGTAATACAGAAAACTTTGTACCAGCATCAAAAAGGAAGCTTCTTCTACCTCACTCAGAGACTCTTTGTTATTAACCTCAACAATGCTAGTGTATACCAGGAGGTCCATAAAAATGTTGCTGATTCAAATTATTGTAGCTCGGATACCAAAGCTTACCAACTACATGCTTACAGTGATGCAACTGATGGTGTCATTACTGGTAAAGTACTTTTAACGCTGCATTCACAATCGTAATTTTATGTTACAGTTTGCACAATAAACATCCGTTTAATTAGCAATAGCATTTTTAAAATAAGAGCTAGCCATTATCCACACAAATATTTAGGCATGATGGAATGGTAAAAAATTTGTTGAGAATTTCAGGTTCCAGTAAATGGACAGACTGTCGTGGCATTGTGTTTTAATGTAAACCAGGCCCACGCGTGATGGCAATGTTTGAGCAGTTAAAAAATGTCATCAAAAGAAACTTGATAGGGACAGACATGATTGCAAAGCAAGGATACAGTGGAAATGTTGTCGCTATTAAAAGGAAAGACAGACCTATTCAACACGACTTCGGATAATCTGTAGGCCTGTAGCTTATAAAACTTGTCATGTAATGTTCTGTATCTCACTTATGAGGTTGCAAAATGAAGTACTTAGGAATATTGCTCTGTCATTAGTTTCACAACCCGCTAAAACAACTATGGCTCCATAAGTCTGTCTGTTTGTTGAGAAGAGTCCATAGTGGCAGAGTTTATTTTTTCCTCACAAATTTCCTATCAGCTTTCTTTTTGTTTGGCACAAAAGTTGGGGACATTTCTTATGGACCACCCAGTATATGCTAAAAACAATAACATATCTTACCACAACGTAAATAGTTTTTACTACTGAAAGTCAGTTTCTGCTCAAAACAGCTAACTTTGTATGATCACCAAAAGAAACCACAGATTGTTTCTGTGCAACTTCTGGGTGACTAAAGACAGACTTTTTTGCGGTTGAACGACCTTCCTGCCGCCAGAACAATACAGCGAGAGCACCAAAGAAATAACATGCATTATAGATTCATCAAGAAATAACATTATTTTAAAAATCACCCTCACCACAAATCCTTATTTACTTAAAAAATGCAGTTCACGTTCACCACATCTACAAACCTGAATAGTTAACTCCAGCAGACAACTGATGTTCAAGCAGTATTCCATTAAGTCAAACAAGAACGAAACATTGTCCAGAACTGGCAAGTATGTAATAGTTCCAGCTGCAAAGCAACTGATTGTTTCGCTCAGATTCTTTGCAACTGTCTGTGTAACCGCATGCTGATCATGATAAGAAAGTCTCCTGAATTTTCCAAATGTGTTCTCCAGACTTGCCACTGGGTCACAATCTTTGTCCTTCTTCTTCTTCACCTTGACGACTGGATCACCGCTGCCACTCAAATCCATGCAGTTTTTCTTTCCAAGCAACTTCAGAACATCTTTTGTGACTTTCTTGGCCAGATGTCGGGCGTCGTCGCGCTGTCGACCGACGCCATAAAGGACCATCATGCGCTGGTTGGTCTCATGGCTCGACTGCTCGTCATTTGGAATTGGAAAATGTGTGAGAAACACCAGATGTCTCGGCGGCCCGCGGTGCAGTCTGGCCCGTTCTGCTGACGCACTGCTGTTAGGAGGCACAGCAGATGCGGGAGTCTGTGCCATGCCGAGCGAGTGGCATGGCACTGCTGAATGAAATGCAGATGCACCACCGGGCGTCGCACTGCCTGGGGTCATCACGCCCGGCGTGTGTGCCGTGCCGGGAGTGTGCGGTGTACCGCTCGGCGTTCTGGCGGAAATCGGCGTCATTGGAGCTCCGGGAGTTCTAGCCACTCCCTGCTGACCAGGAAATGTCGACGGTGTCGGGACCTGCATGTGCCCTGGGGTCAGACCCATTGCTGACTGCTCTGCAGATGACATAACTGATGCTGTCGCAGAACATAAATCAATATGCAGATAACATAAGAAACAATTTCTCTGTGTAATAAATAGTAAACTAATGTCGACGGCAAGCCGACTGGAGAAAGCCTCCAGCTGGGTGCATAGGTACACACAGTACTTATGCATAGACAGAGGGACAACCTAGAAACAAAGCCTCCAGTTCCATCTATTGGATGGTTAAAGGCATAAAAGCAACAGCTACAACAGAATGCAAAATTTGTAATATGATATACTTCTTGCATGATTTCTTACGGCCGATGGGTTACTACTACTATTACTACCACTACACTGGCAGTAGTGAGCTATATATTACATGGATTGTCAAGTTACTTGGCTGCAAAATAAACCTGAGGCAAACTTAATAATGTATGCACGATAATAGTTTCTGTTAGGCATGTTCTTAATGAAATCAGTGGAATTCAGATCTGTGTTTTAGTTTTAGTAACTAAGCATTACATAAAACACCAGAACACGACAGATAACATATGTTAGTGGCTAAAGTGAACACCTATTTGAAATAAGACAATGAACAGAAAACAGAACACAGCTGCAACAAGTGAGCCAATAGTAAAACACGGCCATGAAATTATGAAGCCATATACAAAAATATTCAAATCATGAAATTTAGGACATACTTTGACAAAACAAGTTGAAACAACAGCAAGGGTGAGAAAAATCTTATGACCTGGTCTATCAGGAGTCGTTTTTGGCTCTTCTCTGCAGCCAAATAATCCAAATTCTGAATCAAGATTCTGACAATCAAGTTCCATTTTCATGTCATCATGACTCTTCACAATGAAAAAAAACAACTATCATATACTGTGGTGAATACATTTGATGCTGTCATCATTACTATTGTGAAATGTGATAAGGTGATAAACAACAACGTTAATCGCATCACTTTGCTGCTAACACTACTACTACTATCCTCGAGATTAGATCACGCAATGCTGTCAACACAAAATGCTGCAAACATCACAATCTTCAACCAAAGCATTTTTCAGTGAATAACAATAAGGACACTAGAAGTCACAGCTACTTCATTTGCATTTTCTCGCAACAACTTCCAATACATGTGTCAATATTAGTATTACTGTTAAAGAAAAATGCAAAAAACAAGCAGCAGTCCCAGAAATTAAATATACTACGTGCTTGTATCACCTCCTGCTTGATGCCTTCACTCTTTACACTCGACAGTTCCGAGTGATCTGGATTCACAGAAGTGACCTGCATGTAGGAATTCCAGCTGTTTGATGACAACAAGTCTCCACGTGATATCAACGTGCAGACATAAACGTCGTGCGAGAAAACCTCGTGCCGGATCAGTTCCGTAAACAGCGATATGAGATTTGCAAATGCTTGTCGATTGTCCACAGTTGCGCTCTCCTCTGTCACAACACACAGCAATAGTTCATTAACAACAGACCAACCGAATGAGCTCTGGTCAAAACAATGTTAAAATTCTCTCAGAAAAAAGAGTCCTTTGTTCAACGGACTGGATATCTATAACCGAAAGTGGTTGATTAACTAAGGTTTCTGTGTTCCACTCATCAAAACATACATCACATCAGAAACGTTCTTCCCAGCCAATTCTCTTTACGCACTGGTCTTGAACCTGTGTCTGACCGGATTACCAGAGGTCGCAATGCCATATTCAGACATGTGGCAAGATTGCCAGATAACATTCCCACACACCAGGCCATGCTACGCCAAGTCGAGCTATCGGTCGGTCGACCCCCAGACCCTACATGGAAACGTCCACCAGGTCGACCATGTGCCAAATGGACCGACCAACTCCGGGAGAAAGAGTCCTTAATGTTACGCACTCCACTGTTCAACAGACTGGGTGTCAATAACCGAAAGTAGTTGATTAATTAAGGTTTCTGTGTCACACTCAACAAAACATACGTCACATCAGAAACGTTCTTCCCAGCCAATTGCTTAGCAAGGTACTAGAAAAAAACTAAATAAAACACATTTTTAGTAATGCTGGTGACTCACTATTTAAAACAATTTTGAAAAATAGTTATCACGTTCAGTACCCATATTTACCAGAAAACCAGTATCAACATTATCATCTTAGGCAATGCCCACATAACAAAACCCTCATACCTAAAACAACTTACTCAAGTGACTGAGACTATATCACGCACATGCTGTACAAGAACTGTTATTAGTCTACTGTTACACCCTGCTGAGATACTGTCATCACCCATTGTGCTTAAGTTGTTTGCTATTTTAGAGACATTTACCTTTTATCTGTTTCATTATTGCTATGTATGTACATCATTTAGGCTTATATTGTATTTTATTTCGTATTTATTTTGTTGTGGCCAAGGGCTTGCATGGACCATTCAAAAGGTGGAACTTCTAGCAGTGAATCAATTTCCGGTTTCAGTGATAACTAATGCAGGTGTCAACAGTAATTAAACAGAGTTCACTACATGACTGAAAGGACAACTGGTCCACAAAAATTTTGGTCACTTATCTCCAAAGGTTCTCTTCTGGAACAAGTAAAAAAGAAAACTGAGGGTGAACCGGCTAACCTAGGTTCACATAAAAAGCAACCATTAAAATGTAGGAAGGGTGCGGGGGTTCCACAAAAAGAACTGACAAACAACCTGGGTAAACAAAAGCAAACAGAAAAGCCAGCTGACTAATTAAGAACAGCAGAAGCACCTTAGCAAAATTGTCAAAATTTCATCAACTAGTGCAAAATACATCATCACAGGAAATAGACAGTACCAAGAACAGGAGCTTTAGTGTCAAGAAACTGCATCAGCTGATTCTGAAACATTGGGATTCCACCAGCTACAGCATCAGACACTGTAGATTCATGGTCGTCAGCAGCCTCACCATCAACGGACTACCACAGTGCACCAAAACATGCACGAGTACAGGATGAAATGCAGACACATACTATTCTCACACAGCCATATACCGGTACCAAAACAAGCCACCTTTAGTTTCTGTAGCATGTACGTGTGGGTAGACCAATGGCTGTTATTCATACTTTCATTCCTATGAAACAAAAAATAATTCTGATACATAATAAAGTTGTATTTATACAACAGAATGACTTAATAAAACAAATTCACAAATAACTTGTTGTGACGTCTGTTTTCACATTTCATTATCTTCTCACATTACTCAATTAATGGTCTTTGCAGTGGCTATTCTATTAAGGCCACTCCAAAATATTTCTGATTGACTACTAACTGACTGTTTTTGCAGTTATGTTTTATCACTTGTTAGTGATTTTATTATTATCCAATTTTCACGACACCAAACTGTCTGTTATGTGTTGATGTGCATGTCAGATATCACCTACTAAATCACTTATGTGATAGTGACAGATAATGATACCAACATCAGACGTCAAGTCCATCTGATATTTCTCTAGCAGCTTGGCAACAACAATTGGTCGATGTTCTCCTGTGCGCTTGGTGCTCACAGCCCACTCCAGCAACAGGTTGATAACAGCCTCGTCAATTACCGTGGCTTGCTGCAACACATAGCAACTACTATTGTTAAATTCTGTTCACTCACTCTCACAGCAAACAGCCATCCTTCAGTCAAGCTCTTAACTATTCACATCTAGCCTACTTCTGATAGTATTATTCAGGCAAAATATGAATAAATTTGGTCAGAATAGAATATTCAGTACAGCGCTAATTCTATCCCATCTGTAATACCTCTACACTGCCATGTGTATTTACTATTATCAACATACTGCTGTCCCTCTCTCCTTATCCCTCCAGCTCCTCTCTCACTGCCCTTGAACTCCCTTCCCATCCCTCAGCCTAACGAAACTTAGCCTCAAGTAATTTCTGTCTTGCATCGTATCTGCAGCAAAACTGCGTCTTTATGCAAAAAGCTACTTTTCCATTGGTGACATCTGATTCCCCTGATGATGGGATTCCCTCACATCTGCCCTGTGTTTGGCATGGGAAACTTAAGAGAACCTGAATTACATAACCAGTGCTGACTGACAGATGATGGCTTCAGCCATTCTGATACAGTAAAGAAGTGTGACTGACATAGAGTAAATAAGAGCAGAAAACACAAGCACAAATAGACATGTAACGACAGCAAGTACTATGTCATGCAGTAAAAATCAGTGGCTACCTCAGTGCCGTCTTTGTTGGGCTGAGAGCTGCCAAACAGCTTATGATACAAAACATCCAACGAGTTGTTCGTTTCCACTTTTTCAAAGTTCTGTTTGTCGATAATCTCCAGACAGTTCAGTACATGATTGATGACTTGACCTACAAAGTGCAGCATGTGACTAACGACCTGATCTACAAAGTGAATTTCAGTTAGACAGCACTAAATAATTGAAAAAAGAAAAATATTCATTAAAAATGCAAATATCAATTACTGAGCACCAACAAAAATGATGCAGTTTGCAATAAGCAACATCTCCTACACACACTACAGTTATAAAATCACTAGAAGTCGATGGCAAGCCAGTTAGAGAATGCCTCTGCCTAGGCACCAACAGATAGATACACACCAACACATACGTACTCATGTACAGATTCATGCACAGGCGGATGGACAACCCGATAACGTAATGTCACCGGTCCCATCTACAGGAAGGGCCGAGGTATAACAAGCAAGAATAGTAAACGAAATTACACATGCCTTTAACGGACTGCTGACACTTATCAGATGACCACTGCATCTCAACTGCCCTACTTCGTAAAATGATCTGCTCTTCTGCAGCTCTTAACTGCAAGCGAATCTGCTCACACAACATTCAGCACTAATCAGTGAACAATACAAAGCTACGTGATCATAATACGAGTACTATTCCCGTTCACCAAACACAATGTAACATTATACTCACTGAAGTGACCAGGCAATAAGTTAGGCCCTACGAGCATTCACACTGCACCTAAGACAACACATCAAGCAAATTCATATCTGACATTATATTTTAGACTAAACAGCCAAAACAAAACGGTTAAGCCATCAGACTTATAACAACGGAAATTGCACAGTATGCACAACAAAATTATGTGTAAGGCAAATGAATAACAGTTTTAGATAATATTTGTAGCAGGTGGAGAAAGATTCACATGACAAACTGACGAACATAAAAACCACGAACTGTAAATTTTCTATTTACCCTGTGGTTATCTGATCCAGCAGGCATTGGTAGGTTTGATGAAGAGCAAGGCAGCAGGTCAAGAGGGGAGCCGTTTAGTGGAGACGTAGACTTGCCATCGCCGAGGTTGTGCCAAACCAGTGCACCCGGGCATGAAATAACAATTGCTTGAATTATTGCCGAGATGCCAAGAATTAGACTGCGGTGTTGGGGACAGTTGCACAATTCTGTGAACACCGACGTCGCAGCATTGACAGGCAGTGCAGCATTAGATGCAGCAGTGGCAACCGCTGCACTGGCTGACGGTGAAGTCGTACTACTCACACTGTTGCATACAATCAATACAATTCTATATTTCAATTATCAGTAAACAAATGAGATACTAAACTTGAACAGCAACTGGAAACTTAACTCAAAACAACAACATGAACATGATCACTGATATCTATGAGTTGTTTCTTGCAAAATAGTCCACACTAAAAACAAATGGCACAGTTATGGGACCTACAATTCATGAAAATATACTAGCATTTTTGTGGCACAAAAAAGTTAGTCATGTGGATTTGAGACCAGTTCTTCATATCTCTTATTGCAGTTTATGCACAGTCATTTAAATGCCTCATGTGCCCACTTGCAAGAATGGAGTTTTTTTTAGCAAAACCAGATCAACTATGGCTGGATGCCATTTCTAAGGCCACATCTGTTGATCACACGAATGACTCCATTGCCTAATTCATGAGTCACAGCTGCTTCTGTACAAGTATAAAAAAACGAAAGTGTCCGAATAACACACTCGTTTGAAACTGATGGTGCAGCAGCAGCTGAAGACTGAGAGCCGGGAGACGATAAAGACGCCGACGAGTCCGTGCAGATCTGTGACAGCTTCTTACAGCAGAAATAGGCAAGTCTCCTTGACAGCAAATGAGACTGGACAAACTCAGACGTGTACTGCACAGCACACCACATCAACTGTCAACTAAGCATACACATTAACATGCGCTACATGTTCAAATTACAACACTTTCATAACTTAACAGAATTATTTCAAACAGCAAAAGTAAATGAGAAAGAGACATTATATCATTATTATATCATTATCATTCTTATCACACTATTCCATTTCACTCTGTCATAATTATCAACCATGTGTGTTTTTTGTAAAAAACCTACAGTGCATAAATTAAAACTGCAAAATGAAAGTAATAAATTATATTAATCACATATTGTATCAACTTTCCTACACAAAAAAATTAGCAGTTTTCAAATGTTTCCTCAAAGACTTTGCAGGACAATAGATAACAACTGATGACTACTGTAATGACAATTACAAGAGCTGTGACTGTAATCTAAGCCATCTCTCCACTGTAGAATAATAACTATTCATTCAGCACATGAAAACATTGATGGTTGGTTGGTTGGCGTAGAGTTTAACGTCCAACTCGACACAATATAGATCATTTCGGAGGAGGTCTTCACAGCCAATCACTTGACTGATACTGACAACCAAAAAAGTAAGGAAAATACAGATAAACAAACTCAATACAAATCAGAAAAAGCAGACAACCTAAAATACAGCAAGACAAAACTACCCTGGTTCAGTTGCCTCTTACAACACTCGGCCAAGAAACGAGGTGGGCTTATTCTACAATACCCCCGAGCCCACACAGGGCAAAAACATTGATGGCCAGTATATGAAAATAATGCTACAAATATGACATAGCAGCAGAGCGTGACTTACTCGCAGAGCCTGACCCAGGATGAGTTTGAGCACTGTGTCATCAGCAGCCCTCACCTTCTCCAGCAGTTCAATGAGCCAGCTGAGGAACTCGTGCCTCTCAATCAGGCCTTCATCATACATGTGCTGGACAAGCAACACACCGTAATTCCACTGGCGCGTAGCAGTGTCCACATCGACGACCGACGCCGGTCCTGCGGTCAGAAAGCCGACCTGTGCACCGCTTCCCTTGTGATGTTCAATGATCTTCTGCAACTGCTCGTGTAAGAATCTCGTCAATGCACCTGTCCACTCTGCAGCAGCAACATCAGCGATGTCCAGCAACGAAAATGCTTAATATTAAAAACTGTTAAAATGACAAAGAACAGGAAGAGATGGTAAGAAAATATCAACAGTATACTGGTCTCATTGGTCCTGAAAGGGCATGAGACAGAAAAGACATTTAATGTAATGCAAAATGACAATAAACATAAAACAACTAATTCGTTCTGTTATAACAATATAAAAGCAAAAACAAACCTAACTTTAATATGATTTCGCTGACTTTCCTATGATTAACATAAAGATGACCATAAAACGCCATGATTTTTATGCAACAAAGAGTTAGTAGGGAGCAACATTCATTTCCTATATATTTGGGATTAGAATATGCAATGTCAGAAGACAAATTTATTGACTACTGTATGACAAACAAATACTAACCGAGAAAAGGATCAGATGTTTGCCGCTTCTTCGTCTTCTTCTCTTCAGATAACGCAGTGTAATAAGCATTGGTCATCTTAATAAACCATGCAGCTCTCATCAGTGGAACATTTTCATCTACCAATTTCTGAAATATTTCTTCTTTTTTGTTAAATATTGGTACCTGTAAAAAGCCACAAAATTGTCATTGTAACAGAACATGTAACAAACCACCAAAAAATATTAAACAATTTCGACATAAATGATAGTGTCACTGCTAAAACGTATAAACTGCTGGTAATTCAGATATTTGCAAATCTCTGTAACTATGCATTGCCAGCAACCAAATGTTGTCACTACTTGTAATAAACATGTGACTAAAAACCGAGTTAACACGTGTTCTAGTCCATCTGTGTCAAACACTTCACTCTAAGCAGCAAGGCATAGCTGGACCTAGAGGCACGATATAAACATACAGGCCCTGTGGCCTTTTCCTGTCACAGGCCTACTTAGTCACAGCCAGTGTCACATGGCATGGTATATGTGCTGTTGACAACACAGTATGCAAGCTCCAAACACTTGCAGAGAGCAAGAGAAGAGAAAGGAGAAAGAAAGAAGGAAGAAAGCAGGAGAGTGGACAGCACGGTAGAAAGAAAAGCAAACCATGCAGTGAGACAAAAAGCCCCGACACTGGTTTACAGGCAAAGCCCCCAATTCCCGATAACTGGTATTAATTTTCCACTTAATCTGGGTGTTCTTTGTTCAGTCAAAGAAAAAAACATTAAGTATTACATGAAAACACCACATATAATTAGGCTGTCTGCAACTGATACTTCTACCAATAACCAATCAACTTCAGTTGACAATAACAGTGAAATTTTTCATCAATGAACATACTTTAAAACTTAAATGTCATATAATTACATCACACATACCTTCTTGGCAAGAACACTTAACGGCTTTGTGCCAGCCAGGTCCTTAATCCATGCTTCTGGTGACAGTTTACAAGGAATCCCAGCCTTCAAAAAACAAAGTCTTGCTCATATAAACACAGAATCAATGCACCACAGGTGCAGTGGTGCACATTAACAGAACTTCTGATGTTAAATTTATAAAGTAATTTTCACGATCACAAAACTACCACAGAATGAAAATCAAAGAGTTCCTCATCTCAACAACCCAAAATGTCTGTGCAAAAATCCAGTCAGTCATGTTCAGTATGTCACGTCATGGTGTAGTGGTACAGATCTAACAACAATCAGTAGCAGGATAAACGTGAACTGACACTGCCAACAAAAAATTAGCCAAAGATGTGTAGAAGTCAGGCTAGCACACAGAAACTGCACTGACAGTTACACTTTGCCATGTACTATCCTGCATATATACTGCTTCAACAGCCACTTTCCATTTTTTGAGTTAGCCCACTGCTTTTGTGATCCTGAAGATAACAAGAATGCAAAAGCAATTATTGGACCTCATCCATCCTAAAGCCAACTGACTCCCAATGGAAGGGAAACTGCTCCCTCTAAACTGGCTCTCCAACAACAGTTCTCACATTTTATATTTCACCTCTATCAGGCTAACAGACCGATAGACAGCTTACACTGAGAGTTGAAGTTAGCATTTAAACTAGACTATTAACAAAATTAATGGACACTAAAATAAAAAATGTTATAGAAATCCAGTAAAGCAGCACATGTATTGTTTGTTTTACCTTAGATCATCTGCTTGGGAGTCAAGATAAAACTAAATATTAGACAAAATAGCAAAACAATAGAGCTGCAATTATCAGTATATGCAGTGAAAATGTTACATACTGCCCAAAAATTGTCTTTCGTATTTATAACCAACTTCTTCCGATTCTGATCCTGAAACGTGTTGATATCATGCTTCTTGTCAAGAACGGAGTTGAATGCAGCAGCAATCTTTCACAGAACAATACAAAACATATAACACCAGTCGCCAGCAATATAATAAGCGATACACAGTCAGACCTCCCTAAGTGGATACCGCTCAGGTGGATAACCAATTTAAATGGATATTATTCGTCTGGTCCTGTTTATACACAATGTAAAGTGTAAAACATGGCTAAGTGGATACTCTGCCTAAGTGGATACTTGAAAGCAGGTCCCTGCAGTAGATTAAGCTGACTTATGTCAGCTTTTGAGCACACATTAAAATAGCATCTTGTATTGTTTATCATCCCAGTGCTATCCACTTAAGCGGATTTGACTGTAATGCAGTGGTAAACAACAGTGGTAAACAACTTGCAGCATACTGTAGAAACTGTACACTTCCATAAAAAGTATGATATATGATCGTATTATATAATTAGCCAGCAACACTTTTCTAGCAGTAAATGGCAGCAAACAGCAACAAAGACTCTACAAAGTGAGTGTAATATGCCCACTGGACAACAGTGTCATGTGACTTAACCAGATCCAATTTTCAAGTAATTTATCATCTGTTGGCTAGGTACTGCCATGATCAATCTATGTACCAGACTGAAATGTCTAGATTCAATCAATGCAAGACATGAAGGAAACCAAAACCAAAAAATGGATAAACGTTACCAATCTCACAGTCCAGCCAGTTCGTGTATCAAAACTAGAGAACCAAGCTTCACTTACACCAGAAATATGATGTGTGACCTAAAATTTAAAAAAGTGCAGTGTAACTCTAACCACGATACCATTATGGTCTGATTATTTATCATGACTGGCAAAATATTCCATGAAGATTATTAATGGAGTTTGGCACTATACCGGTATCAAATAAGAATAATCAGATGTGGGAGACTGAAAGTAGACAGCAACTGTGGATGCCATTCTCCCAGTTCACTGCAAGTGTGCCCCTATCCTATTCCTCAAAAGTGGCACATAGTCACTCATTAATAATTTTTAATTAAATAGAACAACACACCTTCGATGCATTCAGACCCTGATCTTTGGCTGAACCATGCTGCAACACAAAAATCACTACTATATATTTACTGAACCAAAAACAATAATAAACTAGCAACAAGCGAATCCTCTGAGCCAGGAAACAAAATAAATTATACAAAAAAACAAAAACTAATTTGTTTCATATTTTACTCAAACGGTATCATTAAACTCTGAGAAATAAACTGATGATATATAAGAGCAATAACAGTTGTAGCTGAACAAACAAAATCTGAACACTCTTAAAATCACATATAACTATTTCTGACAGTATTAATAAAACTGGCAACTGATAACACTAGCAGTGACATCCAAAGCAGCATTACAGAACTTACATCATCAGTTCTTAACTATTAACATAGTCGTGAGACAAAAACTATGTTTATAGCATAACTTGTATCACTGCATTTCATGCAGATACAGATGAAAAAACACACACACAAACATCCAGTTAGAGACAGTATAGTGGATATTACTTCTTGATTCTCCTATACAAACTAAACCTAAATTAACCAACCTCATCTTTTGTCACAGGAACATTTGAAAATCCATGCTTCACACTCATCTGATTCAGCTCATCCTATGAACAACAGCATGCCAGTAACAACAACAAAGCTTGCGATTCGCTATCCATATATTGCCACCATCAGCCCCAACTAGCTACCGGTCTCCAAGGGTCAATCGAGACTCGATTTCACTACCGAGTATCTGCCTGTTCGGGAGCACTTGTTACGTCGTCATCTCACCCCAGCCCATCTGCCTGATCAGTCAGCACGGAGGTGGCTTGTCTCACAGCTGGAAAAGTAGACTGTCGTTCAGGTCTACTTTCCCATGGTCGGCAGCAGTAAACCACAGCCTCCTGTCGTCCAGTACATAGATTGTGATCAGTAACCACCAAACTGAGACAAGGTCACACCAGAGAGATCGCCGGTTACGTGAAGTGATTTGTTGAATTTTACCTGCGCAACCGATCAGTCAGTGTGGGTGGTCCACTACCACTGCTGGATGGTATAGTCTGGCCGTCACCTCCCCCGCCAATCGCCAAAATTAGTTGACTGCACGGTGGCTGATTTATGTTTGACAAGGAAGTCACCGATCGCCGGTTGCATCTCCCACCAACAGCATTTCCGTGGTCAGCGGTAGTGGTCAAATACATGGCAATTTATTCATGCATGCATGCGTGTGTGCAACAATGATCTCTCAACATTGTGACTGATGAGGTTTCTTGATTTAATTTTAATTAAGTGTGGGTCGATGAGCAGATGAGAAAGCGCATTTGATATATTCTTTTATGCTGCTGTGACAGTAATGTAGTGCGGATGGCAGTTCGCCACATTAACGCTAGTTTCGCACGTCACCGTAACTTTCGCATTTTACCTGTAACCTCGTTGCGGAAACGGAAGTTGCCGTATTTTACTACACGTTTCCTAACTTACTGTATAGAGGTACGTAGTCGATCGCTCAGATTGATTAGAATTACTTCTTAGTCGATATAATTAATACCTTTTTTTAATATTTTATCCACATAATGGCCGAAACTCGCTAATTCTTACGATAAACCAATAATGCGTAGAAGAGAGAGGAGAGGAGAGGAGCTCCGAAACCTATAAAAGACGGCGCATTCGGCCAGTCGAGGTGTGAATTCGTAGGGTCCACATCGTAGGACCGGGGCCCGAAGAGTTTTATAGCAGAATAGTTAGGAAGTAGTAGTGATCGGGATTTGTCAGATCCCCATCGAAGGTCACTATTTAAATGTTTTAGTAGTTGACTGTGTGCTTAACGGCGATGAAGCTGATGTGTTGTTTGACCTTTTGCTATTAAACTTGATCTGAGTTGTGTATCTGTAAGAAACATATAACCGTGGTTGTGTCACTTTCTTGCTTGAATCGGACGGCTGCCAGACACAATGACAGACGATAATAAGCACCGCACTGTCATACTGGACAGTCGCAAGGACAGTGTTGGCAGTGGAGGCCGTCGAACGGAAGAGCCGGTCGACCCTCTAGCGACCCTGAGGCAATACACCCCTTTAAATTTGTTCGTGACACCGGGTCGAGTATGCGACACGTTTCGTGAAGAGCTTCGGTCTTCGCTGACGTCTCGTCCCAAGTGCTCTCCTGTTGAAGCGAGTGCTGCGGTCGTCACAGTAACCCACAATTTATTCGGCTGAATAAGGTACATAATAATTTTCACTCTCTAATTGACAAAAATCGAACGTAACTTATATCTTACAATGAAAATTCATAGAAGATTACTGCACGAGCGGAGAAATTCACTATCTTATGTGAAAATAATAAGAAAAAGTGCTGTCTTTGTGGAAAAATTCACAGAGTAAAATTGCAATTTGTCGCATTTTGTGAAAATGTAAACATTATGTCACATTATATCATAAGAGGTACAGTGGTCTGTCTGTGTGTGCCTAATGGACACAACTGTGAACCGAGATTCCGTGTGGGTTGTGGACTTCGGTTGGTCCAGGGAACTACGTATTAGATGGGGACCTGGCCCATATCCCCAGGGGAAAGGGCAATTTTGGGATTATCCCCACTAAAATGCATTAGACTGCGGTAAATGCCACAGCATCAAGGGGCTGCACACTAGTCCGTATGAGACAGCACGGTTTCAGAATGGACTCACCTGCTGCAGGGGTGACAAGTGTGGGGGTAATGCGGCCTTTCTGTCTTTTGACACTGTCGCTCAGGAATCAGAGAGAGAGAGCATGTGGTTGTCTGTGATAAACCGTCAGTTCCGACCTAAGCTATTCAGAGCATGCAAACACGAGTTAGTTATTTCGCCCCCAGTATGGAGGCGGAGGTAGGAATTTTCATGGAAGATAACACCTTGCAAAATCAAACGAATTACGTGTCACCGATTCCTGTAGCCCTCAACACGCCTATATATTTCCAATTAGTACCCGTGTTCTTTAGGTGTCCCGGCCTCATCTGTACATAGCGATGCAGCCAAATAATAAACATATGTTATAATAAAGCAACAAAACATGTTACTTCTTTCTGCTTCTTGTCCTGAAGATAGACATCGGGTCCAACGGAGCCCAGACGCATCTTTTTCTGCGGACGATGTTCTTGACTCGGAAATGCAGCCATTGTAATCAATCGACC
>Ga0126331_1000278_pt1 | contig 19315 bp, 18 predicted proteins | sample InaspJWI98metaG_FD_96379 | JGI IMG/M metagenome (GOLD analysis project Ga0126331, IMG submission 96379) | Marine gutless worms symbiont microbial communities from Oahu, Hawaii - Inanidrilus sp. 2 OAHU.JWI-98 metaG | ecosystem: Host-associated > Annelida > Digestive system > Unclassified | place... | reverse complement strand
TTTACCTATGCGCTGGCCGGGGCTGCCGGGATGGCCATGGTGCCGCTGTCGGTCTACTTCGGTGTCCACCGGTGACTGGCGATCACCCAGGCGGTGCTGATTCTCACGGCTTTTAACCTTACCAACGGGCTCAGCCGTTTTCTGAGCGGATATTTTTCCAACATGATGGGCCGCAAACAGGTCCTGGGGGCCACGTTGCTGTTGGCCGGTCTGGCCTATTTTCTCTTCCCTTATCTAACCGGACACCTGATATGGGCGGTGCTTGCCGCCGTTATCGGCTTTTCATTCGAGACGCTGCATTCCGTCTCACCACCCATGGTCAGCGACTGTTTTGGCATCGAGAATTTCGGCTCGGTTTTCGGAATGGTTTTTACGGCCTTTGGTTTCGTATCCGGCGCTCTAGGCCCTTGGTTGAGCGGCTTTTTGCTGGACATCACCCGCGAAAATTTCAGCCTGGTGTTTTTCTATCTCGGCGTGCTGCTGGTGCCCTCGGCCCTGCTGGTCCTGATCGCCTCCTCGCGCACCGAATACCGGTTTTAAAATGTCGGTTATTTAGTTTTATAGTGGTTCTCAAAATTTAGTGATTGTGAGGGGAGAGATATAGGGATATGTACTTTATGTTTTCTTATTTCTGTCCCTTATTTCTCTCTCTCCCTTATACGACAATGCTTTTCGGCCTGCGCATATCCTGTGGCTTATCCATATTGTAAACACACTCGGGTCGTCGCAATGAGTTCTTTCGCTAAAAGTACCTTCTTATCAAAAAAATGTTTGACATGCGTATTTGTTTTTTATACTTATTATATTATAGATTCTCATTTCGATCCGAAGCCGAGCATCGTGAAGGAAAATATCTCCTTCCTCAATCTTAACCTCATACCCACTGACACCATCTAGTTATAACGGTATTTAGCAATGTAACTAATCAGCTCTTTGCACGTAATGTAAAAATCATATATATCTGGATGATATAGGGGAGTATTATGCCAGGTGTCCCAAATCAACAGCCAAGCTGCTTGCGTGCGGTAGCTTGGCATTTTTTTTAAAGAGGAAGGAGGTTAAGAGCCATGGTTGCAAAAGTCCTAATAAAAACGTTGTTGCTTGGTGGAATTTTTCTTTTATCAATGTTGCTGGTCGGGCAAACGGCTTTGGCCGATGATGATGATGACGATGATTCGCGCGGGAGTCTTTTGATCACCGAGGTGCTCGTGGATGCACCGTCGGTGGGTCAAGCGACCATCATAGGTGAAGGCTTCGGAAGAACCGCGCCGACGGTGGAATTCGGCGAGTTCGACCCCCTTAACGTCGTCAGTGCCACAAACACAGAGATTGTCGTCGACTTGCCAACGAATGTGCCTGGTGACTATCGGGTGATCGTCAAGCGCGGCCGTTCCCGGTGGAGTGACGATGACGATGATGATGATGATGACGATGGCGCCAGGGCCTCCGACGCCTACGATCTGACCCTCGGTGCGGTCGACCCGCAGGGTGAGCAGGGCGAGCAAGGCCCACAGGGAAAGCAGGGTGACCAGGGTCCCCAGGGCAAGATCGGTGACCAAGGTCCCCAGGGCAAGATCGGTGACCAAGGTCCCCAGGGCAAGATCGGTGACCAAGGTCCCCAGGGCAAGATCGGCCCCCAAGGCGTACAGGGAAAGATCGGTGACCAGGGTCCCCAGGGCAAGATCGGTCCCCAAGGCCCACAGGGCAAGCAAGGTGACCAGAGTCCCCAGGGCAAAATCGGCCCCCAAGGCCCGCAGGGAAAGCAAGGTGACCAGGGTCCGCAGGGCAAGCAGGGTGAGACCGGTGGCACAGGCCCGCAGGGAAAACTTGGTCCTCAAGGCCCGCAGGGCAAGGCAGGCCCACAAGGCGTTCAGGGAAAGATCGGACCCCAGGGCCCGCAGGGTAAGCAGGGGGACCGGGGACCCAGGGGCTACCAGGGACCGGCCGGGGTCCTGGACAGCTATGAGATAACAAAACGATTTAAACAGCCATCGGGTATTTTTCTTATCCAATATCACGGGGAAGTATATTGTGACGACGAGAACGATATCGCCGTGAGCGGAAGACTCCTCAACGTTACAAACAATGGCTATGGAGCAGATCCGCTGAGAGCCCACGACTGGACCTTTCAGGACCCCAACCGCGTAAGCTATCACACGATTTCTCTCGTCTGCAACCTGCTCTTCGGATGCGGCGTATATGAAGCCGACGCCAGAATCCAATACCTGTCGGTGCCCTGAGAGGAAAGCATACGAAGCTACCCATTCAGTACCACGTCTTGGACAGAGGAGTTCGGCAGTGCGGAACCTTTTGCGGGAATCACAATCACTCCGTACGACGCGTATGCGTTCACAAATCGGCCCTAGCCTCCGTGGGGGACGGATTTCAGGTGCTTGGATATCGATCATGACGCGTCCAAGCATCGCCGTTCGATTGTGGACAAGCGCTGATGGCTGGAATGGAGAAGCGGAACAGGGAGCGGCCGCTTGCGGCGGCCGCTCCATCGTTTCGCTGAAGGTCTGCTCTCTAGACAGCGCGCTGACCCGGCAATGGGGAGAAGGAGAGTTCCTGAAGGGATGCCAAGCATGACACAGTCCGAACAGCAGCATACGCATACTCTCGGGCAACGGATGCGCGGGCTGCCGGCATTCTTTGCGGTCGCGGTGGTTGCCCTTGCGTTTATTGCGGTGATGTCGTGGCGCGCGACGTCTACGCGTGTCACCGCACTCGAAGCGCGGCTTGACGAGCTCACCGAAACCCTTGATCAGCGCTTGTCCGAGCCAAACTGGCGGGCCGAGCTGGAGCGTGTGGCAAAAGATCTGGAGGCGCGGGCAAGCGATCGCCTGAGCCGGGATAGGCGGCGCCTCCTGGCGGACCTCGAGGCGCGTGTGCAGGCGCTGATGACGGTCCCTGTATCTGCGGCCCCCCCCCAAGGGGGGCCGAGACCTGGGGAGGATCTCGACGCAGCGCCGGAGTCGCTTGTTTCTCCGGAGCAGTTTGTCGAGTCCAGCGCCGCGAGCGGCGACGTTCAGAAGCGGGAAGAGGACCAGTTGTTCAAACGTGCGCTCCAGTCCTTGTACGGTTCCCTGGAGCTTACCCCCGAGCGCCGCGCGGAGCTTGGGACCGGGCTTGAGGAACTGCTTGATTCCGTCTGGCCCGAGTACGTTGCGCTTTCGAAATCCTCCGATCCCGACACAGGTGCACTGAGATGGTGGTTCTGTGCCGAAGTCGAGTCCATCCTGACACCCGAGGAGGCGGCACGTATCGGCTGCGGGCCTGGCGCTGTCATGATCCCGGATCATCCGGATACGGCCAGAACGATATCCGAGCCCCAACCCGAGGGTGACAGTGAAGTCCATCGTCTCCGGACAGTGACACCAACGCGATAACCGGCATTCCTTTCCGTCTCGCTCCCAACACAGCGACAGCGGATGCCACGCATTCGGGTGCCGCTCGCCCGGGGGGAGGCCGATGTCGTGCTGGATTTGCAGATCGTGTTCGATCGCTGCGATTCGGCGAAAAAATCCCTTTTGAAATCCCTAGGCACTGTCTACTTCTTCACCGTTCGCTTGCGCTGCAATTCCAGAATCATCAAACCCGCATTGTGAGCCGCGACATACGCCGTCCCGTGCGACACCCAGACGTCGTCCGCATAACTCGGCGTTTTGTAGGAGGCGATTTCCCGGGGGGCCGAGGGGGTCGACACGTCGACCACTCTCAACCACTCGAGATCCCCGACATAGGCATATGGTCCGGACACACGAACCTTCCGAGCACCGCGCGGCGTATCGTAGTTGCCCACTTCTCGCGGTTTCTTGGGGTCTGAAATATCGACCACACGCAAGCCCCCCGCGTATCCTGCCGCCAAATAGGCATAGGAGCCGACAACATCGACGCCCCTGACGTCCCCCTTTGGAGGCACGTAATGTCCGATCTCTTGCGGTGCCGAGGGGTCGGAAACATCGATGATCCTCAGTCCCGCCTCTCCATCCGCCACGTAGGCATGCGGACCGGCAGTGCGCACACCATAGGCGTAACCGGGCGTATCGTAAGCCGCAATTTCCTTCGGGGCACCCGGATGGGATACATCCATCACTCTCAATCCGGAGGTGCCGTCGGCAACGTAAGCCAGCGTACCGGAGACGGTGATCCCAACGGCCAGGCCGGGCGTATCGCGGTGTCCGACCTCACGGGGCGACGCGGGGGTCGAGATGTCAATGACGCGTATCCCCGCCCAGTCATCCGCGACGTAGGCATACGACCCGGAAATATGCACTTCCAGTGCACGGTAGGTTTGGTGATGCCCGATCTCCTTTACGGCGGAAGGATCAGAGACCTCAAGGATTCGCAGGCCCTTATACCCATTGGCCAGATAGGCAGAGGGACCCACCACGTGGACCCCGCGTGTCTTGCCCGCCGCGTCCCAGTGGTTGACCACCGGAGGCGCCGTGGGACGGGAGATGTCGATGATCTCGAGCCCCTGGTCCCCGTGGGCCAGATAGGCATAGGAGCCGGAAACGGCAATGGACTCCGAACAGGTTGAATCGTGATACCGACCAAGCCAATGCGGTGCGCTCGGGTCCGATACGTCGATAATAATCAGGCCCGCGTCGTTGGCGACCCCGGCCAGATAGGCCTGCGCGTTTTCGACCCAGATGCGCTCGGCTCCGTAAACCATCTTGTGGAATCCCGTGCGCATAGGGGCCGTCGGATCCGATATCTTGAGTATCGTGAGGCCGACATCGTCACCTGGCTGCTCTTCGATGCCCACGACATAGGCATACTCCTTCGTGGCGGATACGCCATAGGTGTAGCCCGGCATGTCGTGGTGCCCAACTTCTCTAGGCTGAAGCGGGTTGGACACATCGATGAGTCTGAGGCCGCGCTGGCTGTTCGCCACCAGGGCCAGGGAGCCGGTCAAATGGACGTCGGTAGCAAGACCCGGTGTTCTGTGAGTGTGCGCGACCCAAGGTTGCGTCGGATTTGAAACATCGATGACCACGAGTCCTGACCATCCGGCTGCCAGGTAGGCGTACCGGCCTTGGACAAATACCGCCCTGACCTGACTCGGCAGCTTGACATGCCCGATCTCCTTGAGTTTTTCGGGCACCGATACGTCGACGATTCTCAGAGCACCACCGTGGTCGGCAACATAGAGGTAGCTTCCCACAGCATGGAGGTCACGAACCACGCCGGAGTTAGCGATCGATGCCACTTCTTGCCATGAGGTGTCGTCCTTGATTCTGAGGACGCGGATGGCACCGCCGGAACCGAAAAACACATGATAGCCAGAGACGGCACAGGTGTACACTGGACCACGATGCCATCTTCCCAGCAATGCAAGAGCTGGGGCCGCAGAATCGCTGACCACCGCCGCCGAAGTTCCGCTGGCCGCCGACGATGGTGGCATCGCTTCGGCGCCAACCGCCAACGCCAGCAAGAGAATTGTTGCCAATAACCTGCAGTGTTTGCCGCCCATAATTCCCTCCTCCCCGAACGCGCGAGGCCTGTTTCCAGGGGCAATCGCATCCATTTTTAGGAATTTTCAACAGTTTATGAATTTCCTATCTGGATACAGCTTCAAAATTAACCATCAACCCGGAATTTTCAGCCAAAATGTGTGCCAATATTCTGGGCATTTCATGAGTGACCGTTCCGAAAGTTACTGTTTTTTGATCCTAATTGACGCGATTGCGTTGGGAGCTGTTAGATCAAATGATAAAAATTCGCTTTTTTAAACTCATAAAGAATAGCGCCAAGGACAATTGAATGTCAACATTTTGGTGCTGTATGTAATCCTGCTAGTATTGTAAGAAAAGCGGGACATCCATTATTAACTAAATATCTTGCATTCACCCTTCATTAAAAGTATTCAACCAAACATGCATAGATTAGCTCGTATAGACGCTCCCGGGTGTGCTGCATCACGTCATCATACTGCCGATAGTAAGCAAAAAGATATGTAAAGATAAAACCGTTATCAGAATAATTTTATCGATTGATTATCTCGACTTGTGCCTGAATGGCATTGATCCTACTGAATTGTTTCACAAGAGTCGTTTAAAACCGCGTGTTGATGCAAAAGCGTTGCTTTGCTACTGGGCAGCTCGTGAATTGAAAACAGGCTGACTGATTTTGCCCAAAAAAATGAAATGACCATTTCCGGCATGGCTATGTCGATCAAAGAATGGGGAAGATATTACCCTTCGTAATTACCTTTTCTTGCTTGGGTAACTTATTTAGTTACTTAGGGATGTCCCGGTTTTTCACGTCGCCGCGGACCGGCCGCCGGGCTGGTCAGCATGTGTCTCGGAATTTCCGGAGCGGTCCTGGCACCGGTTTTCAGCCATGGACTGCAAATGCTGGGATACGGTCCGCTGGCGCTTGCCGCCGGCGCAGCAATTTTAGCTATCGGTACCGTGACCGCTTTGCTGGTCCGCCTGCCCGTAAAGCCGGTAGAATCGGCATCCGGTTCAATCGCGGCGGATATTCCGGGCGTTTTGACCCTGACCCTCGGACAGAGCCTGCGGACGCGGTCTTTCTGGCTCCTGTGATTTACCTATGCGCTGGCCGGGGCTGCCGGGATGGCCATGGTGCCGCTGTCGGTCTACTTCGGTGTCCACCGGTGACTGGCGATCACCCAGGCGGTGCTGATTCTCACGGCCTTCAACCTTACCAACGGACTCAGCCGTTTTCTGAGCGGATATTTTTCCGACATGATGGGCCGCAAACAGGTCCTGGGGACCACGTTGCTGTTGGCCGGTCTGGCCTATTTTCTCTTCCCTTATCTAACCGGACACCTGATATGGGCGGTGCTTGCCGCCGTTATCGGCTTTTCATTCGAGACGCTGCATTCCGTGGCACCACCCATGGTCAGCGACTGTTTGGAATAGAGAAATTCGGCTCGGTTTTCGGAATGGTTTTTACGGCCTTTGGTTTCGTGTCAGGCGCTCTAGGCCCCTGGTTGAGCGGCTTTTTGCTGGACATCACCCACGAAAATTTCACCCTGGTATTTTTCTATCTCGGCGTGCTGCTGTTGTCTCCGGCCCTGCTGGACCTGATCTCTTCGTCGCGTACCGAATGCCGGTTTTAAAAGGTTGGATATTTGGTCTAACGTGGAAACTCTGGTCCTCTGGGCCAGGTCGCAGACAGACTGCTCTTCCTTGAAAAATCCAAGGAATGGTGGAGTGTTGGAGTAATGGAGTAATGGTCTAAAACTATTGGGCTCCAACTGAAGAGAATCCTGTCAAACTCGGGTTTGATTTCCGGTGAATATTTATCATTTGTTGGGTTCTCCAACACTCCAACGCTCCAGTTGAAGGTTGGAGCAACTCGGTCACAAAGCGCCCCTATCCAGGAATTGAACCAAAGCCAGGGTTTGCCCCGGAATCTTTTCGGATCGTAGCTCGCAGAGCGATGCCTGAAGCCTTGCGAAGACGGATCCTTTGGGCCCGGATCTTGACTTTTACAGTGGTTCTCAAGATATAGTGATTGTGAGGGGAGTGAGAAAGGTAATCCCCCTGAAATTGAGATAAGTCACCGGAGGATCACTTGGCACTGCTTTACACATAATGTGAAATTGGCAGAATATAAAAGGTGTTTTGAAAAATTTAAGATACAGAAATTTCTGGTGGCGCGGTCGCCATGATCAATGTGGTTTTGAAAAAAAAGAAGCCGGAAAAGTTGTGAGCAAAATGATTTAACAGTTGTAGTGGCTAATATTTATCAGATGTCTCTTACATAATATTTTCAGCATTATCTGACAATCCAGTCAGGTTGCTCTATGGTATGAATATCCTCAATTTTAGTTGATCTGATTTTTTGCACTTAGATAGGTATCAGAGATGCGCAATTTGGCCGGGTCGGGTGCAACGCTCTCGTTATGCCAGAACAGTATATCCAAACGGCAAAGCGAGATTCGCTTTCCTTATCGCAATGGTGATACGACCATCCAGCAGAATAGACTGTTGCTGGATCTCAGACAAAGTGCGGAAGAGCGTTCTTATTATCCTCCGCAAAGCGCTCAAACGACGTTGGCTTCCTACCTGCCAGCTGCTCATAGCCTTCCAGCGGCTCGGACACGAGACCCTTGCTAAGGATGGCAAAGAGCTCCAGTACAAGCTCAGCCAACCAGTCCGGCATTCCGGCTGATAGCATTGATTTCCGAGCTTCCTCGTCGGAAACATAGTTGCAGGGGAAATCTCTGCCAGCCTTGTTCGACAAAACATTACACATGTCATGGAAGGTTCGGGATTCACTGCCTGTAATAGTATAAGTCTTCCCGACATGACCCGACTCGGTCAACGCCTTTGCCAGAACAAGAGCTGCATCCCGGATATCCATATGGCAAACGCGGACATCCCTGGAAACCGGAAAGAGGTATCCCTGTGGGCTTCGCGGCGCCAAACCCATGAAGTTCTGCATGAACGGGGTGGGACGTACAATGGTCCACTCGCAGTCGGTCGGCTTTAGATATCGTTCAACCGTCCGGTGCCATCGAGTCATCTTTGAACTGGGTGTCATGTCTGCTACCCGTACTGAGAGACGAACAATTCGTCCAACACCCGCCTCAAGGGCTCGATCAATAGTTTCCGTAGCCCATTCAACCTGTTTGAAATGGGGTGGAGTGATCAGGCACAGGGCACTGATCCCGTCTACAGCCTTCTCAACCAGCTCTGGCCGATCAAAGTCGAATGACATGATTTCTGTTTTCGGTCCCTCGAGATCGATTGCATTTTCCATATTGCGCACTGCAACCCGTACAGGTATACTCATTTCCTGAAGGCGCCTAACAACAGTTTTGCCGACCTTTCCGCCGGCAGAGGTTACCAAAATTTTTGAACTCATCAAAACTCGCCTCCTTTGGTTCGGGACGCGAATAGCTGGATTATTTGCCAAAATTCGTCCCAGTTCATCAAGATATCCTTTTTGTAGGTATACTCAATGATTATACAGTCTGTATAAAACGGCAAACATAGACTGCCTCTTTCTGTATAAGAAGTTGCCGTGCCTTCTTGTTCATTAGGATAATGCTTGTCATTTCGAACAATTACGACCCTTCTCTCTATTGGGCGTTCCGGTTTATACAGATTGTATAAACCGGGGCAAAGTCCCTTAATCGGACTTCGCACTCCGTGGCCTCCTCATCGTCTCTCATGAGACGCCTGTAACCTTCCACATCCGCGCTGTGTATGGCGGTAAGTTTATGTTTAAAGCCTTCTCGCGCCATAGAATTATTCCTCCCTATTTTATGTTCTTAAAACAGAAACAGAAATCAGGAGTAATTTGTATTAGAAGAATGCGAGAAGAAATGTCTGATCCGGCTCGATCTTACAAATGAAACACGCTTCAGATCAGGTAGCGAAGGAAAACCATAAATTTAATATAAACAGATACCACATGGTGTCAATCTGGTTCACATCCTAATTCAGAAAGGCTTTGGGTTGAAATGTAAAGGGGTAAATCAATTTCTGCAAATATAGAAATTGGAGATTGTAATTGTCCCACTTCAGGAAAAACTTGTGATATCTAATTGAAGAAGTCCCAAATTAGACCGGTTCAAACTTTTGGATTAGCTTGCCAATAGCACAACCTGAGCCAACACTTCAATATGATTCGGATATCACATAAACATAAAATAGTGCAGCTTAAAACGCTTATCCATTATCTGAAATCTTAACGATCAAGTTCACCCGCCGGAATTGGGTGGCCAGTATTAATAATTTGCCTGAACCTCACGGCAAAATAGGCAATGGAAAATAGATAAGCCGGCATGTAAAGCCACCATGCGAAAGGGTTGGGAATCCCTGTTCTTTCAATATCGCCGGGGATCTGAATAATATTCTTCCAATCCCAACAAAAAGCCACGATCATGAGCAAACCACAACTCAGCTCAATAACCATATCGTACCACCGCCAGCGGATGTCATATCCTTTTTCATCATAATAAATAATAAGAGAGCCTGCCACCACCATAGTAAGCGCAATCAATACCGGTGTGATTACCGGGCCTACCCAGGGTAGCGGCACATAAAACAAAAGATCCCATGTCATGAGGCTTTCGGGCCAGCTCACCATGACATACAGCCAAATGTAGTAAAATATGTCCCATATTCCAAAGGCAATCATAAAAAAGCAAAACCTTTGAAATCCTTTCCTTCCGGCAAACCAGCCCACTGACACCAGCATGATTATTGTGGCAATTTCACGGAAAAACTCGATTCGAACCAAAGGATCGATAACGTGTTTACCGTCCTCCCACTTGACTACCAGAGGGAAGCTGAATCCTCCGTCAAAGTAAATTTCACGGAGATATACAACGACTGCGCTTTCAACCCATGCAAAGGTAGTGGCAAAAACCACCACCCAAACCCAATTTCTAAAGGCGCTTTTAGATTCTTTTTCGATATCGGCATTGAGGTTGTTGTTTTTTACAATCATGGCTTATCTTATGAAACAGTTATGAACGTCCTGCACGTACGTTATATATTAGAATAAGAAAAGTAAATACTTTCGATAGTCCCCACTCTCTCGGATGTACTTATTTCCCAATATATTTCACGCCTGAACCCCAATCCGCGTTCAGGCGCCCCGCGCCTTCAGCTTCTTGCGCAGCTCGTCGACGCGTACTTTAGCGCCCCTGGCATGGGGATGAATCTTGAGCACCTCCTTGAAAGCGCGCAACGCACCCGCTTCGTCTCCACGGGCCAAAAAGATAAGACCCATACCGGAGATCGCCCCGAAGTGTCGTGGCTCCAAGGCCAGGGTGTGCTCGATGTCGATCACCGAGGCTGTGTAGTCCTCGTTTAGATAATGTGCAGTGGCGCGTTTATTCCAGCCTTCAGCGAAGTCGGGAAGGGTAGTCACCACGCGGCCAAAAATGGCGATGGCATCTTCCAGACGGCCCAGGGCCATGGCCCGGGTTCCCTTCTCCATGAGCGCGTCGATGTCGTCCCGTTCGCTGTCGATCCAGATTTGCCAAATTTGGACCTCGATGATTTGAGCCTCCAGCGGATTCTCGGTAGTCCTCAACCGGTCGAAGAGCTCGTCCAACCGCTTGTCGGACTGATCGGCCCAGCTAAGCGGCGGCACCGCCATCATCAACGCCGCCAGGATCCCGAGGACCACCCCTCGCATATCCTGTTTCATGCTATTGTTCCAACCCGATTGAAATGACAAACTAATACCTGATTCTTGCAGGTAAGTAATCGTTATGAGGTGTAATATTGATATTTTGCTGGCTATTTTATTTTTATAACCATTGCAAGAGTTACTGTCAAATTCATGAAAAGTTGCTTCGGTACAATGAAGCCTTTGGGGATTGCAATGTGCCGGTCGATTGGCATGTGGACTTCAAACTTGGATGGAGGTTTACGATCGAATGGAAACGGAGAAGGCAGGAGAATTTTTTTGAAGAAAGGATTAAGCGTTTATATGAAATTGGATTCTGGTGAGAAAGATGAACTTGGTATGATGAGGGACACCCTCAAGTTTTACAGTTTTGTTATCCATAAGTCTGTAACCTTTAACATAGGTGATTCTTTCTCCCCGCATCATTATCCCCAATATGTGTTCATCTGACCTTTCAGACATCTTTGCCATTCATATTGATTTGACGGCAGCCCAGCCCACTGCACCCGAATAAAGCCCCCACCGGTTAAATTCTTACGCCTGCCTTGAGAGATCCCTTTGCGAACAAATGCCCAATACAGCCTGCAGGCAACCCAAAACCTGTCACCGTACAACTTAAATACCCAATCAATATCCCGCCAATCGCTTTTCCATGCAAAATACTTTTCATTGTCAAGGAGATAAACGATCCTCATACGGCACATCCGAAACACCAATGTCAATCTTAGTCTTTGGATATGTCAATTTATGTATAATTATATGAAGTGGTGCAAAAAGAAATCATTCTCAAATTTTAATATGATAGATCATTTTCCTAGATAAGGAGATTTGTGATGAAATTGAAATATATGATGATGCTAATGTTAGGTATAGGATTTGTAGCTTGTGGCGTTTTAGCCCAGCAACGAAGCGGCTTCAATCCAGTCGCACTTGCGCGTGAAGGGCTCGCACAACCCTTTGTCGGCATCACGAGCAACGGGACACCGCGGAGCGGTTTGTATAAAATCAAGAAAACGGGCGTTTCCACAGCACCCGTGATCGATGCTGCGCGAAAATTCCTGTCGTCGCTGACCAAGGATCAGCGCAAAAAAATCCTGTTCCCGGTGGACGATTCCGAGTGGCGAAACTGGGCCAATATCCATCGTTTCCAGCGTCAGGGGATTTCGCTCAAAGAGATGAATAAAATGCAGCGAGAAAACGCCTATTCTCTGCTGCGCGCATCGCTCAGTGCGAAAGGTTATCAGACGTCCCGGGACATCATGCGTCTGAACTATCATCTCGCAGAACTCGTATCGAATTTCGATGAATATGGCGAGCTCCTCTATTGGTTTACAATTATGGGCGATCCTTCTGCAAGTGAGCCGTGGGGTTGGCAGATTGACGGTCATCATTTGGCAATCAATTATTTCGTTCTCGGAGATCAGGTCGTTATGACGCCGACTTTCATGGGCTCTGAACCGGTCGAAGCGACTTCAGGAAAATACACTGGGGCCTCGGTTTTTGCCGCCGAGCAAGATCTTGGACTTGAATTCATGCAATCGCTATCGGCCGGCCAGCAGAAGGCGGCATTGATCGGAGCGAAAGGCCGCTCTGAAAATCTGTCTGAGATGTTCAAGGACAACATCATGGTGCCGTTCGAAGGTCTCGCCGCAAATCGTCTGAGCAAGGCGCATCGCGACAAGCTAATGAAACTGATTGGCCTGTATGCAGGCAACATCAATGACGGCCATAGTAAGATCAAGCTTGAAGAAGTCCGTGCCCATTTGAATGAAACCTATTTTGCGTGGAAAGGCAGTTCGGATGCGGATGCAGTCTTTTACTACAGAATCCAGAGCCCGGTCATCCTCATTGAATTCGACCATCAAGGTCCCATTGCGCTTGATGGTCGGCGACAGATCCCAACACGCCGTCACATTCATACGGTTGTCAGGACGCCAAACGGAAATGACTATGGAAAAGATCTGCTGCGACAGCACAATGACAGGTATAAAAACGACTCTGAGCACGGTCACACGACGAAGTAGCCCTTTTATGAGTCGTGTCAATGCCTTGACGCAAGGGATACAATGTTTACTTTCTTAAAAAAGTTCGTCATTTCAATATATTATCTCAATGAATTTGGTGTTAGTTGGTAAAGCCAAAAGGAGTTGATTATGGCAAAAATTATCGGTGGTATTGCAACATCTCATTCTCCGACAATCGGATTTGCCAGAGATACAAACAAGCAAAATGATCCCGCCTGGGCGCCAATCTTTGAGGGATACAAACCCATTCAAAAATGGTTGAAAGAAAAAGACCCGGATGTTTTGCTGATTATTTACAACGATCACATCACTTCCTTCTTTTTTGATCATTATTCGGTCTTTGCTCTCGGCGTGGACGATTCCTATGTACCGGCGGATGAGGGCGGCAACCCGCGAGATTTGCCCCCGATCAAAGGTCATACAGGTCTGGCGAGGCATATCGCAACCGCATTGGTTGCGGATGAATTTGATATGTCTTTTTTTCAGAAAAAACCGCTGGACCATGGCTGTTTTTCTCCCTTATCCGTGATGTGGGAAGATATATCCGAATGGCCCTGTGCCATTATTCCCCTGCAGGTCGGTGTATTGCAGTTTCCGATACCCTCCGCCCGCCGCTGCTATAATTTGGGGCAATCCTTGCGTAAAGCCATAGAAAGCTATGAGGAGGATATTTCAGTCGCTGTGGTTGCGACAGGCGGGGTGTCTCACCAGGTACATGGTGAACGATGCGGATTTAACAATACCGAATGGGATATGAAATTCTTTGATTTGATCGAGAATGATCCCGTCAAATTAACAGAGATGACCATTGCCGAATATGCAACGTTGGGTGGCATGGAAGGCTCTGAAATCATTATGTGGCTGGTGATGCGGGGTGCGTTAGCCGCATCGGTCAGAATGATCCATAAATCGTATTATTTACCATCCATGACCGGTATAGCGACTGCGATTTTCGAACACCGGGCGGAACCTTTCACACAGAGAGAAAAAAAGGATCACTTGAATCATATGAGTCATCAACTGAAAGGCGTGGAAAAACTGGAGGGTACTTACCCGTATACCCTGGAGCGCAGCCACAAGGGGTTTCGAATTAACAAATTTTTGCATCGGTTGACGGTACCGGAGTATCGCAAACGATTTCTTGAAGATCAAGAAGCATTGTTCGCCGAGAGTAATTTGACAGAGGAAGAGTGTGATTTGATTCGCAGGAGGGATTGGCGCGCAATGATTCACTACGGTGTCACTTTTTTTGTCCTGGAAAAACTAGGTGCTGTGGTTGGTGTTTCAAATCCTCATATATATGCTGCCATGCGTGGCGAAACACTGGAAGATTTTCAGAAAACCAGAAATGTAAATGTTCAGTATTCCGTTGCCGGCGGTGAAAAGGCAAAACAGTTGTCGAACGGCGTAGATAGCTAAATCTGCTCATAATTAAACAATTCAAAAAGCGATACCCACTATCCGATTAATGCCTACCTGTAAAAAAATCGCAGCTCTAGACAAGCCGGTAAACCATGCTTGAATCTGCCTGATATTTCAACTCGGGCGTAGAAATTGAATATCGATAATGAAATAAAGAAAGGTCAAAACGTTTCAACAGATCATCACTGCAAGTCGATGGTTGGTTTGAAAGCAGCGGCGACGCACGCATTGTCGCCGCTGACGATAAACCTCTTTCTTGAATTGAGCCGATATTACATTATTCTGCGCGCCTGAGTCTTAGCGCTTAATTTAGTTGGTCTGATTTTTTGCAGATAGATAGCAGTTGACCACAACATTGGCTTGCCTTTGCATACGGAAATGGATGGCTTGACAAGGATGCAGATCAAGGCTACTGGCTACCTGTGGACGCTACAAGAGAGACCCAGGTAAGATGGGTTTCTAATAGCGCCATCACTTCCGAAATCCGAGCCATTCAAGCCAAACATGTTATGGTTGTTGCAGACAGTTGTTATTCAGGGAAACTCACCAGAGGTTTGCAAATCACTCATAGAACTCCCGACTATCTCTCTCGCATGTCTCGGAAAAAAGCACGAGTTGTGCTCTCTTCGGGCGGCCTTGAGCCAGTGATGGATAGTGGTGGTAAAGAGAATCATTCTGTATTTGCCTCGGCTTTTATAGAAACTCTCATTGAAAACAAAGGGGTATTAGATGGTACCACTCTTTTTACAAAGATTCGAGAACAAGTTGGATGGAACGCTGATCAGATTCCCGAGTATGCTAATCTTCACAAAGCAGGGCACGATGGAGGGGATTTTCTATTTGTTAAGCAAAAAGATGAATAGAAAAATGTGATGATCCCAGTATCACAAAAATTAAACAGTTTGTGACATGATTGTCAGAAATATGTTCCGTTAAAGACTGCTGTTATTCATCGAAAAGCCTTGCGGGCGGGACTTCGACGAGCTCCCCTCGACGTGCTCGGGGCCTGAGCTTGTCGAAGGCAGTCGAGGGGTTAAAACCCGCCTCTACACAGCTGGTCATTGTAACCCAATCGGTACACAATTATGACAACTGCTATAATTTTTCATCATCTACGGTCTTTATTTTTCCAATTTCATGACAATGTCTTCCCTCAATGCCCGTTTGTTCAGTTTTCCCGTGTGGGTTAAGGGCATATTCTCCACAAATTCGATCCGCTCTGGTAACTGAAGCACGGAAGCCTTCCGGGCCTTTAAATGTGCGATGATTATTTCGAACGTTAAGTCTGCGCCCGGCTTGGGTTGAATAAAGGCACAAATTTTTTCACCCAAGTCAGGGTCGGGCATGCCGATGACCGCCACCATATCAACGTCGGGGTGGGCGTAGATCAGTTTTTCGATCACCGGAGCGTTGATGCTTTCACCGCCTTGTTTAATGATATCCTTCAATCGGCCGGTTAACGTGATGTAGCCGGAATCATCGATCATGGCCAGATCGCCGGTCCGAAAGAAACCATCGGCGGTAAACACATTCGCATTTTCCTCCGGCATGTTATAGTATCCGGTAAAAACCGAGGGACCTTTGACAACCAGCTCCCCCTGAGAATAGGGCGGCAGGTCATTGCCGAGCTCATCAATCACCTTGTAGGTATCGTAAGGGCAGGTTGGTTTGCCTACGGTGCGGCAGACTCTGTCCAGGTCGCATTCGGTGCGCGTTAAAGTCTGCATCCCTTCCGTGCCGCCATATCCACTCATATAAGAGCATCCGAGTTTGCCAACCGTGGCATGGATCAGGTCGGGTGTGCTGACGCCGCCGCCGGTATGGATTTTTTTCAAACAGCTCAGGTCGTAATCATCCAGGCATTTGTCGTTTATCAAACGCGTGGTCAGGGTCGGCACCCAAACCACCGTGTTGACTCGCTCCTTTTCAATCATTTTGCAGAGACTTTGCGCGTCCGTGCGATTCATCATCACCAGTTTGCCGAAGGCAAAAATTGTGGCGCAGATACCGTTGGCAAAGGGCAAATCGTGGGCGGCAGGGGCGGCGATGAGGCATATGGTCTCATGGCTTAACTCAGTGGCGCGGGCGGAATACTCGACTTTGCACAAAAAGTCATTATGGGTGCGGGGCGCAATTTTGGGCAGGCCAGTCGTCCCGCCGGTGGGACCCATATGGGCCACCCGCATCGGGTCGGGCCTGCATTGTGCCAGGCGCAGATGCGTTTTTTCGTTCAGATCGGCGCCGGCGATCAAGGCTTCAAGATTCAGATACTGCGCTTGCGACCCGCCTCGGCACAGCACGGTGTGCTTCATCCTAGGGTTTTCTTTTAAAACGTCTTCGATAACGGATAGAAAGTTTTTTTTATGAAATCTTTCGGCCACGATCCAGGCGATGGCCCCTGAAAGTTGTGCGAGATGGTTGATCTCATATTGCCGGTAGCGGGCAATCAAAATCACCGGTATGGCACCGATTTTCTGCAAGGCAAAATAAGCGACAATGAACTCATGCCAGTTTGGAAGCTGTAATAAAACGCGGTCCAAAGGCTGAATTCCAAGATCCATCAGGCTCAGGGCCAGCCGGTCGGTTTTATCACTGACTTGCGCATAGGTGAGTCGATGGCGGTCATCCACCAATGCTTCTTTATCCGGATAGACAGCCGCTGCTTTATCGAGAATGTCTCCAAAGGTCAAACCGGCCCACCAGCGAAGGCGGTTGTACTTTTCGGCATCTTCTTTTTTGTACGGTGTAAAGCCCTCCAGATTCATGGTGTACTCCTTGCCCGGTCAAGCCGGGATTGAAGATATAAGATTGAAGATTGAAGATCTGTGTCCCGCCTCGGCGGGATTTGCTCCGTCTTTTTAGTGATTGTATTGTTAGAATTGATAGAATTCCTTAAAATTTCAATATAATAGGAAATAGCCTCGTGCGCTTACTAACAGGCTTCATTTCACCTTAAAGGGGTAACCTTTCTTTTGAACGCACTGGTCGGCAATTTGCCGGATCAGGGCAATAGTGTCTATTGGTGGGGGATACAGACTTCATCTTACCAGCGACAAGCTTTCATGCAATTTTTTACGATCGGCAATTGCGGGCAGCGCTCTACCGGCCAATGAACCAAGTTTGTCGAATAACCTTACCGACAACACTTTGGCAATTTTGAGCGCGTTTTCTTTATTGCGCGCTCTTTTTTGGGACTGCATTTTGGCTGCCCGCAGAAAGGCGCTCTCAAACGCATAAACGGCGATAACCGTGTCACTGATGATGCCGGATAGTTCCTGTTCACTGCGCAAGCCATCTGCGTACTTCTCCTGCACCATTCCGATTAAGTAAAGGGTAATTTTTATGGCAGTATCCAACATTTCGGCCTGCCCATCAAGGCTGTCTGGATCATCTTCTGTAATAGGGGTCGGGTTTGTAAGTTTTTGAGACAGCAGGAGCGGTTCGGTTTGCAGTTTGAGACGCCTCTGGGCAATCCTTTTCAGCAGCGTATTGGTGATCGTGAGGCGATTGATCTCGTTGGTTCCCTCCCATATCCGATTAATGCGGGCATTGCGATAGGCCATTTCAGCCGGGTTTTCATATATGTAGCCATATCCGCCGAAAATTTGAACCGATTCATCGACCACAAAATCCTGGATTTCGGAGCCGTAAATTTTCATGATTGAACATTCGATGAGGTACTCTTCAAGGGCGGCGGCCGTTACCCGGCCGATATTATCTGCCGACGGATTTCCATGTGTGATCAGCCGGTCCATCATGTCGGCGGTGTGATACATCATGCTCTCACCGGCGAACAGTTGGGTTGCCATTTCCCCGATTTTTTCCTTTATCATGCCGAATTCGCAAATCGGTTTTCCAAACTGGACCCGCTGTTTGGCATAGCGCACGGCTTCATTGAATGTGCTGCGCGCATTGCCCGTACATACGGCTCCGAGCTTGAAGCGGCCCATGTTCAAAGCGTTCAGCGCCACTACGTGACCTTTGCCCACATCTCCCAGGACATTTTCCACCGGGACTTTGACGTTATTGAAAATCACGCTGCGCGTCGATGTCCCTTTCATCCCCATCTTGATTTCCTCGGCGTCAACCGATAGTCCTTCAGTGTCGAATTCGACGATAAAGGCAGTAAACGCCTCACCATTGACTTTTGCAAAGGCGAAAATCAGGTCCGCGAATCCGGCATTGGTAATAAATGACTTGGAGCCGTTGAGGATATAGCATGTGGCGTCTTCGCTTAACACGGCGGTTGTGCGGGGATTGAGCGCATCCGAGCCGGCGTCGGGCTCCGTCAGACCGAAGGCACCGATCAAAGCACCTGACGACAGGCCCGGCAGGTACTTTTTTTTCTGATCCGCCCTGCCGAAAAAGGCCAGGGGGAGGGTACCGATTCCAGTGTGGTTGAGTTCGGTGACCGTAAATGAGCCGGCACCTTCGCCCAGTGTGTCGGAAATAATCAGGGAGCTGACTTTATCCAGATCCATGCCGTCGTATTCTTCGGGAACATCGGCCGCAAGCAGGCCGATATCGCCGGCTTTTTTCATCAGCTCACGGCTGAGCTCATTGTTGACATGTTCAATTTCATCCCCGCGACTCTGAATCTCACCAGCCACAAACTCTTTGAGAGATATAGTCAATAGTTGTGTATGAAGAAATTAGGCGGCAATCCGTTTTTCTTCGACACCATTGACAAATTTAACTCCTCTAATTACTTCTGCCAGGCGTTGCGGATGGTGAAGTCG
>Ga0126331_1000277_pt1 | contig 19315 bp, 12 predicted proteins | sample InaspJWI98metaG_FD_96379 | JGI IMG/M metagenome (GOLD analysis project Ga0126331, IMG submission 96379) | Marine gutless worms symbiont microbial communities from Oahu, Hawaii - Inanidrilus sp. 2 OAHU.JWI-98 metaG | ecosystem: Host-associated > Annelida > Digestive system > Unclassified | place... | reverse complement strand
TTATCCTGGTTCATGGGTGGTGTATCCTTTCCTTTTTAGTGTGGCCGGTTGACTGCTGCTAACAATCTACCGGTGGATACACCGCCTTTTCCTTTAAACACAACTTTTAAATATAACTCTTGTATGTACCATGATTGGCTAGAATTTATCTTTCAAAAATCCGAACAGGCGCTTAGTTTCCATGATCTTTCTTTGCGTCTTGACGCCTTGGCGTGAGAACTTAATAATTTCAAGGCTATGTCCGAAAGAATAACTTGTCCTGCGGGGGTAACAGTACAGATTCAGTGATAGTGGCATTTATCAGGAGTTAGTATTGATAAAGGCTGGATCTTATTTTGTCTTAAGATTTCTGCTTGAAGCCGCTTTTGGCTGATTGTACTTTTGCAACCATGCTTGGGCTCTGGTTTTCAAAGTTTCCCGTTCAGTTGCATTGATGCCTTGCGGATCAAATCGGTAGCGATAGTGAAGGTTCAGAATGGCTCCCAGCTTATCAAGCCGCTGTGAAGTAGAATGCTCGTTTTGCAGCCCCTTGATCCAATTTTGAAGCGTCTCTGAAGGGTGCCTGAAAAAACCGGAGTTGTTTAAGGCTTTCTCGATTGAATAAAACTCGGAATCCGAGCCGTTGGCAATACCCCCCGCTCCGGCTCCGGCCGGCTTGCCGGCAGCGGGGCGCTGTGACCGTTTTATACGGGAAATTCTCCGTACGACGATAAAGGCAAGGGGGATGATCAACCACCACAAATGCTTTATCTGCCCGCTCTGTCGCAGTTGAGCGAGCACTTCCGAGAGCTTAAAGAGGCAATAGGACCAAAGATCAGAGACAACATTGTAGCCTGGGATCGCTGCTTCCTCAATACTTGTCCAGTCGGCTGGGGTCGTGTCGAAACTGTGCCATGCGCCATCCACGTGCACAAGTGTCCATGCATGGGCATGGCGGTCTCTGACGACAAATCGATTTTCCAAGCGACTGAATTCATGAACGGAGTACCCCTTTACGTAGCGAGCCGGTATGCCGGCCGCACGCAGAAGAAGTACGGTTGCCGTGGCATAATATTCACAGTGCCCGGATCGGGACTTGAGCAAAAAATTTGCCAATGGGCTACGTTGATTACCCTTGCCGTGAAGTTCAAGGGAATAGCTGAAGTTTTCTTGAAAATACGTCTCGATACGGTTCAAGATCTCCCTGGGTGAGTGCCGTGCCAATCTCAAATCTCCGACGATTTTAATTATCGTTGGCTTTTCTTTGTCTGGTATCTGCAGATCTGTCGCGGTAGGCGGGCTTTCACCGGCAATTCCTGAATCATATTGAATCCGATATCCGACCAGCCCGGGACTCCCTTCCACTTTGACCGTACCGTACTTATTTCTCTCCACGGTGACAACCGGCAGCTGATCTACCCTAAATGCACCGTCCGGCAGCTTCAATAATCCCTGACCCTTGTGATGGTATGCATACACCGTGATTGCCTGACGTGGGGAAAGACCGCGTCTAAACCGCCAGGATGTTCCGTTGCTGTTCGGTTGTACGGTTCTGAAAGAAGACTTGGGCGCAAACCACATCGAATAGTTGTACGAGCTGTAGACTGCTTCTCGCAGGAGCATGGATGAAGATTGCTGTGCGTCGGGTTTTACTCTGAAAATAATTCGATTGGAGGGTTTCAATGATCCTATATCCCCGATAGCCGTTATAGTTTGAAAAGGATTTAAACCTTGGCGATTAGAACTAGTCAACCATTCTAGTCCTTTTTCTTCCAGAGTAATGTACAAGCCGTGAAGACCTATATGCCCCACAGCTCCGGCACCGGCAGCAATGGATACCAGGCAAATCCAGAGCCAAACAGAAAATCGCCTGGATCGCATAAACCAGAATGCCAGCGCTGAAAGTACAAACAGGCCGATATAAAAATAGACATCTCTGTTATTGGCTGCGCCGGCAGACAAAATGCACAGAGCAAAATATGGATACGTAAGATTCAATTTGGTGCGAGATTTTTGTTTCTCTCTTTTCTTCTTTTTTCTTCTTAGCAAGAACAGGGTTTGAATGTCGATACGCTCGCTGGTGGCGTATGCCTGGGCAACCAGAAGCGGGAAGCTGACCATCGGAAGCCATTTGATAAGAACATAAACGAAATAGGCAGATGTGTCGGACATGTAAAGATAAACGAGAAGTATTATCAGGAGTATTGAACACAGATCGAAGATGCGCCTGAAGTCGGCGGCAGACAGATCCCACCTCATCCTGATCAACTGCGACCCTTCGAAAATTAGAGCCATCGATAGTGCGATGATCCACAGTCCCGTCTGCCAGCCCCAGAACATCAATGCGGCGCCGAGAATAAGCGGAGGGGTTTTCATATTCTCATGAGCCCTTCTTGAATTTTATCCGTTGTCAATTGATGAATATTATTCGATTCATCCTGCGCAGATTCCTTTACACGATTATCAGCACCGCCGTTTGCTTGCGCAATTATCAGCGCCAATGTGGGTATGCCCATCGATTTGAGATGATCGATTAATTTTTTTCTTTCCTCATCCCAAGATAGCAGTATGCAGATACATCCACTGAGCATAGACGCCCTTGCGGTCACTAACGACGTCAGGTGATCGAATGATTTATTCCGGCAGGCGACAACACCAGCCAGAATTTCAATCATTTTGTCTTTATGAGCCAGGCCTCTTCCGGATGTAAAACAATAGGCTTCAGGCCCCACGAACATCAAATCCAGCAAAGACTCCTGAGTCTGGATTTCACAGGCAATTGATGCTGCGATCGATACCGCCTCTTCCAGAATTTGGCCGTGTGCTGTTTTTTGAAACGTATCCAATATCAAGGCGTGCCGGACGAAAAATTCATCCTGGTATTCTTTTACGATCGGTTTGCCGGTTTTGGCCCAGCTTTTCCAGTGGATTTTGCGAAGCGGATCTCCGGGTCGGTATTCCCGCAGGGATGTAAATTCTTCGGAGTCTCCAACCGAGGATGCTAGTGCAACACCACCGGACTGGTATCTTCTCGTTCCGGGCAGTGCAATCGGCGGCAATTTATATCGTTTTGGCAGAACCAGAAAGGATTGGGGTAAAGAAACAGTCAGGCAGGCGTTGAACAGGCCGAATGGATCAGGTCGGTCCACCGTGAGACCTGTCAACCGGATAACGCCTCTGTTTGAAGGTGTTATTTCAACATAAGCCTCTGTCACAAAGTTGGGTTGCAGGTCCGGCAAGGCGACCGCCTCGGCTGTTGCTTGCCGTTTTATTGATATGAGCCACAGCCAGCGGTAATAACCAACCGCCCTGTCAAAGAGATTGCGCCTTTCTTCTCCAGGTTCGGGGATTTCCATGAATTCTTCGAGACTTGGGCATGGATCTTCAAATTCTTCAAAAAGCGTCAGCTCAGTTTGAATTTTGTCGGTTTCATTATAGACTTTAATCCGGTACTCTGACATGACACCGGCGGTTCCGAAACGGGGCATGAGGCGGGTGGCACTGAAGCGCAGTCGAAAAAACAGACTGGATAGCATGGCAATGACCAGAATGGCTAACAGAAAGGTAAAGGCCTGGTAGGCCATGGTCCCTTTGGTATCGAGACCGACAACGGCGGAAATAACCAGGCATAAAACAACCATCCTTCCGGTCTTTGTGAACCTTCGTGTAAACCACGTCTTTGTGACATATGTAAAGCGGAAAAGATGGTAGAAAATTCGTCTCATAATATTAAATTGTGTAATTGGCCAAAGGCATCTGCAGTCGTCAGGTCGGGGATGGAACAGACTTTAGTATGTCTTCGACGACACCACCGGCCTCTTTTCCTGAGAAACGCGCCTGAGGGTCCATCACGATTCGGTGGGCAATGACAGATACGGCAATTTCCTGGATGTGATCGGGCGCGACGAATTCATAACCATCAAACAGAGCCAAAGCCTGAGCAGCCTTCATCATGGCAAGGGATGCTCGGGGGCTGGCCCCTAATTGAACACCGGCCGCAGATCGCGTTGCGCTCACGATATCCACGATGTATCGTTTTATTTCCGGGGCAATCCTCACTTGCGCTGCCTGCTGCTTCAGAGCGACAACCTCCGCCATTGAAACGCAGGGCTCAATTGCATCGACAGGGTGGCGTTGCATTTGATCTGATAAAACATCCGTCTCCTCCTCGGGTGATACATATCCGAGACTTAACTGAATGCTGAATCGATCCATCTGAGCTTCAGGAAGGGGATAGGTTCCGCGTGATTCCACCGGGTTCTGAGTGGCAATAACGAAGAAGAGATCTTCCAGTTTTCTCAATTCACCGTCGATACTTACCTGAGACTCGGCCATGGCTTCCAGCAGGGCGGATTGGGTCCTGGGAGAAGCACGGTTGATCTCGTCGGCCAGGACAATATTGGCGAATATAGGTCCTGCATGGAAATGAAAGGATTGATCCTAGGGATTGAAAACCGAAATTCCTAATATATCGGACGGTAAAAGATCCGGCGTAAATTGGATGCGTTTAAAATCGGCATCGATTGATCGTGCCAGCGCTTTGGCCATTGTGGTTTTACCTGTTCCGGGATAGTCTTCCAGGAGAACATGCCCCCCACTGACCAAGGCTGACAATAACCTGCGGATGACAGTGGTCTGGCCTTTCATCACTTTTTGAATGTTGTCGAATATTGCCTGATAAATCTTCCTGCCGGTTATTTGTTTAATTTCTGTGTTTACATCGTCCATATTCACTCAACCTCAAATTGCCTGTAATTATATTAATGCGCCAATAAATATTTTGACAAATTTATTTGAATTCAAAAGCTTTATTCATCGATATTATATCAATTTTATGGATCTTCCACTATTCAGACAAAAAGCAAAGCCGTGTTGTAAACATATTATCAGGTAGATTTGGTTTACCGAAATGACGATGGTAATTTGGCGGGTAATCCGGATCTGAATGAAATACTCCGGGAATTATGTCATGCCGGTGAGGCGGATTTTCAAATAATCCTGGTTACTTTTATGCTGTCATCGATATAGTTCAGCGGGTCGATATGATGAGCTTCTGATCTGATTTCTTCCGGTGAAAAATAGCCGATCTTGTGTTTGCGCTCATCGTCTGCTCTGATTTTTATTAGGGCCGTGCTGCTGGCGCACGGCGTGCCTTCCAGCGTGAGGGCCGTTAATATTCCGTGTAGAATAAACCGATCAGGTTCCGGCCAGAAGGGCGGTTTGAAGATATGCAGCGTCACGATCTCCGGCGGCATGCCCTTAACACATTCAAACAACCAGAAGAGCTTGTTTTTGATGTTAAATACCCAACCTTCATACTCCCACCAGTCTTCTCTGCTTAAATGTTTCATCGGTGATATCATGATGCGACAGTTCATCAGCCCATTCTTCAGATCAAGGTCATACATCTCGATCAAGTTTCTGCGTATTTTGCCCGTATCATTCGCATCACCACTCTTCCAGTAGTGGTACATGTGGTAATAGCCCTTCAGGTAGGCAAAATCATTCTGGATTGTTTCCTTCTGTATCATCTTTATCGTAGCGCCTAGCAAGGCTATATCCCGTTCGTTTCCTCCCGCAAAACTCTCATAGATCGTGATCACGTCGTCCGGGCTGTATCGGACCTTTTCTGCCGGTTTTAATTGTGAGTGTATCTCTGCGATTTTTTTCGAAAATTCATCCTGCGAAGATATCATATCGGATTCTATCATGCCGATTACACCGAAATACTTTTTTAAAGAGGTAAGGTAGGGGGCCGGGTCTGGATCTCGCAACCATTTATCGACTGTTCTGGGGTTGAGCGCCGATCGCATGAACTTCTCCCCAAAAACAGCCTCAAGCGTTCTGACCTTGGACTTTAAGTCCGGCACATGAAATTTTTGTCCGTTTTTCTGCTTCACAAAACTTCCTTATCAAGCACTTTTTCCCTGAATCTTGCGTATGAAAGCCTCTGATTTATGCGCTTTGTATGGTGATAAATACTATTAGCCACAAGGCACCAAGACACAAAGGAAACCCGAAGCTTTTTATTTCAATTCAACTTTGCGCCTTGGTGTCTATTCCGCATCTGGGGGACTCGTGCAAAATACAGGTTGTAAACAACTACAAATTTTACACTCTTTTACAAACTATTACAATATGGGCCGAATAATAGACTGCAAAGCCAAGCAAAAGTTTGTAACTAATTGATATAATTAAAAAAAATGCACTTTTTGCTTGATTTTGCCATCCAAATTCAGTAATATATTTGCAATACAAAGATCTACAATTAAGTATTGCAATATAGAAAAGGAGTCCAAAAGGAGCCATGCATATGAATCAAATCAACCAGCCCAAAGCAATGATCCAAAACAACAATCGCCTTAATCGCCTGTTTTATAGATGGTTCGTTCTCTATAATCCCCTTTATTTTATCAGCGCCCTCTGTTTCGTATTCGGGGTATATCTTGTTTCAACGGGAATGAATCAGATAAACTGGATCGACGGTCAAATTATACTCACCGCAGTCATCGAATTTTATGAGATATTGCTGCTGGCAGGTAGTTTACTGTTATATCGGATCGCCTCGCTGCGGCGTCCGGCTGTGATTCTTGCGATCATCAATATTTGTTTTCTTTTCGATTGCACCTATCAAATAGAACACATCTCGAGCGTTCCGTATTTTGGCCAGATTTCCACGCTAATCTGGATCTCTCTGTTTGCCCTGAAATTAATTGCCCTGACCTGGATCTTCCGTCTGGACGTTCCACTGGCCGGCTACCTCATTCCCATTCTGGCCGGAGTCGGCATCGCTGTACCGCCTCATTTTCTGTACTACACGACGATTGATAGTTCACTGATTCATCTCGTATCGACCTGGTATGGCGCTGTGCTGACTGTTATTTTTCTCTGGTTTCGGCCCGTTGTTGGCTGTCCTGAGGCACGCGATCCACAGCGTAGAACAATTCTGAATCGGGTCTTTAATGCTGCCTGGTTGATATGGAGCGGTTTCTATCTTTTCCATACAATTTCATGGATTAGGTTTTTTGACATCGATGTTAGTCTGGCTAACCTTGCCCCTGTTTTTGTGGTTCTACCGTTCGTTTCCAAAAAAGAGGAATTTACCTGGATCGGTTCGGCTCTGGTAATGCTTTTGTCTTTGGCGCATCCGCCAATCTTTTGTGTTGCGGCCTTTTTTATCGGGATGGTCTTCCTGTTGAACGGAATGAAGAATCGTCAACCCCGATTGTATATCGGTGCCATACTTTCCATTTATCTGGCGTTAGCAACCGTGGGCTGGCAAAACTTCCCACTGCCTAAGCCTGACCTCTCACTTACGGTATTAACCGGGATGGGTTTGGTTTCGATAGGATGGTACTTCCGATTAATCTCGGCGTTTTTAATCGCTATATTGGGCGGATTGGCTTACTGGAATCCGCGCGGACCCCGCGACATAATGGAATGGGGCGCTTTATTTATCGCCGTCGGATTTATCAGTCTTGGTGCCGGAATCTTGGCGAATTGGAAATTCCGATTTATGTCCTCAAATATGGAAGAGAATTCTGTGTGTGGGAGGTAAGTTATGTGGTTTCCTGAGATGATGAAAACAGCCCCGAAGCTCGATGATCAGCGCCAAACCAGCGCCCCGCAGCCCAATGTTGCTCTCTTGATCAATCCGTTTTACCGCAAAGATCCGCGCGCGAGTTTCGGAAAGCACGTATTGACCCCGACCCTGGCCCTGACCTCCATAGCGGCTGCCACGCCTCGCGGATGGGAGATCCACTACTGGGATGAAAACCTTTTGCAAGGACATCCACCGTGCGATCCCTTCCCTGAGGTGGTCGGCATTACCGTTCATCTGACCTTCGCCAGGCGGGCCTATGAACTGGCGCGATGGTACCGCAACCGGGGTGCCAAGGTTGTGATGGGCGGCCTGCACGTAATGAGCTGCCCTGATGAAGTTGCACCCCACGCCGATGCCATTGCCATCGGAGAGGGGGTGCAACTGTGGCCTCAGATCCTGCATGATGTGCGGGCCGGAAGCTTAAAAAAGCGTTACATCGGAGATTTCAGACAGCCGTATCGGCTCGATCCGGCACCGCGGCGAGATTTGCTGCCCCGTGACGCTTTCCTGACAACGCTGAGTCTGAATGCAACCCGCGGATGCCACAATCGTTGTGGATTCTGTTACATGTCGACCAAAGGCGTATCCATGCCGTACCAGATGCGCGATCCAAAGCAAATCGCCAAGGAGTTTCAGCAAAGTGATGAGCCTTATGGTGTCTTTTTGGATAACAACCTGGGATCGAGAAAAAACTATCTCCGAAAGCTGTGTAAAGAACTTCGCAAAGTGAACAAAATATGGAGCGCGGCGGTGACCATCGATATTACCGATGATCCTTCTCTGGTGCGCGAGATGGCACTTTCCGGCTGTAACGGTGTTTTTGTCGGCCTGGAATCTTTGGTGGCAAAGAATCTAATGGATGCACGCAAAAGGACACCGCTACCGGATGACTATGCCCGGCGAGTCGCCATATTTCACTCTTGCGGTATTCGCGTCAATCCAAGCTTTGTCTTCGGATTTGACCATGACACACCGGATGTTTTCGAGATGACCGTGCGCTGGATAGAAGAGAATCGGATTTCCTGTGCCACCTTTCACATTCTCACACCATATCCAGGCACACCGCTCTTTCGGCAGCTAGAAAAAGAGCAGCGGATCCTGCACCGCGACTGGAACCGCTATGACACCGCGCATGTCGTTTTTCAACCGTGTAACATGACGCCTGATGAACTTCAGGCCGGCTACGAGTATTGCTACAAAAGAGTCTTTTCTCTGCCGTCTATTATACGGCGCTGTCCACACAGCCTCGAAGACATGCTACCCTATCTTGCAATGAGTTTTCTCTACAAGCGGTCCAATATACTCTGGTCTCTGCTGATTCAACACGGCCTGACAAACCGTGTATGGCGCCCCCTTGTTGAAATATCGCGCAGAAGCCATATGCGTCATCGAAAAAGTCTGGAAAGGAAGAAAACTGCCACCGGGTTTATGGCACCGGTGAGCCCGGGAGTGTAGTATAGATAGAATCACAAGATTTATATAAAAGGGTGACTTTATATACATATAGTAAATCCGGGTTGTTGGTAAAAAGTACTAATGCCCGGTTTAAAAGAAACCACAAGCGTAAATAATTTGCTACATATATGGTAAAATCTTATAGTACCAAGCAAACAAGTCTCTCAACAGGAAAATACGATGAATAAATTGGCTAAAATTATAATCGTCATTGGTTTGTTCATGCCTCTGCACATTCTTTTGGGTACGACAGTTGCGAGGCTGTTTTCTGCCAGGTTTGATGAAATATTAGCGACGACACTTTCTATCAAACCCAAAGACCGTGTTTTCGATATCCCGGCATCTGATCGATCCGAGACGAAGTACAATAAGATCAAGCTTTTGCTCGAAAACGCTTTTGCCAATAGGCAGTACGAAGACGACTACGACGATCCTACAAAATCTCCTTATCTTAGAGATGTGATTGCAGCTATAGCGGCTGTGGATCCGGACAAAGGACTTCGTCTTTTTGCGGAGATAGACACACTGTATCGAGGAGAAGACTTGTCAAAATTTAAGGCAAGTACCGCCTCTGCTCTGGCAAAGACACTTAAAGGTACTAAAAAGCATGAATTTATTAAATTATGCAATAAGTTCGGCGATAAAGAAATCGCACTGGCAGCTGCTTATTCTACCTCCGTTTCTTCGCTGCAGGACCTGAAAGCCATCGCCAGTTTAGTGGACGCTTCATCCGTTGAAGGGAGTTTTGTCCTGCTGCTGGCTGCAGCAGATTTAAAGGACAGCTGCCGTGAATGGAAAAAGGCCTTGCAAATGATCAAGCACGATAGCGAAGGCCACGGCGACAACGATCCGCTATCCGTCGCCATAAAAATATTTCGGGCCTATTTACTCGATGACACGACGCCATTGATAGCCCGGCTGCGCCGGACATCCGACACATCTGAAACAGAAAGACAAAGGCTTACGACCATTGCTGGTGTCACAGTCCCCCTCCAGTTTATGCTCACGCGGAAAACACCGGGAAAGTCCGATCAGCGTATTGAGTATGCCAATTGTATTTGTGAGGCATCCAAAAAAATTCCTTCAGACCAGGTTGCCTTCACCACATTGGGATTCGTCGCAAAGACTTTGGGTGAAAAACCGACTGCCTGTGTGGCCGCCCAACTGAAAAAACGCTGGCGTAAAAACCATCTGAAGGGAAGTGTATCCGTTGAGAAACATTATGCAGCATTTTATGCATTCGAGGCCATGCTTTCTGTAGATGAAAAATGGGCAACAACAGTGGCAGAAGAATTGATTCGCTCGCTGTTAGCCCAACAAAATTCACGGAACTACTATCACATGGTCGGAACCACAGCCGGTGTTCTTGCCGGCAAGAATCCAGAGCGGGCACGGAAAATCGCGCTGCAGATCAGATCACTGGAATGGTATAACAATGCTTTGCGGTGCATATACCGGGAATGGGGCAAAACCGATCCGGAAGCCGCCCTTTCAACTGTTAAAACGGAGAACACCTGGATGGAAGGCATGTCCAACAGGCGTATGCTGGCCGATTTGAAGCTTGAGGCCGCTGTCGGGGCATCGTTCGTAAACCCGGGGCTTGCTGCTGATGAAATCGCTCTTCTTCCGAACACAGAGATTCGTTTTACTCAGGGGTACTGTCTCATTGCTCCGCCCCTGGCGCACGAGGATCTGGATCGGGCGCTGCGACTGCTTGTTCCCGCAGAGAAGGAGCCGTTGGTTGCCGATGCGGCTACGGCCTTGGCTCATATCCTCTTGTCGCGCGCCGGCATCAACCTCGATCCAACCATACCGGACTTCTTCCCGGATTATATACGGCCCAGAAACCTGTGGCCCGGCCCGCGGGTATGCCAACCGATCCGGTTTTGACGTTTTGTGGCATCCTTTGGGGGGCCGAACACGCTGTCTATCCGACAGTTTTTCCACGTGCAAATAAAAAAGGAAGTATGGTCCTTAACATCCCTCGATGCCACGAAATTTTCCGGTTCAATTCCGGCTCCGAGTACCGGCCTGTTGAGATTTTACCGGAGCGCTTCAGCGGCGCGCGATCCCTTTGCGCGTCCGTCTGCAAGCGCTTGTTCGCTGGGATCCCCCTTTTTAATGGCCTGTCCGCAATCGGAGCGCACCGTCCCGACGTAATGGTTTTTAGCTGCTGGGTGTCAACTTTAGAAGACGACCACCGGAACCGTCTTCGAGCACGTACAAAGCCCCTTCAGGTCCTTGTTCGACCTCGCGTATGCGCTCACCCCATTTAAAGCGTTCGGATTCTTCGGCAGTGTCCCCTTTTATATCAACTTGAATAAGGGCTCTGGATACAAGTCCACCGATAATCGCATCGCCTTTCCAATCGGCAAACATATCACCGTCATAGATAACAAGACCGGACGGTGCAATGGAGGGCACCCAAAACGCCCGAGGGGCTTCGAATTCAGGACGGGTGTCATGATCGGGGATCGGCCGACCCGAGTAGTGGTCGCCATTCGATACGATCGGCCAGCCATAATTTTTACCCGCAGTGATTAGATTCAACTCATCGCCGTGACGCGGACCCATCTCATGCACCCACAAACGTCCGGCGGCATCAAAATCGATGCCCAGCATGTTGCGGTGACCGACGGTCCAAAATTGCCGGGCAATCTCGCCATGATCCTGCCACGGATTGTCATCGGGCACCGTTCCGTCGTCGTTTAAGCGCAGCACCTTGCCAAGATGGCCCTCGAAATTTTGGGCCGGCTTCAGTTTCTGGCGATCCCCGGAAGTGATGAACATTTTACCGTCGGGTCCGAAAGCGATGCGATGGCTGTAGTGTCCTTTTCCGGTAACTTTTGGCGCCTGAACCCACAATTTTTCCATTGACGTGAGCTTGAGCGGGCGGTTTGTCAGATCGAACTGTGCGCGGATAACCACCGCACCGATTCTGGAGTTGCCATCCGCACGTTCGGCATAAGACACATAGACCCAGGAATTGCGTTCATAATCAGGATGCAGCACCACATCGCCCAAGCCGCCCTGACCGCCATAGGCGACCTTCCGCAAGCCCTGAACTTCTGTTTTCGATCCGTCGTTGGTAACATGCCACAGCTTCCCTCTCTTCTCAGTTACCAATAGAGTGCCATCCGGCAGGAAAGTCATGGCCCAGGGCTCATCGAAGGTAGCGACCAGCGCGGCCGAAAGTTCAGTGCCCTTCGTGCCCTCAATTAAAAAGTCTCTAGCTGCAACCGGTGCAGCAATTGTAATGATAATCAGCAAGAGGATAATCAAGCGCATAGGTATGAATCCTTTTTCTGTGTTTACCAATTTAAAGATAAAAGGTGCCTTCACGGCGGTTGAAACCCCATTGAATCTTTCGAAGGGTTTTTTATCATCGCCGATTACGCACCTTAACGGCTTTGACTAAAAACGATCGCTGAATACACTTGTAGCTGCCTGACGTTCATCCGGTTAATCTTTCCAATCACCGGTTAAGGTTACGAGGATAACGCGCAGAAATTAACGGCGGGTGATCGGAACCGTCTAAAAGCCAAAACAAATACTATGAATAAGCTAAGGTGCCGGATGAACGCTGTCAAACCGTCCGCTTTCCAAGCATAGCAGCCGACTCGTATTTATTTTTTACATATCGCGGATTCATCGGGCAGGCGGTTTATGATTTCTTGGGACGACTAAAATCCGACTGTCTGAATTTCGACAACGAATCGTTTCCCGGCGGTACGACCCTGTTGATAAGCCTCCTCCAATATGGCCTGATCAACTGTGTTACGCTCAAGCTTCATGGGCTCCGGTGGTTCTAATTGCTGAATCACCAAACCATTCGGTGGATTGGAGATAAATCGCACGGTATTCATGTAGGATTGCGGCCGCTGATTAAAGGTCTTGTGTAAGGCCCGCTGGCGGTAATGAAACACCTTCATGAAAATCAGAGCCAACAAGTTGTGTTTTTTCACATATGAAGACGGCCGACTCCTCAGAACCAATATTTTATTGGCACCACGGCGCACTGCTTCTTGGACCGGAATCGAATCGGCCACCCCCCCGTCGATAACAGGCACCCCATTTATGTTCAGTACTTTTCTATACAATACCGGCATGGCGCAGGAGGCTTTGAGGTAGTATCTGAGATTATCGGCCGAAGGTTCTAAATACATGGCAGTTCCACGGGCCACATCTGTAACCACGACCACGAAGGTTTTTCCCGGCTGCGATGTGGCCACATCAGGCTTTGGGGGTAGCTCCTCATCTAAAATATCCCAAAGCCAATCCGTATCCAGATAGTTTCCGCCGAGAAGAAATTTTTTGATGTTCATAAACTCCGGACAGGTGCAGTAATGGGTGTAAATCTTGTAGTTGCGCTGGTACTGCCCGCCTAAATGTGAGGCCAGATTGCAGGCACCCGCAGACACACCGATATACAGGTTAAACGGGTCGAACGCCGTTTCCAGAAATGCATCCAAAATACCGGCGGAAAATATGCCGCGCATTCCGCCGCCTTCAACCACGAGCGCTATGGAACCATCTGATCGATCTTGATTGCGGTTACCCATTGGTTGGTATAAATATCCTTGTACTCGATATTTTGTTTAACACCATAGCCGGTTCCCAATATAGTGATGGTTTAGCATAATTTCAAACCGGACCGGAAAGTGGTGTCAAACCTTGTATTGTGAATTAACACTGCAATCAGTTTCAAACATCGATCAATGGAATTTCCAAGAAGTGATATTCATATAAAGGGCTCATCGTCAAGGCGACTGGGTGTCCAAAACGGGATGGAAACGCGGTAAAGTTCGACAGCGGTGATTTTCATGGGTTAGTTTGCTGAATCGCAAGTTTGCTATTTCTGATCCAAGACCTCACGCACCTTACCGACAAGAGAATTAACAGAAAAGGGTTTTTGAATGAAGTGGACCTTGTCTTCGAGAATACCGCGATGCATAATAACATTTGCCGTGTAGCCGGACATGAAAAGGACCTTAATATTCGTTTTTAGCTTTTCAATTTTAGACCTCAATTCCTTTCCGTTCATTTCAGGCATTACCACATCTGTGATCAAAAGGTGAATCGGGCCGTCGTACTGCTCGGCAATAGCTATCGCCGCACCTGGCGTGCGGGCTGATAGAACTGAATAACCAGATAGTTCAAGCATTGACTGGACCACTTTTAATATGGACTCTTCGTCTTCCACCAGCAGTACTGTCTCAGTTCCTACTGAGATATACTTGCCAGGAGACTCATCATTGACCACAATGTTCTCCTGGGTTCGGGGAAGATAGATCTTAAAGGTGGCTCCTAAACCAGGTTCGCTGTAAACGTAGATAAAGCCTTTGTTTTGTTTTACGATGCCAAAAACTGTAGAAAGACCCAATCCGGTGCCCTCGCCTGGTTCTTTTGTTGTGAAAAACGGTTCAAAAATATTCTCGAGCGTCTCTTTGTTCATACCCCGTCCGTTATCACTAACAGCCAACATCACATAGTCTCCGGGCATAAACTCAGGATGCTTAGCGCAATAGATTTCATCAAGACTTACATTTTGAGTTTCGATAGTAACCTTTCCCACTCCGTCAATAGCATCACGTGTATTGACGCACAGGTTTGCCAGAATCTGGTCGATCTGGGCCGGATCGATTTTTACTTGCCAAAGCTTCTCTCCAGGTCTCCAGACTAATTCGATTTCTTCGCCAATGAGCCTTGTGAGCATATTTAGCATACTATGTACAATGTTATTTAGATCGAGAACTATAGGCGAGGCGACTTGTTTGCGGGCAAATGCCAGCAACTGTCGTATGAGATTCGCCGAGCGCATCGCAGCTTTTTGAATATCCAGGAGACTATTATATATCGGAGAAGAGGTAAGGACTTGGTGCATGGCCAGTTCCGCTTGGCCGACGATCACTCCCAGAATATTATTGAAATCGTGGGCAATGCCACCGGCCAGGGTTCCAATGGCCTCCATCTTCTGAGCCTGGATCAGTTGAACCTTAAGTGTATCCCGCTCCTGTTCGGCATGCTTTCGTTGCGAGATATCTCGCATTAGTGTGAGGATCTGAGTTTCTCCTTTGGGGCTATTGACGGCCGAAGAAGACAATAACAAGGTGCGCGTATGTGCATCGGCACAGATAATTTCCTGTTCGTAGCTCTTTTGAAGTTCTCCAGCCAGGCTGAGATCCATGCTTTTTTTGGCTTGCTCCCGTTTTTCCGGATCCGGATATAGTTTGTCGAACCAGCCTTCTTTATTGATCTGTTCCATTGTATAGCCAATGATTTCCTTCATCCGGTCGTTCCAGAGAGAAAACTGGATATACGGCCAATTTGAAGTTTTCTCCCATACACACAATCCCTCGGCGATATTGTCGATGATGGCGCGCCGGAAATCGGCCTCCTCCCGAAGTCGGGACTCTATTTTGCGGCGTTCGGCGATTTCCTTGCTTAGGACCGCTGTCCGCACTGCAACCATTTCCTCTAGATTCTGGCGGTGTTGATCCAGATCCTTTTCCATTTCTCTTCTCTGCGTTACGTCGCGAAATACCATGACAACACCAAGTAGACGGCCGCCTTCGTCTATGACCTGGGCTGCACTGTCGTCTATATATCGCTGAATTCCGTCTTTTGATACAAGGACTGTGTGATTTGCCAAACCGACGATCTTGCCCTCCTGCAATACACGGGAAACTGGATTTATGACAGCCTTACCTGTCTCTTTGTTGATCAGGTTCAAAACCTTATCGAACTGCTTTCCTGAAGCCTCCTTAAAGGACCAGCCACTTAAATTCTCGGCCACCGGATTCATGAAGGTAATTCGACCAGTTTCATCGGTTGCCACAACTGCATCGCCGATACTATGCAGCACGGTATCTAACCAGCGCTCTCGCTCTTTTAACTGAGCTTCCATGCGATGCCGGTACAGCGCCATCGCAATGGTGATCTGCATTTCACGGTCACGGATCGGTTTGACCAGATAGCTATAGGGTGCCGTGGTCCGGGCTCGACGGAGAACTTCATCGTCTGTGTAGGCGGTCATATAAATAATCGGAATATCGAACTGTTTTTGGATGGTAGAGGCCGTCGCTATGCCGTCCAAGGGCCCGGACAATTTGATATCCATTATCACCAAATCTAAAGGATCTTGCTGGACGATACGCACCGCATCTTCACCGTTGTCAACTGAAGGTAAAACCGTATATCCTAGATCTGCTAATTTCTCGCAAAGGGCCTCTGCTGAGATGATGTCGTCTTCGACAACCAAGACCGTTTCGCCAGCCATTACGCCTCCTTGTTCTATTCCATTGCCTTAAAAGAGATGGTAACGCTAGTCCCCTGCTCCGGTTTACTCTGTACATTACAACTCCCATGAAGTTGCCGGCTTAGCATCCTGACAAGCCGTAGCCCCAAAGAACGGGCCTCCCCGATGTTCAGCCCTTCTGGCAGACCGCATCCATTGTCCATCACTGTCAAAAGAAAGACTTTATTCTCAGCTGTAAGCCGGATATCTATCCGGTCATTCCGTGAGCTTGTCGGAAACGCATACTTTAGCGAATTAGAAACCAATTCGGTAACTAACAACCCACAGGGAATTGCCTTGTCGATTTCCATCCTTACGCCGGCAGCATCGGTATCTAATACAGCTGAACGAAGCGGTAAGCTTTCAGCCAGATCCGATGCCAATTTTCCAAGGTAACTGTTCATGTCTACCCATGCCAGTGATTCGGAACTGTATAAAAGCTCGTGGATCCTTGCCATAGTCTGTATCCGGTAGCGGCTTTCCTGAAAAACCTCTGCGATCCGGCTGGCTTCGAAGGTGCGAGACTGCAGGTACAAAAGGTTCGATATCGTGTTAAGGTTGTTTTTTACGCGGTGATGTATTTCGCGCAGGAGTACTTCCTTTTCTTCCAGTGAATCGGCGATTTGTCGTTCGGCCTTCTTTCGAATGTCGATTTCTTTTTCTAGCTGGATTGTCCGCTCTTTAACAAGTTCCTCCAAATGTACCCGATATATATTCAGTTCTTCTTCTGCCCTCTTTCGTTTCGTAATGTCCCGGCCAACAGCAATAATGCGATCACTGCCGCCGATAATGGCGTGTTGTAGGCTCACTTCCACCCAAAGCAATTCATCCTTTTTTGTCTTGGCCCACCATTCAAAGTGTTGTGGGCTTTCCTTAAAGGCTTTTTTGAGAAGCTTTGTTGCGTTTTCCTTAGAATAAAGGGGTTCTCTTTGAAATAAATCTTCAATTTTTCGGTTAACGATCTCCTTTTGTGTGTATCCGAGAATATTTCGCGTAGCCTGATTGATCTCGAGAATATTGCCTTTAATATCAACAACTAATATGATATCTCTTGTTTTGTTAAATATTTCACGATAATTCCGCTCCGATGCTTTCAACGCTTCTTCCATGCGCTTTCGTTCGGTAATGGGGACGATTACTTCTAGAGCGGAACTAATCTGTCCTTTTTTATCTTTTATTGGTGTGGCAATGAGCTGCGACCAGATTGTATTTCCATCGGCGTCTTTACCCTTTTGTTCACATATTACCCGATTCTTACCAGTTTCAAAAACTTCTCTTACACCACATCCTGGACATACAACCCGTTGCTGATTGTATGCCCAGTGACATTTTTGTCCCTCCATATTGCCGAACATCTGTTTGAGAAGCTTGTTTTCCCAGATGGTACGGTAGTCTCTCGAGATTATGGCCAATCCTGCACCGAGATTTTCAGTAACCGTCTCAAGATTGTCACGCTCAAGGCGCAAGGCTTCTTCTACAGCCTGCTGTTCCCGCGTGCGTTCCTGGATTCTCGAAGCCATTGAGTTGATACCTTTCTGGAGTGTTCCCAGTTCATCACCTGGGAGAGGACCTGAGATTCGTGCTGACAAGTCTGCATTTTCCAAACGTTTTAGAATAGTTGCGGCACGTGAAATCCTTGTCAGAATAATTCGATTAAATGAAATAAAGATAATTGCTGATGTAAATACCAAGGTCAGAAACGATCCTATGATAAATAACCGGGTTAATTCTGCTTTCCTAGTTGCAGCCTCTCTTGTATTCGATCTCACGTAAGCAAAAAGACGCGTGGTACGGCCATCTGCTGAAAGGATCGGTGAGACGCTTATCAAACCATCTTCAACGTGAGATACAACACTTTTTGGCTGTGTTGGATCAAACATACTCGGATCCAATCCAGGTATATCTTCTACCTGCCTGCCAATACGTTTAGGATTCATCGAGTAGAATATGTTGTTATTGGTGCCAACGATCATACCTTCGCTGAGTTCTTCTCCCACTAGCTGCTGCATAGTATTTTGATCTGCAACTGAGTCCAGTGTTAACAGCCCACTATTCATCAGTTTGCCAGGTAGTTGGATTTGGGAAATGATACGCTGTTCAACTTCATCGGTAAAGCGCTTGACATAAATAATACCAACTACTAAGAGAACCAGGGCCTCGGCTAATATTATGATGGCGCCAGTTTTAATAGCAATTTTGTAGCTAAGCCCTTTCATATGCAGATCCCCTGATTAACTTTTTGATAAACTTCTTTTTCCATTCTCATTTTATTTGTCCTTTTCGATGAAAAATTGTGCCGGATTAGTGGGTGCCGGATTGGGATAAGTCCACGAACTGGGCATGATATTGGGCACATTATGGAAGTTGTTTTTAACAATTCCTATTTCCCGTCCAGGCGTGCAGACACCGATGACATAAAACTGGTCCGCTGCTATTTTCAGGATCTTATGCATAAGAGCCGCCTGTAAATTGGTGTCGGCGGTACTTTTAATCTGATTGTACAACACCATTTGTTCTTGAATGGCTGTAGGTGGTTCTTCGCTCAACTTGCCTTCTGTATTGATGTACCATTCTGCCCAAGCGACCGCGTATGATACATTGAATGCCTGCCAACTTGCAGGTAAATAGTGGCGAGGAGCTAGAATTACATCCAAGCCCCCGACACCCACCCAGACGGTTGCGTCATGCATGTTATTTCGCACTCGCTGCTCAACGATGTCGCGCGCTGCAAGTTCGTATCGCATGTCAATACCGACATCGCGCCAATACGTCTGTATAAGATCCAAGTAAGGAACTTCGCTTTCCCTGTTGTCAGGAACCTGAATTACGAATGAGATGCGCTTGCCATCAGGACCCAGCCTAGAGTTATATTTAAAAGTTGTGTTTAAAGGAAAAGGCGGTGTATCCACCGGTAGATTGTTAGCAGCAGTCAACCGGCCACACTAAAAAGGAAAGGATACACCACCCATGAACCAGGATAA
>Ga0126331_1000274_pt1 | contig 19479 bp, 21 predicted proteins | sample InaspJWI98metaG_FD_96379 | JGI IMG/M metagenome (GOLD analysis project Ga0126331, IMG submission 96379) | Marine gutless worms symbiont microbial communities from Oahu, Hawaii - Inanidrilus sp. 2 OAHU.JWI-98 metaG | ecosystem: Host-associated > Annelida > Digestive system > Unclassified | place... | reverse complement strand
TTATCCTGGTTCATGGGTGGTGTATCCTTTCCTTTTTAGTGTGGCCGGTTGACTGCTGCTAACAATCTACCGGTGGATACACCGCCTTTTCCTTTAAACACAACTTTTAAATATAACTCTTCAGCGTGGTCCGACCCCCTACCACGATCAAAAAGCATCTCTAAAAATGCTTCTCATGGCTTTCGTATCGTTAAGTATCATTCGATAGGTCAGAGATTGGTAGATTTCGGTCTCCTTCGCTTATGAATCATTGTTGCGTCTGCTTATGAAATATGATTAAATACTCCTGAAAAGGAGGTTCAGTGTGTGGAAGCGATTAATTACAAGGCTGCTGAAGGTGCTCTATCCCTGTCCTTCAGAGTCCTGTATTATCCTGGCTGACGCGCTCAGCCAGCTAGTCATTAAAGAAATTCTGAATTGAGGTTTCTAAATGAATTACACACATGACGTCTTTATCAGCTATCGACGGGTTCGCAAGTTACGCGACTGGATCGAAAAATATTTTTACGGGCAATTCCGGGATGCGCTTGAACTTGAACTCGGGCGCGAGCCCCGATTGTTCTGGGATGAAGAGGGGGTAAGCGAAGGCGACCTGTGGGAAGAAAAGATATTGGATGGCCTTAAATCCGCCATTTGCATGGTCTCCATTCTATCTAAACCTTATTTCCAATCCCCATGGTGCCTTGCTGAATGGCAGACGTTCTGGAAGCGATCTGAAGTGGTTGACCTTAAATTATCCAGTCTCATTTTTCCTATCCGATGGCATGACGGCGATGATTATCCGGACTTTGCTAAGGCGATAAAGCCGATTGATTTCCGTGAATATGCTGTCACTGCGGCAGCTTTTGAATTCACCCAGCAATTCTTAGATTATGAAGTCATGCTCAAACGGTTTGCAGAAATAGTTTCTGAGCGTGTTCAAAAAGCACCAGCTTACTCGGATCAGTGGCCGGTTGTCAAACCCGATAATATTTCTACCAGCTCAGAGACTGAAAACTGGAAGCATGAACTATAGCTGATACAATGGATAAATATATTTTAAACAAAAGCGACAATTTGATTTACACTTTTTACTCTTACAAGGGTGGTGTTGGTCGAAGTATGGCTGTCGCCAATGTAGCGGTGTTGCTCGGTAATTGGGGTGCTCGGGTATTGGTTGTGGATTGGGATTTGGAAGCACCGGGCATTGAAAAATATTTTCAGCCTTACAGGCTATCGGCCACTCGAAAGGAAAAGCCGGGCATCCTGGATTTGATCATGGCCCATAAGAATAAAATAGAGTTGCCCTGGCGCAAATGCATTATTAAGGCTACCCCCATCAAACAGGCCGCTTCCGTCGATATCATTACCGCCGGTCAAGACACGCCTGAATATACCAGTAAATTGCAGCAGATTGATTGGGGCGATTTGTTTAAAAACCACCAACTCGGTCCTTATTTGAATAATCTGAGGCAGCAGTGGACAGAGGAATACGACTATGTTCTTGTGGACAGCCGCACCGGGATCAACGACATCGGCGGAATCTGCACTATCATTTTACCGGATATACTCGTGTTGCTGTTCACAACAAACGACCAGAGCGTCAAGGGGGTGGCCGATGTCATGCGCAGAGCACGCCGCGGACAAGACAATCTACCCGATGAGAGAGGCAGGCTGATTGCCGTCCCCGTGCTTTCTAGAGATGAAAGCCGTACTGAATATAAACAAGCCCGTCACTGGCGTGAACGCATAGCTGGCATTTTAGATGAATTTTACCGTGATTGGATCTGGAAAGACTTAACGCCCAGAGAAGTTCTGCAGAAGCTATACCTCCCTTATTGGCCCTATTGGAGCTTTGGCGAAAGGCTTCCTGTGGTGGAAGCGAAAGATGAACTCGATGACCCCAGGACGCTTGGGGCGGCATACTCGCGATTGGCGTTATTGCTCGGCAATCAACTCGATTGGAAAGCATTGGATCGAGCAGCCGATCCCCACGAACTCGCCCAGCAAAGAGCTGAAAAAGCCGAGGCTGCCAAACGAGCAGATACAGCTGAAAAAAAAGCGGCTAAGTATTTAATAATTTTAACAGCCATTATAGGCGTCATTTCTTTTGCCGTTGGTTTCTTGTGGATCGAATCGATCATAAGCAAGCGACAACCGGATCAGACAGAGTTGGCCAAGTCATTGTATCTCATTGAAAAACCGTTAACGGAGCGAGTCGCAATTCTTCGCCAACTGGCTGCTTCCGGATATCGTAAATTTGACAATCTCAATCTTTCTGGGATCGAAATTGAAAAATTGACCTTACCGCTGGCATCGATGCGTTCCGCAAACTTATCCAAGAGTAAGCTCCGTAATGTGGATTTGCAACAAGCTGACCTGAGATCCGCCAACCTTCGCGATGCTCATTTTGTGGAAGTTAATCTACAAGGCGCCAACCTACAGAATGCTATTCTAAAGGACATACAATTTGAAAATGTGGATCTTCGAGGTGCCAATTTAAAGGGTGCTCAAGTCTCACAGGAAAATCTGAAAGGGTTGTTGATGGACGCCAAAACGACTCTTCCCAATGGCAAACCATATAAAAAAACCGACAGCAATCCGGATAAATCTGAAAAGTAGTAAGGGAATCGGAATAAATTGAGCACTTGAAACATTCAAAATGCATTTCAGTAAACCACCTGATTCTAAGCGTTCAGGGGCTCAAAAGTTCCGGGATCAGAGGTCAAAGATCTATTCTCTTTCTAAATTTATTGAGTTTTATAGAAAACAGAACTAAAGCACAGAATCAATCGCTTAACTCAGACGGCTAAAACAGGGCGGGTTTGACCGATTTAATCAAAGACTCTACGTGCGTCTGTCCACAAGGAAACACGGAAGCAGTTAATGGATATAATGCCTTTGTTGTTAAAAGATCTGTCAAGTGAAAGAGTCATCGAAGAATGATCGGTAGTCGACGGACCAAAGCCAGGCAAGGTGAATTTCGCATCTGCCTGCCGGGTGGCTATGTCTGGGATGAGAGTGAAGGGATTTTGATGGATCCCGATGAGCGTGCTAGGGATACGGTCAATGTGTTTTTCAGTTGTTTTGAGCGGATCGGCAAGGCGCGAGGCACGGTCCGTTATTTAGAAGCTCATCATTTGAGATTTGCTCAGCGAGATGGATGGGAAAGTCTCAAAACGGCTCTGAGTTGGTCGTGTTTGAGTCCATCGCGGGCTGTTGAAATCTTAAGAAATCCGGTATATGCTGGTGTATATTCGTATGATCGCAATAATCCCAAAGCCGAAAATGCTGAAGATGTCTGTTTGGGGGGTCGGATTTGGATACCGAATTCCCATGCGGGCTATATTTCGATAGAAGGGTACAAGCGGAATCTTTCGCGGCTGGAGGCTAACCGGAGTTGAACTAAACCGCTTCGCGGTAGTCTTCTACAATCTATCCTAAGAAGAACATTTTTTATCCGCAATACCTACTTTTCTAAGTCATTTCTATCAGTTAACATACCTGCGTTTGGATAGCCCCTTTTTCCATATTCTCTTTAACCAAAGGAGGTATGTTATGACACCCTTGCAACAAAATATGATTGATGACATGAAGCTGCGCAGATTTGCGTCCAAGACTCAGCAGGCCTATGTTTCTGCAGTTAAAGGATTAGCAAATCATTATAAAAAATCCCCGAGCGACCTTTCAGAAAAAGACATTCAGTACTATCTGCTTTACCTGCTCGATAAACGCAAACTGGCTTGGAGCACCTGCAATGTTGCCATTTCAGGACTGCGATTCTTTTACGACGTCACTCTTGATCGCAACCCGCTCAAACTTGCCATCCCGCCGCGCAAAAGCCAATCTAAACTGCCGCAAGTACTTAGCCGCAACGAAGTTCAACGACTGTTTGAGGTTTGCTTAAATCCAAAACACCGCGTGCTGCTGATGACCACTTATGCTGCAGGTTTGCGAGTGAGCGAAGTGGTCCGCCTGCAGCCAAGACACATCGAAAGTGATCGAATGATGATTCGCATCGAAAGGGGTAAAGGCTATAAGGATCGCTACACCCTTTTATCTCGGCGACTGTTACAGGAGCTGCGTCAGTACTGGCAGCTGTGCAAACCGGGCATCTGGATTTTTCCAAGCCGCGATCGGCAAAATCCCTTGCATACCGCTACGGCCCAAAAGATCTATTATGCCGCCAAACGCAAAGCCGCTATCAAAAGAGGCCTTGGCATTCATACTTTGCGCCACTGTTTTGCCACCCACCTTCTTGAGGCCGGTACCGACTTGCGCACCATTCAACTACTCATGGGCCACAAACGCCTGGAGACAACCAAATCATTCAACTACATCCCAGAAAAATTTTGGCAACAAAACCTTCCGTATCATTCACCCGTTTCATCCGTATAAGAACATAGAATTTGAAATAGATCAAGTTCGGAACCTAGCCAGTGAGCGACGCGTTTTCTATTTCAACCAAAAGGGGCGTAAATCCTCCGTACCGCTTGCTTGGACTGATCTTGGGTTACAGGATCCCTTCGTTGTCTTATCTGCTGGACGTGCTCTTTTCCAAGTTGAGGATCTTCTCGGCTTAGTTCGTATTATTGGGGAAATAAAGCGCGAAGGCTGCAAATGAGCAGCAATGCGGATGAGCTATGTGTTAAAAAAATTACGCCGAAATTGTTAAGTTAAATTTGTCGTAAATGTTTGATGGCCCACTATAATGAGCTTTATATTTTTACATAATAGCCATTTATTTAAAGATTTATTATACATTTAACTTGACAACTCAATTGTTGTGCGGCATAATTAATTTATCAATATATCCACTTGCGGCATAATTATACAAAGGAGATCAGACAATGGCACGGCCCAAAAAACCCCAGAATGACAAGACAAAAAGCTTGAAGAAATACGGTGCGTTGAATCCACATCCGAAAAAGGTTACCGAAAAAATGTTTTCAGATTCAGCTCTTGAGTTTTTTGATCCTCGTGACCTTGTTCAAGTCAAATATGAGATGTTGCGCGCTGTGGACAAGGAAGGCCGCTCAGTCAAACAGGCTTCTGAAGCTTTTGGATTCTCGCGACCGGCATTCTATCAGGCACAATCACAGTTCAAACAGGCCGGTGTGACTGGACTTGTCAAAAAACGCCCCGGTCCAAGATCAGCTCACAAGCTGACTGCTGATGTACTAGCCTTCATCGAAGAAAAACTAGAAGAAGGAAAGCCACTTCGTGCCCGAAAACTGGCGCCATTGATAATGAAAAAATTTGGCAAAGATGTTCACCCGAGAACGATAGAACGTGCAGTGGCACGAGGAAAAAAAAAGAGAAAATGACATTAAGATATTGCCCACCGGATATGAAATCCGATGACAACGCTTTGCTTCAGTATGAGTCATTACGCTCGCAGGTGTTAGACAAGCAAGCGCGGTTTGCCCAGCGAAGTTTGGGTCTGGCACTGTTTATCCGCCAAGGGATGGTTGCTTGGATAGAGCTCTGCCACCGATACATGCCAACACTTGCGAGCCGGCAAAAACGGGCGCAGCCGCCCACCTTCGCGTGTGGTACAACTTCGGAAATGATAAAAGTCATGGCCAACATTACTTTATTCAACCTAGAGGAGGCTTTGCTATGAATATGTCACAGCAAACTAATCAGAAAGTCACCGCAAGTCATCTAAAAAGGCAGGCGTACTGCTACGTCAGACAATCCACACTTAAGCAGGTCTTTGAGAAAACTGAAAGCACCAAGCGCCAATATGCCCTTCGTAATCGGGCAATTGCTCTAGGGTGGCCGGTTGTTCAGATTGTGACGGTCGATTCGGATTTGGGCGAAACGGCGACATCGGTAGCTGACCGGCAAGGATTTCAAAAGCTGATGACAGAGGTCAGCCTGGGAAAAGTGGGACTCGTAATGGGGCTTGAAGTCTCACGTTTGGCGCGTAACAACGCCGACTGGGCTCGGTTACTGGAGATCTGCGCCATAACCGACACTTTGATTCTGGACGAGGAGGGGATCTATAACCCAACTGAATTTAACGATCGCCTATTACTTAATATGAAGGGTACCTTTTCCGAGGTAGAACTTCATGTGTTGCGATCTCGGCTTCGAGGAGGCGTTTTAAGCAAGGCCCAACGGGGTGAATTCAAAACGCGCTTGGCGACCGGATTTGTTTATGATCACAATGATAAAATCATCATTGACCCGGATAAACAGGTTCAACAAAGCATTCGTTTGTTTTTCGATATTTTTCAACGAACCGGTGCCGCATTTGCAACCGTCAAGGCTTTTGCCACAGATGATATGAAATTTCCATGCCGAATGCATTTTGGTCCTGATAAAGGCCAGGTAAAATGGCAACGGTTAACCAGTGGACGGGCACAAGCGATTTTAAAAAATCCGCGCTATGCCGGTGCATATTACTATGGGCGGCGGCGGTCGCGAATAAATGTCGACGGGTCCATGACCTACTTTAAGGTTCCCCGTGATCAATGGCTTGTGCTGATAAAAGATGCCCACCCGGGATATATTACTTGGCAGCAGTATGAAGAAAATTTGCGACGGATGCGACAGAATGCCGTCGCATATAACGTTATCGATCGAAAAACTCCTGCCCGTGAAGGCCCGTGTCTTCTACAAGGATTGGCAGTTTGCGGCAAATGTGGTCAGCGCATGACCATTCGCTATAAGTATCGAGGCAATCGGCGACTCGATCCGGTCTATCTATGTCAGCGCAACCGAGTAGAAAGGTGGGAAAGTAGTTGTCAATATATACCCGGCGCTAGTATTGATCAGGCCATTGGCAAACTGCTGCTTGAGTCGGTCACGCCACTGACCTTGGAAGTGGCCTTGCAGGTCCAGAATGAGCTGGAGAATCGATTCAAAGAGGCCGACAAGTTGCGTAAGCAGCAGGTGGAGCGGACGCAATATGAAGCCAATCTGGCTCGGCGTCGTTTTTTGCAGGTCGATCCGGACAATCGACTGGTGGCCGATACCCTCGAGGCGGAATGGAATGAAAAGCTCAGACAGCTTCAGGATGCAAATGATTACTATGAAAAGCATCGCCAGCGGGAGTCAGAAAAACTGAAAAAAGCGCAGCAGCAGGAAGTACTTCAACTTGCCAAGGACTTTCCGAAGCTGTGGAAAAATCCGAAAACACCGGTTCGTGAGAAAAAGCGAATGATTAGATTCCTGATTGAGGATGTGACTATGATCAAAGGAGAAGATATTGCGCTGCATGTTCGGTTTAAAGGCGGTGCAACAAAAACGTTGAATCTCCCACTTCCTCTCAAGGGCTGGCAATATAATTTGACAGATCCAAAGATTGTCGAGATTGTCGATGAATTATTAGGCGACCATTCTTACGCGCAAATAGCAGCCATACTTGACGAGCGTGGCTACAAATCCGGTCAGGGTCACCGGATCGATAGAAAAACCGTTGTAGGAATCACCGCCAAATACAAACTTAAAACCCGCTATGCAAGATTACGGGCCGCTGGTAAGCTGACGGCAAATGAAACCGCAGATCTGCTGGATGTGACAGTGGCGACGGTTCGCAGATGGGGGAAAAGGGGCAAAATAAAAGTTTACCCCTATAATGATCGAAATGGATGCCTTTATGAACATCCCGGCGTCGATTCACCGCTCATGAAAAAAAGATCATAAGGAACTGATGATAAACTGTTTTATGAGGTCATGATCACTCAAATAATCAAGAGGTGCAATATGAAAACTAGCTCACCACCATGCGCTACACCCATGTGACTCAAAAAAAGCTGTCGTCTACGCGCAGCCCGCTGGATCTGCTTGCGCTGCCCGACAACACCGATCCGAAATAGGAGCTCATCGCATGCATACAAAAAAACAATACACGGATATGCGTCAACCGTTGCATCAAAGCCGATCTACCTGGGAGCTGGCCGATATCTACCGACGTTACGGTCTGCAGTACTTGCAGTAAAATCGGCTGCCGGCCAACCATCAGAAAGCTATACATGATATTGTTCTGTTCCGCACCGTGTATCTTGGCGGACACGTTGAGCAGTGCGATACCTGCGGCAGCCGGCAAACCTTGTACAACTCCTGCCGCAATCGACACTGTCCCAAATGCCAGGCGCTGCCCAAGGCCCGATGGCTCGAGGCCCGCAGAGCTGAACTGCTGCCGACAGCCTACTATCATCTGGTCTTTACCCTGCCGCATGCAGTAAATACGATCGCTCGCTGCAACCAGCGCTTGATTTACACTTTGCTGTTTAAGGCCGCTTCACAGACCTTGCTGACTTTCGGCCAAAAGCAGCTGGGCGGCAAACTGGGCTTTAGCGGTATTTTGCATACCTGGGACCAGAAGCTCAACTACCATGTGCACCTGCATTGTGTGGTTGCCGGCGGGGTTCTCTCGGCTGATGCAAAGCGCTGGATTCCGGCCAGTGAAAACTATCTGTTCTGTGTCAAGGCTGTTTCGCGGATGTTCCGCGATAAATTCATCGACTATCTGCAGCAGGCCTATCTCAGCGGCAAACTGGTACTGGCCGGGCAGGCTAAACTTTGGCAAAACCGGCAGAAATTTCACAATTTGTGCAACAAACTCTGGTCAAAAGACTGGGTGGTCTATGCTAAACAGCCCTTTGGTGGACCGAAGAAGGTGCTAGACTATCTGGGCCGCTACACCCACCGCGTTGCGATCTCCAATGACCGGATCATCGCCGCTGACAACGGCAGCGTCATTTTTACGTATCGCGACCGCAACGATGATCATCGGCTCAAGCAAGCGAGCATGTCGGCAAACCAATTTATGCGCCGTTTTCTGCTGCACGTAGTACCGCAAAATTTTATGCGTATCCGTCATTTCGGTTTTTTGGCCAACCGCTGCAAAAAGCAGCTTATTGGCAAGTATCGCTGTCTGCTTGGGTTGCCGGCCGATCTCGACGAGCCGGCTTCTAAAAATACCCGGCAGCTGATGCTGGAGATGACCGGTATCGATATTGAAAATTGCCCCTTCTACCGCAAGGGCCGCATGCAAAGGATTGAAAAATTGCCTGAATTCCAAACGGTTTCTCTGATCGCGTTGCTCAATTAAATCGGATCGAAAAACCGTTGCTAAATTTTGCTGTTATTAAAACACCCTGAGAGGTTATCGGACTCGTACGCTTTGAATTTGGCGGTTTTCATCAAAATTACAAAAATGCAAACCGCTGTAGTCGATTTGCGATCCATGGTTTGACAATGAACTGCAAATACTGCATCAAAATAGTATTTTTGACCATATTTTATCAGTATCGCCGGTTTTATCCTTACCTTTACAATCCCCATATATATTGGTAAAATCTACCGACGCGGCTAAGTTCAACAGGGTTTTATCCTTCATCCCTCTTATCTCAAAAGGTCGGTTCATTTATCGCCGTATACCGTTCAACTATCTCTTCGATCTTTAAACACGGTTGCGGGACGAAGGATAAAACCCTATTCGTTAGGTATTAGGAATGCTAACAATAGGTGGTGAAAGGGAGGGGCGAAGTCTTCTGCAGGGTATCGTATTATGTGGGCTTTGTGGCCGGCGGACGGGGTTTTATACGCAAAGGATGGCAGTTCAATTTATATCTTCAAGGGTGCTTACGATGTCGGCAAGTCTTGTCAACATATAAACGGACGCCATGTCGATCCTCTGGTTAAGGCGGCCGTTTTGGATAGTCTCACTCAGGAACAATTTGATCTTGCCCGTATTGCCATGGACAAGCTAAAAGAGCGGCATATGGAGATTGAAAGACAATGGGAGAAAAGACTTGAAGCTGCATAATACAAAGCAGAAAAAGCTGCCCGTCGCTAACATCAAGTGGAGCCTGAGAACAGACTGGTGGCTCGAACGCTCGAAAAAGAGTGGAACGATAAGCTCGAGGAAGTGGAGCAATTAATAGTCTGAATATGATCAAATCCGCAGATCGCCGTCATTTACCATAAGCGAGGAGCAGTGGCATCAGGTTGAGGCATTAGCTGAGGATATTCCCCGGCTCTGGGAATCGAAAACAACAACGAATAATCAACGCAAGAAATTGTTACGGCTTTTAATTGAAGATGTAACCTTGTGTAATCAGGATGAAACCTGGTGTGTTTCGGTGAAGATTCATTGGAAGACCGGACTGGTAAATGAACATCGAGCCGAACAAGTCAAATCTTTTTCCCACACCACGGATCCGGATGTTGTCGATCGTATTAAGCAGTTTTGCTTAAGCCATACCGACCGGCAGATTGCCGATCTACTAAACATAGAAGGCTACCGTTCAGGATACAGCAATGATTTTACCGCAGGCAGCATAGCACATATTCCGCAGCGAAAGAGATTGATAAGATATTGATCTTTAAAAAAAGCAAAACACAGACTGCATTAAGGGAGGACCGATGAGTACAAAAAACAGAAAAAATTATAAGAATCCCCCTGAGGATTGCAGACTGCTCCCTACTACCCATAATATCTGACCATCTGCTCACCTCTATTGGGGATATGCGTGGTCATCGGAAATGTTTTTCAAGATCCGCGGTTTTGGGGTGAGGGCAGACTATGAAACCGCCTTCGTTGTAAAAGCAGCCGTCGGTGCTCAGAACGTGTAGGTGGGGATGAAAATTTTGGAAATCGTCAAAGCTTTGCAGAGCGACTGCTGCACCGGCTTTGGCACCGTCATAGGGTACGGCTTGAGTCAAATATAAGTTCAGCACCTTCCTTGCGCACCGACTCAGTTTTGCCAGAAGACTGCGATCGAAAATAAAATAAACCCGCAATCGTTTCGGAATACAAAAAAGAACTGAACGGATATCCGCTTCGACGGATGACACGGCTTCGGGTCTGTTCACCGGCTGTCCGATTACGCTGGCAATATTTATCAAAATCATATAAATATTGACGAAGACGATATCTTAGGGTTTTTTCGAATCCACGCTCGCTTTCGCGATCTTAGAATTGCTCGCAAATTCGACGATCAGGACAAACACCGCTTTACCCTTTACTCTATTTGGCAAAGGAGCTTGTCATGGCATTGAAACTTTGTAATTTGAATGTCAATCTTCCATTCGGCTTAGGCGGCGCCAGCATCGAAATCACGGAAGGCCAAGCCAGAGTTGCATGGGCACTCTACATTGAAATGGCCACACGCATTGTGACCCAGAATCTTAAAAAGGGGGAGGGTTCGGTCCGTGAGTCCCTCAATTCCATTTACTCCCTTTTCGACACCACGCGATCCGTTTTACGAGAGGCGGGTCCAGATGCCGCCAGCGGGCCGGATTCCATCGGTCCCATCGCCATTATGATCCTGAACCAGGGGATTCGCCCCAAACTTGTCAAATGGCACACATCCCTCGGTGATTTCGAGGCCGGGGAAACTCTGCGGCAGCAAAAGGAATTGGGTTCCAATGCCAAAATCGTTGTGGATGAACCCCGATGGAAAGATTATGATAAGTTTTATGAAGAAATGGAGGATTTCCAATCCGAAATGAAAGACTACCTGGACCTCCTGGCCGAAATAGCGGGGATTAAGTAATCGGAATGAGAACCTTCCTTTAATGGGTCGATGAGAAAAATGATTTCGCACGCTGGGTCCATTCATTTTCAGATCAAGTGAGGTATGCAAAATGATTCCACTGTTGGTTCATATTATTTTTCATCCAAAATCGGATGATTCACGAAAACTGGCGGAAAGAATACATCTAGCCTTAAACGACGATCCGGCGGTTCCGGGTCTACGGTTGCCGACGCGATTTGCCATTGAAGACGGCACCCACTTGCCGCCTTCTGACGGTGTCGATTTTACGGCAGCCGATAGAACCTTCATCCTTGTTTTGGCGGATGATTACATAAAAGTGGGCCATGAAGGGAAGGTGCCGCACGGTCGGCAGGACTGGGGGGAATGGGTGGCGGATGTCTACGGCGCGTGTGAGGCAAAACCCCTGTATCGCTGCATACCTTTTCAGATGACGGAGAATGCCTGGCCCCTGCATGAACGCTTAGAGGAGGTTAATTTTCCCCGTGCTTGGGCCGTTGATGAGGATGAACGCAACGACTGGGTGATCAACCGGGTTATTTTGGAATTAGTCCGATTCCTGCATGGAGAAGGAAAAGCATCGGAGGAGGATCCGAAAGCGCCCCTGAAGGTGTTTGTCAGTCATACAAAAATGGACTTGGAAAAAGAACCGCGGGTGGTTCGAAATATCATGAACTATTTAACGCAGGATCAACCGGTGGATGCCTGGTATGACTCCGGCGATATCGGGGCGGGTTCTCGATTCGCACGAGAAATCGAAAAAGGTGTCGAGAACTCTGCCCTGCTGTGTGTTTCAACGGATGCCTACAGCTCAAGGGAGTGGTGTCGAAAGGAAATCCTCTTAGCCAAGGAGCGTCAAAGACCGGTTGTGGTGGTGGATGCGCTGCAATCTCTGGAGATGCGCAGTTTTCCCTATGGCGGTAATGTACCGGTGATCCGTTGGTTAGAAGTTCCGGAGTTGACATTGAACCTCTTGTTTAAAGAGACATTACGACAGTTGCACGCAAAATTGGTGCTCGAGAAGCTGAAGCAACCCGGCGATTTCGTTTTACCAATATCTCCGGAGCTTGTTATGGTTGTCGGGAAGCCGGAGAAATCTTTTCTATACCCCGATCCGCCCATTGGGGAAGCGGAGTTGCAGCAGGTTTTGCAGACCGGAGTCGCCGTTGAGACACCGCTGCAACGGTTTGCCAAGAACCGGCCGCTTGCAGGAAAACGGCTGGCCATTTCATTATCAGAGAGCGGTGATACGGAAAGATACGGTACCGGATTGGTTCATCTGGACCAGGCGGCCATTGAAATCAGCCGCTATTTACTATTGGCAGGTGCCATCCTCTGTTATGGCGGCCACCTGGGTTCGGAGAGTTATACCGTGTCGCTGTTCGAACTGGTAAAGAGCCATCCGATTCCCGGTTTGCCGCCACTCGAGCGCATCGTGAATTATATTGGATGGCCGCTGCCGTCGCTTTCCGTATCAGAAAAGGCGGAGTATATGGATCATTTAAAATTCAAACAAATGCCCAGACCACCGGATCTCTCAGAAGCTGATGACCCGCTTTTTGTTGAAACCGTCAAAGATTATTTCCCACCGGATACAGGCCTGAAACGATTCGCCTGGGCACGCGGCATGACGATGATGCGGGAGGCGCAATCCCAGGATCGGAATATTATAGCGCGTATTGTACTGGGGGGAAAAATCGGGCCGACGGTGACGGCGCAACCGGATGGAACACGCGAAGTAAAATGGTACAGCAGCCGAATCCCGGGGGTGTTGGAAGAAATCCTCTGTTCGCTGAAATATAATCAACCGGTTTATCTGGTGGGTGGTTATGGCGGATGTGCCCGATTGGCATCCGATCTTCTGCAGGGCAAGACACGGGATGAAATGAGTTGGGGCTATCATAAAAACGCTCAGAACGCCCCGGAAATGCGAACGCTTTTTGAAACACGAAAAAATGTAGACTGGTGGGGCTATTCCGAAATGACGCAGTTTCTGAAAGATCGGGGCATTGAAGGGTTGAACAACGGATTGACTGTACAGGAGAATCTCAAATTATTTGAAGAACTCGACACCTTCGAGATTGTTCGATTGCTGCTCAAGGGACTCAAAGAACTCGTGTGAAACTACAAGTCGTTGTTCCCGTAAAAGGATTGAACGTCGAACATCGAACGTCCAACATCGAATCAAGGAATAAAATCAATTCGATGAAGAAAGTTTCTTTCTTTGATTAAACTGGTTCTGCCAGCGGCCCGGCTCGTATGAAACCATTAAGACCATGTATCCGGCACCCCATAGGAGCATCAACTCGGACTTACAATCGATCATGCGCCATGCGGGTTTGTGGCACGGCGGCACCTGGGCGTTGAGGGGTGTTTGGGAAGCGGTATAAAGCATTTATTTCCTACAGCCAGAGGGCTGAAAAACATATCGCCGGCGCACTGCAAAAATGCCTGGCCTTAAAAGCCAACCCATTGTATCGAAGGGGATCCGTACAAATCTATCGAGAAGAGACGGATCTAACGGTAACGCCCAGCGGCTTTAATCATTTACCGTGGCACGCCCCCCTAACATGCTCAATCCAGTTTCCGCAAAAATAGTGATATATTTTTCTTAAACCGCCCTTTTTGGTATCAAAATCATCACTTTAAGCCCAAAAAACGGGACTATTTTTAGCATAGATCCCTAATTATCAGGCATTTAGCGTGGTCCGACCCCAACTCCACCGGACCAAGAACGGTCTGGCAGCTGCTAAAGCGCGTGGTGTGAAGCTCGGTAATCCGAATCTGAAGAGGGACAACAAAGTCAGGCAGGAGAAAGCTTTAGCGTTCGCGGAGACCCTCCGGCCAACACTTGAAGCCTTCATACAGGGGAAGAGCCAGAGGTACATGGTGAATGCCCTCAACCAGACCGGAGTGAAGACGCGGAGAGGCAGACAGTGGAACTTGAATCAACTGCAAGCTGCTTTGAAGCGCCTCGGGTTGAAGACTGAAAGATCAAAGGCTTAATCCCCCACATCAGCCGGTATATCATTATGATCCGCCAGCCGCCCACCTTATGGCATTCAAAGGATAGCAAAGTGTCGCTGTCTTCACACGGAGATGACCTGAACCCCACCACGGGGGAAAATCGGGAGACCGGAACGCACTAACTTCTTCACATTTTTTTACCAAAAATTTCTTTATTGACTTTAACATATTGATATAATGAGAAATTAATAAACATAAAAAAAGGTTTCCAACTATGCCTATCTCACATTCTATGAGTCGGCGCAAATCTATTCTTTGGATCACCTATATCAAAGTCATCAAACCTGAACATGCCCAAGTTGTCTATAAGAAAGCCTTTAACGATACTCTGGTCAACCCGCAGACCATTGTTGGGATAGACCTGCCACTCACTTACCCCATTTTCGAATCGATAAATTTTTGGCCTGCCTTGGGATGGCACTGAGGGGGATCGATGGGCTGGTTGACCTTCATATCGAAAATATGGGACGCAGCGGCATGGCCTGTTGTATTCGTCATCGGGTTTGTACTTTTCAGAGACCCCATTACAAAACTGATACTAAAGCTTAAGTCCCTACAGTTTAAAGGCTTAGAGATGGAGACGGAACTACCGGCACCTAAAGAGACCTCGGAACAAGACATCGAAATTATTGTCTTCTTCCTTCGGCGAAGTCCCCATAGTTTCCAGTGGTTTCGAGACAACACAGAAATCCAATACACGGATGAGGAGTTCCGCACGCTGGTAGCAACACATTCCAAAATTTTAGAACCGGTTAATATCGTTAGCAGTGATAAAGAAAAGAGAAAGGGCACTTCAGGTAAAACAGTAGACCAGATGATAGACGAACGGACTGAAAATAATGAAAAGGAACAGTTAACTATGGATTTAGAGATTGAATTTAGAGATGAACTTGGAAATATCAGAAGACTTCCACCAAGAAAGCATTTTTTTAGATTCATATCTGATGAATTTAGATGGGTACCAATACTTGCAGTGCGGGGTGACTGGACTTATTGAAAATATCTGCTTCTAAATATCGATAATAAATATGCGCTCGGCAAACATATTGCAGCTAATTGCAGTAGTACTGGAAACCATAGGTTTAACATTAGTCATCATCGACATTTTCTTTCCAGATACAAAAGAAAATATTGAGCAATCCGTAGATCGTTTTTCAAATCTAAGGGCATTAGAAAATCATTTGGATAGATTATATGGGTATTCAAGAAGGTGTCTCACAAGAATTCTTCTCGCTGGTACATGGACGATGGTTGGAGCGTTTCTTTACATGTTGATAACAGTAATTTTCGAAGATGTTAATGCTAAATTAAAATATACACTCTCACTTGCATTGATATTTGTGGGACCTTTTCTTCTCGTTGTGATCTATCCAATATATCTGATTGCCGGAATTGCATCCAGTGAGATAGTATTTTTTCTAAGAGTGATATTAAAATTAGCTGAATCAATTACCAGAGGCCATGCTTTTGCAGGCATTGGATTATTATAATAGCCATAGGAGGCACGATTATAGAGATTCATCAACTTTTCACATCACTATTGGATTGATTATTTTCAAGGTACTGCATTTCTTAGAAGCAGTTTCGGCTCACCACTTTAGGTATCTCCATAAGTGTTGGGCCGTCTCCGTTTCTTTTATTGAAAGTTCTGAACTCCCTTCTCCTTCGCCCGTTGTCGGAACCCAAAGAAGAAAGCTAATATCCCTGTCATACAGAAATCGATAACAGGGTCCCGGGGATACCCCCATCCAGTTGACATCAGGTAAATGGTGGACCACCAGAGGACCATTTTGATATTTTCCAGTTGACACTATGTTGACACCAAGAAAAAAGCCCTCAGAGAAAACTCTCTGAAGGCTTGATTTTCTTGGTACGCCCGGCAGGATTCGAACCCCGCTAAACTAAGGCGGGATTTCGCTAAGCTCAACCTGCTGCTTGACCTACGGATTCGAAGTGCAGGAATCTTGAAATCAAAAAACGTTATGATTTCAAATATTTGATTCTGCTAAATTTTTTTAACCTAATTTTTGGTTCCGTTTGGAAATGTTTGGTAACTTTTGTCCTTGACGGGCACAATTTGGTCACAGTTTAGCTTCCTCCGCCCCTTGTCATCATCATTGTATGCATCAAATAAAGCCTTTATCCATACAAGTGATCCGGCGCGGTTTTATAAAAAATTTTGGTCCTAATTTTCGTCCGAGCGGAGTTTAGTATGGCGGAACCCTTTCACACATCATAGGCACTAATTCACACATCATACGCACTAAATTTTTAATCACCATTTATGAAAATCCTTAAAACACTCGGACTTATGGGATGTTAAGCGAAAACCGCATCTGTGCGCCAACGGCCCGCCGCCTGAAGCCTTTATTATCTATGATCATTCCTCAGCGCTCAGCGCGGATGATTACTTAATTGATGCTGATTATCCGATTGAAACCTATCTTTAAGAAAATCCAGCCGCAGGAATAACGATGAGCTATGCCCGAATTTGCCTGAAAATTCAATTCCACCTCAAAAAATCACTGTTGGCAATCAAGCCCGCTTCCGTTATCGATTTGGATATTGATTCAGTTTAATTGATGCCTCAATATGTTGAGCTGAAGCTGATGCCGGTACACAATTCACCTTTTTCGATTCATCAGCTCAGGAAAAGTAACTTGTTATCTTTATCTTGACAACATGTACCGCTTCATATATGGGAAAAGTTACTGTTTATGTTGTTACGTGCTTCAACATGTTGCGCTGAAGTCTATGCACAATTCACAATACTCCATTGATTTGCACCGAATAAGAAACGCTATATTTTCTGTTGTAACAATGCTTGATTATCCATTGATTTTACCGGTGAAAACCGAGTATGACGAGCTAAGCATAGGGCCCGAGGTCGGGAACCAAGAAATTCGCACTGCACAGCATGAGCTCATTGAGGAGCTCCGTGCGCGTTGTCGAGCTGCGCAAACGCGCCTACAGCAGATTTATGCTCAAGTCGAGGGGCTGGAAGAGGCCCTGCGTCGGATCGATGAGCTTCGCCAAAATGATCAAACCGATCCGATGGAGATACTCAACCAAGAAAGGCGTTTGGCCGAGCTTCAGCAAACCGCACGTGAACTTGACCCCGATTTCGCACAGCTGCATGACCGAGTCCGAGAGCTTGAGCAGCAGGAAGAGGCTGTTAACAGGATGCGGATTCTCAAAGCGGATCGGGCCGACTACGATCGCGAGCATCCCCCTCTTGAATTGCTGAAGCTCGAAAACTGCACCCGAGACGAGTTCGCGCTTGATTCTCCTCTGCTATTGTGGCTGTTGCGCCGTGAGCTCGGACGATTTTTGAGAATCCGAGGTGAGGCGGTTTTTCACCCGAGTGATTTGACTCGTGATGATTTCAGATCTGATTTTACAAAAAATAAATATTTAGATGATCCCCAACGATGACACGAAAGCCACGGGAAGAAGACACTGCGGATTGCCAAGTCGGCGCGGAACCCTCCCCGGAGTCCGATGCAAAACCGTCCGAGCGGGACGAGCCCGAAGACAGCGAACCCACAGGCAAATACACGGCTGAATCGGTCGCCGCCAACAGTGTTCCACACATTGATTTGAGCGCTGTCAACCGGACTCTTTCGACCTCCTTGGTCGAAACATCCTATTTTTCAACTGCGACTGAATCGTCATCCTCCGAGCACGACCAAACATCCACGCTTGAGGAGCTTCAAGAGGATGTTCTGGACCTGATGAATAAGGTCAACGCCCTCCAGCGGCACCAAGAACTAATTGGTGCGGAGTTGGAGAAGCTGACCAAGACGGTTGCCCAGGCTTCACACACGCATGGACGCGAGCTGTATGTAACCCGAACCGAACTGCTGGCGGAGCGCAAATCATTTGCCGCGATCAGCGCCTTCAATGCGATCGTGCAACCGTTGGATCAACTTCGCCAGATGCGCACGGGACTGGATTCGGATAAGGATGTACGAACGATAGCACAGCTGGATGGCATCATTGAGGTACTTGCCCAGGTGTTACGCTCGTTGGGGTTTTCTGATTTCGTCCCGCGCGAAGGCGAGCCATTCGATCCGGCAAGGATGGAGGTGGTTGGTTTTACTGATGGACCTTCAGGCGTTGTGCTGAAGGCCGTGCGCGTCGGATATCGTACCGGGGACGCCATGGTTCGAGTAGCGGGTGTGATGATCGCGCAACCCGGTGATATATAGGTTCTGTTTGCCTTCTGAAGTGTTTGTTACGAAAAGCGTAAAAAATGAAATCCGACAGGAAAATAAAGAATCAAACCGCGACAAAATTGTCGAGAGCAATGGGAGTTGCTCCGGATTGGAGTACCCCCGTCCGGGGTCGGTTCTGATCGTCCACGGCGCCTCGGAGGGGGAGTGGTCCTCGGAAGACATTGATTCTGATAAGCTTCATTGTATGCGATCCATAAGGTTCGAGTTTGGCGTTCGTGGAAAAAAATCGAGTGTAGACAGATTTGTTTCTCTTTGTGTCAATCATGATGGGCCTCGGACATCAGCTCACAGGAGACCAAATAATGAGTAGCGAAAATTTCCATCATGTCGTGGGTATCGATTTGGGGACAACGTACAGCGCCGTTGCGGTGTACAACGGGTACAGTGAAGAAGCCGAGATCATCCGCGATGCGGAAAACGAGCCAACCACTCCGTCTGTCATCGGTGTCGATCGGGTAAGGGGGCGGGTGATGATCGGATGGATGGCCAAGCGCAATTTGGCCGCCGATCCAACCAACACGGTGATCGAGATCAAACGCGAGATGGGCGAGCTGTTTCGCCCCGAAACATTGATGAGATACGACCCCAATGGTGAGTTGACCATGTCCCATAAGTTTTTGCTGGACACAGGGGGTGCCGGCATGCTAAGCTCATTTCCATGCTGGTTTGCGGTCAACACTTTACAGACGAAATTATCCGTAAAATAAATAAAATGGTTG